>Ga0070707_100001886_pt1 | contig 20076 bp, 12 predicted proteins | sample KBSK5502metaG_FD_65468 | JGI IMG/M metagenome (GOLD analysis project Ga0070707, IMG submission 65468) | Corn, switchgrass and miscanthus rhizosphere microbial communities from Kellogg Biological Station, Michigan, USA - KBS K5-50-2 metaG | ecosystem: Host-associated > Plants > Roots >...
TGATGTTTGTGGGGGCGGAATCAAGGTCTGCCCTCAATAATTTAAACGACATAGCCAAGACTTGGTAGAAGCACCTTACCAACAATTATTGCATCAGTGCCCATTTTCCATTTTCCATTTCTCATTGGTCATTGGTCATGGCCTGGCGTGCCGCTCAAGCCATGGCAAATGACAAATGCGAAATGGAAAATGGAAATACCGCAAGATTATCGCCTGGTTACTACTCGGACTCATTCACCCTCTGCCCCCTGCCTCTTACTCATCAGCAGTATCAAACCTGTAGTCAACCTCTCCAGCCTCTCGGTCGGAGAGTTGGGAAAGGTGATGATGGCCCCGCTAGCGTTGATCTCTATTTAAAACCAGTGTAAATTTTCGGAAGCCAATCCCTCTGTGTGACGTAATAGCTTTCCTTAGACTCCCGAAAGTGGAGATGATTGATAGGGGGTAGGGGCAGACGCCTGGGGAGAAGGTTCAGTTGATAGGGAGGACATGAAGATCAAGCAACACGGAAGGCAAAGTGTCTCGATTATTGGCGGGTCGGCGGCCGGCTTTTTCACCGGCTGCGTGCTGGCCCAAAAAGGGATGGAGGTCAAAATATTTGAGGCCGCGGAGCGCTTAGACCCAACCCCTCGGAGCCTCATCGTCACCAGCCGGATGAGGGGCCTGCTGGGGCCGGCAGGGGAAGAGGCAGTCGTCAACGAGATTCGCCACTTTGAGCTGTTCGCCAACGGATATGTGGCAAAGATTTCGCTCGAACGGCCGGACCTGGTCATCGAGCGCGCAAGGCTTATCCGGAGCCTCGCGACACAGGCCGAAAGTCATGGGACGGAAGTTCATTTTGGACGACGCTTCACTCACCTGGAGTCGAACGGAAAAGGCTTGGCGTTCACCATCGAGCAAGCCAAGGGGAAGAGGCGGGAGAAGGTTTTGACCGATACCTTGGTGGGGGCCGATGGGGCCTTCAGCCGGGTTGCCCGAAACGCGGGATGGCCGGCCCAGCCGACAGTGCCGCTGATCCAAGCGGTCGTGGATTTGCCGGAGGACCTGGCGCTGGACACGACTCGAGTGTGGTTCTTGCCCGAGGACACTCCATACTTCTACTGGCTGATTCCGGAGTCGCCGAAACGCGGGGTGTTGGGCCTGATCGGGGAGGACGGGAAGCAGGCCCGGCGTAACTTAGAGCGTTTCCTCAGAGCGCGGAACTTCACCTCGGTTGAATTCCAGGCCGCACGAATTCCGGTCTATCAGGGCTGGACGCCGATTCGGAGGAAGGTGGGGGACGGCCAAGTATATCTGGTCGGTGATGCGGCCGGCCACGTGAAGGTGACGACCGTGGGCGGGATTGTGACCGGCTTCCAAGGTGCTATCGGGGTTGCCGAAGCGATCTTAAATAACGGGTTCAGCCGGAAGCTGCGTCATCTGCGGCATGAGCTGGGGCTGCACCTATTGATCCGCCGGGCTCTGCACAACTTCGCCCAGGCTGATTACGTCCGCTTGCTGAAGCTGCTGAACCCGCAGGCCCAGCGCTCTCTGAGCACCTTTAACCGGGACGAGGTCGATCGGCTCCTGTGGAGGACTTTGATCAGTCAGCCGCGCCTCCTGCTGTTCGGAGTGCGCGCCCTCCTGGGCAGCAATCCTTTCAACCTCCCGGCGCGGTATCTCCCCTCCGGGAGTGTCCAGAGTGATGCCAGCTAGTCGAGTCAGTACCGCGAGCGGTAGCGAGCGTGTTTCATGCTGCCAGACGCTGGTGGAGGCGACGCTCGCTACCGCTCGCGGTACTGACTCGGCGCTTCATCTCTGTCATCCTAAAACGCCAAGGCGACAAGGATACGCGCAATTGAAGTTCGTCATGGGAAACAATATTTCAGCGGTGGTGGTCGTGGTTGACAAAGACATCCGCAACTCCCGAATGGGTGGAGGGAAGCATGTTATGCCCTGGATGTGGCGCGAAAGCCCACCGTTCCCACAGCCATAATCTTGGCGAAAGGCTGATCAAGAGTTTTACGCGGTACCGAATTTACCGCTGCCATCAATGCGGTTGGAGAGGCCGGCTTTGGCGGGCAAAAGGCCAGTCGGAAGCTGTGGGTCTTAATTTCAGAGCCGTCTTGGGGGTGATTATCACGATCATCATCACGCTCATCATCATCTTCTACCTGGCCGGCTCGTTAAGTAGACCCACGCCCCCTGGGGAGTAAAGGACGCGCTAGGCGGGTAAACTGCCAAATTATCAGTAGCGCACGAAATGGACGAGGAGGTTCATTTTCCATTTTCCATCTGACATTTTTCATTGGTCATTGAAGAAGTGCGGCAATCGTCAGCTGAGATGATCTCAGGGCGGTTGCAGCAGTTCTTCTGCAATGGCAAATGAAAAATGTCAGATGGAAAATGGAAAATGCCTTCCTCTTCAGACTGAAAGGAATTGAAGCATGAGAGTACTGATCACCGGCGGGGCAGGGTTCATCGGTTCGCATTTGGCTGAGCGCCACCTCGAACGTGGCGATGAGGTTTATGTCATCGACGATCTCTCGACCGGCAGCATCGAAAATATTCAGCACCTCAAGCAGCGGCCGAACTTCTACTATCACATCGACACGATCACCAACACGCGGCTGATCGCTGAGCTGGTCGACCTGTGCGACGTGATCTACCACCTGGCCGCCGCGGTCGGCGTCAGATTGATCGTCGAGAGCCCCGTCAGGACGATCGAGACCAACGTCCGCGGCACCGAGATCGTGCTCAGCTTTGCCGCCAAGAAGCGCAAGCGCGTCCTGATCACCTCGACCTCGGAAGTCTACGGGAAGCGTGACCGCGTGCCGTTCCGCGAGGACGATGACTTGATCCTGGGGCCGACCAATAAGGGCCGCTGGAGCTACGCCTGCTCGAAGGCGATTGACGAGTTTCTGGCCATCGCCTACTGGAAGGAGAAGCTGGTCCCGACCGTGATCGTGCGGCTCTTCAATACCGTCGGGCCACGCCAGACCGGCCGCTACGGGATGGTCATCCCCAATTTCGTCCGGCAGGCGCTCACCGGGCAAGACCTGACCGTCTTCGGCGACGGCTCCCAGAGCCGATGCTTCACCCACGTTTCGGACGCGGTGGGAGCGCTCGTGGGGGTGGCCTCGCACCCGCAGGCGGTGGGAGAGGTCTACAACGTCGGCTCAGATCAGGAGGTCACCATCCTGGAGCTGGCCGAGCGGATCAAGCGCCTGACCGGGTCGGATTCGCGCATCGTCTTTGTGCCTTACGACGAGGCCTACGAGGAAGGCTTCGAGGATATGATGCGGCGGGTGCCTGACCTGTCGAAGCTCCACGACCTGATCGGCTATGCCCCGAAGATTAAGCTGGACGAGATCCTGGCCGGTGTTATAGATTATGAGCGAGCGAGGATGACCAACCGGCAAGGCATGCTCACTGCTACTTCACCAGACACGTAAAATCAGGAGATCACTTCATTTTCCATGTGTCATCTGACATTTGTCATGGGTCATTGCCGGCGCCGATCTTCGGCACTGACCACTGACCAATCGAACATGGAAAAGGGAAAATGCTGATGATCTGCTGATAGTCCGTGATAAGCCACCTCTTGAACCTTCTTGGCTCGGGCCCCGAAAAGGAGCAGACGATTATGCGGCTCGTTGTGGGAAGCCTTTGCGCATTGCTGTCCGGGCTGATGCTGACGCTGGCCGTCCGCAGTGTGGCGCAGCGTTTCGGGGTGGTGGCGGCGCCGAGAGATGACCGCTGGCACAAGCGGCCGACGGTCCTGCTCGGCGGCGTGGCCATCTTCCTGGCCTTTGCGGTCAGCTATCTGATCTTTGCCCCCAAGGATGCGAGCGCTTACCCGATTCTGGCGGCGGGCGCCATTCTCTTTGCGGTCGGGCTGGTTGACGACCTGATTCAGATCAAGCCTTATGTCAAGCTCGTCATGCAGGTGGTGGCCGCGGCGGCGGTCGTCTCCTTCGGCCTCAGGCTGCCCTGGACGGGGAGCGAAGCGGTCAACGATTTTCTGACCATCTTCTGGCTGGTCGGCATCACGAACGCCGTCAACCTGCTCGACAACATGGACGGGTTGGCGGGGGGCATTTCACTGGTTGCCTGCGTGTTTCTGGTGGTCACCTTCCTGCTCAACGGGCAGCCGGCGGCGGCCTTCCTGCCGGCTTTGCTGGGCGGCGCGGTGCTGGGTTTCCTCGCCTTCAACTTCAACCCGGCGTCGATCTTCATGGGGGACTGCGGCTCGATGTTCCTCGGGGGCATCCTGGGCGGGGTCGCGCTCCTGAGCGACTACGGGCGCACACGCCACCTGGCCTCGGTCCTGCTCACGCCGGTGCTGATCTTGATGATCCCGATCTTTGACACCTGCGTGGTGACCGTGACCAGGAAGCTCTCGGGCCGTGCGGTTTCACACGGGGGGCGCGACCACACGTCACATCGGCTCGTCGCGCTCGGCGTATCGGAGCGGCGCGCGGTGCTCATGCTTTACTTGTTCGCGGCCCTCTCGGGAATCCTGGCTCTGGTCGTCAGGTGGGTGAAGGTCGAAGAAGCGCTGTTGCTCGTCCCGATGTTCGCCCTCACGGTAGTCTTTTTAGGCCTCTACCTCGGGAAGGTGCGGATTGACGAGGAGGACGAGCAGCCGAAGAATGTGATCATCAACGTGCTCGCCAATTTCACTTACAAGCGGCGCATCTTCGAGGTGCTGCTCGACGTCATCTTGGTCGTCCTGGCTTATTACAGCGCCTACGTCCTGCGCTGGGACGCGAACTTGCCGGAGAATCAGCTCGAGATCTTTTTAAAGACCTTGCCGCTCATGGTCGCCATCCAGGTCTCTTTCTTTTCACTCGGCGGCCTGTACCGCGGGCTCTGGCGCTACACCGGGATCAATGACCTGATCGTCATGGCCAAGTCGGTGCTCTTGAGCGCAACCGTGAGCACGGCGGTCGTCTTCGGGCTGCACAAAATCTTCTCACTGCATCCGACGAGCGGTCCCTCACGCGGGGTGTTCGTGCTCGATGGGCTCTTACTCCTGCTTTTTGTCTGTGCCAGCCGCCTGTCGTTCCGCCTGCTGCGGACTTTGATCGCGGGCCGCCCGAGTTTTCGCCCGGACGCGAAGCCGGTGCTCATCTACGGCGCCGGAGACGGCGGCGAACTGCTGATCCGCGAGATGATCAACAACTTCGGCCACCGCTACGCGCCCGTCGGATTCCTCGACGATGACGCCCGCAAGGTCGGCAAACTCATCCACGGCTACCGTATCTTCAACAGCAGCGAGTTGCCCCGCCTGATCCGCACCTACGGCGTAGACGAAGTGGTCGTCTCGAGTATGAAGGTGTCCGAGAGCCGACTCGACGACCTCCGCAGCCTCGGGGTGGGGTTCAAGCGGCTGAGCATCCGGATTGAGTAGTTGCCCTCTGAGCCTGGGAGCGCACGCATCTTGCGTGCTAGGCTTCGCCAAAAGATCCAATTGAAACCAACAGGCCCGTCGCCGAAAGCCAGCACGCAAGATGCGTGCGCTCCCAGGCTTCCAGCACCGTCCTCTCCACGCTAAGAACGGTGCCTTCAAACGGGAGATTTCTCTCTCTCCATCCGATCTGACTTCGGCCGATTTGAGGGGAGCGCTCTCCGGTTACTGAAGCCACCTGCCTGGGGAAGATGTCTCGCTGAGTAGTCTCCCTGACGCAGGATGAAAACTCCGAGGTGTTGCCGGCCGCGTCAGTGGCGGTGGCGGTGATGAAGGCTCCCCTGGGGACGGAGACCGGAAGGGTGACGTCAAAGCTGGCCTGGCAATTACTGCCCGTCGTCACCTGGGCCGAGCCGATATATACTTGACCGGAGCAGCTCAGGCCGAAGAAAAATTCCAGAGTGAAGGTGACGCCGGGGGTGCTGTTGAGTGTCCCTTTGATGTTCAGACCTCGGCTCGTTGAAGAGGCTGAAGAGAGCAGCGGGGAATTCTGCAGGTCATTCCCCCCTTTATCGAGGTCGCAAGGGTCGTTGATACCCTCCGCTTGGGGCTCCTCCTGCCCTTCAGGCACCAGTCCGATCCCGAGGCCCTGGTTATAGTAGATCGAGTTTTGGCGAATGGGGTTTGTTCCTGTCACGATGAGCACCCCGGTGGCCCCATTATTGGCGATGGTGTTGCCCGCGCCGGGCTCGGTCCCACCGATGAGGTTGTGCGTCGCCCCCAGGGCGACGACGACTCCCTCATCATGATTGCCGAGTGCAGCGCCATCGACCGGGCTGACTCCGATCAGATTTCCCTGGATCAGGTTGTTCTCAGTCCCCGCCATAAAGAGGCCGACGCCGATCAGAGCGTTGCCGGAGATCACGTTGCCCGCGCCGGCAGCCGTCCCCCCGATAGTGTTCCCGTGCGCACCATCGGCCAACTCTACTCCCGCAAAACCGTTGACCACCGCCTGAGTCCCATCGGCGCTCGTGCCGATGTAATTCCCTTGCACCAGATTGTTGGCGGCCCCGGGTCCATTGATCAGAATCCCGTCGAGCGCGGAGGCGGAGATCAGATTGCGGGCTTGTGGGGAAGTCCCCCCCACCAAGTTGTCTGTGCTCCCGCGAATCTCAACCCCGACGATGCTCGTGACTAAAGGACTGTTGTCGGGGATCAAGGAGGCCGTCCCGCTGTCGTTGGTGCCGAGGTAATTTCCTTGCACCAGGTTGTGACTCGTCCCGGCGCTGATCAGCAGGATGTTATCGCCCAGGTTGCCGGCGATCAGGTTGCGGGCTCCCGGCAGCGTCCCGCCGATGAGGTTCGCCTTCGACCCGCGGGCGACTTCTACGCCGTGGAACCCTACCTCCTGCTTGGCGGGGTCCCCGCCGTTAGGGATGGGGCCGGTGCCAAAGATGTCGGTGCCGATCAGATTCCCTTGGACGGTGTTATGGTCACTCCCGACCCCGTCGATGAACACCCCATCCCCGAAGTTGCCGGAGATCAGGTTGCGAGCGGCGGTCGTGGTCCCGCCGATCAGGTTATCGTGCGCCCCCCCGGAGATCTCTATCCCGTCGTCGAAGTTGCTCCGGCTGGCGTCCCCGAATTCGGTGGTGCCGATGTAATTGCCTTGAATCTGATTGCCCGCCGCGTTCGGGCCGGTGATCAAGATCCCGTTTTCGGCGAAGGATTGAATCACCAGCCCGCGCACGACGGAGTTGGCCGCAGTCATGACCAACCCGTTGCGCACCCTGCTACCGCCGTTGAGCACGATGATCGGGGATAAGACAAAACCCGGCTGTGTCGTCCCATCGATCATCACGGTGTCGGAGATGGCCGGCAGTGGAGACGCCAGGTTGATGGTCTTGACGCCCGCCCCGATGCTGAACTGGATCGTGTCGGCGCCCGGGCTCGAGTTAGCGTCAATGATGGCCTGACGCAACGAGCCGGGGCCGCTGTCATTGTTGTTGGTCACGATGAAGGGAGATGCCGCGGCGGGGGCGAAGACAACCGACGGGGCGACTTGTCCGCTTTTGAGGACGACCAGGTCGGCCAGCCCGTCCGCATTGACGAACATCGGCAAGGCGGCTCGGACCTCACCTCCCGCGTTGAGCGGCACTACACGACGCGTTGAATCGGGCCGTGATCCCGCTGCGGTCGAATCCTCCCCGCCGGGGATCAGGTACAACTGGTTCGGGTCAGTCCCGAACACCAACAAGTCATCGGTTGAATGCGGCGAAAAGCGGGCGCGGACCATCTGAGGGAAGGACCCTGATGATGAAGGTGGAGCGAGCCCGATGAATTCCCGTTCTTGCCAGGTGGCGGGTTGGGAGGCAGACGTAGCTACCGCTCCCGGGCCCAGGTCCCTCGCACTCAGTAAGTGAATCCCGCCATCGTCGGAGAGGAGGGCCAATTCTTTATCATCTTTATTGCGGGGGCGGGTAAAATTCCCGACTGCCACCGAGGCGACTTCGTAGGGCAGAGAGTAGCGGCTGACGGCGGCCGAGGGGACGGCCGTTTGTTCCGATCCTTCGGAGAGCCTGCGGTTGCGTCCCTCGATCACCACCAGATTTTGACCGGCCGCCACCGCTACGTCCGGCCAGTAATCGTCATTCACCTCCCCAAAGGCGAAGGCCCTGGCTTCGGCCGGCAAGGAGTAGGCTTCGGGCTTGGCCTTAAATGCACCCCTGGACGACTCCAGGATGAGGGCCTGAGGGCCGTCATGACCCATGACTCCCACCGCCAAGTCAACTAGTCCGTCGGCTTGGTTGAACTCCCCGGCCCCGAGTGCAGTGATTCTTCCGGGCAACTGAACAGACTCTATGCTACCGAAGCCCCCTCGCCCGTCGCCAGGCAAGAGGTAGAGCCAAGAGTCTCCCCTGGCCGCTGCCATGATGTCGAGGTGGCCGTCCGCGTTGAAATCACCTACGGCCAGCAGGTCCGGGCGGAAGGCCAAGGGGCCGACTTGCGCCAGCGGCAGGAAGGGGGACTCGGGGGAGCGCTCACTCGCTTGACGCCCCTTGGGCCCCGCGAGGTTTGGAAAGCGCAAGTCCGCATTGCCCCGATAAAGGGCCAACATCCCGCCGGGGCCGGCATAACTGCTCACCAGGTCCGGCACCCCGTCTTCATCGAAATCACCTGCCGCGAGCGCTAACGGCTCCTCCTGTTTCTGCCGCCCAGGATGAAAGAATCCGGCCGGAGAATTGTAACTCCCAGTTGTCTGGGGCCGTCTGTGACCAAGCCCGACAGGTGGTGTGACTGTGCGTCCATTTACTTTGGGGAGCCGGCACAGGCCGAAGATCATGGCGCCGGCCGTCAAGGCCGCGACCGCCACCCTGTTAAGACCAATCGAGTATCCGCCTCGCTTCATCATCACGCCCTCCATTACTTTCCTCGAACCAGGAAAAGTGATTGTTATCATTCACCCCGCGTCTTACTGCACCGGATGGAAATATTCGCGTCTCGTCCACCTATTCTCTAGCGTTGGTAAAAAGATGAGCTGGCTCAATGCTGAGGAAATTAGCTTGCCGGCTACCTCAGTTGTGTGAAGATCCCCGCTTGCTGATGCGCCCGGTCGCGGTACCGCGACCGGGCGGGAGCGGGGTTCTTCGTTCATCTGAAGAATCTACCTTGATAGGTCACTGCTGCCAAATTTATTACTGATGAAGATTATTTCGACCGCCCGATGCCCCTCGACTAAAAGCGCGAAAAAAATCGTCTGGAAACAGGCTAAATGACAGCAATGAGGTACTACTGAATCGAGAAAAGCGGGTGGATTTTAAATGAAGAGGTGCGGGGAGTCAACGGTAAAGCGGGTTTTTTCGGCCGGACCAGGCAGTGTCTTGACGCCCGTTTATGCGCAGCCGGGCGCGGTCTTTGACGATATTGACAACGGTGGCGACTCTGATATGGTAAGGGCTACCTCTGCGGGGCTGATGGTCAGGCACAGCGACGGCAGTCGGCAGTACTGATCTTGTCTGTCTTCCCTACTGAGTGTGGATGGGGAATTTACCGGTGGTCCGGGCCGGGAGGGAGAAGCTGGAGAATTGAGGATGGTTTGTGAGAGCTTGGTCGTCATGTAGCCATAAGAGAAATTGCACGCCATTTGATCGGGCCTCCCCTGATTGCCTTCCTACAGAGTATGAACGTCTCTCTCTCTGAAACCGTCGCTTTGATGAAGCAGGCCCACGAAGGGCAGCTTGATAAATCAGGCCGGCCTTATTGGCAGCACCCGCTCAGAGTGGCCTACCGATTAGGCGAACGCGCGACGGAAGTCGAGCGGCATGCGGCCCTGCTGCACGATGTGATTGAGGATTGCCCCTACACCTACGATGATCTCAGGGCCAGGGGCTATAGTGAGGAAGTGATCGAGATCGTCCGCCTTGTCTCCAAGGACCCCAGAGACCAGATGACCTACCAACAGTGGATCACCGCTATCGCCGAAAGTGGTAATCTCTCAGCCCTACGCGTCAAGCTCGCGGACCTGGCAGACAACCTGTCGCCTGAGCGGATGAAGGCGCTCCCGCCTCAGATGAAGGGCATCATCAAACGTTACCGCCTGGCCTGGGAGATCATCGCCTCTCGCCTCCCCGAACGAGAGGCCGCAAGCATCATCACAACGGTCGTCCCCCCACTCAATGAAATTGAACGGCGCCTGGCCGAGCATAGAGGAATTCATTTTCCATTTTCCATCTGACATTTATCATTGGTCATTGCAGAAGTGCGGCAGTCGCCATCTGGGATGAACTCAGGACCGTGGCCGCAGTTCCTCTTCAATGACCAATGACAAATGTCAGATGGAAAATGGAAAATGCCTTTCCTTCTGATTCCGTAATCTACGACAGTGGCTAGGCTCTGCGGCGCCCGCCCCGGTCCCAATCTGCTATGGCGCAGAGCAACTGAATGATTTGACCGGAATGGTGATGCGGTAATCGGCGGTGAAGGCCAACGCCCGCGCCGTGCTCCCGCCGCTGAATTTGCCCGAGTTGAGTTGCCCGCCCAGGAGCGGGAGGCCGTCGGCGGCGGAGACCGCCATCCAAGCCGTCGAGCCGGCGGGGATGAGGTTGCTGACTGCCGTCGGGCTGAAGCGGAGCGCCCCCACGCTGATCTCTCGGTAGCAGGCCAGCGGGACGCTCGCGGATGAGGTCCCTCCCGTGTCATTGTAGCCCGTGAACTGGATCGTCCCACTCACACTCCCGCCGGTCAGGTTGGCGAGCGGGCGATACGCGATCAAGGTCGTCGCGTTGCTACTCCCAACTTGGGTCGGGATGTTGTCGGTCGCGATCTGTGCGGGCAGCCGGTCATAGGTCGCATCATCGAAAGCCATCTCCGCCGCGCCGTTGGCCACCGCCACCGAACCGCTCGTGCGTTTGGCCACGGCCACCGCGCTCATCACCGCGTCGTAGGGAGTGCCGTTGATCGGGCTCGGCTGCTTGACTTGGGCATGGCCGATCAGCCAATTGAACTGCGTCGGTTGGCCCGACGCGTCAACCGCCACGGCGACGCAATAGCCCTTAGTCCCCGGGTCCAAGTCGCTCATCAAAATATTGATCGTCTGCCGCGGGTCCAGGCAGATGAAGAAATCCACGGTCTGGCAAATCGACCCGCTGACCAGGAAGAGCCGCACGTAGCCGCGCTCCGCCGGGTTGGTGTTGGTCAGGCTGAGCGTCGTGTCCTCGCGCGCCGTATTGGTCGGGTTCGAGGTGTAGCGATTATAGAAGAGGACCGAGCCCGGCTTTTGATCGCCCACGCGGGCCGCGGCCGAGACCGCCGCCAGCGTGAGGTTGACAAAGCCCGGAGGCGCTCCGCTCAGGATCGCCCGCCCTGGCGTCCCCATCACACCGTCCGAGAGCATCCACAACAGGCGGTATTGATCCGCCGCCGCCGCGATGGCGGCGAGGTCGGCGTTACCGGCCGTGAGCGTCGCCCCGGCCAGCGGCTGACCGGCCGCAGAGCTATCGCCCATGGGAAGAAACGTGGCCAGCGGGACGGACGGGAAGAGGGATTGGTTAGAGTAAGCTTTGGTGAATTCCAGCCTGCTCGTCGCGACGTATGTGTCCCCGCGCATAAGGTGGACCGTCAGCACGGCGCCCGCCGGGACATTGATGAAACTCGGCGATTGGACGAGGAGACTGAAAGGGGTTGCCGGGAGCGTGGCCGCCGCCTTCATCGAGAAGTAGAGTGCCTCCCCGGCGCTCGCGCTGACCGAGAGGGCCGACAGGGTGACAAGCAACGGCAGGCCGAGCGTCCAGAGCGCTCTGCGTAGTGAGAGAAGAGCCATGAAAACCTCCGGGATAAATCTCCGCTCTGGGGCACGAGCCTGCGAACGCACCGCATGGCTAAATGAGCTGTGCTATGCTTGACCGCGCTCGGGTGAGGGAGCGCGGTCCCGATTGACGATCCGAGAGTGCAGGTCGCAGGCGCCGGTGATGAAATCTTTGAGCCGCCACCGGGCCGCGTCAGTGCCTCTGCGTGAAGATGACGGTCGGCTTGTGTTTTTGCTCGACTCTGTATCGGTCACGATCTTCAGCCAGTCAAAGTCCTCCTTAGCGCCGGGATCGTGCGAAGGATAGAAAGTGTGAATCAGCCGGTGATTCCATCACCTGGGAGAGAATCGTTTTCATTTTCCATTTGCCGTTTTCCATTGGTCATCGGTCATTGCTTTGTGTATCGCTCAATCAATGACCAATGACAAATTGCAAATGACAAATGGAAAATGGAAGCGATCTTGCCCTTCGGCCAAGTTCTGCCTACAGCCTGAACGCCCTCACCAAAAAGACGGCCATCTGCCCCCGGCTCACGGCTGCCTCCGGGCAATAATTGCCGCCGCCGCAGCCTTTGGTGATCCCGCGCACCGCCATCTCTTCGATAAAGCCGTAAAAAGAGTGCGACGGTGGCACGTCAAAGAACCGCTGCGTGGCCGGCGTCTCGGGATTGAAGACGCCCAGCGCCCGCATGATGAAGGCCGCCATCGGCCCCCGCGTGACCTCAACGTCAGGGCAGAAGTTTCCACCGCCGCAACCCGCGGTGATGCCGCGTGCGGCAAAGTCATCGATGAAGGCATAGCCTCCCTTGGTCGGCGGCACATCCGCGAACCGTTGCGTGGCTGGGGCAGGCGGATCGAACTCACCCAAAGCGCGAATAATAAAGATCGCCATCTGCTCGCGGGTGACAGAGAGCTCCGGACAGAAGTTGCCGTCACCGCAGCCCACTGTGACGCCGCGGGCCGAGAGTTTGCCGATCTCGGTGTAGTAGGGATGGCTCAGCGGCACATCGCGAAAAGCCGCTCCTTGCAGCACCGTGAAGCTTTGCCCGGCAATCGTTATCGTTCCGCTGCGCCGCCCGAGGCCGGTGTTAGTAGCCACCGAATAAGTGACGGTCCCATTGCCACTGCTGAGAATGCTGATGAAGTTATCCGCAGTCGTCGCACTCCAGGCGCAGTTGCCGTTCCCGGTCACGTTCACACTGCCCACCCCGCCATTGGCCGCGAAGCTTTGACTGGTGGCGCTGAGAAAAATCGGGCAGTCGGTAGCCTGGGTGATGGTGAAGGTCTGATCGACAATCGTCATCGTCCCGGTCCGCAGCCGGGTTTCAGGGTTGGGCGCGACGGAATAGGAGACTGCGCCCACGCCGGCCCCGCTCGAACCGTCAGTGACTGTGATCCAATCGGCGTTGCTGACAGCGGCCCAGCGACAAACACTCAGCGATTGGACCAGGAGCGTGCCTGTGCCGCCGCCGGCCGGAAAGGAATCGGAGGCCGGGGAGAGCTGATAGGTACAGACAGCCGAGGGCGAGCCCTGCGCCAGCGTCCAGGATGAGAAGGCGGCTACCCCGTTCGTCTCAACCCAGTTGTTACTCGTATTGAAGTCCGCTTTGGTCTGCTGGACCCAGTTCGTTCCGTTGTACCTCCACATCTGCAGCGCCGATTCCGTATTGCCGTTCAATTCCGAATCGAGATAGTGCAAGCGCAGAGTCGCCGAAAATCCGCTGCCCCCATTGGCCGTAATGCCGTAGACCCGCTTGACCGAGTTACTGAAACCCCCGGGCGATGATTTGATCAGATTCACCGTCACGTCTGTGGGCACGGTGGCGGCAGCATCGAAGGTGATGGTGTTGAAGGGATTGCCAAAGCTGAGCGGGGTTCCGATGACGAAGCCTGTGCGCTTGACGTTGCCGACTGCGTCCGTTGCTCCCGTTGAAGTAGCGGTGCCGGGCATCGTCAGTGTGAATGAGCCTGTATTCAGGTCACCGCTTGTGAGTGTGAGCGTGCCATTTACTGTTATGCTACTTTGCAGAGTAACGCTATTTGAAGAAGTGTTGACTGTCAGGTTGTTAACTGGGATATCAATGCGCGTAAGAAAATCCTGGGTGCCTGGCGAAGCACTGCCGAGGGTAATGGTTCCTCCGCTAATAGTTCCACTCCTAATGTCAACGTCATTGCCTGTAAAAGAGCCTTGATTCGCAGTCAGGATGTTCAATGTTCCTGAAGACATGGTAAAGGTAATGCCAGAAGCCCCTATGGCAAAAACGCTTGTGGTACTATTGTTCAGCGACGAAGAAGGCGCATTCACAGTTGCGCCATTGATTGTCACTGTCCCTGTACCACTGATGCCGGAACCACTGCTGCTGCCTAACCGGCCACCTATATTAACAGTGCCAGCAGTGAGAGTGATCGTCCCGCCATTAGGTTCGAGCCTATTCCCAGCCCCGCCCACTATTACAGCCCCAGAGGTATTGACCAGGAACGTGCCGCCCGAGATGATAGCGCTCCCACCAAAACTTAAGCTCCCACTTCCGCTGACGGTGAGGTTGCCGTTTGCCGTTAATGTCTGACTGGAAGTTCCAAGAAAGGAGAAAGTGCCCGCACTCTGCTCCCAGGTTCCGTTAGCATATGTAATCGCGTCCGAAATTCCGCTCGAACCACTTCCAAGTTCAGCGGTTATGGAGCAAACCGCTTTGCGTGAGCTTGCCCCTCTATCCAAGGTTATCTCCAAAAACCTCGCGAGGGTCGGTGTCCCCCCGGAAGAAATGGTGACATCTGATGATGCCGTACTATTAAACGTAACCTTGACTCTTCTGCTAGTCGGGTTAGTTGTGGCAGCCATATTAAAGGTTCCATTATTTCCAATCGATAAATTCCCTCCGATCAAAAGTAGATGTGCTACTGAAGCACCTTGTGTCCCAGCTTGAAACGTTCCTCCGTTGCCTATTGTTATATCTCCTGATACGGTCACGGTGCGCACAGTAGCTGTATTCTGATATTGCAAGACGCCACTGGTTCCCTGCCCGACAGTAATGGAAGCGATATTCACGTCTTGATCTATCGTCACGGTATGCGAGTTTGCAATCGTGACATCATCACCAGACTGCGGGACCACTCCACCTACCCAGGTTGATGTCGCGCTCCAGTTCCCGGTTTGAGCACTTGTTCTAGAGATCCCCCAAGCCACAGTATTCATCGTGGCGATGCAGAATCCCACTGCCAAGAAAAACACCACTTTCTTCATAACGCCTCCACTGGTATTTCGGTCTTTGCTTTGTTGATCTCGCCCCTGGCTTACCAGCCAAAAGCTCGAACGAGAAATGCCGCCATCTGCCCGCGATTGACGGGGGCATAGGGGCAATAATTCCCACCGCCACAACCCGCCGTGATTCCCCTTGCAGCCAAGGCATCGATGAACGCATACCCGTTCATCGTCGGGGGCACGTCATTGAATCGCTGCCTAACTGGCGGCGGAGGATTGAAGACTCCCAGCGCACGCATCAGGAGAATCGCCATCTGCTCGCGCGTCACCGGCGCATCCGGGCAGTAGTTGCCGCCGCCGCAGCCCGCGGTGATCCCGCGCCGGGCCAGTTCCTCAATGAAGGCGTAGCCCGACCTGTCCATAGCTACATCGGCGAATCTCGGTTGAGCGGGGGCCGGTGGGTTGGGCATCCCTAGCGCCCGGATGAGGAAGATCGCCATCTGCTCGCGCGTGACGCTGGTCTCAGGGCAATAGCTACTGCTCGCGCATCCGAAGGTGATGCCTCGCGCCCAGAGCTTCGTGATCTCCTTGAAAAAGGAGTGGGCCGGGCTCACGTCGCTGAAGGGCACTACCAACCTCAGCGTCGGGTCGCCAAACAGCGCCCAGGTCCGTCGCACGTCAGGGTCTTGCGAGGCTGCCTTCGCCGCCATCATCGCCTCGCCCAGGGTCTGGCCGCTGAAGAGCTGCCGGTATAGCTCCTGATCTAGTACCCATTGCGATGGCGGCACGGTGTAGCCGGTGGAGGCTGAGACCGCGATTGCCCCGCCGCTGGTTGTTTGCAGTAGCGCTGAGGCCAGGCAGACGAAGTTCGGGTCCGCGTAGTAACCGTTCAGACATTCCATCGCTGCGAAGAAGGACAATCGGCCCGTGTTGGTCAGCGCGCCCGCATCAACCGACCTGAGCAATCCATCCGAAGTCCAGACATCGACCGAGCCGTGCCCGAAGTAATTGATTACCAGCGGGCCTTGATTGATGCTCTCGATGATGCGGCTCCGCACCGCGTCTGGTGTGTCCTCGGCACGGTTGATGGTCTGGACGCTCATCGTCGTCGGCAGCCACCGCCGCAGTGAATTATTCGCCTCCACGAAATCGAAAGTGTCGGGCTGGTCGGAGATCAGGACTGCCCCGCGTAGTTTCCCGGCGTTGCTGGGGAGGAAGCTGATGATCTTGGAGATCGCCATCTCGGCCTCCGCGGCGGTGCGCACCGGCAAGCGCCCGAGCGCCATCTCCGGCGCATCGTCGTCATTGAAATCGACGAACCAATCCTCGGCGGGCGCCTGGGTGAAGGTCGCGTCGAGCAGCTTGGCGGGCACCAAATCGAGTTCGCCATATCCCAGGTAGTTCCGCGGATCGTAACTGGCGCCCCCGACCAGCAGCACGAAGCGGGGCGGCAGTGACCAGTGATCTTTGGCCCAGGCCAGAAAATCTTTGATCGCCTGCGGGCTGTGCGCCCCGTAGCTGAATTCGTCGTAGAGGTCTTCGACATCGACTACGGCCACCAACCAGCCCTGGCTTTGCCGCGAGGCTTGCAGCGGCTGGAGGCTCGGGAGGAAGTTCCGATGGCTGATGATCACCAAGTTCGCGCCCGGGTCGAGCTGGTGCCAAGTTGAAGGCTGGTTCATCGCGATCGAGGCCACGCGCTCGAACTGCTGATCGGTGCGGGCCAGCAGCGTGCGCGGGCCGGAGACTTGAAACGTAATCCCGTAGCTTGTCCCTTGAGCTTGGGACGGGACCAGATACTCCTGCACGGCGTTCGGGTCAGTGATGTCGAGCAGCCGAATGTTCGGGCCACTGAAACCGCCGACGAGCACCGGCTGTGAGCCGTCGAGAGTAAAACGCAGCGCGTCGTTGTCGGCTCGAAAGAGGTGCGGGTAAGTGAGGCGAACGTAATCAGACAAGCTGACGTCCGTTCCCGCACCGACGGCGGTCAACGTCACGGTGTTCCCGCCTTCAGTCAGTAAAGAGGGAGAGACCGAGAAACTCTGGACCGGATGGTCTCGGCTGGTGAAGGATAAGGCGCCGACTGTGGCCCCGTTGAGTTGCACTTGCACTTGATGGTCTTGAAACGTGATGCCTTGCACGGCCACTTCGAGCGACGCAGGCACGCTTGCCGCCGCGTCCAGATGCTGCACGTTGAGTGTCTGCCTCACCGGCCCGAGGCTAGTGAGCGGGCGAGAGAGACCGACCTCCGCTTGCGCCCCCGATTTGGAGATCGGCGGGCCGAAGAAGTTATCTGTTTCGCCGTTGATCAGCGAGACGAAATAGACCGTGCGGTCTTTCCGCTCGACGGTGAAGGGGAAGTTCTGCGCGGCGCCTGTGACCGCCCCTTGCCCGTGGCTGACAGGGATTCGCTGGCCGAAGCCGGGGCCGACCACTAGCCAGTAGATGTGGGTGTCAGTCGCGAGCGTATCGAGCGCGAGTCCGTAAAACTCCAGGTAGTCGCCCGGCCCGAACTGCCCTTGATTGGCGCTGACCACCCGGATGAGGATTTCCTGGCCGTCGGCGAAGAGCTGGAGCGAACGGGGATCGATGTCGGGATTGAACCCGGCGGCGACCAACTCCGGCTGCGTGACCCGATACCACCCGCTCTTGCGCACCGATAGCTTGGCGGCTGATTGCGCCGCCACCGCCCACTGCTGCGTCAAAGAGGGCGGCGGTGTGGCGGAAGGAGGAGGTTGCGGCAGGGTGGCTCGCACCGGCAGGGGCGGCTTCACGTAGGAGACCGAGATGGCGAAAATGGTGAGGAGTGTGATGATGAATAATGAGCGTGGACGTCGAACCAGTGGGAGAGCAAAATATGGCTTGCTTCCACCGCCGAGGCGCCGAGAGCGCAGAGCGAACGCAGAGTCTTGCCTCTGCGAAACCTCAGCGTGCTCTGCGTCTCGGCGGTGAACAGGCTTTCTGGAGTTGAGCTTTTTCAATGTCAAGCGGCCTCATTCGATGGCGGCTGCATAACACCAGTCACGGATAAACTTGATTGCGGGTCAGCAGACGAGCTATGTGCTCGCAGTGACCTCGGAATTTGGGGCAGAAACTTGATGATGCGTGCAGCGCAATAGCCGAGCTGGAAGGCGAGCCTGGGGATCTCATTGAACGCGCCCTCCACCGCAATGGTTGATCCAATCGGGTCCGGCCAGCGGTAGCGGAGCGCCTGGAGCACCCCGGACGGGTGGCGCAGATAAGCTGCCATCGGGAGCTTGATCTTCATCTGCCCCTGGTCAACCGGGCACGGGTTCTCCCACTGCTTCAGGACGGCGGGCAGCAGCCACCGCGGCAACCGCCGAGCCCTTTCGGCGACGGGCGTGTCGTCCACTCGTGCGCCGAGGAGCCGGTGCGCCAAGCCGATGGCGCAGCCGACCCAGTCCGCCCGCCGGCGATTGCTGCCCAGGCAATCGTCCCAGTTGAAGCCAGCGGGCCGCGCCTCCAGCGCCGCCCCGATGTCACAGAGCCAGGAGGGGCGATAGGCGCCGTGGTGCAGCAGGTGAACGCATAGAATGCGCAAGTGGTCTTCCGGCCCCGGCACTCGCACCTCCGTGTCGCCGAGCTTGATCAACTGCGAGCGGGTGTATAGCTCGTCGGCGCTCCGGTCGTCTAGCTTCTCGAATCCACGGTGCAGGTCTACCCAGTACGGTCTAGCCTCCGGACTCCTCCAGACGGCCTCCGCCGCCGCGTACTGCTCCGGCCGCACACATAGGTCAGTATCACCGTAAACGCGTAGTCCTTGTTCAGGGTAAGCTCGGGCGATTGCCCAGCCCTTGATCAGCACTGGTTCCACCCCAGAGGCGCGGAAGAGCTTGAAGACCTGCTGGATTTCATGTTTGTGGATGCCTGAGTGAAGAGAGGAAGAACGGTACGCTTCCTGAAGCTGCTGTGCCGGCGGAGAGGTACACAGGTCTGAGTGACGAACTCTCCACCAGCCCATAGCCCCGGCCCCGGACCCGAGCAGCAGCGGGGTGATTTCTGTCAACTCTTCCGCCGACATCTCCAGCGCCGGGGGCGAGTGGCGCCAGGCGCCAGCGAGTACCTTGGCCAACAAGCCACCGCGTGATTTTGCGTGGGCCGCCGTGATCGTCATTGGGTTTCGTCCGGTCTTTCAGTAGAAGCTGGATGGATCTATAGCCTTCAAGAAAATGTTGTTTGGAGTACCGGAGGCGGGTTTTTCGCCGCAGGGCAAAACCCGCCTCCGGTACTCCAAACCTTCTTGAACTCGATAACAATCAGGCTCGACTGATGCCGGTTAAATACAAACGCCCCCCTGACAGGTGCAAGTCCCGGGGCAAGTGTTGCCAGGCCCACAGGCGCCGCCGCAGGGGCTCCCGGCTTGGGCCGCTGTTGGGGCAATGATCGAAGTGATCATTGGCAGCGCGACCGCCGCAGCGAGCCCGGCCTTTCGCACCAGCTCTCGGCGTGACAGCCTTGGCCTCTCACCCGTTCGAGTCACTCGCCCCTGCAACAGGTGGAAGCGATCAAGTTGATTCAAGGCCAACCAAACCACTTCCTCGTCCGTCACGGCCGGCAACTCCTGGCCAAGCAGTCGGGTCAATTCCGGGACCGTGGTTTGGCCGTCACAATGCTTCCAGACCAGCGCGGCGGTTTGATTCAGGCAGTGGGCCTGATCCCGATCCAAGTCGTAGATCAACAGCTCACCCGGAATCTCTTCCACGATCAGGCTCTCCTTCCGGGCCTGCGGCAGCGGTTGCTCAGTTCTTCTTTTCATAGGTCTCTGTGCGTTTCAATCCACGCCGCACCTCAACAGCGCGGCGAACCGTTGTTCTCAAACCATCGAAATCAGGTAAAGCCTGACCGAGCCTGACTGTGCGACCTCGGAACAACTTTGTTAGCGTGAAGGTTGCTTAATAGGTGAGTCCCCAGTAAGATAATACGGTCGGCTATGTGGGAGACTCAGTGATTGACCTAAATTTGTGTTACCTGTGCTGAGTGCGTGTTTTAAAAGTCCCCGAAGGGGACAAATTCAATAGCCGTGGGCATCGCCCACGGGAGCAGCGTCAAGGCGATTTCAACCCTGAAAGGGTTGCATCGTCACGGTGAATGCGACCCTTGCAGGGTCGAACCTGTCGCCCTCGCCTTCCCCGGTGGCGTTGCCACCGGCTATTGAATTGA
>Ga0070707_100001888_pt1 | contig 20066 bp, 20 predicted proteins | sample KBSK5502metaG_FD_65468 | JGI IMG/M metagenome (GOLD analysis project Ga0070707, IMG submission 65468) | Corn, switchgrass and miscanthus rhizosphere microbial communities from Kellogg Biological Station, Michigan, USA - KBS K5-50-2 metaG | ecosystem: Host-associated > Plants > Roots >...
GGCACTCACGCCCGGCCGGCACCACGATCGCCGAGCTGGCCAGCGATCCCGAGATGATCGCTGAGATCCAGGTGGCGGTGGACGAGGCGAACCAGGCCGTGTCCCGGGCCGAGTCGGTCCGGCGGTTCCTCATACTTCCCGTGGACTTCACCGAGCAGAGCGGCCACCTGACCCCCTCGCTCAAGGTCCGCAGGGGCGTGGTCATGAAGGACTTCGCGGCCGAGATCGAGGCCCTCTACTCCTGAGCCGTCCCACCGGGGGCTGCCGACTGTGCCACGCGCGCATCGGCCTCGGCGAGGATCTCGTTGAACCGGCGCGCGATCACGTCCCACCGCCATTCCTGGTTCACCCAGGCCATGCCCTTCTCACCCATGGCCTTCGCCGCGGCCGCGTCCGCGAGCAGCCGGGTCAGCCGGTCGGCCAGGTCCGCCACGCCGCGGCCCGGCACCACGTACCCGGTTTCCCCCTCGCGGATGGCGTCGGGGGAATTGCCGGAGTCGCCGCCGACCACCGGCAGAGCGGTCGCGGAGGCTTCCAGGAAGACCATGCCAAGGCCCTCTACGTCCAGTCCGCGCCTGCGGGTGCGGCACGGCATCGCGAACACATCCCCGGCGTCGTAGTAAGCCGGCAATGTCTCCCGGGCGGGTGACCCGGCGAAGACGACGGAACCCTCGACCCCGAGGCGCCGCGCGAGCCTGCCCAGGCGGTCGCGGTATGGACCGTCGCCCACCAGCAGCAGCGCGGCGTCCGGCACGGCGGCCAGCACGCGTGGCCAGGCGCGGATGAGGGTGTCCTGGCCCTTCCGGGGAACCATGCGCGACACGCAGACCACCACAGGGCGGCTGCCGAGACCCCACCGCTCCCGGATGGCCGGTCCCCCGGTGCCCGGGCGGAACTCGCCGGTGTCCACCCCCGGAGCGAGCCGGGTCATCCGCTCCGCCGCCGCGGGGGAGAGGGCGCGCCCGAGCCGCACCCGGGTGTACTCCCCCAGGTAGGTGACCGTGTCAACGCCGTCGCCGATGCGCCGCAGGACGGTGCGCGCCACGGGCAGGGCCGCCCACCCTGCCTCGTGGCCGTGGGTCAGCGCCACGATGCGCCGGGCGCCGGCCCGGCGCAGCCGCGGCGCGAGCAGGCCGAGCGGCGCCGCCGCGCCGAACACCACGGTGTCGCAGCCCTCACGCTCGAGGATGCGCACTGCCCGGCGGGCCACCGAAGGCACCGGAAGCATCAGCGACGTCGGGTGGCGCACCACGGGGAACGGCTGCCGCGCGTCGAAGACGGCCGCGCCCTCCCAGGCGGGTGCGTAGACGGTGACGCTCCCCGGCGGCAGCCGCAGCGCCAGGGCATGCACGAAGAACTGGATCCCGCCGGCCCTCGGCGGGAAGTCGTTCGTGACGATCAGGACCTTCGGCATGACCTTGCGATCCTAGTGCCGCCGGCCCGGCGGCAGTGCCCGGCGGCTAAGGGCGGACGGCGAAGTCGAAGTTGGCCGCGTACCAGCCCGAGTGAAGGCTCACCTTTTCCACGGGGATGCCGAACGTCGGCGCGTCGATCAGGTAGCCGCCGCCCACGTAGAGTCCGACGTGGCTTTCTCCGGCGAACTCGAGGATGTCGCCCGGCTGCAGCACGGACACGTGGGGCAGCCCGGCTTGCCCGTAGCTGTCGCGCGGTATCGAGACTCCCGCGGCCGCCCATGCCGACATGGTCAGCCCGGAGCAGTCGTAGCCCGAGCCGCACGGCCCGGTCCCGCCCCACGCGTACGGGCAGCCAATAGCTCCGTAGGCGAACGCCACCGCCTTCTGGGCCTGAGTGCCGGTCGGGCCGTTGTAGCTGCCACCGCCGGTGCCGCCGGCGCCGATCTGCTGTGTCCGCTGTACCGGCGTCAGGCTGTTGACGAGCGCCTGCTGCTGCGCGACGAGCTTGTTCAGCTCCGCCTTCTGGGACGCCAGCTTGCGCTTGAGCTGCGTCACCGCCGCCGCTGTCCGCGCCGCCAGCGTGCGCGCGCCCGCAAGCAGCCGGTTGGTCGCGAGAATCTGCTTGAGCTGGAGGTAGTTGTCCGAGGAAAGGTGGGTCAGGAACGCCGACTGGCTGAGCAGCGTCTGCGGGTTCCCGTTGGTCAGCAGCGCCGCTGCCGAGGTCATCGACCCGTTCTCGTAGACATTGGCGGCGATCTGGGCGATCCGCTCCCGCATGAGCTGGACCGCTGCCATGTCCCTGCTGACCTCGCGGTTGACCAGGGCCAGCCGCTGGCGTGCCGACGCCAGGTCCTGGACGGCCTGGTCGTAGCGCTGCCCGAGCCAGTTCTCCTTGTAGGTCAGCTGCTTGAGCTTGGCCTGCGCCTGGCCAAGAGTCGGCTGTGGCTGTGCCCCGGCAGATCCCGCCACTGTGAGCAACGCGGCAGCCGCCAGCACGGCTGCTCCAGCGGTAGCGCAGCGTCGAACAAGGGATGATTTGGCGACCGGATGCGTATCCACGTAGTGACGCGCTCCCTTTCCACCCCCGCCGACCGGGTGATCTGGCGGGTCCGGGCCAACACGAGCACCTTACGACCTGGGCCGTGACAAGCCTCGGCGACACACCCATGGAGTTCCCGGGGCGGGAACGCTCCGGAGCGGCCTCCATTGGGCCACCGGCTTCCCGGCTGGCCCGCGTGGGCGGCGCCGGGTTACGGCGGTGACCGCCCACTGCCGCGTCGTAACGACCGTGACGTGATGCGGCCGGGGCCGACACTAGTGAAGGCCGCCCGCGGTATTCAACCGCTTCGCGAACTCTGGTCCCAACCTTCACGGGCCGAACCGGCGTCGCCACGCCTCGTACGCCCTGCTCACGCCGGGTCAAGACGCCCGAGGCAGCCGCTCCCGCAGGCGCAGCGGCGAGACCAGCCGGGCGTCCGCCAGAACCCGCAGCGCCCGTCCCTCCGCCTCACCTATCTCACATTTCGGCCCGGGCATGCGGAGCAGCGCCGTGACAACGCAATCCGAGCATGCGACGTCGCGTACCGCGCACCGGTCACAGTCGATCAGCATGATCCCTCCCGGCAACTTCTGGTTTGGGCACATCGGGCAGCCGTTGGCCGCGCGAAGCATTACGGTAAGCGGCAATGCCGACAGTTTCGCCGGGGCGGCCCAGCGCGGCGATTACGCCGCCCGGGGACAGCCAGTCACGGCGTTTCTGCGGCGGAAATGTCGGTGGCCCGTTCTACGGTTGCCCCGTGATCACCCGGGACGTGGCAGCGAACGACTGATGAAGCAGCTCTGGAGCCTCCCCCTCGCCATCCCGCGCCCACGCTCGCGCCCGCGGGTCTCCCCCTTCGACGAGGTCGATTTCGCCATCGTGGACCTGGAGACGACAGGCTGGGCCCCGGAGGAGGCCACGATCACCGAGATCGGCGCGGTCCTGCTCTGCGGCGGGCGGGTCCGCGCGCAGTTCTCCTCCCTCGTCAACCCGGGCACCGCGATTCCCGGGCCGGTCACCGAGCTGACCGGCATCAGTGACGCCATGGTGGCCGCCGCTCCGCCGCTGGCCATCGTGGTGGCCGACTTCCTTGCCTTCGCCCGTGGCTGCGTGCTCGCGGCCCACAACGCGCCGTTCGACGTCGCGTTTCTCACCGCGGCGTGCAAGGCCTGTGACCTGCCCTGGCCGGAGTTCCGGGTGCTGGATACGGTGGAACTCGCCCACAAGGTGCTCGGCGAGAAGGAGGTCGCCGACTGCAAGCTGTCCACGCTCGCGGCCCATTTCGGCGCCAGGACGAAGCCGCGGCACCGTGCGCTGCCGGACGCGATGGCCACCGCCGAGGTGCTGAGCGCCCTGCTGCGCCGGCTCGCCGCCAGCGGGGTCAACACGCTGGCCGGCGTCGGCGTGGGATAGCGCCAATCCGGCGGGCGGATGCTGCTCGCCGCCTTCGGCGGCTTCGCCGAGGCCGGGGCGCAGTGCTAGCCCGAGGGCCCGAGCCCCGGACCCGAGCCCACGGACCCCACGTCACGGGGTCCTGGCCCGTAGCACTACGATCCGTCCGTAGCCCGGTGTGCTAGGAGGCGAAGGTGATCACTGCGATCGTGCTGATACGGGCCGACGTGGCGGGGATCCCGGAAACCGGCGAGGCCATCGCCCAGATTCCTCAGGTCACGGAGGTGTACTCGGTGACCGGCGAGTTCGATCTTGTGGCCATGGTCCGGGTGCGGGCGCTGGACGAAATAGCCCAGGTCATCCCCGACCGGCTGAACCGGGTTCCCGGGGTCACGCACACCGAGACGCACATCGCGTTCAGCACCTACTCGCGCCACGACCTCGAGGCCGCGTTCGCCCTGGGTTACCCCGAGTCCGGCTGACTACGCGGTTTCCGCGGCAAGGCGCTGGCTTGCCGCGACCCACCGGTCGAGCAGGGCCGCCGCGGTGCCCGAATCAAGCGCGGCCGCTGCCCGCGCGCAGGCGTCCGCCAGCGCGCCGGCCAGGTCCTCCGCACGCGGCACTCCCGCCGCGGCGGCAAGCGCCGCGGCGGCGTTCAGCACCACCGTGTCCCGGACGGGACCGGGCTCCCCCGCCAGCACCGCCCGCGCCACAGCCGCGTTACGGGCCGCATCCCCGCCCCTGAGATCCTCCGGCCTGGACCGGGGCAGCCCGAGATCGGCGGGGTCGACCACCGTCTGGCTGACCGTGCCCTCGTCCACGACCCACACCGTGGAGGTGTCGGTCGTCGTCAGTTCGTCCAGCCCGTCGTCGCCGTGGAAGACCAGGGCCGAACAGCCCCGGCCAGCCAGCACGCCGGCGATGATCGCCCCCATCCGGGGGTCGGACACCCCCACCGCCTGTGCGCCGGGACGCGCCGGGTTCGCCACCGGCCCGAGGAAGTTGAAGACGGTGGGCACCCCGAGTTCCCGGCGGGCCACCGCGGCGTGCCGCAGCGCCGGGTGGTAGAGCGGCGCGAACAGGAACGTGATCCCGACCTCCTCCACGAGGCGGGCGGTCGCCTCTGGCCGCAGGTCGATGACTATTCCCAGCGCCTCCAGCACATCGGCCGCGCCGCAGGCGGATGTGGCCGCCCGGTTGCCGTGTTTGGCCACCCGGGCACCTGCTGCGGCGGCGACCATCGCGCCCATCGTGGAGATGTTGACCGTGTGCGCCCGGTCGCCGCCGGTGCCCACCAGGTCGACCAGCGGGCCAGGGATGCTGACCGGGGTGGCGTGCCCGAGCATCGCCTCGGCCAGGCCGCTGAGCTCGGCGACCGTCTCCCCCTTCACCCGCAGCGCCACCCCGAACCCGGCAATCTGGACCGGCGTCGCGGCGCCGTCCATGATCTCGTTCATCGCCCAGGCGGCCTCGTCGGAGGTGAGCGTCTCCCCTTTGATCAGCGCGCCGATCAGGGCAGGCCAGGCCGTGCGGGAATCCATGGCGCCCCCTTCGGGACGAGGTGGTTGGTTCAGGCCGGGGCGGCGGCCGCCTGGCCGCCCCGCTGGCGCATCAGGACGGCCAGGGCGCTGGCGAGCGCGCGCGGGTCAATCGGGTGGCTGACCACCGCCTCCGCGCCCGACCAGGTGGCCAGCCAGCCGTCGTCCGGCCTGGCGATGATCAGCAGCACCGGCGGGCAGTCATGAATCTCGTCCTTCGCCTGCCGGCAGACCCCCATGCCGCCGGCCGGCTGGGCCTCGCCGTCCAGCACCATGACGTCCGCGCCACCGGCGTCGAGCAGCCGGAACAGGGCCGGCTCGGTGGCGACCTCGATGATCTCAGCCTCCGGCACGTCCGGCGCCGGGCGGCGCCCGATGGCCAGCCGGACCCGGGCCCGGATGTCCGCATCGTGGCTGTAAACGACGACCTTCATGCACTGGATGGTACCGACACGGGGGGTCGGGCGGCGCTCGCCTACGTGGTGTCGTAATAATGGCCATCGTGGCCACCGCATCCGCGACCCAGACGCCACCCCGTTCGCCAGCCAGCAGGCCGAACCTGGTCAGTGTCGGGACCATCGTCTGGCTGTCCTCCGAGCTCATGTTCTTCGCGGCGCTGTTCGCGATGTACTTCACCATCCGCTCGGTCGACAAGGGCGAGGGGCTGCACTGGCCCGGCGCCCACCTGAACCTCGCCCTCGGGTCTGTCAACACGACCGTCCTGCTGCTGTCCAGCGTCACCTGCCAGATGGGCGTGTTCGCGGTCGAGCGCGGCCAGATCAGGCGCACCGCCAGCATCTTTGACTTCCGCAGGTGGGGCCTGCGCGAGTGGTACGTGCTCTCCTTCCTCATGGGCCTCTACTTCGTCCTCGGCCAGGGATACGAGTACCTCGCCCTGATCCGCATCGACCACCTGACCCTCGCCTCCGGGTACGGGTCCGTGTTCTACATTCCCACCGGGTTCCACGGCCTCCACGTGACCGGCGGGCTCGTCGCGTTCCTCTTCCTGCTCGGGCGCACCTACGCCGCCAAGACCTTCACCCAGGAACAGCAGGTCAGCGCCATCGTCGTGTCCTACTACTGGCACTTCGTCGATGTCGTGTGGATCGGCCTGTTCACCACCATCTACCTCATCCATTGACGCGCCGCCGGATGGGCGCGTCCCCCTGACCCGAAACCGAGGCAGCAAGTGAGCTGGATCACCGCACGGCGAAGGCGCCCGGTCGCCGGGTACGCCGTGGTCCTGCTGGGGCTCATCATCATCGGGGTGGGCTACGCGGCCCTCACCGGGCCGGGCAGCGCGGCGTCGGCGGCCACCCCCGGCTCCCCGTCACCGCAGACGCTCGCCCAGGGCGAGAGGCTGTTCGCGGTCAACTGCTCGTCGTGCCATGGCAACGCAGCCCAGGGCTCCGCGGCGGCGCCGGGCCTGATCGGCGTCGGCGCCGCCGCGGTGGACTTCCAGGTGAGCACGGGCCGGATGCCGGCCAAGGAGCTAGGCGCCGAGGTGCCCCGCAAGCCCGTGCCGTTCACCACCGAGCAGATCCACGCGCTCGCGGCCTACATCGCCTCGCTGGGCGGCGGCCCGGCCATCCCGTCCGCCGCGCAGGTGAGTACCGCGGGCGCGAACCTGGCGCTCGGCCAGAGCCTGTTCATCACCGACTGCGCGCAGTGCCACAACTTCGACGGCGCGGGCGGGGCGCTCACCTTCGGGAAGTTCGCGCCGGCGCTGACCGCGGCCACGCCCACGGAGATCTATGAGGCGATGCTCACCGGGCCGGAAGCGATGCCGGTGTTCAGCGACACCACGATCACGCCTGCCCAGAAGCGGGACATCATCGCCTACGTCACGAAGATCCGCGCCGAGCCGAACCCCGGCGGGTTCAGCCTGGGCCGCATCGGCCCGGTCACCGAGGGCATCGTGGGCTTCCTCGGCGGGATCGGGGTGCTCATCTTCATTGCCATGTGGATCACGATGAAACGGCGTGAGTCATGAGCGAGACAGGACCCGGCCACCTTCCGGGTGACGGCGCGGGCCAGGAGCACGAGCAGGAGGAGGAGCCCCGGGTGCCGCACCGGGTAATCGGGACCCCGCCGCCCGCCATGGCGCACACCCTGCTGGGTGACCCGCGGGCCGCCGCCGAGCCGCCGCCCCCGCGCGAGCTTCCCGCTGAGCCCAGCAACCCGGCCAAAGCCTGGACGGCCGAGCGCCTCGCCGCCGCGTTGTTCGTCCTGTCGGCCCTGGCCAGCATCGCCTTCATCGCCGCCTACGTCGGCCTGGAGGTGCACTCGGTCGACGCCACGCTTCGGTCCAACCTGGCCCTGGGCCTGTCGATGTCGGTGGCCTTCCTCGCCATAGCGGCCGGCATCGTGATCTGGGTCCGCAACGTCATGCCGGACGTGGAACTGGTCGAGGAGCGCCACCCGCTCGCTTCCACCGAGCCGGAGCGGGAGGAGTTCAAGGAGACGTTCACCGAGGGCGCGGAGGCGAGCGGCATCGCAAAGCGGCCGCTGCTGCGGCGGACGCTGATCGCTGCCAGCGTGCCGCTCGCGGTCGCCCCCCTTGTCGTGCTGCGGGACATGGGCCCGCTGCCCGGCACCAGCCTGCGCCACACGGTGTGGCGCAAGGGGATGCGGATGGTCGTGTACGGGCCCAACACGCCGTTGCGCGCGGCTGACTTCAGCACCCCCGGCCAGATGATCACCGTTGCCCCCGAGGGCTTCCCCGAGAACCAGGACGTGCTGGCCAAGGCGGTCACGATCATCATCAAGTTCGCGCCCGGCCAGCTGATACCGGACCGGCCCGGCAGCCCGGGCACCGTGATGAACTGGACCGTGGACGACATCGTCGCCTACTCCAAGATCTGCACGCACGTCGGCTGCCCGGTCGCGCTGTACGAGCAGACGACCCACCACATCCTCTGTCCCTGCCACCAGTCGACGTTCGACGCGGCCCAGGGCGCGCAGGTGCTCTTCGGGCCCGCGCCCCGGCCGCTGCCGCAGCTGCCGATCGGCACCGATGCGGAGGGCTTCCTGATCGCGACGAGCGACTACCGCGTGCCGGTCGGCCCCAGTTTCTGGGAGCTCGGCGCCTCTGGTTTCCGCGGGGGGAATGAGTAGCGATGAGCGCGACCGAAAAGCTTATCGACGGCACCGGCGCGTGGTTCGACGACCGGCTCCGGGGAGCCAAGATAATGCGGACCTGGTTCCGGAAGGTATTCCCGGACCACTGGTCGTTCCTGCTCGGCGAGATCGCGCTCTACTCGTTCGTCATCCTGCTGCTCACCGGCACGTTCCTCACGCTGTTCTTCCAGCCCAGCATGACCGATATCGTGTACCACGGCTCGTACACCCCGCTGGACGGCGTGCACATGAGCGAGGCGTACGCCTCCACGCTGAACATCAGCTTCGACGTGCGCGGCGGGCTGCTCATGCGCCAGATCCACCACTGGGCGGCGATCGTCTTCGTGGCCGCGATCATGGTCCACCTGCTCCGGGTGTTCTTCACCGGCGCCTTCCGCAAGCCGCGCGAGCTCAACTGGGTCATCGGCGTGACGATGTGGGTCCTGGCCTTTACCGAGGGCCTGTTCGGCTACTCGCTGCCTGATGACCTGCTGTCGGGCACCGGGCTGCGCATCCTTGAGGGCGTGCTGCTCGGGATCCCCATCGTCGGCACGTACCTGAGCTTCTTCCTGTTCGGCGGCCAGTTCCCCGGGCACCTCATCATCCCGCGGCTGTACATCATCCACGTGCTGCTGATCCCGGGCCTGCTGCTGGCGCTGATCACCGCGCACCTGCTGCTGATGTGGCATCAGAAGCACACGCAGATGCCGGGCAAGGGCCGCACCGACACGAACGTGGTCGGCCAGCCCTTCTACCCGTACTTCATGGCGAAGACGGGGGCCTGGTTCCTGTTCGTCTTCGCGATCTGCGCGCTGCTGTCCACCTTCGCGCAGATCAACCCGATCTGGATCTACGGCCCTTACAACCCCTCCGGGATCTCGGCGGGCTCGCAGCCGGACTTCTACATGGGCTTCCTGGAGGGCGCCCTGCGGATGTGGCCGAGCTGGCGGTGGAACATGCTCGGCCATACCTGGGCCTTCAACGTGTTCGTGCCCGCCCTCGTGCCGCTCGGCATCCTCATCACCGGGCTGGCCGTCTGGCCGTTCGTCGAGCAATGGATCACCGGCGACCGCCGGGAGCACCATGTCAACGACCGGCCGCGCAACGCGCCGACCCGGACCGCCATCGGCATGGCCGGGGTCACCTTCTACGGGATTCTGTGGCTGGAAGGCGCCAACGACGTCATCGCCAACTGGCTCAACATCTCGCTGTACGTGACCACCGAGATCGCCCGGTACGCGATCTTCATCGGGCCGGTCGTGGCGTACTTCGTCACCAAGCGCATCTGCCTGGGCCTGCAGCGCAAGGACGTGCACATCCTGGAGCACGGCGTCGAGACCGGGATCATCCGGCAACTGCCCAGCGGTGAGTACATCGAGGTGACCAGGCCGGCCTCCGGCAACCTGCGCGCGGTGCTCGAGGCCAGGAACGAGTTGCCCCGGGTCCCCGCCATCAAGCGAGCGGACGGCGACGAGGGACCCCCGCCGCCCTCGGCCAGAAGTGGCATAGGCAGGCTCCGGGTGGCGCTCAACCGGGTTCTCACCGAGAGCATCCCGCTGCCCACGGGCAACGGCCACGGTCATGGCGATGGCCACGGGAACGGCCACGCCGCCGAGCCGGCGGCGATCGCGTCGGGCGACCCAGGTCATCAAGCACCCGGCGGGGGACCCACGGACGGCGGCGACGACAGGCAGGGCGCGGGCGGCTGAGCCCCGCGGTCACCCGCCCGCCACGTGACCCGACCGGAACGCGGATGTGACGCCGGCGTTCTTGAGCAGGCCCGCCCTGGACCATAACGTTATGTCTGATTTCAGGTACTAAGCGTCGAACGGGCCCCGACGGCCGGGCGGAGGCGGTGCCGTGACCTCGCGGCGACGGAACAGCCTCGGGAGAATCCTGGGGGCCGTGGGCGGTGCCGCCGTCCTGCTCACCTTCACCAGCCCGCCGAGGATGGCAGGCCCCGGCGCGGGCGCGGCGCTCACGGCGGCCGCGTCGCCGGCCTCGGGCGGCGTGAGCCCGGTCACGCAGGTGAGCCGCTGTCCCGGGCGGCCGAGCGCCGAGGTGGAGACGGCCGCCGGCGCCCCGCGCTACGTCTATGACCTGTGGATCGGCTGCGATGGCATCGGGTTCGCCCGGTCCACCGACGGCGGCCTGTACTTCGGCCCGTCGATGACGGTACCGGGGTCGGCGGGGGCGAGCTGGGACCCGGCGATCGCCGTGGGGCCGGGCGGGACCATCTTCGTCTCCTACATGCACGCGGCCCAGCAGCGCATGTACCCGGTCGTGGCCGCCTCGTTCGACCACGGGGTGACCTTCCCCCAGGTCTCCCCGCTCCGGCCCGCCAAGCAGGGCAACTGGGGCGACCGGGACTTCATCGCGGTGAGCCGGGCCGGCGTGGTGTACCTCACCTGGGACTACGGTCCCTCAAGGGCCCTGGTCAAGCTGCTGTGCAGCCCCACCGGCAGCTGTGCGTACAAGGCCGGGGACGTGAACGCGGTGATCCAGCGGTCCCTCGACGGCGGCAAGACCTGGGGGCCCATCACCCCGGTCGGCCCGAACTTCCCGCGTAACGGCGGCTACAGCGCACCCGTCCTGGTGGAACCGAACGGCCGGGTTGACCTGCTGTCCTGGGGCCATCAGGTGAGCAACCCCCCGTCCTATGCCCTGCACCCGGGCCACGAGTTCTTCTCCTCCTCGGCCACCGGCACCGTGTGGCCCGCGCACCCGACCGAGGTCGGGGCCAGCGCCGGGTCTATCGCGCTGCCGACCTGGTGGATCGACGGTGATCTGGGCCGCGACCGGGGCGGCAACCTGTACGCGACCTGGGACACGCAGGCCCCGGCCGGGGACACCGGGTGGCTGTCGTTCTCCACCGACGACGGAACGTCGTGGTCGGCACCGGTACGCGTCACCCCGGACCATGACAATGCCGCGCACATCGTGCAGGTCCTGGGCGGGCAGGCCGGCACCGCCTACGTCGCCTGGCAGACCAGCGCTTCCCCTGCGGGCTACGCCACCTACCTGCGGCCCTACTCCATCGGCAGCGGCTGGCTCGGCCCCGCCATCCGGGTATCCAGCAAGTTCGGCAACGCCAGGATCTGGCCCGGGGACACCTTCGGCATGGCACAGCTGCCCGGCGGCCTTGGCGCCCGCCTGGTGCTCAGCTGGGGCAGCGCGATCGGCCAGCACGGGAGCTCGCAGATCTACGCCGCGGTGGTCAGCCTGCCCGCGACGGCGGCCGGGGGTGTGCTAGGGCATCATTGCCGGCGCACGCCTTGAGCCCGGCATCGTCAGCTGCGCGGGCACGAACTGGCTGCCGCGGGAGTCCGCCAGCACGGCCCGGCCGGTGGCGGAGCCCGACAGCAGCTTCGGCCAGGACAGGAACCAGATGGTCCAGCCATCGCCCCAGGTGCCGTTCAGCGGGCTGCCCACGATCGTGATCGGGTCGCCGATCTCCGAGTGGTTGTAGTACCAGGCGGCGTTCGCGGGGCCCACGTTCACGCACCCGTGGCTCACGTTGGTGACCCCCTGCTCCGCCACCGACCAGGGCGCGCTGTGCACGTAGTCGCCGCTGTTGGTGAACTTCACCGAGTCGTACACCAGGACGTTGTAATAACCGGGCTGACCGCGCGTCACGCCGTAGGTGGCCGAGTCCATGCGGACCGGGTTGCCCATGGAGAACGACAGGTAGTGCCCGTTCGGCGTGTCGTCGCCGGGCTGGCCGGTGCTGATGGGCCAGCGGCCCTTGAGGTGGCCGTTCCACCACACCTTCATGTGGTGGCTGGCGGCGCTGGCCCTGGCGATCAGCGAGTTGCCGATGCGGAAGTGCTGCGTGAGGTTGGCGTCGCCGTAGACGCCCCGTGCCCCACGAACACCCTTGAGGTGGGCCTCGAACCTCACCAGCGTGTGCGCGGGCCAGTAGGTCCTGGTCCGGAACCACACCTCGCTGTTGCTCATCCAGTACCAGGCCCCGGTGACCGGCTTGCTCGACCAGACCTCAAGCGACCGCTCGACCTCGGCCTTGTCGGTGATCGGGTGGCTGAACGTGACCATGATCGGCATGCCGACGCCGAACACGCGGCCCGTGCCGAGGCTGGTCGCCGCGGTGAACGTCCGCCGCGGCCGCAGGGTGCGGAAGGTGCCGCCGGCCACGGTCTTCCTGCCCTGCGGGTTCACCGCGGTGACGGTCACGTGGTAGGCCCGTCCGGGCGCCAGCGCCCAGTCCGTGTGCCAGCTGGTGGCGCCCGCGCCCAGGGTGCCGGGCACGGTCCCGCGCCGCCCGCCGGCGGCCACCACGCTCCGCAGCGTGCCGCCGGCCACGGTCACGGCGATGCCCAGGTCTGGCCGCCGGTCCACGAGCGCGCTCGCCGCCGCCCGCCTGACCTCGACTCCCCGGCCAGCCGGGATGCTGGGCTGGGAGGCGAAGGTGAGGTTCCCCGTGGTGATGGTCACCGTGGCCGCCGGCCGGGCGGACGTCGCGCGCGGGGCGGGCGCGGGCTGGCATGCGGCCAGGAGCAGGGCGAGAATGGCCACCGACGTGGCAGATCTCATCCATATGAATGCCTGCCCCCGCCGGCCCGAAGACCGCTCTGGGCGGCCATGGATAATTTGGGCAAGAATGACCGTTCCCCGCACCCTTCGACGACCCCCTTGGTGAATTCCTCACGCCTGGCGGGCATCAGGATACGCCCAGCTGGCAGGCCTCGCAGGAGCCTCGACGACCGCGGGTAAATCGCACGGATTTATGGCGCGCGCCGGTCGGCTAATGACGAGTAAGCGCTCCAGTAATACCGAATTGCCGGGAGCGTGGCAAAAGCCGGGCCTAGTGCGAGTAGGCACCCCGGTAGTACTCGAAGACGAACCCGATCGCGGCCAGGAACACGAACAGCATCCCGATCAGGAACAGCCACCATCCCACCGCCACCCCGATCGCGGCGGTAGCGGCGGCCAGCGATATGAACAGCGGCCACCAGCTGTGCGGGCTGAAGAAGCCCAGTTCCCCGGTGCCCTCACTGATCTCGGCCTGCGCGTCGTCTTCCGGCCGGCGCGGCAGCCGCCGCCCGGTGAACAGGATGTAGAAACCGCTGAGGAAGGCCAGCCCCACCGACAGGGCCAGCGCCGTGGTGCCGGTCGGGTCCTTCGAGAAGTACCAGTAGACGATGTCCGTGCCGGCGAAGAACGCCGCGCAGCCGAGGAACAGGTACCCTTCGACCTTCATCTAAGACCTCTCCCCTGGCGCCCCGATGGGCTCGGGCGGCCGGCCCGACTTGATGTGCGGGTAGTGCAGGTCGAAGGCGGGGCGCTCGGACCGGATGCGGGGGATGCTGGTGAAGTTGTGCCGCGGCGGCGGGCAGGACGTGGCCCACTCCAGCCCATTCGCGAATCCCCACGGGTCATCCTGGGTGACCCTCTCGCCGTGGCGCCACGTCTTGTAGACGTTGTAGAGGAAGAACAGTGTGGAACTGCCCAGCAGCAGCGAGCCGACCGTGGAGATCTGGTTCAGCGTCGTGGCCAGGTGCGGCAGGTCAGGGTAGTTGGCGACGCGGCGGGGCATGCCGATGACGCCGAGCCAGTGCTGGACCAGGAACGTCATGTGGAACCCGATGAACAGGGTCCAGAAGTGCCACCACCCCAGCTTCTTGTCCAGCATCTTCCCGGTCCACTTGGGCCACCAGAAGTAGAAGCCGCCGAACATCGTGAACACGACCGTGCCGAACAGCACGTAGTGGAAGTGGGCCACCACGAAGTAGGAGTCGCTGACGGCGAAGTCCAGCGGCGGTGACGCCAGGATGACGCCGGTGAGCCCGCCGAACAGGAACGTCGTGAGGAACCCGATGATGAACAGCATGGCCGGGTCGAACGAGATCTGGCCGCGCCACATGGTGCCGCACCAGTTGAAGAACTTGATCCCGGTGGGCACCGCGATCAGGAACGTCATGAAGGAGAAGAACGGCAGCAGCACGGCGCCGGTGGTGAACATGTGGTGGGCCCACACGGTCATGGACAGCCCGCCGATCGCGATCGTCGCCGCGACCATGCCCTTGTACCCGAACAGCGGCTTGCGGGAGAACACCGGGATCACCTCGGTCGCGATGCCGAAGAACGGGATCGCCACGATGTAGACCTCGGGATGCCCGAAGAACCAGAACAGGTGCTGCCACATGATCGCGCCGCCGTTGCTGGAGCTGAACGCCACGGCGCCCAGCTTGCGGTCGATCTCCAGCACCAGCAGCGCCGCCGCCAGCACCGGGAACGCCAGCAGCACCATTATCGACGTGATCAGGATGTTCCAGGTGAAGATCGGCATCCGGAACATGGTCATGCCGGGTGCCCGCATGCAGATGATCGTGGTGACGAAGTTGACCCCGCTCAGGATCGTGCCCAGCCCGGACAGGGTCAGGCCCATGATCCACATGTCCCCGCCGACGCCCGGCGAGTAGACCGAACTGGTCAGCGGCGAGTAGGCGTACCAGCCGAACCCGGGCGCCCCGCCCGGCGTGATGAAGCTGGCCAGCAGGATCAGCCCGCCGAACAGGAAGAAGTAGTAGCTGAGCAGGTTGAGCCGGGGAAACGCCACGTCGGGCGCGCCGATCTGCAGCGGGAAGATCTCGTTCGCGAGCCCGACGAACAGCGGCGTGGCGAACAGCAGCAGCATGATCGCGCCGTGCATCGTGAACAGCTCGTTGTACTGCTGGTCCGAGATGAGGTGGTTGTCCGGCTGGAACAGCTGGACCCGCATGATCATCGCCATCAGGCCAGCCACGAGGAAGAACCCGAACGACGTGATCAGGTACAGGTGGCCGATGACCTTGTGGTCGGTGGTGGACAGCCAGTCGGCCAGGATCGAGCCCTTGCGGGCGCTGCGTGGGCTGGTGACCGCTTCCTGCACCGGCTGGTCGAGCGTGGTCACTGGGCACCTCCTCCGGACGCCGCCGCACGGGTCTGTGCTGCCTGCTGTGCGTGGATCCAGGTGTTGAACTGTGCCGGGGTGACGATCCTCACCCTGAACAGCATGCGACTGTGATAGAGCCCGCACAACTCGGTGCAGCGGCCGTAATAGAACCCGGTCTTGGTCGGGGTGACCTCGAAGTGGTTCGGGTGGCCGGGGATCACGTCGCGCTTGAACTCGAACGGAACGATCCAGAACGAGTGGATGACGTCGGTCGAGACGAGGTTGAACCGGACGACCTCGTGGTCGGGGATCACCAGCGTCGGCAGCCCGCTGTTCCCGATGAGGGGGCTCCACGGCTGGCCGGTGATCGTCACGTCGCCGGTCGGTGAGCCCGGCACCTTGTAGCCCTGGTACTGGAACTGCCAGCTCCACTGGAAGCCGGTGACGTTGACCGTGACGTTGGGGCGGGCGGACAGGCTGTCGATGTAGTTCTCGTCCCGCGCCGTGAAGTAGAACAGGACGCCGACCATGATGAACGGCACCACGGTGTAGAGCATCTCGATGGGCAGGTTGTAGCGCACCTGGTGGGGCGGGGGCTGCGTCGCGGACCGCTTCCTGTGGAAGATGACCGCCCAGATGATTAGGCCCCAGACCATGAAGCCGACCGCCCACGCCGCCACCCAGGATCCCTGCCACAGGGTCAGCGTGACCTTTCCCTGCTGGGTGACCGGCACCGGCATGCCCAGCCGGGTGAAGGCGTTCGACGTGCACCCCGCCGTGCCGGCCAGCAGCCCGGCGAACAGGGCTCCGCGGAGGGCCAGCCGCCTCATCGATCTCACAGATTGCCTTCCCAGCGATCCCACCCGGCGCCACGGGCAGCGGCGGCACGGGCTGGTCATGGCTCGTCCTACAGGCTGTCGTGGAAACAGTATCGCGCGGGGGCCGCGGCCCGGTGCGGACCCCCGTCAGTGTCGCGGGCCTGCTCTGACGCCGCTACTCTCGTGGGGTGCTTACCCGCGGCGACGGAGGGGTATCGCTTCCGCATGGCACCAGGCCGGCCCCGGCACCCCGGACCGGGCTGAGGGAAAGGCGGCCGGCATGACCTCCGCGATGCCCGTTGCCCCGGCGCTCACGATCGACGCGTTGGGCCGTAAGTGCCCGATCCCGATCATCATGCTCGCTGAGCGGATCCGTGAGGTGCCGATCGGCGCGATCGTCGCGGTGCTCGCCGACGACCCCGCTGCCCGGACCGACATCCCCGCGTGGTGCGGGATGAAGTCGCACGAGTTCGTCGCGGCGACCGACCTACCGCGGGGCTGGGCGCTGCTGATCCGGCGGGCCTACTAAGCCGGAGGCCCGCGGAACCGGCCGGTGAAGCGGGGATCGCTCTGCCACCACAGCCGGCTTGCCGGCGCGGCCGGGGCCAGTTCCGCACCGGCGTCGAGTTCGGCGTCGACCTGGGCGGCCTCCCGCTCGTCCTCCCGGATCATCAGGATCAGCTGGGCGGCGAGGAAAGGCAGGCCGACGAGGTCGCCGAGGATCCAGAGCGCTCCCCCGCCGATCACCTGGTCGGCGCGCAGGCTGGGCCCCCAGGGCCGGGCCAGGGCCTGGTAGTAGGACCCGGCGAGCAGGTGCTGGTCCGCGATCACGGCCAGGCCGAGCACGGCGTCCCCCACCACCTCAGCCCCGGTCACCCACAGCGAGACCAGGTACGGGTAGGCCTTGGGCACCGGGTCCACCCGCAGCAGGGTCCAGAAGAAGACCAGGCCGGGCGCCATCAGCGCGAAGTAGGTCAGCTCCCGGACGGTGTCGCTGCGCAGTCCCGCCGCGTACCACGGGGTGAAGTACAGCAGGAAGGGCACGATCATCAGCACCAGCGCGGTGACCGCGGGGAAGGTGAGAACGCGCGCGGCCCGGCTTTGCACCGCCGCCGCCACCCGGGCCCCGGGTGCGGGCAGCGCGGCGATCAGCAGGGACAGCGGCCGCCCCAGGGCCAGGAACAGGGGTGCGACCAGCAGCAGCAGGACCGTTTGCACTGCGCGGGGCCAGAACAGCACGCGCTGGTAGACGCCGGCGAATGACATGGTGGCGATCACGAGCGCACCGGTCCCGCCGGCCAGGAACGCCACGGCCCGCGCGCCCGGCCACGGCTGCCCGCCCCGGCGCACCCGCCGCACCCCCGCCAGGTAGAGGCCGGCGAGCACCAAGACTATGAGCAGCACGGGAACGTCTACGGTCCACGATGTCAGTGCGCGGGAAACCGTCAGCGCAGGCGGACCGACGTACATGGGATCACACTAGCCCGGAGCCGGGGTGGGCTAGTTGCCAGAGCAGCCCCGGTGCCACCCCGACTCTTCCTTTGGGAAAGTCGGACTGAGTACGGGGTTGAGCTGGCGCATGGAGGCTGGCCACGGTCGGGCGACGCGCTAACCGCCGTAGTGGTTGGCGATTTCCATGGCCGCATCGTCACCGTAGGTCTGCGCTATCCGCGCCGTAACGTCCGCCGGCTTGAGCTCGTACTCCTGTGGCCCCACGGTCTCCAGCACGCTCACAGCCACGAGATTGCCAAGCTGAGCCGCGCGCTCCAGCGACAGGCCCCAGCCCACGGCGGCGAGAAATCCAGCACGGAACGCATCCCCCGTGCCGGTCGGGTCCGCTTTGCGGTCCTCTGCCACGGGACCCACAAGCACGGGGGGTTTCGTGGCGCACTCGATGCGCGCGCCGGCCGGCCCGAGCGTGGTCACCCGCACCCCGACCCGCGCCAGCACCTCAGAGGCCGCCCACCCGGTCTTGCGCTGGATGAGCGCCTCCTCGTACTCGTTGCAGAACAGGTACTCCGCCCCGTTCACGAGAGCCTGGACGTCCGGTCCTTCCAGCCGCGGCAGTTGCTGCGACGGGTCGGCGGCAAAGGGGATGCCGAGGCGAGTGCACTCAGCGGTGTGGGACAGCATGGCCCCGGGATCGCTCGCGCCGATGAGCACCAGGTCGAGGCCCTCACCCCGGCCGGCGAACGGCGCGATCGTGATCTCGGCATCCTCGCTCATCGCTCCGGGATAGAACGAGGCGATCTGGTTTCCGTCCGTGTCGGTGGTGCACACGAAACGCGCCGTGTGATGCCGGACCGATTCCCGCACCCCGCCGCAGTCGACACCGTGCGCGGTGAGCCAGTCGCGGTATGGCCCGAAGTCCGGGCCGACCGCGCCGATGAGCAGCGGCTTCAGCCCGAGCACACCCAGGCCGAAAGCGATGTTCGCGGCCACCCCGCCGCGCCGGATCTCCAGGTGATCGACGAGGAAGGACAGCGACACCCGGTCCAGCTTCTCGGCGATGAACTGGTCGACAAACCGGCCGGGGAAGGTCATCAAGTGGTCGGTGGCGATCGACCCGGTGACGGCTATCCGCACGTCACGTGGCCTAGCGTTAGTGGAACGAGTCGCCGCAGGCGCAGGACCCCGTCGCGTTGGGGTTGTCGATCGTGAAGCCCTGCTTCTCGATCGTGTCCACGAAGTCGATCGTGGCGCCCATCAGGTACGGGGCACTCATCCGGTCCGTGACCACGTGCACGCCGCTGAACTCGGCGTCGATGTCGCCGTCGATCTCACGCTCGTCGAAGTACAACTGGTAGCGCAGGCCCGAGCAGCCACCCGGCTGCACCGCGATGCGGAGCTTGAGGTCATCGCGGCCTTCCTGCGCCAGCAGGGCGCCCACCTTGGTCGCGGCGGCGGAAGTGAGGATGACACCCTGGGTAGCCGCCTCTTGCTGAACGGTCATCTGTGGTCTGCTCCCGCGTCGGACTGGCGCCGCCGGGCGGCGGCGCTCGGTGGTTCTTGTACGCCTCAACCATATGCGGTGCGCCGTCATTCCGCCTCAGCGACCTCGCGAGGAGGCCCCTTACTGCGGCGTCAGCGGGCGAACTCGATGCCGGTGTCGGTCTCGGTGCCGTCGGGGCGGATCAGGTACGCGGCGTACCCGGCGAGCCCGGCCACGGCGGGCAGCGCCTCGTCCCCGCCCACCGCGACCCCGGTGGCGAGCGCGTCCGCCAGCGCCAGGCTGGGGCCCGTGACGGTGGCCGAGGCGGCGCGGCTGGCGGGCTGGCCCGTTCGGGGGTCGATCAGGTGCGCGCCACGCTCGTAGCAGCCGGAGGTGGCCACGGCGGCGTCCGTTTCGACGATGCCCGCCAGCGCGTCCGCCCGCCACGGGTGCCGGATGCCGACCCGCCACCGCTGCGCGCCGGCCGGCGACCCGAAGGCCGCCACGTCGCCTCCCCCGTTGATGAGCGCGCCGGGCACCCCGGCATCCCGGAGCAGGGCCAGCGCCCGCTCCGTCGCCCAGCCCTTGACCAGGCCGGTCGGGTCGAACCCGCCGGGCATCGCCCAGGGGTCGAACCAGCCACCCGACGCCCGCCGGGCGGCGCGGCATTCCTCCAGCACCTCGTGGAACTCCGGAGGCATCTGGCTGACCGTGGCCTCGCCGCGCCGGAACCGGCTCACCGGGCTGGCCTCGTCCCAGGTGCTGAACAGGGCGTCGCAACGGTGCAGGACGTCGCAGGCGCCCGCGATCGCGGCCCGCACGGCGGACTCCGGTGCGGCGCCGGTCACGACGGCGAAGGAGAAGACGGTCCCCATGGCCGGCTCGGCGTGGGTCACCGGGGGCGGGCCGGCCGGGCCGGG
>Ga0070707_100001889_pt1 | contig 20064 bp, 27 predicted proteins | sample KBSK5502metaG_FD_65468 | JGI IMG/M metagenome (GOLD analysis project Ga0070707, IMG submission 65468) | Corn, switchgrass and miscanthus rhizosphere microbial communities from Kellogg Biological Station, Michigan, USA - KBS K5-50-2 metaG | ecosystem: Host-associated > Plants > Roots >...
AGGTCGGGGAGAACGAAATCCCCAAGGTCGCCGGCTTTATCGTCCACCCCGACGCTGCGCTGTTTCCGATGATGACGGACGGGGAGATCGACGAACTGGCCGCCGACATCCAACGGCACGGCCTTAAACAACCAATCGAGTTTCTGGAGGACAAGGACGGTGTCTTGCGGGTCCTGGATGGCCGCAACAGGCTGGCGGCGCTCCAGCGGATCGGCGCGGTCGAGACCGTCAACGGCGTGCCAGGGTTCAAGGCGGGGTCGGGCGCGCGGTGCGAGACTATCAAAGAGACGGCCGGTTTCGACGCGGCGGCAGAGGTAGCCAGCCGGAACATCTTGCGGCGCCAACTGACGACCGAGCAGCGCGACGATGTCATCCGCAAGATGCAGGAGCTGCACCCCGACTTCTCAATCCGCCGCCTGGCCGATCTGACGGGGGCATCCAAATCCACCGTCCACCGCGCGGTGCAGGATTGGCCGACCATCGAGAACGACGCCTGCGTACCAAATGGGACAGGTGAAACGGGGGAGGAGCCGGCAGAGCGCGTCACCGGCAAGGATGGCAAGAGCTATAAGAGGCGGCAGCCGCGTAAACCTGCCGCCTCACAGTCACCAAAGGGGAAGCCGGGGAAGTCAAAGGCCGCTAGCCGCGATGAGGCTATCAACCTGATCGGCAGCAGCCGGTTGAGCAGCAAGCCGCGCGACACGGTCGAAGACCTAATCAAGCTCATGGCCGATGCCCGTGTCGGGTTGCTCAGGATAGCCGAGGCCACGCGGCTTGAGCTGGTCCTCAAGTTTGCTGCCGCGTTGGGGGTCGGCCGCGAAGATCTGATGCTGCACCTGGAGACGAGGGCCGCGGCATGAGCAATGCCGAGGGGAGCTATCGCACCACGACGAAAGCGATGATGGCGGCTTACGACAAGCTTCCTCCAGCAGCACGGAGGGCTTTCGCCAATGCGCTGGATAACTGGGTTCCACAACCGCTCTTGACGGCGTATCGGCGCGGGCGAGCGGGATACCAAACAGGAGGCGAAATCGCCAAGGTATTAGCTAACTGGGAGGAGAAAGAGCGAGCCAAGCGAGAGCAGAAACGGCGGTACGCGACGGGGGCTTACAAGGGCAACGCGCCCGACCCCGACGTTATGTTGCCGCCCTGCCAGCGGAGCCAACGATGATCCCCGCGGAGGCACGGGGGAAGCTGCGGGTACTGAAACGCGATCTACTGCCGCAGGCCCAGCGTATCGAGCGGTCCTTCGTGAAATCCGTTGTGCGGCAGCAGGTCGAGGCCATGCTGTTCAAAGGATCGGCCAAAGGGCGCTCACGGGCTCACGCGAAGGTCATGCAAGCGTTGGGGCCGGGGGCACGGCTGTGGGACTGCGACCTGCATGGCGAGCAACCCAGCGTCTCGTGGGGCTACCTGAAACCGACGAAGGCCAGGACACGCGCGGGCAGTACCCCGGAGGACCCTGGACTGGATCAGGATTGCGTCATGGTCAAAGTGGTTACAGCCGGAGTCAAAGGGAAACAGGTCGGCGTTGGCGCGGCGCCCTGGACGATCACGTTCTCGGACCATGCGCTCCACCGACTGTTCGAGCGGTCGCACTGGCTCGACCCGGTCGAGACGATGTGGCAGGCCCACGATAACGTCCTGCGGGTGCGAGAGAGTGACGCGATGGCTCAGGCCAAGGACGCACACTTTCTGCTACCAGCCGGTGACGGTGCTTTCGTCGTCATGCTGGCGCTGATCGGTCCGGATGAAACGAGCCTGTCAACGATGGTTCACGCGCGGACGTGGTTGAGCCACGACATGCTCTGGCAGGACCAGCGGCTCGCGTTGGTGGCCGCAAGCGACGATGACGATGAGCCAGTCCTTGGGCAAAGTTTTCTCACGCCATTCGGCCGCGTGAACCTGACCGACTGCACGATCACGACCCCCTGGACGGAGGCCGCTTAGCGGTTTTCAAAACACGTATTTTCACCATAGGAGCACCTTAAAATGTCCACGATCGTAAGAGGTAACTTCATGCGTCGGCGCGGCGCCCAATTGCTGGCGTTTGCGGAGGAATTGGAAGACGAAGAAGACCAGAAGCAGTTTGAAGATCTAGGCAACGCGCTGATAGCGTGCGCCAAAACTGCTGTTCGCAAGGTGGAACTCGCAGAGGAAACGAAACAGCAGAAGTTTCACCGCCTGACGCCGGGGCGGCTGAGAAAGACTATTAACCGCGTCCGCCTTCTTAAAAACATGAGCGACAAACACTATTACGAGTATACTGAGCAAGAGGCCGCGAACTTGGTTCGCGCGCTATTCAACGAGATTTCCGAGCTTGCCGCAGCTCTGCGGAGTGGAGGAAAGCACTGGTGCGTTCTGGACAACGATCAGGAACGCGCGCGCCAAATCGGGGAATGGCTCGCTCAATTCCCGCCGACCTGGCGCCGGCTTGAGCCCAACTGGTTAGCTTCCTTTGAACGCGACGCCACTTCACCCTAGGAGATATTTCACATGAGCGACCAGAACCATCCGCTGCTCGAAAAGTGGCTAGTGTGGGACTACGACGGCGGTAGCTGGGACTTCGGCACTGTCAAAGCGGTATTCGAGGACGGCACGATGCTCATTCAATGGCCCGAACCCGACGCCGCACATTCTTGTCTAGTCTCGCCGCATAACCCGCACATCGAACGGCTGAACGTGTTCAACTCCGAGCGTGAATTTCGGGCGTGGGTTGACGTTGATCCCGACGCTCGCCGGCCAAAGATCGTTCCCCTACACAAAGGGAACTGATCCAGAGGCAGTTTACCAAACCGGGCTACTCGGCACGACCCGCGATTTAATCCTGCGATGGCGCCGCTGGTCGGCCTGCCAAGCATCAAGGTCGATCGCCCACTCTAGCTGATCCTCGGGAATGCCTAGGAGCTTGGCGAGCCCGGCCGGATCGCGGGCGACGCACCCCTTGGCCTTCCAGCAGACATGACCAGATTGATCGGTGCTCTGATAGCAGACGACCTTCGGCTTCGGGGCTTCGGCCCCCTGCTCGTCACTCATTGGAACGGGTTCCATGAGGGCACGACGCGCGACCGGGGCGGCCCCGCGTACCCGAAATTGCTGTGGGGGTGTCCTCGGCCGATCCCTACAACCTTCGCGTTTCGTATGGCCATAACCGCGATGCGTGTGGCTGACATCAAATCGTCGTTGAGCTTCACGATCAGGCCATCCTTGCGGTGATAGCCCCGGAATTCGTCGAGCCAATCGGCCAAATGGGCCGCGACCTTAAACCGGCCGTCCATCATGCGCTCGTAGATCATCGCGACCCCGGCCTCGGTCGAATACCCGCCGCCGCCAGCATGTGTCGCGTGGCTGCCAAGCATCCGAAGTCCCTGCTGGCGGTACAGGTCGGCGAGCGGCTTACCGGAACCTGCCTCGCGGGCTGCGCCGTCGTGCGGCCAGGCGACAGGCACCTCCGGAGCGATTGATTTCATCCTGGCCGCGTGTTGGATCGGCAGCCCGCCCGACATCTTGAAACAATCGGCGATGTAGATCACGTCCGCGTCACGGTCCCACGCTGCCAGAACGGCTGCGAACGGGTGCGCGATGCCGAAGTCGATCCCGAACAGCTTCGGCCAATGGTACGGGATTTCACTGAGCGCGAGCTTGGTAACGATATCCTGCTCCACGACCCCGTCAAATACGGCGCCAGATCCTAGAAGCGGTATACCGTTCGCCCTGGCCTCGCGCTGGTGCGGCGGGTAGGAGGCAATGAGGGCTTCGCGTTCGGCTTCGGTGAAGTGCAGCGCGTCCTTGATGCCGAAGCGGATGCAGACCCGAGAGTTGCGCGCCTCCGGGGTATCGTCGCGGAGGAACCGCGGCACAACCTGATTGAAGCCGTTCAACGGAGTGAAAGTCAGGAACACCGATCCTTTTGTCGCGGCGATACGGGCCAGCCCTTCCACATAAATCTCGAGCGGGGGTTCCTCGTCAAACCAGATCAGATCCAAGCTGGCGCCCTGCCATTTCGCCCGGCCTTGCTCGTAACTTTTGAAGGTGATCTCCGAGACGCCACCGGATGCGTGTTTTACGCGGAGCGTATCGAAGGCGTCGGCGGCACCGTGGCTCGATGATTTGCCGACGATGTTGGCGCGCGGGATCATGCCGGTGCCGAGCATTTCTTCATCCCCTGGCGGACCGGCGAGCTTGCGTTGGCTGATGTCTCGAACCGCGACGCTGCTCTCGCCAGCGGCCCACACTCGCACCGGCCGATCCCAGCGGCGGCCTTCCCACCATTTTGGGTAGTTGCCAGTAGCGTGGCACGCGACTTCGTACGCGCCGGCCTCGCTCTTGCCGAGCTGATTGCCGGCCATCAACAGCCGCTCTTTGTAGGTGGCGCCGACCTGGAAAAACTCGGCTTGCTTGGGATACGGTGCGAACGACAGCATCCGATGCGTGCGCTTGGCCTTCACCTGGGCTTCGAGGAGGCGCAACACGTCATCTTTACGAGGCATCGGGCAACCCTCGGCTTAAGGTGCGTGCGATGCCGTCATAGGCCGGTGGCGCCGACGGGAAGGCGCTGGGAAATTGCTCGACCATGCCCGCGGTCGGATCAACCGGGCTGACTTTGCCTTGGTGACGGTTCTCAGCTGCGCGTTGAGCCTTACGAGCTAGTCGAGCTGCGCGACGTTCGGCACCCGTCTTTTTTAAGCGAGGTTTGCAGGGCATTATTTCAGGGCTCCGATGGCACGAAGTTTCTCGACCAATTTCGCCGCCCATGTTTGGGATCGTTGCTTATCGTTGGCGATCCTGTAGGCCAAGCTCTTTGATAGATCGCGGTTAAGTTCCTGCCGGTCTTCGCGACTGAGGGGGTTCCGCTTCGGCGGGTGTAGTGATCGGGGTAGTGTAGGCATTTCCAGTCTCCAAGTGTTGAAAGGCGCCGGCGGGGTCCCTAGCCGTATATTGCCGGGGCTTGCGGGCCTGCCAACCACCCCGCCGGTCAACCTAGGGGCGGCGGTTACACCACGCGCGCCTAGGCATTCTGTTCATCGGGGTTTACTCGCCCGGCACTCTGGCAATCGACGCATACACAGCCGTTGCCGTCGCGATCGTGAACCTATATTGCCCCGGCGGCAGGTCCACTGAGGCATAGCCCGCAGCGCTGAAATCGGTTCCGCTGGATACGCTCAGGTAAGTCGAGTTGTCAGCAGCCAGGCGCTGTAGTTTGACACTGCCGCCGCCGAATGTGGCAACACAATCGACCCCATACTTCCCGCCGACGACTTGAAAGCCGGCGGTGCTGGCGCTGATGTTGCTAAAGGCTTGGCCGTCGCGTGCCCTGCTCATCGTGAAGTCTCCTTGTTGAGTTGGGGTTAGGGTTTCGAGGGGTTGGCAAGGGCTTCCCTTGCATACATGCGTCGAGCTTGCCCGGCTAATTGAAGAACCGTAGCGGCGCTACGGAACCAGCCTGCACCGTCGAGGTAGGCAACAAGCGACGGGTTTTTGCCACGCCATAAGCTGACTAGAGCCTTGGCATCTTTCACCGCTTCGTCGGCGTCCGTGATTTGGTGAAGATCATGTACCTGCTGCCGATCGTAGATCTGTTTCTCCACGTCGTTGAGCTGCTGGTAGCGACCGGCATCCTGCGCCGCCTGTTCGATTAGCGGTCCGCCAGCAAGTGCGGGAAACCGCATCTCTGCCAGCCCGAGTCGTAGTTGAATGCCGAGCTGGTGAAGGGTGCCCTGTTTGTCCAAGACATGAGTGCCAACCGCTGCGGCCAGGTCGTCCGTGGCTGCGATCAGTTGGCCCATCTCGAACGCGTTAATCCGGTAGTCAGTCGCGTTGGCGGCCGGGGCCAATGAGCTTTTGTCGAATTCAATCTGAGCTTCGGATCTGGTTTCAGGACCGCGTTTTATTGGCACCGGGATGCCGTCTGCGGCTAGAGCCTCGGCGATCTTGGCTTCCTCGATACCGGCGCCGCGGAGTTGTTCGACCGCCGACCTGATCTGATCCGGCGTTAAGTTCCAGCCGGCGCGGCCGGTGTCTCTGACCGTCGACAGGTTGGTATTAGGGCGGATTGGTTCTTGCGGGTGTTCGGAGGGGGTGTCAGACATCGGTTCAGTTCCTGTCGGGGGTTAATGGATGGTATCGACGCCACGGACCGGCATTGCGACCACGGTGCAGTGCAGTTGAAACAGGGCTTCCAGGACCGCCACGCGGTGCGAGGGCGGCATACCTTCCACCAGCAGCATGACGAGCCCGGCCAGAACATCAGGGTCCAAGCCCGCGGCGAATAGCTGCTCCGCTGCGGTTTTCGCGGCGTCGAGAACTTCGCGGGTGTCGGTCATAGAACGTCATCCAGATCGGCCAGGGGGTGAGGTGTCCCATCGGGTACAACTTCCTCAAACTCGGCGTCGGTGATCGTCCTGGCCTGGAAGGCTTCATATTCGGCCTTGCGCTGTTGCCGGAGCGCTTCGCCCCGTTCGGCCATTACCCGTTCCTTATCCTCGGCGATCTGCTCGGGTGTCATTCCACGCCTGCGCCGCTTGGTTTCGTTGTTGCGATGCTGCTGCGGTGACGGCTCGGGCGGCGGCGTGTCAAGCTCGAACACGCCAGCGGCGTTCTTGGTAAAATCCTGCGGACTGATGAGCATTTTCTGTGCTTCGGCAGGCGACAAGCCCAACTCGGCGGCGGCGGCCAGGATGCGGCGATCCTGCTCAGCTTCACTTAGCTGGTGCGTGATCGTTTCGTGATGCTCCGTCTGTGCGTGGAGCCCCGACCTATTGAGAATGAGTTCGGCGCACTTGATCCTGTCGCGGGGGCTGGCTTCGGCGTCGTCCCGGATTGCAATCAATGTCGCGATCGAGCGCGGTCCCTCGGACCTCAGGAGTTGTTTCGACATCTCCAGCACCGCCGCCTGGACCTTGGGGCTGTGCTGCATGTCGTAGCCGCGCTGGCGCCGGGTGTTCGCGGGGTAGCCGGCCGCGCTCGCTGCATTCGCGGCGTCCATGCCGTTGACGACCCGGTGAAATACCCACGCGCGCTGTCGCGGCGTTAGCACCTGCATTGCAGGGCCAAGGTCGGCGTCGTCGAAGGTGATAGTTGGAACTACAGTCGAATGGGGCATGGTGTCAGTCGGTGTCTGCTCGGTGGTAAGTCGGAGTTACCAGGTTCCGTGGAACGTTCTCGGCGCAGATCGTTTTGGTAATAAGACCCGCACGCGGCCGATCGACAAGCCACCCCCACCCATACCCCCCTTCATGCCTTGACCGATTGGCAGGATGGAGCACGGGCGCCGGGCGACGATCGGCAGCCCGAGGTTGGGCATCGTGTGTCCCTTGCCGTGTCCCCAAGCCTGGCGCACGGGTGATGAGTGGCAGAATGCTTGGGGTTCGGCGCATAGAGCACGTCAGGGACAGAGACGTAGGCGTCATTCCGCTTCCTTGCCGGTCAGCTCCGTTGCCTTGGCCATGATGTCGGCGATCGGCTCCTTGCCGGTCAGCGTGTTGATCGTGTGCTCCGTTGCCCTGGCCAGGGCGTCGGCGATTGGCTCGAGGCTGCCGGGATTGGTCAGGACACGGGAGAGCTGGCCTGGAAAATCGGGGACGAGCCTGTTCTCGGTTGTCACCGGCCAAGGACAGCCGACGCGCACCAACTCGCGCTTGACGAGATCGACGAGCTGCCTATGGCCACACTGGGCATCGGTGGGCAGGTTGCCGAAGGCGCGGCCGGCAAACGACGCTTCATCAGCCGCCTTAATCATCGCCTGGAAGTGTTCGACCGCCGTGGCCAGCGCGGCCGTCATCTTGGCCGCTTCGGCGTCACGCAGATCGAGCTTGCGCTTCAATCTCTGTAAGGCGACTGCATGTGTGTGAGCACGATGCTGGGCCATCTGGCGCTGATCTTCGGCCAAGGCTTGTTGATGCGCGGCGCGCAGTTGCTCTAGGCGACTATCTACCTCAGCGAGATCGGACTTAAGCGCGGCCAGTCGGTCACCGGCGCCGGGGGCGTCCAGCTCGACATCGAGGGCGGCGGCAGGGAACTGGCCTTGTAGGGACCGCTGCCGGGCTTCGGCTTCCTCTATGCGGGATTGGATCAGCGGAGCCTTCTCATCGAGGGTCGGGGCTTTGTAGGAACGTCGCAAAAAGTCGGTAACGGCCATAGTGTCGGTTTCCTTCTACACTCTCGGGGTTGCAGTTGGCGGGTTGCCTAGTAGTTGCCATGCAGGTGGTTCGGGTTACAGGCGTCGGGTGCGTAATGGTGAGCCACGCCAAAGGTGTTCAGGCGAAGGTCCATATAAATTCTTGAGCACCTTGGCATCTTCCCCCTTGGCCAAGGCGCTAACATGCTCATAAACTTGTCCGTGGACATGTTGGCCAGAACCGCAGAAACCCTCACTTCTAAAAAAACGCCCTGAACACCTTGGCAGGGGTTCAACATGCTCGTGGTCGGGCAAGGTCATGTCGGGTTTCCCGAGAGATCAATGTTCGGATCGGCGTCAACCCACACCCACCACCATTCACCGTGCTTGGTGCCGCTCGTCTTCTTCGGCTTGATCCTGCCGGCCAGTTGCTCGTCCTTGGCGCGTCGCACCGTCGCCCATGACAGGCTATGTGCTTCCGCAGCGTCCTTGAGCGCCTTCACCGGCACGCCCGCATTGCCGGCCGGTTTCAACTGATCTTCCAGAAACCGCACAGCGTTCATTTGCTGGCTTGCCTTTTCCGGCGACAAGCTCTCCAGCAACTCCCGGCCGGAACCGTGCCGCTGGCGGCCCCATATGACACGTTGAGTGCTGATCCCGTAGCCGGGGAGCGGTTCTTGACGGAGCATGTATTCAAACCCGCCGTCGCTGCGGCCGATGTTGGCCCCGATGCGAACAAAGAGGCGTGTCCCGTCTTCGTCTTCGCCCTTGGCAGCGGCAAGCGCGACCCGCGCCGCAGCACCGTAAGCCAGGGTGCCGGTGATCCGTTCAATCGGATCTTTGCCCTGCGTGTTCTTCGTGAAGTGGCTAATGCCGACGCCAACAAGATGGCGTTTCTCGATCAGGTCGACAAAAGGCTGGAGCCCGCGCCGCGTCTCGGCGTTCTTGTTGCTGTCAGCCCGGCTCGCCAGAACGATCGGGTCAATCAGCACCGCCAGAAGATCGGGGTAATCCCCGATGGCATCGAGCAAATCCCGCATATCGTCGGCCGGATCGAATGCGCGTTCCCCGTCGCCCACGTCACTGATATACAGCAGCCGGTTCTGATCGCCCCCTGCCATCAGGAAGCGCGGCAAGATAGTGTCGTTCAGCGCGTCCTCGCCCGACCAGATCAACACATCGCCGATCGGTGCTTGCGTGCCATCTGGCCATTTGCCGCCGCAGGAGATCCGCGCAAACAGATCGTAAATCAGGGATGATTTCCCGGCACCCTTGCCACCTGCGAGAACGTGAAATTTGCCGCGAGCGAAATATCCTGGCCACATCCAGTCAATAGCCATCGGCTTAATCCCTGTTGCACGGTGTAGTCGGACTTTTCGCCGGCATTTGGCACCAGCCTGGTCATGTCCACCCTGTTCCTCGGCGTGCTCAGCCGCATATTGGTTCCACAGTTCGGTTGTCTTGCTGCTGATGCCATACGCGCCAGGCTCGTTCTGCGCGTAGCGGCTGGCGTTCTCAACGATCACTTCTAATTCATCGGTATCCCAAGGCGGCTCGCAATGGCCATTCCATTCTTCGGCCATCAGATCGGTTGCGGTTTCAGTACTGAGACCAAGGTTCAACATCTCGGCGGCGAGCCGGTATGTGCGATCGTTCCCGCCCTCGTTTTCCGTGGCGACATCTCCGCGCTTCACCAGCTCGCGCAGGCGAGTACGGGCACGATCGATGTTCTCAGGGCTGTCTAGCTCGACCCCATCCGGCGCCTCCACCTTGGGCCGCGCTACGGCCGTCAGTGCTTCGGTGATGCAATCGGGCAGTGCGGCCGGCTCGCGATTGTCCAATACCTTATAGAGCGTACCGTCGATGACCGAAGGCGGTGCCAGGACGAAACCAACAGCGCCCCGCGTGTCGATGCCCGGCCCAAGTTTGCCAACCGTGCTCGGCACGCTGCCCCGGTAGTACAGATGCTTACCGCCGGATGGTGTCTCTACGGTGCGCGTAGACGGCGCTTGCCACTCGTATTCCATGGCCCAAGTCGCCAGGCCGTCCACGTTGCCTTTCCGGTCCAGATCAACGGCGCACAAGCCAGCTGCATCGAGTACCAGGCCGATGTTGAAGTTAGGGTTGGTGCCCCACCATGCCGTGATTTGGTTCGGCTCAACGGTAGCGACGTTCGGCCAGTCTTTGACGGCCGGCCGCTTACCGTTCGCTTCACATGGAAAAACCCCGATGCCTTCGGCGGCATAAGCCAGTGCGGCTTCCAGTAGTGACGGCTGCGGTGGAAACCCCGAGGCGTCAGGCATCGTTTAGCGCCGCGGCAACCTCAGCGACCCGCTGCCAGAAGCTGGCGCTGTAGGCGCGGCATACCTTCGCCAGGGCGTGCGCCTCCGGCTCATCGGGGCAATGGGCAACTTCATCGAGGCGGATCTGATACAAGCGCTTGGCCCGGTCGTGCATCTCGATCAGCTCGCGAACGGCGTCATGTAGAGGGAGTGCCACCTAATTGTCCTTCGGTACTCTCCCTCGTTGGCTCCCCTATTTCACGTGTCCCAGCGTGGGACTTAGCCGGATCGTCGATCGGTACGAGTTTCGTTAGCACCGGCAGGAACAGTCGGAACAACCTCATTCGTGTGTGACGGTCGATCCCGGTACGGTCCGCCGCTTCGCCGATGGCCAGCAGGACGGCGCCGCAGACTTCCTTGCAGACTGCATCGGTCAGTGGCGGCTCGACCGGCAACAAGCCGTGCGTCACCAGCCAATCGACGCTAAGCAACCGTGGCCGTTTCTTGCCTTCCGGCAGGATGCAAGGGCCGTTCAGCCCCCGATCGGTATTCCGGCGCACGCTCACCAGCGGCTGGCCCTTGCGGCGCGCATACTCGACCTCGGCGATCCATTTTGACATTTGGCTACTCTCAACTTGCCAGTGCTGCAAAGTAACCCGTGCAGGTGAGTGTCGCCTAAGTGCGCAAATTCCTCGCCTGCTCAGTGATCCGTACAGGAGTTTGCGCACTTAGGCCCCGTACAGAACCCCGTGTAGTTTGGTGTAGGTATGTTGAAAGGAAGCAACAGATGCGTAGACTACTCGACAAGCGGGATGTCGCCGAGCTGACGCACTACCACCCGGAGCACGTTATGCGGCTCGCGCGGCAAAACCGATTTCCGGCACCGATCAAAATGGGTGATCGCCGCGGCTGCGCTGTTCGCTGGGATGCCGAAGAAGTTTCGGCTTGGATTGCCGAACGGATGGCCGCTCGCTCTTAGTAGGTGCGCCTATACCGCCGGACAGGCAGGAACTCGGGGAACGCTTTTCGCGCGTTTCTAATGATGTGCTTAATTCCGTCCGGCTCGATGGGTTGTCTGCCCGTCGCGACCAGGAATGCAGACACTAGCGCCGGAAACCCCCGATCGATATCTGGGAGCACCCCGTCATCCCTATCAATCGGTGTCACCGGCAAGCGGCCGAAATTGCCCGTCACCGTGGCGTAAACGTGCCCGAGAGCGCCAATAGCACTTGCGACAAAGGGATCAGGAGAGGGCCGTCCGCGGCGCCCGCGGCGAAGAATGGGATCGTCCGGCATGAACCTCGGCATTAAAAAGTAGGCGACCCTCTCAAGTCGTTGCCACGCATCCTCGGGATCGAAGGTGGGACCGCACTCAGCGCGGAGAATTCCGATCAGTTGTTCTTTGTGCGCGGCGAACCGATCCATGTAGGCATCGAGCCCCGGAGTGCCCCACTTGTTGCCAGCCAGAAAGGAACGCCACCACGCCTGTCGCCGGGTTGACCAGCTCATCGTGCCACCCTCAGCGCGGTAACGTTATCGGTCGGCGGCTCGATGATGCGGGCCAAGCGCTCTGACCACAACGTCAACGCCTGCCGCTTCTCATCCCGGTAGTCGTGCAGGTCGTACGTTCGGCTCAGCACGGGCGGTATATGCGCCACGACTAGTTCTCTGATGTCGTGCGGGATCGAAGGGATGGCTCCGAGCCCGGTTCGCACGGCGCGGCGAATATCGTGGATCGTCCATGCCGGCAAGTCCGGGTACGCCTCCGCTATCAGGCGATCGAGCCGCTTCTTTAGCCGGTCGAAATTGGCAACCGCCCGTTGACCGCGTGGGCCAAAAACATAAGGTCCGATCTGCGGCATCTTTTGCAACAACTCGATCATCGCGCCCGTCAACGGCAATTCGTGGGCGCGGCCGGTCTTCATCCGGTCGGCCGGGAACACGATCACACCCTCGCCGAAGTCGATTTCGCTCCACTGGAGCCCGCCGATTTCTGACCGCCTCTGGCCGGAGAGCAGCAGCATCTTGAAATAGGATGCCAACGGCTCGCCAAGCTGCCCCGCGCCATTCCAGATCGCCCGTAAATGATCCGCGCTTAGCACAACCTGCCGGGGCTCGTGTTTGATGGCGAAGTCCCTGGGGCTGAGATTTGCGGCCGGGTTAACCTGCAACCGCTCGTCGCGCGGCCGGGCAGGGGAGGCGGCCCATTTGAACAGGTGCTTTGCGTACACGAGTACCCGATCGGCCATCACCGGCTTGCCATCGGCTACGATCGCCTGCACCAGCTCGGCTACATCGTCGCTGTTGATGCTCTCAATCGGCGTGTGGCCCCATGCCGCCGTGAGATAGCGCCGGATATCGGCAGCGGTGCGCGCGCCGGTGCGCAGCCCCTCCACATGATCGGCGATGTATTTCTCGGCGACGGCAGCGAAGGTGCTGCGTTTCCGGCGCTCTATGGCAGCCTCTTGAGCGCGCTTTTCTTGCCGGGGATCAGCGCCCGCCTGCATCTTCAAGAGCACGTCCCTGGCCCGCTGGCGGGCATCGGCGACGGTCAAGAGCGATGCCGGGCCGATCGTGTACCGGATCGGGCGATCTTGACCCTTGATCCGCGCCCTTGCCACGAAACTTTTGTGGCCATTCGGCGTCACCCGTACCGCCATCCACGGCACGATTACGTCGTATATTTCCAGGCGGCCAGATGCCGGCGGCGCGAGCTTCCGCACCCCCGTATCGGTGAGCTGTCTGCGCATGTCATCTCCCGTTTGGGGCCACACTGGGGACACGAAATCGGCCTGTTCAGCCGTGTGTCCCCGAGTTGAGCTATGTGGAAGATGACTGAGGAAACATCAAGGAAAATATATGGTTAACGGGAATTTTCAGCGAACCCTCTGCGCTCCAGACAAGCTATTACCATGTCGGTGTCCATGACATCGCCGAACGTCGCGTAGAAGGCGGTCAGCGACGCCTCGTGCTCGGCCTGCGTCAGCGCGGCGTTGCCGTCGCTCACCATTACCGTGCGGAAATTCATCATATTGGCGTCGCGCGCCGAGCTTTCGCAGCACACATTGGTGACGGTGCCAGTGATCAGCACCGTGTCGAAGCCGCGCGCTCGCAACCGCTCGGCGAGGTCCGAGGTTCCCGGCAAAAACCCGCTGTAGCGGTACTTCTTGACGATCTCGTCTTCCGGCCGCACGTCGAGATCCGGCCACAGCTGATGGCCGAGCCCCCCTTCGGAAAGTGCCGCGATGCGCTTCTCGCGCATCGCCGGCGTCGAAATCTCGAAGACGACCGACCACTCGTCGAGGCAGGCATCGTCATGCGTCATCTGCACCCAGAACACGCCGCCGCCACTACGCCGAACGGCGTCGGCGAGCCGGTTGACCGCCGGCACGATGTCGCGCGCCGCCGGCACCACGGCGTGGCCGACCGCGTCGTTCATGAAGGCGTGCTGCAGATCGATCACGACGAGCGCTGTACGCACCGGGTCGAGATGGGCGAAGCAGTGCTCGGTGCCGCGGCGCTGAACAACGCGGCGGACGATCTCGTCGGGGATGACGGCGCCGTTCAGTTTCATCCTCTTCTCCTTCGGCCTAGGGTCCAGCGGCGGCGGCAAGGCAGGGCCGCCCTGCGAGCATGAGCGGAATAGGCGGATAAGCCTAACATTACCGGCGATGATAAGGCGCTCAAATCGGCAAGCGCGTGCAAGCGCCGTACCGCCGCTGCGTGCGACCCTCGCCGCGCTTTCCGCCAATCTGGTTGGGATCGGCCTCGCCCGGTTTGGCTATACGCCGCTGATCCCGGCGCTGATTGCAGCCGGCTGGTTTGCGCCTTCGGCTGCCGTCTATCTCGGCGCCGCTAACCTTGCCGGGTATCTGGCCGGTGCGCTCGGCGCCCGCGCCATCGCGGCCCGCACTGGCGCACCGGCGCTGCTGCGCGGATCGATGCTGCTGACCGCGGCGAGCCTCTTCGCCTGCGCGCTACCGCTCGGCTTTGCTTGGTTCTTCCTGTGGCGGTTTCTGTCCGGCGGCACCGGCGGCGTGCTGATGGCGCTCGCCGCGCCGAGTGTGATGCCGGGCATCCCGCCGGCGCGCCGCGGCCTCGCGGGCGGTGCGATCTTTACCGGCGTCGGGCTCGGCATCGCCGCTTCCGGGACGCTGGTGCCGTTCCTGATGCAATGGGGCCTGGTCGAGACCTGGCTCGGCCTCGGTGCCGCTGCCCTGGTGCTGACCGCAATCGCCTGGGGTTGCTGGCCGGCGGACACCCATGTGCCAGAACCACAACCGGCGAACCCTGCAACGCCTGGGGCGCCGGCGCTGCGCGCGCTATACCTCGAATATGCGCTCAATGCGGTCGGGCTGGTCCCGCACATGGTGTTTCTGGTCGATTTCATCGCGCGCAATCTCGAACAAGGCTTGCACGAGGCGGCGCGCTACTGGGTGATTTTCGGGCTCGGGGCGCTGGTCGGTCCGCTCGCCGGCGGACATGTGGGCGACAGGATCGGTTTTCGCACGGCCTTGCGCCTTGCCTTTGTTGCCCAGGCGCTATGCGTCGCGCTGCCCCTCATCACTGTTTCGAGCATCGGCCTTGCGGTATCGAGCTTTGTCGTCGGCGCGTTCGTTCCGGGCTGCGTCGCCATCACGATCGGTCGCACCCGCGAGCTGATCCCGGGCGATCCGGCCAGGCAGGCTGCGGCTTGGGGCCTCTGCACGACCGCCTTTGCGCTCGGTCAGGCGATCGCCGGATATGCCTTCTCGTTCATCTTCGCGTACAGCGAGAACGCCTACCCCATCCTTTTTCTGTCCGCCGCCGGGGCATTGCTGCTGGCGTTGGCGATCGATTTGGTCGCCCGGAAAATTCCTACGGCTCGTGCAATGAGCGCCGGCCGGACGGGGTGATCAGCGTCAGAGGCCGCCGATTAGCGCGATAAATTGCAAAGTCCCGATCCAGCGTGCAGATCGGGAGATCGGTCATTTCTGCCAATCGGACGAGGCAGGCATCGGCTAATGACATCGGCACATTCGCGTAGCGCTGCATCAGAGCGAGGATCGCCGCCAATTCTTCATCGAGGCGCAAGCCAATACGGAGACGGCCGCGTTCGACCGGTTCAAGCACGCGGGTTGAGAGCAAGCCGTTCCGGGCGATTATAAACGAGGCTTCGGTTAATACCGGCTCGCAGGTGAGCAGGGGCGGTTCGAACTCTCGGAAGGCATCGACCGCCCAGTGATGATGGTGCTCGCGTGCACTGAGATAAGCCACCAGTGGACCAGTATCCACTAGGACACCCGGCTTCATCTCCCAAAGTCGTCAAGGTACTTTGGATTGGTTGCCAAATCCTCTGGGCCATCTTTGATGATACCGCACCACTCTTTCAGCAGATCATGCGCTGAGATTTTTTTGTTGGTGGTCTTGCTCGCCGGCGGCGGGTTTTCCAGCACTAGGCGCAGACCTTCCTCGACCAGATCCTTGAGCTTGCGGCCCCGCAGGGCAGCTTCGGATTTGGCGCGCCGGAACAGTTCGTCTGGAATATCGACCGTCGTTCTCATGGCTAAACATATAAGCGTATTAATGCGAAGATGCAAACCTACCAAGCCGCATCCAGCAGCTCCCGCACCACAGGCGGCCCGTCGATCTTGCGGGGATTGGTGTGGATCCAGCGGTCATGCATCGACAGTTCGGCGATGCGGTCGAGTTGCTCCGGCTTGACGTCGACATCGCGCAGCCGCTGCGGCAGGCCAAGCGCGGCGATCAGCCCGAAGACAACCTCGGCGGCCGGATCGCCCGGCCGCCCGAGCGCGGCGCTGACCAACGCCTGACGCTCGGCATTGACCGGATGGTTGAAGCGCAGCACATGCGGCAGCATCACACAGGAGGTGTAGCCATGCGGCACATGAGCGGTGCCGCCCAGCACATGGCCGATGCCGTGGCTCGCGCCTTTCGGCACCCCGGTCTGCGAACCGACCATCGACATCCAGGCGCCGAGCTGGCAGTCGAGCCGCGCCTCGAGGTCGAGCGGGTCGGCCTTGACGCCGAGCAGCCCGCGGCCGAGCAACTTCAACGCATGGCAGGAGGCGCCTTCCGAGATCGGCTGGCATTGCGGCGAGCAGATGTCCTCGACCGCATGATCGACGGCACGGATGCCGGTCGACAGAAACAGCCATTCCGGCGTGTGTAGCGTTGCGCGCGGATCGAGGATCACGCTTTCCGGCATCATGAACGGATGGCCGAAGCTCTCTTTGACATTGCGCGCGGTATCAGTGCAGCCGGCGGAAGCAGTGTATTCGCCGGCCGACAAGGTCGTCGGGATAGTCACCGTGCGCACCGCGGGCGGTCTCGTCTCGGGGCGGACAATCGTGCCGTCGGCTGAAACGCGGGCGCGGTAATCGTCGAGCTGGGCCGGATCGGTCACCCCGTTGCCGAGGCAGAACGCTACCATCTTGGCGGCATCCGTCACCGATCCTCCGCCCAAGGTCAGCAGCAGGTCGGTGCGGGCGGCCCGGGCCGCGTTGGCGGCATCGACGACGTCGGTGCGCGGCGTATGCGCGCCGATCCGGGCATGCACCCCAGCCAGCCGATTGCCGAGCGCCTCGCGGATCTGATCGACGAGGCCGGTCTCGCGCGCCAAGGTGCCGCTCGCCAGCAGGAAAACCGCGGTGGCGCCGCTCTGCTCGACCTGCTCCTTGACGGCCTTGGCAAAGGGCCGGCCATAGACGACACTTTCCATCGGCGGGAAACGGTAGACGCCGCTCAGCATGACTCCCTCCAGCTCGCGCGCTTCGACGACGTTTCTAGCACCGCGCCGGCTCGCCGGCAGCCCCGCCTTTCCATACGCGAACGACGCATCCGACACGGCCCGTCCGGTGTTTACACCGGTGGAGCTGGTCATGATGCCGCGATTGCAAAGCACCGCCCCCCTGTCGGGGCATTTTCCTCCGGTTGCGCTTGCTGCGCTGTGTTTGGCGGCCTGGATCGGCGCGTCACCGGCGGCCGGCCAGAGTTTCGATTGCCGGAACGCCCGCTACCCCGATGAAAAGACGATCTGCCGCGAGTCGCGGCTTGGCGCACTCGATAAGGAACTCGCGGCCGCCTACGACAGGGCGGAGAAAAAGCTTTCAAAGCAGGAGCGTGAGGAATTCGAGAATAACGAGACAGCGTTCGTAAATGCGCGTCACCGCTGCGGCGAAAACCAAGGGTGCATCGAACAGAGTTATCGCAATCGCCGCCAAGAGCTCGGGGCGGTCCTGCGCGATGAAGAGGCCGATCGGTCGGGACGGCGCGGTGCGTCAAGCATGCGCATCGGCCGGCAAAAGCCCTCGCCTCGCGACGGGACCGAGGAGCGCGTCAAGATCGAGAATGAACGCGCCGAGCCGCGGGATGCAGAGCTCGGCGCAGCCGAAACGGCAAGCCCGTCATCGGACCGGAAAACCGAGCCGAGCGACGCGACACCACCGCGCGTTCTGCTGCCCCCCTCGCCGGCAGAGGCGCGCTCTCGCCACAAGGAGACAGGGAAAACCGGCTCGCCGGCCGCCACCCCGCCATCAAGAGAGGAAGCGGAGGCGGCAATCGCCGGCATTGCCGTTCCGGAAAAACGCCACCGGCACGAAAAGCGCGACCAGCCGAAAGACGGCGTAAGCGCGGTATCTCCCACCGCGCCGCCGGAGCACGAGAAGCAGTCGACAAACACCGGCAACGCAGTTCCCGAGCGGTATTCGCCTGCGAGCGGCGGCAGCGCCGCCGCAGCGTCGCCTGCCCAGCCGTCGGAAAAACCGCATTCCAAGGCAAAGGCGGTTGCTGCCGGCGCGCCGACCCCGGCAGAGCCGCCTCCCGGCGCGAAACCGGCAGGCGGCGGCGGGACGCAATGGGTCAACCCCTCGCCGTCGCCTTGAATATCGCGCCGGGGTCTAAACACACGTCTAGTTGGCGCTCGGCAATAGAAACCCCTCTCCCACGCGTGGGAGAGGGGGAGCGGCGTTACGCCATTTGTTGCATGCGGAGCGCCCGGCGCTTGGCGATCGTCGGTGCTTTCGGCGCCTTCAGCGGGTCGTCCACCCGGCCGCTCGGACCCACTGTGTCAGGCAGATTATAGACCCAGGCATCCCCGCCCATGATGTAGTTGCGGTTGGTCTGCGCCGGGTTGCGGTTGACCAGCGGCCGCGCATAGAGCGGGTGCGTCATGCTGCGGATCTCGTGCTCGATCTGGAACAGCACCTTGCCGGTGTCGAGGTCGACAATCTCCTCGAAGCGGTACTGGCAGCGGTCGCTTTCCTCGGTGATCAGGTCGAGCTTGCGCAATTTCTTGTGTGGCCCGCCGAAATCCTCGACATACACCTGCAGATGGTGGCCGTCGAACTCCGGCAGTTTCTCGTCGGTCTCGCGGAAGATCAGCTCCTGTTGCGGCCCGACCTTGATGTGCGCCGCCTTGCCGCCGCCATTGCCCTTGACCTTGGTCAGCGCGCCCAGGATCTCTTCATAGAAGCGCGCGATCCCCTTTGCCGTACCGGTCGGGACGGTGAACTCGACATAGGGAATGCCGAGATTGATCTTGCCGAAGCGCTTCTCGTCCGGGCTGTAGAGGCGGAACTTGTTGCCCCACGGGCAGGTCGCCTCGACGTAGTCATTGTGCTCCTTGTACCCGAACCTGGTGCCCTTGAGCTGCTTCTTCACCGATTGCAGCCTCTCCACCAAAGCGCCGCGGTCGGGGGAGACGATGCCGACATGGCCACGTACGACCAGCGGCTCGCCGCTTGGCAGATGGAACTGGCTCTTGCCGACATTGACCCACATGTTGTTGGTGCCGGGGAACAGGTAGGGATCGCGGGTGAACCCTAATCCCAGCAGATAGAAGTCGCTCGCCAGCCCCTGATCCGGGATCTCGACATTGACGTGTTCGAGGGCGGTGATGTTGCCGAGGTTCTCGGCCTTGCGATCGAACGGGTTTTTCATTGAGTCCTCCGAAATTCTCCAATGACCCTTAATGCGTTAGTCATCTGCGCCGGGCGGCCCCAGCAAGGCGCCCGCGGCGTACAGGCTTATCAGAACAGGTTTTCGAAGCGTTCGTCTACCGGAACCCGATAGCCGTCGGCGAGCCGGTTTGTCTCGTTGGCCATGCCCACGACCGCGATCAGCTCGGCGAACATGTCCTTGCTCATGCCCACCCGCTTCGCCGCGGCGCCGTGCGAGGCCATGCAATAACCGCAGGAATTGGTCACGCTGACCGCGAGATAAATCAGTTCCTTGGTCAAGGGGTCGAGCGCTCCCGGCGCCATGACCTCCTTGACGCTCTCCCAGGTGCGCCGCAGGGTGGCCGGGTCGTTGGCCAGCGCCTTCCAGAAATTGTTGATCCAATCGACATTGCGGGTCGCGCGGATGTCATCGAACACGGCCTGCACCTCCGGGCTGGCGGCGCTCTCCTCGATCAGCGGCACGGTCGGCATTGTTAACCTCTCAGTGGCTCAGCAACCTCTTACTTAGCCCCGACATTTTTATCCTGATCGCTGTGGGGCAGCCAGGCGGCGAGGCGGGAGCAGGCCTCGGCGATGTCGTCGGTTGAGCCGGCGAACGATAGGCGGATCCAGCTGTCGCCATGGATCAGGTCGAAATCGCGGCCCGGGGTTACTGCCACTCCCGTCTCTTTCAGGAGATGCTGGCAAAATTCGACGCTGTCGCGGG
>Ga0070707_100001893_pt1 | contig 20052 bp, 21 predicted proteins | sample KBSK5502metaG_FD_65468 | JGI IMG/M metagenome (GOLD analysis project Ga0070707, IMG submission 65468) | Corn, switchgrass and miscanthus rhizosphere microbial communities from Kellogg Biological Station, Michigan, USA - KBS K5-50-2 metaG | ecosystem: Host-associated > Plants > Roots >...
GCAGCAAAGGTTTTGAAATCTAATAACGGAATATCTTGTCGCGTCGTTGATATGTTTTCAATTAAACCCATTGACACTTCACTGATAGCAAGATGTGCAAGGGACACTGGAGCTATTGTAACTGCCGAAGAACACAGCATGATTGGAGGTCTTGGCTCGGCCGTGGCTGAGTCATCTTCGGAGACTTACCCTGTGCCGATTAGACGGCTGGGCGTACGCGATACATTCGGAGAATCTGCCAGAGATGAAGAGATCGATGCACTATTAGAAAAATATGGATTAACCACAAAAGAAATTGCACGTGCTGTTATCGAATGCAGAGGTAAGAGCAAGAGATGAAAATATTTCTTGATACTGCTAATCTGCACTCGATAAAAGAATACAATGATATGGGGCTCATTGATGGGATCACCACTAACCCGACTCTACTGTCGAAAGAGAAAGAGGATCCGGCCGCCCTGATGCGAGAAATTGTTAGAATTGTAAAGGGTCCAGTAAGTCTGGAGGTTGTTGGGACAAAAACAGAAGAAATGGTTGAAGAAGCCCATCGACTAATGAAGTATGGCCAAAACGTCGTTGTTAAAATTCCGATGATGCCCGATGGTCTCAGAGCTATTAGACAGCTGACTCAGGAGGGTATCCCTACTAACGTGACACTTGTTTTCTCTGCCAACCAGGCAATTTTGGCTGCGAAGGCCGGTGCATCTTACGTTAGCCCTTTTATCGGAAGGTTGGACGACGGTGGACAGGACGGCATAGATCTTATAAGGCAAATTGTTCAGATCTTTAGAAATTATAACTTCAATACAGAAGTCCTTGTAGCTAGCGTAAGGCATCCACTCCATATTATTGAAGCAGGGAAGATAGGAGCGCAGATCGTGACGCTCCCACCGGATATCTTGGCAAGAATGATAAAGCATCCGCTAACAGATAAGGGCTTGGCTGCTTTTCTTGAGGATTGGGAAAAATTGAAAAGGGAAAACCCCAACATCGGAATTTAATTTAATTTAATCGCGAAGTAAATGTATTACTTTTTTTGGTATGTCTTCCAATCTGCTAACCGCCAAGCTTCTCTCATAGGTCAAATATTTTAGATTATGCCCTATACTTATTGCATCATTTAAGTTCCTGCCTAATCCAAGTGCTACCATATGTATACCCATTTTCCGGTATGAAAGGACCATTTCACGGACTGCATCAAAGTCGGATGGCTCTCCATCAGTCAAAGTCACCATGATATCGGGTTTAAATGATTTTGCGATAGGCAGCAATAATCCATATATCTCCGCAAGCGGTGTGCCACCGCTTGCCCGTATCTGGGCTAGTCTACGCGGCCCCGTTGCAGACCATTTGAGGTTTGGCGGCTTTATTATCCAACATCTAACCTGTCTTGATTCCGTACTGAAAGCGTAGACAGCAAATTTTATTCCCAGATAATTCAGTGCTTCGCATAGAGCAACTGTTGCTCGTTTATACTCCAATTCAACCTGTTCTATGCTACTAGAATGGTCTAGCAGGATTGCAACTTTTGTTTTGATGGAGAGTTTAAGGTCAGTCAAGAAATTTTTGGGTAACATTTCCACATAGCTTTCAGGATCAAATTCTTCCCCTGCCTCTTCGTGTCGTTCAATCCAGCCTGTTCTCCAGTCCCTGAATTTAGCCTTCACCTTTCGGATTAAATCAGCATCATATATTGGGGAGGGATCAATTTCAGTCACTTCCGGAACGCTTAAACCGAGGTTTTCCAGACTCTCATAACCCTTGTTTTCGGTTTTCTTACTCTCTTTGAGCAGGACTTCATATTCGCCCAGCACGTCAGTTCCTTCAATAATTTCTCTTGAAGTTCTGTCTAAATCAGTAGCACTAGTATTCCTTCTCACAATTTGTTCAATTTGTTTAACTAGATCGCTCTGGTTCATCCCCAAACCTACTATTCTCGTCCTAGGCGCGAGGATAGCTACGGAAGTTAATGCATCTAATTCAAGCATCTTAATCAAAAGTGGGATATGCCTCTCAACCCACTCGGTATGATAGTTATTCTTTATTGCGTCAAGGACTATTTCGTTTGCAAAAGACGATGCCTTCTTTACCTTTTCGAAGTCGTTTCCGTACAACTCGCCTTTAAGGTAACCTGTAAGGAAGTACTGGGAAAAGGCCTCAATAATCTTGGGCTTTCCATAGATAGAATTAAGGAGCGGACGTGACAACCAAGACATGCCTTCGTTAAAAACGAGCTCTTTAATCATTCCTTCCCAAGTCTGTAGTCCTAGGATTTCAACCCGTTTGGTTTCAATAGTATTCAGGAGAAATCCGAAAGCATGTTCATAGCTTAATACTTTGGTTGAATAGTGCATACGCATAGATTCGTGCCACAATCCGACTCGCCATTGCCTGTATTGCTGGAAACTCGTTCCGAGATAATAATTTAGAAAGGGTAATGAAATCTGATTCTTGGTAATTTTTGCTAAGGGCATTTTATCTTTAGTTAAGATTATGACAGTCTTGTTATTGTTAGACCATCGCCTACTCAAGAAGGTTGAAATATCAAGCAAGACATCGTTCCGCAGATGTGTGTAGTTAAGCCCTAATGGCACCGATGGTGTTGGCATACTCTAGTCGACAAAAATTGATGTTATCATATCCATTACCTTTTGATATTCAACCTCACCCCACTGATCATAAGCATTGGCATAAACAATCTCTGCGGCCTGCTTCGCATTGCTTCCGGCGTTAAGAAGTTTTGCAAAAGCGATTGACTCCCTAAGGCTAGGACTATAGTATAGTTCTTCAACAGCGGCCGCTTCGCGCAAAATCTTTGCAAGTTTGATCGCACGTTTCATATCACTAATCTTAGCTGTATCGACTGTGGTATGGCGTTGTACTATCTCAAGTTCTATTTCTTCGGGAGGATATTCTAACCGCAACCTAATCGGAAATCTGCTGAGAAGCTGGGGAGGTAGCTCTTTTGTTCCAACGTGGGAAAGAGGATTAATTGTTGCAATTACTGACCAATTATGATTAGCATTGATAATTTGCCCCTCTGATTCTTTTAGTATTATCTGTCTTCTGTCATCAAGTGCCTCGTCTAATCGTAATAATACGTCAGCCTCTGCCGCGTTTAATTCATCAAGATACAAGAGACCGCCGTGTCGCATAGATTTCACGAGTATCCCTTCTACAAAGCTAATTTGCCCTTTTTCCAGAGTCTTCGAACCAATAAGATGAGATTCTCTAGTACGGAGGCTAAAATTTACGGAGTATAACTCCTTGTTTAACTCTGAAGCAAACTTCCTTACAAGGGTCGTTTTCCCAGTACCCTTTGGTCCTATAATCAATGCAAAGAGCCCTGCTTGGTAAGCTTTAGTCAACACATCAATAGCGTTATTCCAATCGAGATAATTGATTTCCATCATCTTACTCGTCATCTATATAGTGTTGTTAATCTCTTTACATAAAAACCAATACTTGCGGGTGGACCTGGTCTCATCCGATCAACATCGAGATGCTATGGTGACCTTCTTATTGTTAAGGTAGTCAGTAAGAAGAACTTGATCGATTGTTGTTGGATTTATGTAATAGGATCTGCCTTTAACATATCTTTCCATTTCGTTAACATATCTCAACAACGAATCTTCTTCACTGATCATGACCGTATCAATTTCAATTCCCATGCTGTGACATTTTTTTGCTTCGCGGATCGTTTTCTCTCCGATATATTGATCAACTTGTCTGTACCGATAACATAGGTAAACAAGCTGTCCGGCTGCAAAATCAAGATTGAAGTCAAGCGCCTCTTTTCCTGGTAGATAGAAATGAGAATATGGTCTTTGCGATAAAATTTTATCCTGTTCTCTTTTATCATCTATGAAACATGCGCTCGGATGACCGTCGGTTATGAGCACTATCCGTTTGTTTAAAGCTCCATCTTTCTGAAGTATTTTGCTTGCCAACCTAAATGCTGACTGATAATTTGTGTAATGTAAAAAGTCAGAACCAGGTTCAAATGTCCTAAGATAAGGTATGTCTCTAGCAGAAACCTTTGACGCCAGAGCGCCAAAGCCAACGATCGAGATGGAATCGGACGAAAAAAACTTTTGGTTTAGTATAAAAAGACTCCATAGAGCTCTTTTTGCTGCTTCTATCCGACTCATGTCGCCGAACATCGAAGAATAGCGCATGGTTGAACTTAAATCGATACAATAAACAACTGCCGCTCGAACGTCTTGCAGCGTTTCGTACTGTTCTAGATCATGCTCTTCGACATCTAAAGGGATTTTGACCGAAGGGCTGTTCTTCGCAAGTCTATGCACAGTATTCAATAGTGACTTCGGAACGTTTACAAGTCTAATATCATCACCGCGCTCATAGCTTCTAGTTGAATCCAAAACTATCCCTCCTTTACCTAAACTAGTCGTTTCGTGTACCCCTAGATCACCTGTTTTTAAGGCTCTCATGACGTCACTTAAGATTTTGCCGCCGATGTTTATGAATCCCTTGCTGGTCAACCATTTATTGGAATCCTTCAGATATCCTTTTTGCGTTAACTGCGCAACAATAGGAGTCCCGGAAAACGGTATTCCTTTTCCCTTGATATCTGTTTCCTGTCCTCTGGTCACCTTATTTTGTGTACTGTCTCTTTGTTCATGTTGTTGCTGCGCTGATAAAGCTTCCAATGATCGTTCGAGGTCTTGAAGAGTCGGAGTTTTTTCTCTTAGAACTTCCCTGCCAATCACCTTCAACATCTTGTCAAGTAAATCGTTGGTGGCATTATTCTGTCCATGTTGAGTCTGATGTTTGTTGCCAAGCTTCTCCGCCGCAAAATAGATAAATTTCTTTGTGTTAGGATTAGTATTACTGCGCTTAATGAATGGCACCATAGTTGCCGTCCTTTCTATCTAACAAGGGTGGTTCCACCCACCTGAGAGCTTCTAAGATAACTTCAGTAACCGCAGCAGTAAATTCTCCGTTCATTTCTTCTCCAATCCGTATGGTCTTGCTCCTTATCCCAAGACTTTTTGCGATTTCAGCGAATTTTTTCTGCTCATTATCTATAACAAGAATTGTCTCCTCTACAACTTGTTTTAACTCAGGGAACAATTCTAACTGCGTTTCATAAGTCAAAGAATGGGATTTGGTACTACCAAGGGTAACTTGTGACACCAAGAATGTCTTATCCCTCGTGAATTCATTTTTCAGTTTTGCTAATTTTTCTAGTGATAACTTTTGAATATATTCAAGTGAAACTTGCCTTATGGCATTGTCAATTATTGAATTCAACACATTGATCCTAGTTTCGAGGCTATCTTCTATCTCTGTTAGCTCAAATTTAACCGATTGATGGATGCTATGAATATCACAAAATCGTGGTATCGCCTTCACAAATTGAGATATTGATCTTGTTCGTTCAGCCTCACCAACCAACAATTCCATGGAATGAATCGCAACTCTAACGCTGACGCCCTTATCATGGTTTATATCACGATGAGTTCTGGCTAACTCCATTATCTTTGCTACTGTCCGAAGCATAAAAACAGGTAGAAATACATTCCCTTCATCCGTGATTCTTGCCTCTTGAATAATGATCAGCATTTCGTCAAGGGTAGTTTTTGGATAGTGTGTGTTTACGTGACTACGCAATCTATCAAACAATGGTTCGATTATCTTGCCCGAGTGAGTGTAATCTACTGGATTTGCTGTTGCCATAATCTTTACATCCGGTTTAAAGACTACTGGATATGACCCAGTCGTGAATTTACCCTCCTGCAGAACGCTTAGTAATGCAACCTGTTTTCGGGGATCGAGGACCGGGAGTTCGTCTATACACAGAATTCCATGTCGGGCTTGCAACAATTGACCAGAGGAGTATGATTCGATATCGTACAGTTCAACACCTTTTTTAGCAATTTTAATTGCATCAATTTGCCCGACTAAATCCTTTACAGAAATGTCAGGGGTAGCCAAGATGTATCTATACCTTCGTGAACCCTCAATCCAATTGATTTTTGTATCCATTTTGTTGTTTCTGATTATTTCTTCACATTCTTTTGACACGATGAATTCCGGAGAGGTACGAACAACTTCGACATCATTGAGGATATTGATCATTTGATCCTCAGGTATTGAGGTGGGAATATCGTTTGTGATGCTCCCTTGGACTACAGGGATAAGTGATAGCAAGCTCTCCGCGATGCATTCTGCGATTTTAGTTTTTGCTTGTCCAATTTGCCCGACAAAAAGAATATCATGCCTGGCCAGAATCGCTCTGTTTACTGCCGGAATAACATCTTCATTATATCCAATAATACCAGGGTAGGGAAATTCGTGGCTTTTCAATTTTGTAATCAGGTTGCCGCGCAGCTGCCTTTCTACTGTAATATGCTTGTAATTAATTGCCAAAAGGTCTCCTAAGGTTTTGATTTGAGAATAATCTTCAGGAACTCCTGCCATTATTTCGCAGTACTTTGGTTTCGAGACGTATGATCGATGGACGAATTCTTCAATGGTTTTAGAACTCATGAGTTGTCAACCTACACTAGTAAGCAATTTAAATTTATGAAACAGCTCGTTGAGCATACGTAGACATGCACTCGATTTCAATAAAGCAAGTAAATTACAATATGAAAATGCTAGGCTGTTGAACAGCCGTCCATTGTGCATTAATTTCCTTATTATGTGGCAAAAACCCTATCGAAATATTCAGACTGTTCCTGGGTAAGGTCATTTGCTTCGCCCTCTATTACGTTGGCTACGTTCTTGGCAAGTCTTTTCTTGTACTCGAGTTGCATCTGGCGTGCAATTTGAATTCGCTGAGCCTGCGGTGATCCAGCGCCATGCATTGATTCGGTCAAATATCCTACCGCGTTTCTTCCGAGTGTCATGTTCTCAATTAATCGCAATATCCTTACTCTATTTTCAGTAGAAACGCCCTTTCTTCCTTTGAGGTATTTCTCTAATAGAGGACCAGTTTCGAGACTTCTAAAGTCCTTCTCAGATGGCATAGTTACCATCAAACCGCCCGCAATATCTTGTGCGAGCCTGCTAATTTCGTACGGAAACCGGGTGACATTGTGCTTACAAACATTTGCAAGCATATCGTCATTCTGATAATTACCGGATGCGGTTTTGTGTGCTTGATAAGAAGAGGCAATTCCCGCAGCAAAAATTGTCTCATTTAAGTGAGTCATCTCGACTAGCTTGTCTTTAATGTGAGATGCATTCGCTACTCCATTATAATCTGCAATGGCAGCTGCAGCACCGATTAGAACATCTCCAAGACCGGTTTTGCACACATAGCTTCTTCTGTGATAACAGGTGAATCGTTCAACGAGCATAGAAGCAAATTCAACTTCTCCTTGCATAAAAATTAATTCGTTAGGAATGAACACGTTGTCGAGAATGATCATCGCTTCCTGACCAGAGAATTTGGCGTTGCCTGCATCTAGGTCCCCTTCTTCCATACTTCTTGTATCGCATGATTGCCTGCCGTAAATGTAAGTAATACCCTTTGCGTCAGTCGGAATCGCTCCTACAATGGCATATTCTTTATCTTCTGGTCTAAGTCTCATGGTTGGCATTATGATAATCCAATGAGAGTTAATACAACCTGTTTGATGTGCTTTGGCGCCTGTGATATAAATGCCCTTTTCGTCCCTTTTTACTACATGGACGAACATGTCGGGGTCCTCTTGTTGTGACGGAGATAGACTGCGATCTCCTTTTACGTCTGTCATCGCACCTCCTATCATAAAGTTCTCCTTTTGGAGCATTTTTATAAACTCAACCAAGCGTTTGTGATAAGGTGTGCTATATTTGGCATCTATTTCGAAGGTCGTCGAATACAATGAATTTAGCGCGTCCATTCCTACACATCGTTGGAAACAGGTGGCTGTTAGCTGCCCAAGCTTTCTCTGCATCTTATTTTGGTTAACCAAATCCATTGTGTTTTCTGCAATATGTAAGAATCTGTTTACTCTTATTCCGCTTATAGATGACTCTGCAGAGGCAATTTCATGGTCTCGATTCGCGACATCATAAGTTTCTGCAACTGCGTTGATAGATGGCCTAATCAAGGGATGGTCCACAGGCTCCTTTACCAATTCGCCAAACAGGTAAACTCTTAAATTTCTTCCTCTGAGACTTTGAATATATTCTGCCCCATTTCGGATAGGCATAATAATTATATTAATGATATTGATATTATTTATATCTTGTTAGAAGTTTTTTGTTTAAAAGCGATGCATGTTCGAACTTTTTTATCATGAAATATGGTAGAAGTGTTTATCGAAATACTGTAATTGTATATAGGACTATGCTTTGTAATAACTTTTAGACGGACAAGATTCAATCCAATAAGTTGATAAAGCTATATCAATATTGAGACAAACTTTGTTTACAAAGAATTTTTGTTTCTATCTGCTCCTAATGGCATTCTTCGGTACGACCGTAATTTTTTTCTATGGCAACTACATTGCTACACCAAATGGTCACAAAACGGATCGATTTGTACAACTTAATACAAGATTGTCCAAATTTCCCCAAGCCTGGGGTCTTATTCAGAGATATTAGCCCTGTCTTTCGCAATTATGAGGCTTTGAACTATATTGCAGACGCATTCCAGAGTATTTTGAAGAGTTTTAAATTCGATACTATAGTTGGAATTGAATCACGAGGGTTTATTGTTGCTACTGTTCTGGCGTTGAGATTTGGGAAGGGACTGACTATGATTAGGAAGGCCGGTAAGCTACCAGGCGAAACTATCAGAAAGTCATACAACATTGAATATGGTACCGCCATAATGGAAATCCAGAAAGATGCAATATCGGATGGTCAGGCCGTACTGGTAGTCGATGACTTGATAGCTGCAGGCGGCACCGCTGAAGCCGCGGCGCAGCTAGTAAAGGAACTAGGGGGTAAAATTGCAGCTTTTGCCTTCGTGATAGAGCTGGCTGGCCTTCAAGGAGGCACGAAGTTAAGACAGATGGGACACGAGGTTTATTCGTTAGCGGTGTATGATTAATTCATGAATACAAAATACTCTGCTGAAATAGGAATCATCGGAGGGACTGGGATTTATACTGCTGACCTTTTTGGCACTGAGAGTCAAGTAAAGGTTTACACACCTTATGGCGAACCATCTGATCTTATCAATATCGGTGAATATGCAGGACGAAGAATTGCCTTTATTCCAAGACACGGTAGAGGACATACAATCCCTCCTCATCGAATCAACAACCGCGCTAATATTTGGGCGTTAAGGGAGCTTGGCGTCACAAGAATAATTGCCCCATCTGCAGTAGGAAGCTTGAGACGAGAATACAAGCCAGGAGAAATTGCCATTCCAGACCAGTTTATCGACTTTACTAAGAGCCGGGAATACACTTTTTATGATGGCGGAGAAATTTGCCATATTTCTGTTGCTGATCCGTTCTGTGGCGATCTTAGCAACATCGCAATTAATTGTGCTACAAAATTAAAAAATATAGTTCATCCTAAAGTAACATATCTGTGTATAGAAGGACCACGGTTTTCTACTAGAGCTGAGTCACAGCTGTTCAGAAAAGTATTAGGGGCTGATATAATCGGAATGACTGTTGTTCCTGAATGTGTGCTAGCGAGAGAAGCGCAGATATGCTACGTCTCCATTTCCGCGATTACAGATTATGACGTATGGTCTGAATCTCCGGTAACCTCAAAGGATATCTTAGAACAGTTGAACAAAAACGTTGAAAGTACAAAGAATTTGATAACGGAAATGATCCCGATAATACCCACAGACAGAGTAAATTGTAATTGTGGAAAAGCTTTAGATGGATCGTTACTATGAATCTATTCCCGAAGTTTTAGACCTTCAGGAAGATTCACATCACCCTCAATTATTTTTCGTTGAATAGCCAACTGTACTTTGTCAGGATCGAGACCCATTTTCCTAATTTTCTCTATGGCTTTTTTGGATAGCCCCAGACTAACATTGTGACCTCCAATTCTTCCAAATGCGATTGCCGTGAATTTAAATTCTTGCTCTCTTAAGAGAAAATGTCCTATTAACTTGCTTGCAATTGCGCCCCCTCTAGTATTGTGAACAAAAACAGTCAATCCACTATTATCGTCTGAACCATCCCGTCTAATCATCTTGCGTTGCTCTCGTTTGTTATATCTACCGTTCGATTTACATTTTTTTCAACAAGAAAACTCCACCACTGGCTATCAACAACTTTGTACGCCTTAACATCAACTTCGATAATAGACTCATCATCTGTATCTGTGAATTTGAAATTACCTTGGTTAATCAATTTGACCAACTTCCATCTGTCACGACCTTCTCTTTTTCTGCTTATTGCAACTGCCCATTTCTTTTCTTTATCAATTTTGGGCATGCCTAGGTAATCCGCGATCTCTAGAACTCCTAACCTTTTTTCCTCACAAAATAATTCTTTGGTAATCAGGCTCCGCCATATATCAACGGCACCGATCGTTCTTCCACCCTCATTAACGTTTATCACACCAAAATAAACCACCTTGTCTCCACCCGTGGGCTCTACAGCCATATTAGAGTGTCTCACGGTATTCCTATTTAGTTCTTGCATCTTCGAACGGTTGCTCGAGTACGATCCCAATATTATCTATAAACAGGTTTTTTTTGAAAGGAATATTATTTTCTTCGCAAAGTCTTCGATAACGGTTGGAAATAGCAAATCTAGGATGAAGCGATTCATACTCTGATTGAGAAATGTTGATGATCATCCCTTTCTTGACTAGAGATTTCGCCACCTTGCTGGCCTCTTCTTCAGAAAATTTCAAGGTTTCGGCTATTTTTTCTGGGTGCTTTCTACCATTCTTCACAATAAACAGGAACGCTTTTGACTCTTCCTGTGACAGCTTTAACTCCGACGTAAGGAATTCTTCGACATTATTAATATTGACTGACAATGATTAAAGATAAAGCGAGAGTGTGTAATGAACATACGGTTGATAGTTGATTCATGACTATAGCATAGAATCAGCCATGTTCTCATACTACCTGAACCAAAGCTATTGATTTAAAGGATATCTAGACTATTGGTAACCCATGGTTGTTACAATCGATTTATCGTACATGCCCGACAGATTAAGATATATAATTCACAAATCGATTGATCTAGAACATCACTCAGACCAGAATGAAGGGATGATTATACTACAGGACGAAAGTAACGCGCAGATAATTAAAAGCAGGTTGGAAGAGATCTTAAGGGAAAACACTATAAAGGATTTCGTCGTTGCGGAAAATACTGAAAAGGAGAATGAGATTACGCTTTTGAAAAAAGGAGACATTGAACAATTAGGAATATACCTTTGTACACACTGCGGAGTTGCATTCGGAAGCGAGATTCAACGAACAGTACATCAGCGAATACATTATTTTGGTTGAATTTGTTTTCCTGGTTTTAGCCGATTCGAACTCGAAAGTGTCGATAATTCTCATCCAATCATCGTATGATATCGAACAATAAAAGTGGTACGCATAGTACTTCAATTTATATTGATATCATGTGGTGATCTATGCGAATCACCTAATTTGGCTAACTCGAGAAGAATTTTTGGCAACTGATATGGCACGGCTTTTAAAATCTCAACTTAGTGCTTTAAGTGGTTCATAAATTATATGTGGTGGAACATATAACATACACAATTTGTATAATCATTGGGCAAATACCTAATATATTGCTATGAACCACTTATAAAATAGGTTATTGTTATGATTCGCGTGTCTACACAAAAATCGATAGCAATCCTAGGAATAGTTGCGGTGTTTGCACTCGGAGCCTCATTGGGAAGTCTTCCTTATGCCATGGTGTCAGCTCAACAGACAAATAGCAGCAATAGCAGCAGTATGACCCCTACTAACTCAACCGGTGGTAATAGTGTTTCAATAGTACCTAATGCATCTACTATGGCAGACAAAGCCTTCGCACCGAATCCGCTAAATGCCAAAGTTGGTGATACAGTAACTTGGACTAACAAGGATACGACTTTCCATACAGTCACTTCTGGTACTGGACCCAGCGACACAACCCACGGGAAGGCGTTTGACTCTGGTTTATCGGGACCTACCGCCTTGACTACTCAAGGAAAGACATTTTCCCACAAGTTCATAACGGCAGGGGAGTTTCCCTACTACTGTCAGCTACACCCCACGATGGTCGGAAAGGTAGTTGTGAAGTAAACCCCCCTCCATTTTTTCATATATCAATTAACCTAACACAACTGTAAAAACAGACATTCGTTAAGAGCTAGTTCATTCAATTCCATTTCCAGAATACCAATCGCAACTAAGGAACCATTTCTTGTTCTATGATGTATCTTCAGGAAGAATCGCTATTCGTATGGCAATGGACGTTCTTTGTCACCATGTGAAAAAAATGCAGAATCATCCAATCTTTTTTAGGGATAGGCAAAATTATACTCGTGTTTAATCTAACAGATTAAACGGATGCAAAATTCATTAATCCGATTTTGTTCTGTTCTATTTAGAAAAGTTCATAGATATTCCAACCGACTATTTGTAACACAAGTTGGATCCCTTGCAACCACGAAGCTATATAATACATTGATGCAAATTCGGACCATGAAGGATTCCACAAAGCTAACGCATAGGGTCGCTGTTCTAGACGAGGAACTCTGTCAGCCCAGAAAGTGTGGTCTCGAATGCATCATGTATTGCCCGGTGAATAAGACTGGCGGTGAATGTATAGTACTGAGCGATGACAGTAAAAAGGCAGTAATTTCAGAAGATCTTTGTACCGGTTGTGGCATATGCGTAAAGAAATGTCCTTTTGATGCTATTGTTATTGTCAATCTAGCTAGAGAACTTGGGGATGAAAAAATTCATCAGTATGGCATTAATTCATTTAGATTATACCGTCTTCCAACGCTTAAGAAAGGACATGTTGTAGGTTTACTCGGAAAAAACGCTATAGGAAAGTCTACTATAGTCAATATACTGTCCGGATCGATCACACCTAATTTTGGTAATTACGATTCCAACGTAAAATGGGACGAAGTTCTTAAAAATTTTCAGGGCACTGAATTGCAGTCTCACTTTGAGAAAATCGCCGGCGGCGAGATGCGAGCCTCGATTAAACCTCAGTTAGTTTATCTTATTCCAAGTGCTTTCAAGGGAACCGCTAAGGAATTGATAAAAAAATATGACGAACGAAATGCGGCCAATGACCTTGTAGACAAGCTTGGGTTACGAGATTTGCTTGACCGAAACGTTGGAAATTTGAGTGGTGGCGAATTACAAAGATTGGCAGTCGCGATTGCTTCAGCCAAAGACGCTGACTATTATTTTTTCGACGAGCCATCATCGTTTAATGATGTTTACCAGAGACTTGTGGTTGCAAGAGTGATTCGGGACTTGGCTGACGCGGGCAAGAGCGTAATGGTGGTCGAACATGATATGACGTTGTTAGACTATCTTTCAGACTACATACATATTGTCTACGGAGAGCCGGCGGCATATGGCATAGTTTCTGGTCTACAGGCTACAAAGCTTGGCATCAATAACTTCCTAGAAGGATTTATCCCAACCGAAAACGTACGCTTTCGTGAAAAAGCCTTCCGATTTGAGACCACAAGCTCAGCCGAGGATGTGATTTTGGATACTGCCGTCGCGAGCTATTCCGATCTAACCAAATCATTCCCATCATTTCATCTCAAAATATTGGCTGGCCGAATACGACTCGGAGAAATCGTAGGCGTAATTGGCGCTAATTCGCTGGGCAAGACCACCTTCATGAGAATGCTTGCAGGACTAGACAAGCCTGACTCGGGTATTATAGATCTTAGTGCGAAAATTTCATTCAAACCTCAATATCTTTCTCAAGATTACGATGGTGATGTCTATACTTTGCTCTGCGCAGCATGTGAAGGCATATCCGACATTTCTTCGTTGGAAGAACAGATTTTAATTCCGACCGGAGTCAAGAAACTCTATGAAAGGAATGTCAGGAATCTTAGTGGGGGAGAATTACAAAAGGTAGCTATAGCTGCAACTTTAATGCGTCCAGCTAATATATATGCCCTAGATGAGCCGTCTGCGTTCTTAGATGTGGAGGATAGAATCGCATTTGCAAAGTTCTTGCAACGATTTGTAAGGGCCTATGATAAATCTGCTATTGTAATCGATCATGACATGCAACTCATAGACCTTGTTGCTGATTCCTTAGTGATTTTCGATGGCAAACCTGGTTTAGAGGGTTTGGCGAGCCAACCAATGCAGAAAGAACTAGGAATGAATAAGTTTCTAAGGGAACTCTCTATCACATATAGAAGAGATGAGAATACCGGTAGACCCAGAATCAATAAGGAAGGTAGTCGATTAGATAGGTCGCAAAAAACTTCTGGAGATTATTATTACACAAAAAAATCTTCTGGATAGTTATGCCCCATATGCTGAAAGAGGCTTTAGCCAATTACCTCACCCCATCAGAACTGGACAAGATCTTCTCAGCGTTTGACGTAATTGGAGATATAGTTATTATAAAGATTCCAAATTGTTTAATGTCAAAAAAGGAAAAAATTGGCGAGGCGATTCTTGGCAATGTTAAACCAGCAAAATCCGTCTTCATTCAAACATCCGCGATTAAAGGAGAATTTAGAGTACGTAATTTAGAATTTCTTGCCGGGGAAGACAGGACTGAAACAGAATACAAAGAACATGGATGTCGATTTAGAGTAGATGTCGTTAAGGCTTACTTTTCTCCAAGATTATCGACAGAGAGATTGAGGGTGGCAAATCTGGTGCGTGACAACGAAGTAATTACTAATATGTTTGGCGGAGTAGGAACATTTTCTGTTCTGATGGCTAAAAAGAACAAAACGTGTAAAGTCTATAACATTGATTCAAACCCTGTTGCTACGGAGCTGTGTAGAATTAATGCGAAATTAAACAAGGTTGAAAACAACGTTATATCTATTCTTGGTGATGCAAGAGAAGTTATAGAAACGCAAATTGATGGTAAATCTACTAGAGTGTTGATGCCTTTGCCGGAAAAGGCTAAAGAATTTGTCTCATCAGCGATTAAGACATTGAATGAAGGGAATGGGATAATACATTACTTTGCTCACATAGGTGCCAGCAGTAGGAAGCTCGGCCTGCATGAAGGGGAACTAGACACGGAAGATGCATTCAAGGATTATCGCTACCGCATTCTTCAAACAAAAATAGTGAGAGAAGTAGGTCCTAGATTGTATCAAATAGTTTCAGACGTGTATATTTGTGATGGCCAATTTAATTAGACTTGTCACTTTCGGCTTGGCTGGGAGCCGTTGTCATCGTGTAGCCTATCCATGCCAAAACTGCTAACAATGCGCCTACTGCCACGACGATAGTAAGCTTCATGACTAATAATCCTAAAGATGTAGCCAGTGTTACATAAGAATATGCAATAAATATCAAAACCGATGCAGCAAGAAGACCCGTCCCCAGGATTCTTCCTCGTACTCTTCTGCTTTTCATCTTTATTTTGACTGTCTTACCATCTTATTTACATATCTTCGAGACATCTAGGAATTACGACGGTCTATCATTCAGCCGAATTCTAGAGCCATAAGAAAGGCATCTTCTCCATCTCTATAATATGCGCGTAGTCGTGATTTTATTTGAAATCCTAATCTTTCATACATTCGAACAGCTGATTCATTGCTAACTCTAACCTCGAGGTAGATCTCATCGGTCTTCCTTGCAATAACCCCGTTGATACCTTCCAGCATCAGAGCTTTACCAAGGCCTTGGTTTCGGTGTTCATTTAAAACGGCGACAGAAACCACATGACCCTTTTTTACGAAACCCAACTTTCTAAAATTCGAGAAACCGAATTCAATCTTACACATAATATACCCAACTACTTTGTTATAAAGTTCAGCGACGATGAAAGATTCAGGCAATTCCCTCAGGATTGATTCAAAAAAGTAATCCGAATAATGTTCGGGAAGCGTAAGCAGATTGATGTCTACCACTGTGGGAAGGTCTTTTGCCTCACATCGGCGAATCATGTAAGGGCCAACTTTTCGAAGGGCTGTTTGCAATTGAAAGGTTAAGCACCGTCCAAATTATTTAACCTTACCAGCCTTAAACTATAACTAATTTTAGTGCCGATCCCAAAATATTAAAAGCGGACGATAACCTAAGAGGCACTTGACCCTTAGACAATCACTTTTAAGTAGGTCAGGAAATGGTTTCACTATATATGGTTTGCGGCAAAGAGATCCGAATAGGGAGACTCTTGAAGAATGGCAAAATGCTTTGTATTCCAATGGATCATGGGATCAGCAACGGTCCTATCAAAGGCTTGGAGAATATTCATGGTATGATTTATCAATGCGAGAATGCTGGACTCACATGCGTTCTCGTAAACAAAGGCATCATCAAAACGATGCCAACTCCTATAAATATTGGCTTAATAGCTCACTTGTCAGGCAGCACAGTATTAGGCCCATTTCCAAACAAAAAAGTTTTGATAGGGAGTGTTGAAGAAGCACTAAGATTAGGAGCCGACGCAGTATCAGTTCATATAAACATCGGGGCAAAAGAAGAATCTGAAATGTTGCACGATTTAGGGATGATCTCAGATAAGTGCGATGAATGGGGTATGCCACTTGTAGCAATGATGTATCCACGAGGCGAAAATATCAAACATCCTCACGATCCACAAATTGTTGCTCATGCGGCAAGAATTGGGGCTGAAGCCGGCGCGGATTTAGTTAAAGCTGTTTATACAGGCGATGTCAACTCATTTAGAAAGGTTATAAAAAGTTGTCCAGTCCCTATCGTGATAGCAGGGGGACCTAAGGCCAATACGGATCTAGAAATTATCGAAATGTGTGCCGGGGCAATGGAGGCAGGAGCGAGCGGAGTTACGTTTGGTAGAAATATATTCCAACACCCCAATCCGCCGGCAATGATCCGTGCGTTATATACAGTCATCATAGAGGGTAGGGGTGTTAGGGAGGCGATCTTACATCTTGATAGACACAAAGACTAAAGAAATAATTGTTAGGCCAACTATTGCTAGAGCTAAATTAGCTGCTTTCTTGTCAGAATTAAAGGATGTTAGAATTCTCAATATCGATCCGAAGTTGGCTGCCGGGAGCGGATTCAAAACCATTTTTGAATCGAAAGATGCAGACATGATCATTTGCAAAACAATAGATGAATTAAGTAATGCAAAGTCGACTGATAAGGTTCCAGGCTTTTCCAAAAAAGTCTTGAATAATGAAGATCTTGAAGAAGTGATAATGATGTCCACATTAGGTGCAGAGTTTGTCATAGTTGACGCTGCTAACTGGAAGATCATCCCATTGGAAAACATAATCTCCAAACTACATAAATCGGCAACCAAGGTTTATACTATTGCTAAAAATCCAAATGAAGTAAGAACAATGTTTGAAATTTTGGAATTGGGAGTTGATGGTGTTATACTTTCGACGGACGATCCGAAGGAGGTTGGAGAATCAAGACACTATCTTGATAATCCGATTTTTGCCATTAGACCTGTCAAAGTTTTAGAGGTTAGAGCGGTTGGAAGTGGTGAAAGAGTCTGTGTAGATACTGCCTCCCTTCTAACCGCAGGAGAAGGCATGCTAATTGGAAGCAGATCTAACTTTATGTTCTTAATCCACAATGAATCTGAGGGATCTACTTTTACATCGCCGAGGCCGTTCAGAATAAATGCAGGCGCGATTTACTGCTACACCATAATACCGGGTGGTAAGACCCAATATCTCTCGGAGATTGAATCTGGCACTGAGGTCCTCATAGTGAATAAGCAGGGAGCGACTAGACGCGTAACAGTGGGAAGATCAAAAATAGAAACTCGACCCCTGAAATTGGTTAGAGGAGAGATCAATGGAGAGGTAGGAACTGTGATATTGCAAAATGCGGAAACAATAACATTCATGACTAGCGATGCTAAATTGATACCTGTCACAGAGGTAAAGGTCGGCGATGAAATACTCGGCTTCATGAAGCCTAAAGCTGGACGCCATTTTGGAACAGAAGTTGATGAATATATTCTCGAGAAATGAATACGATAGTACCCATAGTCAGGAAATATTTTTTTAATCGGAAAGTCGATTATTTTAAAGCATTCGGAATATGGACAAATCAATAATATATTATTGATGCAGGTACAGCAAAATTTTGTTAATGTAATAATTGGTGGCAACTGTAAAGAAGTTTTGAAGAGAATTTCCCCCAATTCAGTACAATTGACGATAACCTCCCCCCCATATAGAAATGCTATTGATTACGAAATGCATGCCTCTGGAAACGGGGGATATTATCGTGGCAGGTCTAATATTGAAACTGGCGATTATCTCGATGCAATGGTAGAGATTTTTAATGATAAAGTATATAGAATAACCAAGGAGGGAGGTTACTGTTGTATAGTTATCGCCAACGAAGTAGTCAATGGGACGATTCTACCATTACCGCATATCCTGTTATCCAAACTTGTTCGAGCCTCCGGCCAATGGAATCTTCATGAGGAAATTATTTGGCATAAGGTGACTGGTGGTACTAACAGATACGGCTCCTTTGTAATTAATCCCTATCCGAAGTATTATAGAGCTAATATTATGCACGAATTCATTCTGGTATTGAGGAAAGGAAACGTGGAGTCTGGCAGAACGCAACGCGACGAGACACTTCCGGCAACACACGAGGAGTGGACAAAAGAGATTGCCAATTCCGTCTGGCATATCGCACCCGTACCCCCAGGATACATAACGCATCCATGTCCATTTCCGGAAGAAATACCATACAGACTTATGAAGTTATACTCTTACGAGGGAGATACAGTCCTCGACCCCTTCAACGGCAGTGGTCAGACCACAAAAGTGGCATCGCACTTCAATCGACGGTACATAGGAATAGAAATAGTGAACGAATACATTCAACTAGCAATCGCAAGACTTGCTGAGGAAGAACTGCACATACGATCTGAAGCACTGATTGCAAACTGGAAAAAAATTCCGTCGCATTGTTCAAATAATCTATAGCGTTATTATCTTTAATTATGTGTTGGTGGTATAATAACATGATAGGAAATGACGACGTCTACCTCCTCGAATATTAAGGCTCCAAAATCGCACCGCTGCAGTCGGTGCGGACGAGTGTTCGAGAGCATGGAAGCTTTGAGTGCACATGAGCGGATGGAACATGACAAATCAAGTCACCCCCCAGCGGGAGTCGGCTAACATCTCTAGGTAGAAGATGATTTATCGTTGACTAAAATTTGTGTATCGATAGCGTCGTCGACGCCTCAAGACCTAAAGGAACAAATCAAACGGGCCTTCTCCTACGGAGCAGACTTCATCGAAATTCGCTTCGATTTCTTAATGCTGGCAGATTTGCAAGAAGCCTTAGAGATTGTGAAGGGCATAAGCAAGAGGGCAGTGTTCACTCTCAGGTCAGTTAAGCAGAAAGGCAAATTTACAGGAAACAATGAAGATAGAATTTTTTGGTTAAAACAACTGTCACTAACCCAACCGATGCTTCTCGATGTCGAACTCCAGACTTTGCTCGACGACGACGAGTTAGTAGATTTCTTTACAGAACAAAAAACTCGAATATTAGTTTCGTGGCATGACTTTGAAAAAACGCCAGCGAATAATGAACTCGTAGATGTGTTAGGGCAAATGAGGATATACAGCAATTACGTAAAGGTCGTTACCGCAGCACGAAACGTTCACGACTGCATACGACTTCTCGAGCTGTACGACGTCACAACCGCACTAAATTTGATATCATTCGCAATGGGAGAACTAGGAATTTTATCTCGTGTTCTATGTACCATATATGGAAATGCGCCTTTTACCTATGCTTCTCTGGAAGAAGCGATTGCTCCAGGTCAGCTCACAGTACAACAAATGAGAAAGTTATATGATAGGATTGATCTCTGCTCAGGCAAATTCAATGCAAGGATTATTTAAAACGTATTGTATCATCGGGGACCCTATTGATCATTCATTATCACCCGCGATGCACAATGCTGCGTTCAACTCCGTTGG
>Ga0070707_100001898_pt1 | contig 20035 bp, 20 predicted proteins | sample KBSK5502metaG_FD_65468 | JGI IMG/M metagenome (GOLD analysis project Ga0070707, IMG submission 65468) | Corn, switchgrass and miscanthus rhizosphere microbial communities from Kellogg Biological Station, Michigan, USA - KBS K5-50-2 metaG | ecosystem: Host-associated > Plants > Roots >...
CGATGACCCGCTCGCCGCGATCGAGCAGGTATTGTGCGACATGAAACCCGATAAAGCCGGCGCTGCCTGTGACCAAGAAGATCATCTTGCCATCCGAAGCGGATCCGCCTTCTGTCGCCGAACGCGCCGGGCGGCGGCTCCAGCATAGCGGGCCGTACCCGCCGCGCGCAAAGGCGGGGTGGTGCGGCACCGCATCCTGATCATCGTCAACCCGGCGGCCGGGCGGCCGCGATCGGCGGAGCGCCGTCTGCGCCGCTTCGTCGGCGCACTCGAACGGCAAGGCTGCAGCGTCGTGCTGCGCCGCGCCGGATCTCGCCTCGGTGACGCCGAGCGGTTGGCGCGAGAGGCAGAGGCCGATTTCGACGCGATCGTCGCCGGCGGCGGCGACGGCACGGTGCACGCGGTGGTGAATGGTCTGGGAGGCAGGCCTATCCCGGTCGGCGTGCTGCCGTTCGGCACCGTCAACCTGTTGGCGCGCGAGATCGGTTTGCCGCGCCGCCCCGAGGCGCTTGCGAATCTGATCGCCGAAGCGCCGGCCCGTCCGATATGGCCCGGCCGCGTCGCTGGCCGGACTTTTCTGATGATGGCAAGCGTCGGCTTCGACTCCGAAACCGTGGCCGCGATCCGTCCCGGGCTGAAGGCACGCGCCGGCCGACTCGCCTTCGCCTACGCTGTGCTCGTGCGGCTATGGCATTACCGAGTGTGCGAACTGGCGGTGCAAGCCGACGGGATCGAGCATCGCGCCACCGGGCTGATCGCCGCCAAGGGGCGGTTTTATGCGGGCCCGTTTGTCGTCGCGCCGCAGGCCCGACTGACCGAGCCGGCCCTCGAACTGGTGCTGTTTCGCCGTGCCGGCCGGCTTGCCGTCTTCCGCTACATGGCGGCGTTGTTTCTCGGTCGGCTCCCGCGCCTCGGCGACGTCGCGACCTTGCGCATTCGGGCAGCCAACGTGAGCGGCGCCGGCGCTCTGCCGGTACAGGCGGATGGCGAGATCGTCGGACAGCTCCCGGTCACGATCGAGATTGCCGATCAGCCGCTGTTCTTGATCCGGCCGGCGGCGTAGATCGCAAGGCGAGGACGGGTGTTGGATTTTTGCAACAGCGTGACGCGAGCGAAGGCGGCATTTGCGTCAACTCTTTGGTTCTCGCACCAAGGCTTGTAGGTTCCATCCGACATCCGCCTTTCGGGGTAGCAAATGATCGCATGGCCGCGGCTCGGCAGGTATTGCAGAAAACGGCAGCCTTTGTGCCGCCCCGCACTGATTGCCATGGCAGCCTTACTCGTCTCTGCGCCGGTCGCGCTGCGTGCCCAGAATGTGACCAATCTGACCTTCGGCGAGCTGAAATTCGGGGTGATGGCGCATGACGCCGGCTTCCTGGGCGGCAAGGAGCACGGCGTCGACTTCAATCCCGAGATCATCATGCCGTCGCCGGTCGCCGATGCCTGGGCGGCCAGCCTGCCGGCCTATCTGCGCTGGATGGTGCAGCCGCGCCCGACCTTCGGCGCGGAGATCAACAGCAGTCGTTACACCAATCAATTCTACTTCGGCGCCACCTGGACCTGGATGCTGGCGAATAACATTTTTCAGCCCGGCGACGGGTTCAGCGCCGGCATCTTTTTCGGTGGCGCCGCGAATGACGGCGAAATCGTCAGCTCCAAATCAGACCGCAAGAGTCTCGGCTCGCACATCCTGTTCCGCGAATCCCTCGAGCTCGGCTACTGGATCACGACGCGCATTCAGATATCCGGCTATGTCGATCATGTCTCGAACGCCGGTCTCGCCAAGCAAAACCAGAGCATCAACGACGTCGGCGCCCGGCTTGGCTTCCGCTTCTGAAGGCTAGGCCCCTCGGAATTGGCGCGCGCGCCCAGCGAAGTCGGGAAGGTGCGTTTCGACATCGCGAGCGCCAATCCGACAGAGATCGAAGCGCTGGCCGGTACCATCGATTAAACATTTTCCAAGATGGTGTTCGAATCGCGCCGCCGAAAAAGCACTCTCTGACCACGGTTGCAGACGAAGTTCAACGGTTGCGGACGAAGTTCCTCCAGGCACTATCCCAATCCCAGCGCAGCTCGGAGCCGCAGACTGCGCGCGGCGCGATCGATGACAAGCGGTCCAGCGATCCCCGCCAGGAAGATGATGGGCAGGATTAAGTCCACGCTGGAGAGGTGGAAAGCCTTAACCAGAACGATGCGAGCGCCTGCAACAAACATCACATGCAGAACATAAATCGGCAGGGCGCGGCGACCGAGATAACCGAGCAAGGGGTTTTCTCGCAGCGCGTCGGTTCTGCATAGCAGCAAGACAGCGCCGCAGCCGGCAAATGCTGCCGGCAGCGTGGCGTAAGTATCCAGACCGCCCCCAGTGGTCCAGCCCACCCAAACAGCCGAAAAAAAGACGATGGCTGCAATGATCGTGTAGGCGTATGGCTGGGCGAGATGGCCGCGCCAGCCTATAAGGGGGCCGCCGATGCATACCCCAAGCACATAGAACAGGATGTTCGTGCCGGTGACGTAGCTGGATATGAAGCTGGCGACCGGTGGCGAGATTGCAGAGCTGGCATAAACAAGAGAAAATACGAGCATAAAGAGCACCCTGCCTCCGACGTAAAGAGTAAGCAGCGCGATAAGATGCAAAAAAAATAGCGCATAAAGAAACCAGAATTGCGCAGGCGGCGCCCACAACATGTAAATGAGTAGTTCGACAGGAGGCTGCGAGATAGGATGAGTAATTAGGCCCGAAGCAAGCAACTGAACAATGGTTTGTACCAGACCCCATAGGAAATAGGGGTAGGCGATTCTCGTTACATTGGTTCGAAGGAAACGTCCGGGCTGCGCCCCGACCCTAATCTCCACAAGACTACCCGTCAGGAAGAAGAACAGCGGCATGTGAAAGCTGTAGATGAGATAGAAGCTGAACCAGGCGAGTGAGGCCTCCTCTACAATTTCGGCGGCGCGCAACCCGCCGAGACAATGCCCCATGACGACCAAAAGTATGCCGACACCCTTGGCGACATCAAGAAAGTCGATCCGCTGATGACCGCTGCTCGGCGCGATCGCCTGCAACCCTTCAGTAGACGCGGCGCGCTCGGGAGCAACGGGCGGAATTTCCAGCGCGCCCGATGCCTTGGCACTGAGGAAGACAGGTGGCATGTTGTCGGTTCCTCCTGGACGCGAGGACATCCTGAAGGGTGATGCGAAACCACTCCAGGCTTGGCCGCGCGGCTTACCCCGTTGGCGCTTTGAAAACGGCGCTCGCATGGATTGTTGCAGGAAGTTTTCTGTGGCTAATGGCCGCAATGCCCTGCGGAGCTCTTTTGACGATGCAGCGTTTACCCCGGCCGTTGAATAGGGCGTGCTCGGCCGGCCGACTACGTCGGGCCGCGGCCAAGGATTAGCTACGGTGCTTCCGAAGGTGCTGTAATGAAATTCGAAGTTCTTGGTCTAATTGTGGTTTTTCTTGGCTGCATCGGTTGGGTTATCGGCTCCCAATTTGCAATTTGGGTGTTCATAACTTCAACATTGCTGGGCGCTTCCGCGGCGATCACTCTCACAAGCCTCGGATATGCGACAATCCAACCGGCATATCTGCTCCTCGGTTTCATTGGCCTTTGGGCGCTCGTTCATCGGAGTTCCGTGCGCCTCATAACAAGAATGCTGGCTTTTCCTCGAGCAGGCTTCTGGTTGTTGCTTGCCGCCGGTTACGCGGTGCTCTCGGCAATCTTCTTCCCACGTCTGTTTCGCGGCGCCACGTATGTCTTTGCCGTGGCGCGGACGGATGTAGGCACCGGTATAATCGAGACTCCGCTCGCACCGGTTTCTGGGAATATCACACAGACAGTCTATTTTCTTGGGGATCTCGTCTGTTTTCTTGTTTTTTATGTTTATGCCAGCAAACCCGCCGATTTCAAAGTAATTGTCAAAGCGATTCTTGGATGTGCAGCAATAAATCTTACCTTTGTGTTGATGGATCTAGCTAATTACTGGACGAATTTGCCAAACTTGCTATCGTTTGTCCGCAATGGTTCTTATGCCATGCTTGACGAGGGCATGGTTTTTGGCTTCAAGCGGATCGTTGGCTCATTCCCGGAAGCGTCAACCTTCGCATATTGCACGACGGGCCTTTTCGCCTTTTGCACGATTTTATGGCTGGAAAAGGTTTATTCGCGCTTGGCGGGCGCACTGGCGGTTTTATCGTTGGTGGTGCTGGCTTTTTCGACATCAAGTACAGGGTATGCGGGAGTATGCGGCTTTTTACTCTTACTCGTTGTAATTAAAGCTACCCAAGTGCTAACGCGACCGGTGACCGGACCGACTCTGGCGTTTGTTACCGTCGCTCCGGTTCTGCTCTTGACGTTAATTATGGGGCTTCGGCTGCACCAACCAACCTGGGATGTGGTTGACGAGGTGGTCAACGGGGCCATCATCAACAAGCTCAGCAGCAGTTCGGGTGTCGAGCGTGTAAGGTGGAACTCTCAGGCGCTGATCAATTTTGCCGACACCTATGCGATGGGAGGGGGGGTCGGAAGCGTGCGGGCATCGAGTTTTCCCCTCGCGGTTCTCGGCAACATTGGCGCGATTGGGGCACTGACTTATGGCGGTTTTCTGTTCGCTGTATTATTTGGACGCAAGAACCGGTGGGCGGCGAGCTACCCGGCTGCCTGCCAGAGTGCCGCCCGCTGGGCTTGTGTAGCTCAGCTAATTGGGGCTTCGGTCTCTGGGAGCTTTTTGGATTTGGGCTTGCTTTTCTTTATTTTTGCTGCACTCGCGTGTGCTGGTCCTGACGCCGACCGCCGGCCGGCAGCCGCCTTGTCTGCCGAGCGAGGTTCAGGACGAGCTTTTTTTGCTGACCGCCGAATCGAAGCACGCGGGAGGCAAATAGAGAGCTAGGCGAGCGTAATTGGTTAGGCAGGCCGGTCTGGCGGTATTCCCTGAAAAGAAATCGCAGTTAAGACGGGAGCACCTTTGCCGTACAAGCGCAGGCGGCTAGGCCCCTCGGAACCGGCCGGCATTCCACCCTGTTCGCGAACCAGACGCCCGTGAAGAAACTGGATGCGGTTGCACGGGCGACCGCTTACGGAGAGGGCTATGCTTTATTGGGCTTTGGTGTTTCTGGTCGTCGCCGTGATTGCCGGGCTTCTCGGCTTCGGCGGCGTGGCATCGACCGCTGCGGGCATCGCGCAGGTTCTGTTCTTCATTTTCCTGGTGGTGTTCGTCGTCGCGCTCGTCATGGGGTTGATGGGCCGTCGCTCCCCACCCCCAATCTGAGCCGTTTCTGATCCGCCGGGGACTGAAATCCCCGGCGGATCGGCCTTAGTCGGTCGCCAGCACGCGGGCGAGCTGGCTCAGTGCCTCTTGATGGCGCTCATTGGGGATCTGCGCAAAATTGCGGGCGAGTTCCAGGCACATGCGTTCGCGCGGACTGATGGCGCGCGCGGCTTGGCCCTGCAAACCCTCAAAGAAATATCCGACCGGCACACTCAAAACCTGGGCGATCTCGTAAAGACGGCCGGCGGAAACGCGGTTGATGCCGCGCTCGTATTTGTGCGCCTGCTGATAGGTCACGCCGATCAGATCGGCCAATTGCTGCTGGGTCAGGCCCAGCATGATCCGGCGTTCCCTGACCCGTGCGCCGACATGGCGGTCGATGTCCTGGGTACGGCCGGTGGAGCGGCGGGCCGCGGCGGCGCGATAGGGCGGAGCGGCGTCCCTGCCGGTCCCGGCAAAGGGAGCTGCCGGGCCGGTGCGGATTTCATGCGGCTGTTTCATGTCGCTCCCACTCGAACGGTTTCTGGTCTCGCCAAATATCGGGCTGCCCGTCACAAAAGTATAGAAGCCCCTGCTTCGATCAACCCCTGGCTTCCGGTTGATTGAACGGGGGTTGTGTGTCGAATTTTAGGCAGGCGCCCGCAAAGACGCCTGTCTGGCGGCCGCATGGGTGCGGTGCATCCTTCCCGTTTGACAGCCTCCGAGCACGGTGATACCGACGCCTCTTCCGTTCTGATTGGCAGGTCGATGCCGCGAATCGTAATCGGCGAGGGCGCGCTCTATTACGAGCGGCAGGGTGTCGGGTTTCCCGTCCTGTTCATCTCGGGGCTGAGCGGGTTTGCCTCGTTCTGGCAAGACCAGGTCGCTGCCTTCGCCCGGAAATTCGACGTCGTGACGCATGATCATCGCGGCATCGGCCAAAGCGATGTGACGCGCAGCGGCTTCACCGTCGACCGCATGGCGGCCGATGTCGTCGGGCTGATGGACGCGCTCGAGATCGAACGGGCCCATATTGTCGGCCATTCAACCGGCGGGGCGATCGCCCAGATCCTGGCGACCGAGCACCCGAAGCGGCTCGCCAGCGTCGTCCTGTCGGCGACCTGGACCAAGCCGGATGCGTATTTCCGGCGGATGTTCGGCTTGCGCAAGGACATCCTGCTGCGGCTCGGTCCCAGCGCCTATGTCCAGGCCAATACCCTGTTTCTGTACCCGAGCTGGTGGGTCGCGCGTAACAACGAGCGGCTGCGCCAGTTGGAGGCCCAGAACCTGGCAGTGTTCCCTCCCACCGAGGTGGCCGCCAGCCGGATCGACGCGATCCTCGCCTTCGACCGCACCGAGCGCCTCGGCCAGATCAAGACGCCGACCCTGGTGGTCGGCGCCGAGGACGACCTCGTGACCCCGGCTTATTTTTCCGAGGAGCTGGCCCGCCTGATACCCGCCGCCGAGATCAAGATATTCCCCCGCGGTGGGCACGCCTTTACCCAGGTGCGGGCACGGGAATTCAATCAGGCGGTTCTGCCGTTTCTCGCCTCGCATACGCCGAACTGAGGCCTGGCCGCCGGGGGTGATCGCAAGCCCCAAACCGCACGACATTTAAGAGTTCTTCAACATATTCCCGCCTAAGGTCGCGGCGATCCGTGTCGCGAGTGGGGGCCTCGCGAAGAGCCGGTCGCGTGACCAACCAAGGCTGGTGCCGATGTCCGCAAGGGACCAAGAGCCGTCGAGTTCCCTGACCGCTGCGCTCGAAGCCGCGGGTGACGTCGCCTATTCCTGGGAACTCGACGGCGACCGGCTCGATTGGTCCGGACGCCTTCCCGATGCCTGGGGCGGATTCGCCCCCGATCTTGCAACCGGGCGGCAGTATGCCGGACGCATCCATCCCGACGATCTGGTGCATCGCCAGCTGATGCTCGCCAACCATTTCGACGGCGATTCAACCTTTGATTGCGAATACCGGGTGCGCGGCGCCGGCGGCGTCTTTACCTGGGTCCATGAGCGCGGCCGTGCGCGACGCGACAGTACCGGACGGCCACGGCGCATGCTCGGGGTGATTCGCGCGATCGGCGACCGCAAAGCGCAACAGAGCCGCCTCGAGCAGCTCGCCAATTACGACGAGCTGACCGGGCATTTCAACAAGAGCCGGCTGCGCGAGGCGGTCGATCAGATCATCGCCGCCAACCAGCGCACCCATAATCCGGCGGCGTTTCTGTCGATCGGCGTCGACAACATGACGATGATCAACGACCTGTTCGGCTACCAGGCGGCCGACACCGTGTTGATCGAAATCGGCCGGCGGCTGGACTCTTGCCTGCGGGTCAGCGATCTGATCGGGCGGCTCGGCGGCGACCGGTTCGGCATCGTCTTGTCGCATTGCCCGCCGGACAACATCCACGCGGTCGCCGAAAAGATCCTGGCCGAGGTCAACTCGGCTCCGGTCACCACCAGCCGGGGTCCCATCTATGCCACGGTGTCGATCGGCGGCGTCTCCTTCCCCGACCAGGGCCTGACGTCCTATGATGTGATCACGCGCGCGGAAACGGCCCTTGCCGAAGCCAAGCGTGCCGGACGCGATTGCTATACGCATTATCGGATGACCCAGGAACAGCGCGAGCGCCAGCGACACAGCCTCTCGATCGGCGAAGAGGTTCAGAAGGCGCTGCGCGAAGACCGCATCATGTTCGCCTTCCAGCCGGTGGTCTCGGCGGAAACCGGCGAGGTGGATTACTACGAATGCCTGCTCCGCATGCGCGGCAGGGATGGCCGGGTCATCGCCGCCGGTGAGTTCGTGCCGGTCCTGGAGCAGCTCGGGTTCATTCGGCTGATCGACCGCTACGTTCTTGACAAGGCGTTCAGCGAGCTCTCGGCGCATCCCGAGGTTCGCCTCGGCTTCAACATTTCCGGATTGACCGCAGCCGACCGGCCGTGGCTGCGCGCCTTGACCTCGCAGCTGCGCAACCGGCCGGAAATCGCCGGCCGGGTAGTGATCGAGATCACCGAGACCGCGGCGCTCTACGATATCGAGGAATCCGCGCGTTTCGTCAGCGCGCTGCGCCAGGCCGGCTGCCGCGTCGCGCTCGACGATTTCGGCGCCGGCCATACCTCGTTGCGGCATCTCCAGACGCTGGCGGTCGACACGGTCAAGATCGACGGCTCGTTCGTGCACAATCTGGGCGCCAGCCCCGACAACCAGATCTTCCTGCGGCACCTGCTCGGCCTCGCCAAGGGCTTCGGTTTTCATACCGTGGCCGAAGGCGTCGAGACGGCTGCCGAGGCTGCGATCCTGCACCGCGAAGGCATCGGCTATCTGCAGGGTTACTATTACGGCCGGCCCTCGCTCGATCGCCCCTGGCTGCAGGCTCCGGCCAACGCCGATCCCACGGTCTTTGCCGGCAAACAGGCCGCCGCCGGCGATTAGCCCAGTATTGCCCTTCGCAACGCCCCGCACGCGACGAGAGCGAAAGCGGTCGATTGCCCCTTTGAACAGCCTTCAAGGTATTTACCCGACATTGCCGCCGCGTTCCCTCTCCCCGCTTGCGGGGAGAGGGACAGGGTGAGGGGCTATTGCTCGGCTCCTGCAGGCGGCCTCAGCCCTCATCACCTCTGCGGCCGAGCGCGTCGAGCTGCTCGCGCAACGCCTCGATCTGGGATTCGAGACGCCGCAGGCGCGGGTCTTCGCCCTCGGGCGCGCTTTTTCGTTCGGAAGATGATTGCGGCGTGTCGGTGGGTTCCTTCGCGTCGCGGCCATAGGGCGACAACATCTTCAGCGCCTGCTCGAACAGCGCCATGTTCTGCTTGCCCATCTCCTCGAACTGGCCGAACGGAAAGATCCCGAACGTCGCCCGCAGGCTTTTGCGCATCTGCTCCTGATTGCGTGCGAAGGCGACCATCGCCTGTTCGAGGTACCCCGGCACCAGAAACTGCATGCTGTCGCCGTAAAAGCTGATCAGCTGGCGCAAGAAGCTGATCGGCAGCAAATTTTGCCCTTTCTGCTCCTGCTCGACGATGATCTGGGTCAGCACCGAGCGGGTGAGGTCCTCGCCGGTCTTGGCGTCGTGCACGACAAAATCGCCGCCCTCCTTGATCAGCGTGGCAAGATCGTCGAGCGTCACATAGCTGCTCGTCGCGGTATTGTAGAGCCGGCGGTTGGCGTATTTCTTGACAACCACCGGTTTGGTGCCGCCCGATTGACCGCTGCTGGAACTGCTCATGCGCCCGGTGTCCCGCGGAAGCAAGAATGCTGCTCTGCAACAATACAGCGATTCGCGCCGCCCGCCTCATCAAAGACTCCGAATATCCTTAACCTGGGCTGCCGGGCGCGGCGTCCGGCCCTATACTCGCGCGGATGAGCGAAGCCGACGACGTAGCGCGCCGCTTCATAGCCTTGTGGGGCGATTATCTGGCGGCGCTGGCCGCCGACCCGAAAATGGCGGAGCCGTTGCACCGCTGGCTCGGCCTCGTCGCGGCGACGATGCCGGGCCCGCCCGCAGGTGATGCAAGATCGTCCGGAACCTTTGGACCGCCGGCTGACGCCCCGCCCGCTGCCGGGTCATCTGGCGAGCGCGATGCTGCTGTGGCTGAGCTCGCGCGCCGCCTTGACGAACTCGAAGCTCGTATCGCCGCTCTCGAACGCCCCCGGCGACCCGCTGCAGGCGATCTCCGCAGAGGTCGAACGGCTCGGCGCTGACCAGATCCTGGCCGCGCTCGACCGTGAGCTGCTGCGTCGCGCGGCCGGCTTTGTCGCCGGCCTCGAAGCCTATCGGCGTCATCCGCTCCGCCGCACCGCGCCGCGCGCGCCGGTGGTGTGGCGGGAAGGGGCCGTGCGGCTGCTCGACTACGGCCGGGGCGGCGGCGGTCCTCCGGTGCTGGTCATCCCGTCGCTGATCAACCGTTATTACGTCCTCGATCTGCTGCCGGAGCAGAGCTTTCTCCGCCATCTCGCCGAGGCCGGTCTGCGGCCGTTCGTGGTCGATTGGAGCGAGCCGGGGCCGGCCGAGCGGGAATTCACGCTGACCGGCTACATCGCCGGCCCGCTCGATCATGCAGCGGCGACGATACGTGAACTGACGCGTGCCCCTGTCGCGATCCTCGGCTATTGCATGGGCGGTCTCCTGGCATTGGCGCTGGCGTTGCGCCGCCCCGCGGAGACCGCTTGTCTGGCCCTGCTCGCGACGCCCTGGGATTTTCACGCCGAGCGAGAGGTCCAGGCCCGGCTGCTCGGCGAGCTGGCAGCTTCCTTGCCGCGCTTCCTCGGCGCCTCGGCGCCGCTGCCGGTCTCGGTGATCCAGACTCTGTTTCTGGCGCTCGACCCGTTTCTCGCCGAACGCAAATTCATCCGCTTCGGGGCGCTCGACCCGGACGGAGCGGCGGCCCGCGCCTTTGTCGCGCTGGAGGATTGGATCAATGACGGCGTGCCGCTCGCGCGTCAGGTCGCGGTGGAGTGCGCCCAATCCTGGTATTGCGACAACACCCCGCAGCGCGGCCTGTGGGAGGTCGATGGCCGGCCGGTGCGGCCCGGCGACCTCCGGGTCCCGGCGCTGGTCGTGCTGCCGCGGCGCGACCGCATCGTGCCGCCGCGCTCGGCCGAGCCGCTGGCGACCGCGATCCCGGGCGCCGAGCTGCTGCGCCCCCCCTTCGGGCATATCGGCATGATGGCGTCGAGCAACGCCCCCGCAACGGTGTGGCAGCCGATCGCGCAATGGCTGCGCGGCCGGCTTGGCTGATCGAGGAGCGCGGCGCCTGCATTTCGGGTAATCGCCGCCCGAATATTTACCGGTTCTTTAACATAAGCGCCGCATTCTGACGGAATGCAGCGCGAGCGCGCGTTGCACCGACGAGCTCGCAGCAGACGAGTGGTTCAACTCTGTCAATAGGACTTGCAGCGTGACCCTATTGGTGCGGCAGCAACCGACCTCGCCGGCAACCCTCGATCGGCCAAAGCTGACAGTGGTGATGCCGATCTACAACGAGGCAGAGAGCATCCCGCCGCTCCTCGAAACGCTGGTTGGCGAGCTCGACGGTCTTTACGACAGCTACGAAATCATCGCCGTCAATGACGGCAGCCGGGATGCCTCGCAACAGGCGCTCGAGGCCGCGGCCGAACATTACCCGCAGCTTAAGATCATCCAGTTTCGCCGCAACGCCGGCCAGACCGCGGCGTTGATGGCCGGGATCGACCATGCCAGTGGCGATGTGATCGTCACGATCGATGCCGATCTGCAGAACGATCCGCGCGACATCCCGCTGATGCTGGCCAAGCTCGGCGAGGGTTACGACGTCGTCTCCGGCTGGCGCCAGGACCGGCAGGACGCGCCGATCCGGCGCAATCTGTTCAGCCGCATCGCCAACCGCCTGATCTCGCGCATATCGGGTGTCAGGCTGCACGATTACGGCTGCACGCTGAAGGCCTACCGCAAGGAGGTGCTGCAGGGGATGCGTCTCTACGGCGAGATGCACCGTTTCGTGCCGATCTATGCTTCCTGGATGGGCGCCAAGGTGGTCGAGGTGCCGGTGCGCCACCATGCCCGCCAATTCGGCAGCTCGAACTATGGTCTTGGGCGCATCTTCAAGGTTGTCCTCGATTTGGTCGTCGTAAAGTTTTTCTCCGGCTACCTGGTAAAGCCGATCTACATCTTCGGCGGGGTCGCGGGGCTGTTCATGCTGATCTCGGGCATCGCCTTCGTCGCGATGCTTTATCTGAAGTTTGTCGAAGGCGTCACGATGATCCAGACGCCGCTGCCGGTGCTGTCGGCGATGCTGTTCGTGCTGGCCGTCGTGGTGCTGCTGATGGGGGTTCTCGCCGAGATCATGGTGCGGACCTATTTCGAGTCGCAGGGACGTCTGCCGTACCACATCCGCAACACCGTCAATTTCGACAAAACGGCCTGATCGGATGTGCGGGCTGGCCGGATTCGCGGGCCGCGGCAGCCGCGCCGACCTTGAGCGCATGACCGCCGCTCTGGCGCATCGCGGGCCCGACGGCGACGGTTTTCATATCGACGAGCCCCGGCGCGTCTTCCTCGGCCATCGGCGGCTGGCGATCGTCGATATCGCCGGCGGCGATCAGCCGATGTGGAACGAGGATGGCCAGGTCGGCGTCGTGTTCAACGGCGAGCTCTACAACCACGCCGAACTGCGTCAGCAGCTCATGCGCTGCGGCCACCGCTTTGCCTCGCATCATTCGGATACCGAGATCCTTGTCCATGGCTGGGAGGAGTGGGGCGAGGATCTGCCGTTGCGGCTCAACGGCATGTTCGCGTTCGCGATCTACGACCGGCGCCGGTCGTGCCTGTTTCTGGCGCGCGACCGCTTCGGCGAGAAGCCGCTTTACTACGCCGCCCGGCGCGGGCTGTTCGCCTTTGCCAGCGAGCTTTCGGCGCTCGCCTGCCATCCGGATGTGTCGCGCTCGCTGGACCGGCGCGCGCTGCAGAAGTTGTTCGCCTACGGTTACATACCGGCGCCGCATGCTCTGCTGGAGGGCACCCGCAAATTGCCGGGCGGGCATTGGCTGCGCTTCGATCTCGCGGATTCGACGCTGACCGTGCGCCCCTATTGGCGCTTCCGGATCGAACCGGACGACAGCCTCGGCATCGACGCCGAACCGCGTCTGATCGACGAACTCGCGGGGCTGCTCAGCCAGGCGGCCGAGCGCCGGCTGATGAGCGACGTGCCGCTCGGCGTGTTTCTGTCGGGCGGCCTCGATTCGAGCCTGGTGCTGGCGGCGCTCGCGGCGGCGCGGCCCGACGATCGCTTCGAGACCTTCACGATCGGCTTCACCGAGCCGTCCTTTGATGAAAGCGCTTATGCGGGCACGGTCGCCGCCCATCTCGGCTCGCATCATCGCCGGCGGATGCTGGAGATGGACGGCGCGCGCGAGCTGATCCCGTCGGTCCTGTCGCGCCTCGACGAGCCGCTCGGCGATGCCTCGATCCTGCCGACCGCGATGCTCTGCGGTTTCGCGCGGGAGCATGTCACGGTGGCGCTGTCCGGCGATGGCGGCGACGAGCTGTTCGCCGGCTACGATCCGTTCCTGGCGCTGAAGCCGGCCGAGCTTTATTCCCGCTTTGTGCCGGCGAGCGGTCACCAGACCCTGCGCAAGCTGGCCGGGTTGTTGCCGATTTCACACGCCAATATGAGCCTCGATTTCAAGCTCCGCCGCAGCCTGATGGGGCTGTCCTATCCCGAGAGCCTTCGCCTGCCGGTCTGGATGGCGCCGCTCGAACCGCGCGATCTCGCGGAGCTCGTCGACACCCCGCTGCGCGTCGATGACGTCTACGACGAGGCGATCGCGCTGTGGGATAGCGCCGATGACAAGCCGGTGGTCGACCGCGCCCTCGAATTCTTCACCACCTTCTATTTGCAGGGCGACATCCTGACCAAGGTCGATCGCGCCGCGATGATGGTCTCCCTCGAAACCCGGGCGGTGTTTCTCGACAACGACCTGGTCGAGTTCTGCCGCCGGCTGCCGAACCACTTCAAACTGCGCAACGGCGAACGGAAGTATTTGCTGAAGCAGGTCGCCAGGCGCTTGCTGCCGAAGGCGATCGTCGAGCGCAAGAAAAAGGGTTTCGGCATCCCGCTGGCCAAATGGCTGCGCAGCGTGCCGGCCGAACCGCCGTTGCAGCCGATCGACGGCGTTCGTCTTCCATGGGTGCGGCGGGCCTGGGATGCGCATCGCGCGGGTCACACCGACCACCGGCTCTTCCTGTGGACCTGGCTCAGCCTGCAGCATTCGGCCGAAGCGCTGGCGATCGATCACCGCGAGAGAGTGCTCGCGTGATGGATATCGCCGCCTACGAAATCGAGGCCGAAATCGAGGGCAGCCATTGGTGGTTTGCCGGCCGCCGCCGGCTTTTTGCTGCCGAGATCGAGCGGCTCGGGATGGATCGGGATGCGATGGTCCTCGATATCGGCACGAGCACGGGCACCAATCTGCGGATGTTGCGCAGCCTCGGCTTCGGCAATGTGCAGGGGCTCGATGCGAGCGAGGAGGCGATCCGCTACTGCGTCGAGAAAGGCTTCAATACCGTGCGCCAGGGCGATCTATGCGATATGCCCTTCGCGTCGAACGCCTTCGATCTGGTGCTTGCCACCGATGTCGTCGAGCATGTCGACGATGACGCGCAGGCCATGACCGAGATCGCGCGGATCCTGAAGCCCGGCGGTGTTGCGCTGATCACGGTCCCGACATTCCGCTGTCTGTGGGGTTTGCAGGACGAGATCGCCAGGCACAAACGGCGCTACCGCAAAGGCGAGCTGCTCGCACTGGTGAGCAGGAGCGGGATGCAGATCGAACGCCAGTATTACTTCAACTATCTGCTGTTCCTGCCGATCTGGCTGGGCCGCCGGTTGATCCGATGGCTCAGCATCCCTCTGAAGAGCGAGGCCGAGGTCAACAGCCCCGTCGTCAACCGCCTGCTTTCTATGGTCTTCGCGGCAGATACGACGACCGCACCGGCGCTGCACCCGCCGTTCGGCGTCTCGGCGTTGGTCCTGGCAAGAAAAGCTGCCCGTGCATGAGTGATATTCTGACCGCCGGCTCACCCGACCGCTTCGGCTACGAGTGGCATCGCTACGCCGAAATGCGTCCGGAATACGAGGAGCAGTTCCGCGATTGGACCCTGCATCTCCAGCCCGAAGACTGGCGCGGCAAGACGTTTCTCGATGTCGGCTGCGGCACCGGGCGCAACAGTTACTGGCCGATGACCTACGGCGCGGCCGGCGGCAAGGCGATCGATGTCGATGACGCATCATTGGCGGTGGCGCGGCGCAATCTCGCCCCGTTTCCCGCAATGTCGGTCGAGAAGAAAAGCGCCTACGAAATCGACGAGAGCGACGCCTACGATGTCGTGTTCTCGATCGGGGTCATTCACCATCTGCAATCGCCCGAACGCGCCATCGCGCAGATGGTGCGCGCCGCAAGGCCGGGCGGGCGTGTGCTGATCTGGGTGTACGGCTACGAGAACAACGAATGGATCGTGCGGTTTTTCGACCCGCTGCGCCGCGCGCTGTTCAGCCGGCTGCCGATCGGCCTGGTACATCACCTTTCGTTGTATCCGGCCGCGGCGTTGTGGCTCGCGCTGCGGCTCGGGATCGGTCGGATCCGTTATTTCGAGCTGCTGCGCCGGCTGGCGTTTGCGCATATGCGCTCGATCGTGTTCGATCAGATGCTGCCGAAAATCGCGCATTACTGGCCGCGCGCGACCGTCGAGGCGCTGCTCCGCGACGCCGGCCTCGCGGACGTCCAGCTCAGCTGGATCAATGAGATGTCATGGTCGGCAATCGGCACCAAACCGGTGCCTGCGATCTCTAATTCCGCGGGCCCCCTCTGATGAAGGCATTCCAACCTCCAAACCCATCGTCGTCATTCCGGGGCGCCGCACAGCGGCGCGCCCGGAACCCATATTCCAGAGGCTCGTGTTCATGGATTCCGGGCCTCGCCTCCGGCGATCCCGGAATGACCCTTCGGTGAAATGGCTGGAGTGCTGCGGAACCGAACGATGCGCATCTTCCTTGCCTTTGTGCTGATGATCGCCTGCACCGTGGTCGGCAATATCTTCATGAAGCTCGGTGCCTCGGTGCCGCTCGTCGACCGCCCGCTGTTCGGTATCGTCGCCTGGCAGAGCTGCGCCGGCGTGGCGGTGTTTGCCGGGGCGGTGATCATCTACTCGATTCTGCTGCAATGGATGCCGCTGAACGTGGCCCAATCCTTTTCGGCGTTTCAGTTCGTCGCAGTCATCATCGCGTCCGCCTGGTTTCTCGGTGAGCCGATATCCGGCGCCCGCTGGCTCGGCATCGTGCTGATCGTCGCCGGCATCCTCGCGGTCGGCATGAGCGGCGGCCTGTTCGAGCCGAATGCGAGCAGCCAGTCGGCCGCGGGTCCCAGCCAACACGCATCCTGACGATACCGGCTTGCGATCTCTAAGACCGTCGTCCCGGCGAAGGCCGGGACCCACCGATCCGCTTGCTGGGGCGGTCGGGAGTGGATCCCGGCCTGCGCCGGGATGACGGTTTGGCACAGGTCGGGTCATTGCATCGGCTGGACTTCGGCCGATCGCCGCTTTTAGATTTGCCGGCCCTTCCCACATAGATTCAGCGGCGCCGCGAACCCGCAGGAGATCCCCCATGACCGACATCGTCATCGCCAGCGCCGTCCGCACCCCGATCGGCGCGTTCAATGGCGGGTTGGCGAGCCTGCCGGCCCACAAGCTGGGCGAGGTCGCGATTGCAGAGGTGTTGCGCCGGGCGCAGGTCGAGCCGCGTGACGTGTCGGAGGTGATCCTCGGCCAGATCCTGGCCGCCGGCGAAGGCATGAATCCGGCGCGGCAGGCGGCGATCGGTGCCGGCATCCCCTACGAGACCACCGCCTACTCGGTCAACCAGGTGTGCGGCTCGGGGCTGCGCAGCGTCGCGCTCGGCTTCCAGGCGATCCGCAACGGGGATTCCGAGATCGTCGTCGCCGGCGGGCAGGAAAGCATGAGCTTGTCGCCGCACTGCATCCATCTGCGCAACGGTGTCCGGATGGGCGACGGGCAGCTCGTCGACACGATGATCAAGGACGGGCTGTGGGACGCCTTCAACGGCTATCACATGGGCAACACGGCCGAGAACGTCGCCGAGCGCTGGCAGATCGGCCGCGAGCAGCAGGACGAGTTCGCCGCCCATTCGCAGGCCAAGGCCGAGGCGGCGCAGAAGGCCGGCCGGTTCAAGGACGAGATCGTGCCGGTGACCGTCGCCTCGCGCCGCGGCGACACGGTCGTCGACACCGACGAACACCCCAAGCACGGCACGACGGTCGAGGTGCTGTCGAAGCTGCGCCCGGCCTTCGACAAGAACGGCACGGTCACCGCCGGCAACGCCTCGGGCATCAATGATGGCGCTGCCGCGGTGGTGCTGATGACCGCCGCCGAAGCCGACAAGCGCGGGCTGAAGCCGCTGGCCCGCATCGTTTCCTGGGCGACTGCCGGGGTCGATCCGGCGGTCATGGGCACGGGACCGATCCCGGCGAGCCGCCTTGCGCTGAAGAGGGCCGGCTGGTCGGCCGGCGATCTCGATCTCGTCGAGGCCAACGAGGCGTTCGCCGCACAGGCCTGCGCGGTCAACCGCGACCTCGGCTGGGACCCCGACCGGGTCAACGTCAATGGCGGCGCGATCGCACTCGGCCACCCGATCGGCGCGTCGGGCACGCGCATCCTCGTCACGCTGCTCCACGAAATGCAGAAGCGTGACGCCAAAAAGGGCCTGGCGACGTTGTGCATCGGCGGCGGCATGGGAATTGCGATGTGTGTCGAACGGAGCTGATGCAGGAGTCATAGGATGGGTTGAGCGTAGCGAAACCCATCAATCAACCACAGAGGCACAGAGTACACAGAGAGACTAAGCCGCATTTCTTCTCTGTGCCCTCCGTGTCTCTGTGGTGAAACAATTTTGATGGGTTTCGCTGCGCTCAACCCATCCTACGAAATGACGAAGGGAGGAAACCATGGCGAGGGTGGCGGTCGTCACCGGCGGAACGCGCGGCATCGGACGCGCCATTTCGACAGCGTTGAAGAGTGCCGGATATCGGGTCGCGGCCAATTACGGCCATGACGATGCGGCCGCGCGGCAGTTCAGCGAGGAGACCGGCATCCCGGTCTACAAATTCGATGTCGCCGATTTCGGCGCCTGCGTCGAGGGCGTCAGGGCGATCGAGCAGCAGCTCGGGCCGGTCGAAGTGCTGGTCAACAATGCCGGCATCACGCGCGATTCGACCATGCACCGGATGAGCTTCGAGCAGTGGAACGCGGTCATCCAGACCAACCTTGCCTCGTGCTTCAACATGTCGAGGTCGGTCATCGAGGGGATGCGCGACCGCCAGTTCGGCCGCATCGTCAACATCGGCTCGATCAACGGCCAGGCCGGGCAATACGGCCAGGTCAATTACGCCGCCGCAAAATCGGGCATCCACGGCTTTACGAAAGCGCTGGCGCAGGAAGGCGCCGGCCGCGGCATCACGGTCAACGCGGTTGCGCCCGGCTATGTCGATACCGAGATGGTGCGCGCGGTGCCCAAGGACGTGCTGGAGAAGATCGTCGCGCGGATCCCGGTCGCCCGCCTCGGCAAGGCCGAGGACATCTCGCGGACCGTGCTGTTCCTGGTCGCCGACGACGCCGATTTCATCACCGGCTCGACCCTGTCCGTCAATGGCGGCCAGCACATGTATTGAGGGCCGCCTCTGGGGCAGATCCGTCTCGCCGCTAGGCCACGCTACGCGGGCGCACGTCGCGCTCGATCGTCGGCCCATGATCGGTCATCGCGCATGACAGATCGTAGGCGGACTGCAGGTTCAACCAGAATTCGGGCGATGTGCCGAAATACCTTGCAAGTCGGATCGCCGTATCGGCCGTCACGGAGCGCGGCTTCGCGGAACGAATGATGTCCCCGATCCGGGTGGCGGGAACCCGCAGAGCGAGAGCGAGAGCGTTGGCCGAAAGCCCTAACGGCTTCATGAATTCCTCCCGGAGAACCTCGCCGGGATGGGTGCGAATGCGTGGCATGGATGCCTCAATGATAATCGACAATCTCGACCAGTTCGACGCCGCCTTCGCGCCATACAAAGCAGATCCGCCACTGATCGTTGATACGGATACTATGCTGGCCGCGGCGACTACCCGCGAGCGCCTCGAGCCGATTCCCCGGTGGCACGCGCAGATCCGTGAGCCGGGTAGCCGCATCGAGCATATCGAGCTTGCGCACTGCAACCGCCTTGATGGCTTGAAATTCCGCTACGGTCTGGCCCCGGTACAGCGCTTCGGTGCGCTTATTCTTGAATGACCGGATCACCCATCTAACATATAACGCGTAGCGTCATATGTCAAGCATGGAGCGATTGCGTGACTGAGGCCCGGCCACAGGCCACGATTTACACGATAGGCCACTCGACACGGACGGTCGCCGAGCTGGTCGGGCTGTTGCGGCAGGCCGGCGTCGATCTGCTGGTCGATGTGCGATCGGTGCCGCGCTCGCGCACCAACCCGCAGTTCAACACCGATGCCCTGCCGGGCGCCCTGGCCGGGACCGGGATCGATTACCGCCATATCCAGGCGCTCGGCGGGTTGCGCCATAAGCCGAAGGACGCGCCGCCCTCGCCCAATACGCTGTGGCGCAGCGATCCCTTCCGCAATTATGCAGATTACGCCCTGACCGAACCGTTCCGCGCCGGACTCGCCGAATTGCGCGGCCTGGCGCAGGGGCATGTCTGCGCGATCATGTGCGCCGAAGCGGTGTGGTGGCGCTGTCACCGCCGCATCGTCGCCGACTACCTGCTGGCAGGCGATGTCCCCGTCGCGCACATCATGGGACCCGGCAAGATCGAGCCGGCCCGGCTGACCGCGGGCGCCTTGCCGCAGCCCGACGGCACGATTCTCTATTCCGGCGAGGTCACCGGTAGGCTGCTCTGAGCGGTCCGCCTGTGCTGGCAAACCTAACCGAGGTTGTTGCTGGACAGCGTCTCAACCCTCGCGTAACCAATTCGGCCGTAAATTCGCGTATTGCTCGATTTTGCTTAGACGAAAGGATCTGAACCCGTGACATCAGCACTTCGGCCAATTGCCCTCGCCGTGTCGATCCTCGGCCTGGCGTCCTGCTATGCACCACCACCGCCGCCGCCACCGCCCATGCCGCCGCCGGCCCCGGCCTATGTGGCGCCGATGCCGCCGCCGCCTCCCGTCCGGTACTGCCGCCCCGGCAAGCATTGGGTCCCGGGCCATTACACGAAAGGGCATCGCTGGGT
>Ga0070707_100001906_pt1 | contig 19985 bp, 15 predicted proteins | sample KBSK5502metaG_FD_65468 | JGI IMG/M metagenome (GOLD analysis project Ga0070707, IMG submission 65468) | Corn, switchgrass and miscanthus rhizosphere microbial communities from Kellogg Biological Station, Michigan, USA - KBS K5-50-2 metaG | ecosystem: Host-associated > Plants > Roots >...
TTCCCGCCATTGACCTCGGCGGTGTCGGTGCCGTCACCGCCCTCGAAGAGGTCGCTGCCATCCCCGGGGTTCCAGATCAGGCGGTCATTGCCGGCTCCGCCGAAGACCTGATCGTTCCCCGAGCCGCCGGTCAGCACATCGTTGCCGGCGCCCCCGAAGAGGAAATCGTTACCGCCTTTGCCGTTCAGGATGTCGTTGCCGGATTCGCCGAAAAGCTGGTCGCCGCCTGAGCCGCCCGTCAACACGTCATTCCCCGCGCCGCCGAACAGGTCGGCAGCCGGGAGCGCGCCGTTGGCTTCGTTGAGCGTGAGCGTGTCGTTGCCGCCCAGGCCGAACAGTTGAATCTGGGCGGTATTGGCGACTGTGGGGCTGCCGCCTACGACAGGCACGGCGCCTCCGTTGACGAGGATATTGCCCGCCGCGTCGCGGCTGGCGGTGATCCCATCGTCGAGGCTGTCGCCCAGCGCCGTCAGCTGGCCGGTGGTCGGGTTAAAGCTCGCTGTAACAGCCATGATCGTCATCCTTTCAAAAGGTCGTTCTGGCGCACGATTGGCGCCGCTTCATTGCGCCTGAATGGTCGGAGGTTGGGGGTGCACGCGGTCACCCCCGGCATCGCCGCTCCTCGCTTCAAACTGGCGACGGGCGAGCACGCGGGTGCGTTTGGTTCCGCCAGCGCCCGTCGGAGTTCGGGTATACTTGTGGTGGTAATTTCATGCCGGTTCGCCCCTCAGGTGACACCCAAAAGATGCCGGGTTTCCGGGTGAAAGACTTTGAGATGCCCTTTATTTAACCTTAAGATGAGCGTGCCTTTTCCTTAATGCGGTCGGTTCGGCGAGCCAGGAGAGCGCGTGTGGTCTTCAGGTTTGGCGATCATGTGCTCGATACGGACCGCCGCGAATTCCGCCGCGGCGCCGAGTTGGTCGCGCTCGAACCTCAGGTGTTCGACCTCCTCGTCTTTCTGATGCGCAATCGCGACCGGGTCGTCAGCAAGGACGAGTTGATACACGGCGTTTGGGACGGGCGGATCGTCTCGGATTCGGCGCTGACGACACGCCTCAATGCGGCGCGAAGGGCTGTGAACGACAGCGGCGCCGAGCAGCGCGTCATTCGCACCGTGCACCGAAAAGGGGTGCGATTTGTTGGGGAGGTGAGCGAAGAGCGTGAATCGGCGGCCCCGGGCGAGACGGCACCCCTTTACCCGGAGCCGGCCACCGTGCCGCGTTTGTCGATTGTCGTACTGCCCTTCGCCAATCTGAGCAACGACCCCGAGCAGCAATATTTCGCGGACGGGATCACTGGCGATCTGACGACCAGCCTGTCGCGAATCCCAGACATGCTGGTCATCTCGCGCAACACCGCTTTTACGTACCGGGGCAAGCCTGTCGACACGAAGCAGATCGGGCGCGAGCTGGGGGTGCGGTATGTTCTGGAAGGCGAGGTGCAGCACTCGGGGAGCCGGGTGCGCGTCACGGCCCAGCTAATCGACGCCGAAACCGATGCGCATCTCTGGGCGGAGCGGTTCGCTGGCGACGCCGGCGATCTATTTACGTTGCAGGACGAGATCACCAGCCGGATAGCTAACGCCCTCGATCTCGAGCTGGTCCAGGCCGCTAGGGCCAAGCCCATGGAGCGGCAAGATGCCCAGGAGTTCATCCTGCGGGGGCGCGCCTCGCGGTTGAAGCCCCCATCGCGGGAGAACCGCGCAGAGGCGATTGACTTCTTCCAGCGGGCCTTGGCACTCGATGCGCAGTCCGTCGTTGCGCAAAGTTGGCTGGCAATCGCGCTCACCGCCCGGGTCCTTGACATCATGGCCGAGACGCCTGCGGCTGATATCTCGTATGCGGAACAGTTGGCCGAACGCGCCTTGGCCGGATCGCCCCGTCGGGCACTCGTGCGTTTCGCCAAAGCCCAGGTGTTGCGCGCCCAGCACCGTTATGCCGAGGCCATTCTCGAATACGAGACAACCATTGCACTCAACCCGAATTGGGCGCACGCGTACTCTCATCTCGGCTGGTGCAGGTTCATGACCGGGTCAATAGATGAGCTTGTCCCGGCTCAGGAGCGCGCGATCCGGCTTAGCCCCCGCGATCCGCAAATCGGCCTTTTCCTGAACCGGATCGGGTGCGCGCATCTGCTGAACTCGCGGCTCGACGAGGCGATCAGCTGGTACGAAAAGGCACGGAACGCCACCCCGGCGCATCCGCAATTTCACTCATTCCTTGCTGCCGGCTATGCTCTTGATAATGACATGAAACGAGCTGCCGTCGAACTTGCCGAAGCGCGCGCGCTCGTCGGCGAATACCGTTACTTCAGCATCGCCCGGCTCCGGGCCGTCGAAAATTGGGGAGTGGCCAGGATCCGTGCCTTGATCGAGGCAACCTATTTTGCCGGGCTACGCAGAGCGGGAATGCCCGAGGAGTGATACCAGCTCCCATGCGCCCAAATTGCGTCCTCGAAAAGCCGAAGGGCCCAGCCATCTCTGGCTAGGCCCTTCATTCTATTGGTGGAGCCAACCGGGATCGAACCGGTGACCTCTACAATGCCATTGTAGAGGATAGCCATACGCGGCATTTCGCTCGGCTACGCTCGATGCCGCAGTTTACCTTGATTTAGTGCTTCTTTTTCGGACTAGAAGGGCTTGCGCGTGGGTTAATCTACGCTACAATTCTTGCCGGTTTGCTTCCCCTGTGCTTCCCCCGATGCTTCCCTGAAGGCCGATTCGATGCCAAAATTGAGCAAGCGCACCGTCGATGCGATCCGCCCGGACCCGGCGGGCCGCGACGTGTTCGTGTGGGACAGCGGCGACGGCGCCTTGAAGGGCTTCGGGGTGCGGATGAAGCCGAGTGGCGCCGCCACCTATCTCGTGCAGTACCGGACCAAGGAGGGCCGGACACGCCGGCTCGCGATCGGCAAGGTGGGCGTGTTGACGCCGGACGAAGCGCGTGTGGAGGCCGGCGACAAGCTCAAGGAAGCGGCGAAGGGCGGTGATCCCTCCGCCGAGCGCCACCGCGTCCGACGCGAGGCGCTGACCATGGCCGAGCTGGCGCACCTTTACCTTGCCGAAGGTCCGGCCGCGAAGCCGAACAAGAAGGCGTCGAGTTGGGGGACCGACCGCTCGAATATCGAGCGCCACGTCAAGCCGCTGTTGGGCCGGAAGCTCGCCGCGTCTCTGACGCATGATGACGTGGTTCGCTTCCAGCGCGACGTTGCGGCCGGTAAAAGCAAGGCGGACATCAAGACCAAGAAGCGCGGGCGGGCAATCATCGATGGCGGCCCTGCTACCGCGGCGCGTTCGCTCGCCGTGCTCGGGGCGATGCTGGAATGGGCCGCCCATTCCGACCGCAAGCTGATCGCGGCAAATCCGGCTAGAGGCGTCAAGCTGCTCAAGTGCGGAAAGCGCGAGCGGTTCCTATCCGAGGCCGAGCTTGCCGGGCTCGCTGACGCGCTGGCGGCGATGGAAGCGGAACACCGGCTGAGCCTGACCGCGGCCGCGGCGATCCGGCTGTTGCTACTCAGCGGGTGCCGCAAATCGGAAATCCTGTCACTGCAATGGGATTGGGTTGATGTGGAGCGCGGCGTGCTGCGGCTGCCCGACAGCAAGACTGGCGCGAAAATGGTGCCGCTCGCCGCGGCCGCCGTGAAGCTGCTGGTCGGGCTGCCGCGCAGCGGCGATTATGTGCTGCCGGCCGCGAAAGGCACTGGCCATTACACCGGGTTGCAGAAGGATTGGGCGCGGGTGCGGGCGCGCGCCGGTCTGGGCGGGGTTCGCATCCACGATCTGCGGCATTCTTTCGCCTCGTTCGCCGTGGCGGACGGCAACAGCCTTTATCTGATCGGCAAGGTTCTCGGGCACAAACAGGCCCGCACCACCGAAATCTACGCGCATCTGGCAGATGATCCGATCCGCGCCGTCGCCGACCGCACCGCGGCCCGCATCGTCGCGGCAATGGCTCCGGCCTCCGAGCGCAATCCGGTGAATGTTGTGCCGCTCCGCGGCGGCCGACCGTGATGTCCGGCCGCAGGGAGCGCGCGCATCGAGGAAACGGCGTGCCTCATCTCGCCGCCGGCTGCCGTCGAGCTGCCACGAGACTACCGCGCGCGGGTCGGCTGCGGGTGTTGTGCGTACAGCCGCTCACCGCAACCTGGAGGACGACGGGGGTACCCCGGTTTTTGCGCTGCCGATGCGGCGCACGTCTGTGTCAGTGTGCTTTCGGACCGACGCGAGAGTTTTTGCCCGGTGCGATTGATCGTCCCCTTGCAACAAAGAGATGTGGCGCCGAGCACCTGCTGAGGTCCGATTCGCCGCCCAACGCGGCCGTTGCGCTGCAGAACAGTCGTCAGCCGACATTCGGAAGGTCCGCGTTTTGGCGGGCCTTCACCAGAGTGAGCAGCGAGAATACTAAGCAGAACGCGCTAGCGTGCCGGCTAGCAGATTTCGCGCTGGACCGTTGTGGTCTGGTGGAAGGTAGCGAACGCCCGCTCTTGAAGGGGCGGTGAGTGCGATCACCGAACAAGGCAAACCGGCCGCCTCAAATTTGCGGCGGATAAATTCCGCCTCGCCGCGATCATGGCTCGACATGATCAACTGATAGCTCTGCAGCTCAACAAGATTTCGCATCAGGTCAACAAATGCCGCCGCATGGATGATGTCGTTGTGCTGGAGCGGATCGTCCATGAGGAGCGAGCGCCAACGCGACCACGGGTAGGCGGTGCTCGCCGCGCAGAGGATGCTGAAGCCGTTCGCCGCCAGCTGTCCCTCGCTCAGCACCACCTGCGGTGGCAAGTCAGTGTCGTAGAGGGCGTCATCCAGCGGATCGCGGTAGTGAAGGCTCATGTCGAATTGGGTTCGATCCTTATAGTAGGCCGCATTGAGCCGTACGGTTTCCCCAGGCGTGCTGAGGAGCGCCTCGTTGAAGTCGTCGATTAAGCCATTGAGTGGGGTTAGGAACCGGGTGGAAAACTCCCGGGCTTCATCGCGGAGCTTGTCCGCAAACACGCTAACGGCCCGGTGCGTGGATTCGCTCATCTCCAAGGCGGCCTTGGCCGCCTCATGCCGCGTCACGAGTTCCGCCTCATAGCGCTCCGGCTCATCGGCCGCGCCTTTGCCGCCTACGCGGACCATATCGGCGACAAGATCCCGAAGGTCCCGATCGCGCACCGCCGCCTCATATGCGGTGACGAGGGCGGAACGTACGTTTTCTAGCTGCTCGACGTCGCGCAATGAGCCAGCCAGAGCCGATAGCGCGGCCTCGAGTGTGGCGGCCTCCGGCGCGCCCGCCAAGCCGGCCTCGCGCCACCGACGTTCGAGGGCGGCCACGCCGGCGGCGGCCGCCTCGCGCGCCGCCGTCAGGCGACGCAACACCTCATCCGCCGTCTCGCGGCGCAACCTCGCAGCGGCTTCCCTTTCAAGCGCCTGGCGCATCGTTTCTTCAGCCGAAAGCCTGACAGCGACCGCCTGGGAGTGCTTTGCGCGAGCATCTGCCAGACGAACATCCAGTTCTTCGGCGGCAGCATTGCGATAGCCCCCGGCGGCGAGCCTCTCCAGCGCTGATCTTTGCGCTGCGCCGTGTGCGGCGAGTTGCTGACCGACTACCGAAAGCTGTTGCTCAAGGCGTGCCAAATTGGACCGCAAGTCGTCCCGGCGCGCCGCCGCTTCGGCGCGGCGCGCCTCGTCGCCGATTCTCGCAGCTTGAGCGTCATTTAGCGCCTGCGACGCCTGTCGCTCTGCTTCCACGGCCGCAACAACCAAGTCACCTGACGCCTCCGGCAAAGCGGCCGCGAGCCGACGTTCGAGGGCCCGGACGGTGCCGGCGTCGGTCTCAGCTGCCTTGCGCGCCTCTTCCGCGAGGCGCAGTACTGCCTCGGCGGTCACAACGCGCTGCTCCACCGTGTTCAGTTGGCGATTCAGGTCTGCAAGCCGCGCCTCGGCGGCAGTGAGCGCTGTATCCTGTGCGTTCGCGGCTTCCTTGGCCAAGACCCGCAAGCCACCGCGTTCGAACCGCGTCCGACAGACCGGGCAATCCACGTCGTCGTCGTGCAGGTGGCTGGCGATCGCGGCGACGGCGGCCGCCACGGCTGACGCGCGCTCGCGCGCTGCTCCAATCGCCTTGCGCGCGACCTCCAAATCGGAGGTTAGCCGGCCGCGCTCTAAGGTGAGGTTAGCCAGCTCCTCGCGTGCGGCCGCAGCATTGCTATCCGCCTGGACCTGGGCAGCCGCGCTAGCGTTGGTCTTGGCTCTCAGGTCCGGGAGCCGCCCAGCCAGGTCGGCCAATTCGCTCGCCGCCTGCGCCGTCGCTGTGAGGCCAGCGAGCGTCACAGCCCGAGTCTGGATGGCCGTCAACTCCTCCTCCAGGCCTCGGACTTCAGCGCGTCGGTGCGTGAGCTCGGCATCCAGGCGCTGGCGCTCGGCGTCGAGCCGCGCCACGTCAGCTTCGGCGCGTGCTGCTTCGTCGAGATCCCTCCGCGCCGCCTCAAGTCGCACAAGTTCAGCGTCGAGGCTTGCAACCTCCCCCGTCGCCGCCTCCAGCTGATCCCGCGCCGTGGCTGTCGCCGTAGTCGCCGCGCTCAGCGCCGCCGCGTCGCGGGCCGTAGCCTGGCCGGCTTCTGCCAATGCCGGGTCGTCGGGGTCTGCGGCGGCCGCCTGGGCGGCGTAGCGGTCGGGAAGATTCGCCAGCACCTCCAGCATGGCGCGCTGAGTCGCCGCACGACGTTTAGTGGCTTCGAGTGCAGCGTGGATCACTGCCAAGCGCTCGCCGGGCGAGCCCGCCGCCTCGTCTCGAAATTCGGGGGCGTGCTTGCCCGTCTCGGCCCCCAATGCGTCGAGCTGACGCCCGAACTCTTCGGGCGACAGCACTCCTGCCGCAACGGCGGCTTCCCGCAATCGGCCAAGTCGTGCACGCCAGCCCTGCCACTCCGCGAACCGGCGCGCGGCTTCCGCCACCACCTCGGTCTCACGACGGATGCGGCGGTTGAAGGCGAGCTCGGTGGCGCGGCCGCGCAGGCCATTCCGAACCTCGTCCAGCCGGTCAATACCGCTGGGTCCCTTAAGCGACTCCCATTGCTCGCGGCGCTCGCGGCTGGTGAAGCGCTGCTGCGCGGCTTGTCCCAGGAAATGGGTGAATGCCAGGTAGGTGCTAATGTCCTGGATCTGCGCGCTCCAGGCGGCCTTCTTAAGCAATGTGATCACCCGATCCGCGCTGGGCTCCTCGTTCGGTCCCCGGGTCAGCGTCGAGCCGTCGCTAAAGCAAAGGGTGACCTCATGACTTCCGACGGGCGCGCCGCGGCGGGTCAAGTATTTCCCCTGATCGGCGGCGCCCATGTAACCCTTGAACCGCCTGACCTCGCCAGTCAGACCCCACTCCAGGGCGTCAAAGAAGTTGCTCTTGCCCAGGCCGTTCGTGCCGACGAGCAGCGTCAAACCCGGGGCGGAAACGACCTCTGCTTCGAACTTCCCAAAGGTTCGGAAGTCCTTGAACCGCACCGAACTCAGGAACAGCTCGCTAACGACCGCCCCCTCCGCGCCCAGGCGTCAACCAAGCCCTGCACGAGGGCGTCGGAGTCGGCGCGCGGGCCAAGGCTGAGTTTGACCCATTCGTCGACCGTATCACGCGGGACGGCCGTGTCCCACATGGCCGCCGCACGGTTGAGATTGTCGAGTGCGGCCATCGTGAATGTCGACTCGTTGATCCAGGGCCGCGCAAGGAAGGTTCGCTTCACGAGGTCTCGAAAGCTGGGTTCGTCAGCAGCTTCGTCAGCGGGGCGCAGCCAGGCGAACTTGCGCGCAACCCGATCGTCCCGTTCCACGAGCAAGGCCAAGGGACGCCACTCGTCCATGGGTTCGCTCCCGCGTGGTCCAACGAGCACGCCTTGCAGGTCGAGGGCCTCGTTGGCCGATAGGTAGGAGCGCGCCACCACGCATTGGTTACGGAAACGCCGCAGGCTCTCCGTCACCGCCTCGAGACTGGGTTGTTGGGGCAGCATTGCCAGTAGGACCGTGTAGCGGGCGAGCCGCAAGGCGCGCACGGGGTGCGGCAGGTCGGTCGGAGGCAGACGTGCCGCCTCGGTACCATCTCCTCCCATGAAGACATTGACGATCAGTTCGGGTGCGTCCGCCGCCGCCAGCCCCACCGCTTCAGCAGCCGCCGCCAAGCGAGTGTGCAGACGTTCCAGGGTAACCTCGGAAGGCGTTTGTGACGGGGAGCTCATTGCCTCAACTCCTTCACAATCGCGGCGGTAAGGCGAGTAAAATGCTCGGCCTCAGTCGCATTCAGCAGCGCGGCCAGTGCCGCCAATCCGGCTTCGGCGGCCGCCCGGAACGCGGAATCAAGCGTCAGGATAATTCCACCCGCCCCCGTACGGTCGGCGATGCTCGGCTGAACCTGGTCGACCTCGCCGATTCCAGCCTCGGCTCGGATCGCCAGTACGAGCGGCGCATTCATTTGCGAGAGCACGACGAAGTGGGTGCGCCACATGAAAGCCGCCGCTGCAATCGCGGTCGGCTCGCGGCCGATTAGTTCGGCGGCGCACGCGTGACCCCGCCGTAGTTCCCCTATGGCTAGGGTTCGTGACAGGTTGCCCGGACGATCGCCCCGGGCGAGCGTCTCGGGCCAGGCGGAGGCCACCGCCAGGGCGGCAGCGATAGCGCGGAGGATCGGTGGCAGCTTGCGCGGGCCGACGAGGACTCGAGCCTCGTCCTGCCGCTCGTCGTCGTCCTCCGCACAAATCATCAGGCGCAGGAAGCGATCGAGAAGTTGAGGGTCCGCCTGCAACTGCGGCCGCCACACGGCCCAGATCTGGGACATCGGGGTGCGCAGGTCAGCTCCAGCCCGAAACCCAACGACGTGACCGGGGTCCCGGCCGGTCAGCATGAAGTCGCTAATCATCCGGTCCGCGGCCCCCAGCACCCACGTGTTAAGGGCCTGGTGCAAGGTCGCGGCGAGATGCGCCACGGGGACCTGAAGCGGATTTCGGGCCGCCCCGGCCGGCGCGCCGGGGCGGATAGTTGGTGGGGTGAGGTGTTCCGCGTGAGCGGACCCCGTCGTCAGCGGATCCACAAACGGCCGCCACTCGGCTGCATTAGCCACCAGGGTTGCACGTCCAGCATGCAGCGCGAGTCGCACTAAGGCCGCCGCGACGGGCCCCAGTGAGCCAGGGGACGCGGGAGTTAGGATGTCGACTGCGTTGGCATCGTGGTTCCACAGTCCGCCTACGGCGTCGGGCGCAAGGTCACCGGACCAGCGCAGCCCTATGCCATGCGGCTGTACCCGGACCAGGGTTGGTCGCTGCGCTTGCATCCGACGTTGCAGATAAAGTGAAAGCGGCAGTTGCTCCGCGCGGGCCGCAGCGACATATGCCTCGCGCGCCGCCGGGGAAAGCGTCGGGACGATGATGGCGTCCCCGTGGAGAGCGAGCCAGGCCTTATGTGTATCCGAGTAGTCGCCGAGCAGATCCGCGAAGGGTTCTCGGGCCTCGGCGCTCCCGGGGCCATGGCGAATAATCGCCGCGTCGACGCCAAATGTCGCGCCGGCGCAAGTGAACCATAGGGAGGCCTCGTAAGGTGGGTCGGCCGGCGGAACAGCGATGGCTAGGTCGTCGCCATGAATCTGGACAAAGTCCGTTTGCGCGCCGGCCTCACAGGCTCGGATGACGAGATACGCGGCGACCCGGTTTAGCGTCGCCGTCTCAATGGTGAAAGCATCCGGCTTCAAAGTCTGGAGGGTGAGACGCACGCCCGGACGAAGACGATTGGTGACGAGGTCAAAGAGGCCCAGGGCCGCGAGGTCGGCGCGGACTTCGGCATCATAGGCGGCTAGGAAGTCGAACCCGGCGCCGGCCCGGAACGCGGCGAACGCGCGAGCGTCGATCGCTTCGAGTCGCTCGAACACCTGCTCGATGTTCGGCTGGCCCACGAACTCGCGGATCATGCCGGCATGGTCGAAATGGGCGCTGGCGGCGGCGACCAGGTCGATCAGGGCGCCATCGCCGTTCCCGCTGATCAGGAAACGGGGCGCCGCCCGGCCCTCGAATTCCGCCACCGGCACGCCGGCGTCGCTCCAGTAGCTCGCGTTTGTAGCTCCGCGAACCGACTGAAGCGCCTCCAACCCGAACCCGAATGCGAGGAGCAGTAAGTCAAAGGTGGCCTGGCCGGGCACTTTCCCGTCGGCCGCGACGCCGACTTCGCCGGGGCGGGGATCCCGCCGGAAATCGAGTTGCAGGGCGCCACCGGCTTCTCGCGCACTCGTCACCTCGTGGCGGAGATTGACCCTGAGCTTTGGCGCGGCGGCCGCGACGATAGCTTCGAACTCCTGCTTTACATCTCGGCGAACGTCTTGGGCGGGGCCGGCCGTCCAATCGAGAATTGGAAGATCGGCTTCCGGATCATCACTGCCCACCTCGGGCCAGTTGTATATATGGGGGTCGAGCCGCCGACGCTGGCTGGCGCGCTGCAGCGGAAGGATCTCGTCCGCGCGCTCGTAGAGATCGACCGTCACATTCGAAAGGAGGGTGGCAGCCGCTGCGGCGGTCACGCCAGCCGCCCCGCCGCCGACAACGGCGATCCGTAGACCATCATGCAGGATCGCCTGATCGCGGAGTGCGTGGACGAGTGACAGCGCCCGCACCTGTTGCGAGTAGAAGGTGATCCGCCTGTCGAAGGCGCCGATGATGAACACCCTTGGGTGAACCGGCGATTGGGCGCCCTGAATGATGTCAAAGGGTTGGAGCACGAAACTCGCGTGAGAATTTGGGCGTTGTTATAGCGGAGGTTGCACATGTGTCATACCTGCGCATTGGCGGCGCGACACTGCAAGAGCTAAGGCGCTGAAAGTCGGCCTTCCGACCTCAAGACAAGGTCTGCTTCCGGCGCATCCTGCTCGTTGCCGGCGAAGGTCGCTTAACTGAACATATAACGGCCACTCAGGCCCAACCGCCGGAACCGGTCTTCATGCCCCGAAGCGGACTCCCACAACGACACTACTTAACGGCCGCGTTGGGTGTGGATACCGGACCTTCTCTCGACACATACGCGTCGCATGGGACCCGCCACAAGCGGACACTCGAGACGGCTAATAGCTGCATCCTCACACACGATCCGTAAGATGTCGCCTAGGGCTAATGCCGGTGGGCGGCAAGAAGCAAGATCAACTCGAGAAGGATCAATCCGACGAAGGAGTAGAGCCCCACCACCGTCAAATCTAGCGCTGACATGTAGCCCTCCTGTTCGGCGAGCTATTGCCTTAGCGGGTTCGTCACTTACCTGAGCAGTTCGCATTATCAGTTTACGAAGCGAGAGCGGCGCGGCAACGAAGCGGCGATTAAATCTTCCGAAAATTTCCGAAAAGGCTCAAACTCAGGCGAGCATTAGGGGCGTGGCCAATACGCGCGGCTCGCTTTTTCCCGGGAGCAGCGCAGGCTGCGAGAGGAGAATGGGCCCGTCCGAATCGTCCGACATGTTTTTCTTCGGGGACTTTTGTCTCGACCGCCGCGGCTTGTTCTGTCGAGAGGGCGGCGGTCCTCTTGTCCCAGTGAAGATTGGATCGCGCGCCTTAGACATTCTTAAGTTATTGGTTGATCAGGCAGGCGGCCTCGTTTCGAAAGATGAAATCGTCGCAACCGTTTGGCCGCAGGTCGTGGTCGAGGACAGTAACCTCACGGTCCAGATTTCGGCCTTGCGACACCTCCTCGATCAGCGATCAATAGGAGGGAGTTACATCCAAACCGTGGCCGGCCGCGGTTACCGCTTCGTTGCTCCTGTAACGCGACGCGAGGCAAGCACCTCGGCGCACTTAACTCTAGGCACTGTCCGATCTCCAGCCCAACGCCTGTCAATTGTTGTATTGCCTTTCACCAATCTCAGCGATAATCCCGATCAGCAATTTTTTGCCGACGGGATCACTGAAGATCTGACGACTTGTTTGTCTAGAGTCCCGCACAGCTTTGTCATATCTCGCCATACTGCGTTTACCTACCAAAACAGACGCATCGGTGCAAAAGAGATCGGTCGCGAACTCGGGGTCCGCTATGTGCTCGAAGGAAGCATCCGTCGTGCAGCAAAACGTGTCCGAGTGACGGTTCAGCTAGTCGACGCCGACACCGATGCGCATCTCTGGGCCGAGCGTTACGACGTCAGTTGGGCTGGTGTTTTCGAAGTGCAGGACGAAATTGTAACCGCAATCGTTGGCGCCATCGAGCCGGAACTCCTCAAAGTTGAACGCGAACGCATCAGCTCTCGACCACTGCAAAGCGAGGATGCCTACGAGCTTTACCACCGCGGTATGTTTCATCATTACCGCCAGCGGAGGGCTGACAATATCGAGGCACAGACCTATTTTCGGCGCGCTTTGGCCATAGAGCCGCGATATCCCCAAGTCACCGCCGCGTTATCGATCGCGCTGAGTGCCGCAGCGATGTTTGGCTGGTCGCCGGATGCGGACGAGTATTTCAAGCAGGCTTACGAATTGGCAGAGCAGGCTGTCGTCCTTGATGCGCGTTATCCCAATTCGCACTTCGCCCTTGGTCTGGTGTGTATGTGGACGCACCGTCGCGAACAGGCACTGGCAGCCTTTGAAGAAGCAATAAAGCTGAATGCGAGCTTCGCAGCCGCGCATGTTCTGCTTGGCCAGATGTATCTGTATGGAGATCAGCCAGAAAAGGCAATTGAGATCGCTGAGAAAGGTATTCGGCTCAGCCCAAATGATCCGCGCTTGTTTATCTGGCTTCCTGCGCTTGCTGGTGCCCATTACATGCTTCGGCGATACGCTGAGGCGATCGAAGCCGGGAGGCGATCATGGTCGCTTAACCGCAGCCGGTCGTTTGGTCTGCGTTACGTCGTCGCGGGTCTCGGTCAGTTGGGCCGTATTGAAGAGGCGCGCGCGGTGCTCGGCGAACTCAAGCTGATTGATCCCGATCTGGTCAGCATCGAGGCCAGTTACCGGCGCAACTATCAGAACCCGGCTTCGGTCGAGCACATAATGGATGGGCTGCGCAAAGCCGGATTTAAGTAGATCGTGAACGGCTTGATGGTTGATGAATTTGCGGACGGGCCTTGCTAGCGTCAGTACACGTGGCCGGTGCAGCCATTAAACTTCGCGATCATAAAAGCTACGAATGCGTTATGACGAAGCTGCGCAGGCTGGTAGCTCGTTAATGGCAGCATAGGGTCGAACCTTGCCGCTCGATCTCGGTACCGCGAACGGCCGGATTCGGCGCTAAGCAGAAGCTCCCGACGTGTCTCCCGGGCTTCCGCTAAGCGCCGTAACCAGACCTTGCTATTGCCGGAGCTCGGGGTGCGGAGCGGAGGCTTCGGCAGACAGCGCGTCGTTCAGCGGGCCGTCCTCCGGTGTGCGGCGACATAGATATTGCGTATCTGTCGAGCGACGTTCGAAAGCGCGCTATCGTCGAGCTGCGATGCCACTCCGTCTTCCTCGGCGAGCGCGAGAAGGCCACGGAAGCGCAGCGGCTTCTCGAAGAAAGCCATGGTCGCGTCGAGTGGGTTCTGCCCCTCGGCAGTCGGAAGCGGGATCTGCGGGGCAAGGCCCGGCCGGATGTGGTAGTGGGCGCCCATGCTGAACGGGTCGAAGCGCAGTGCCTGCTCGCGCTTGCCGGTGACGGCAACAACGATCGAGGGACGTTCGATCTCGTCGGGTTCGCGGCGCGCTAGCCGCCGGTCGGGGTGGAACAGCACCTCCAGGTGCGGCCCGGCATCGATCTCGTGCCAACCGTTCCTGTCCTCGGGCATCGTCTGCTGCATGCGCGGTTGCTCCATCACGCACCTCCCTTTCAACCTGGCTTGCTGCCGGGTCTTGCTCTTTCGTAACGGGTTAGAAAAAGGATGTCGAGGTCACTGGGGGCCGCTATGAAGTTGCCAAATCACGCGCTCTTTTTTGGCGCGAAAAATCCCCAAATCACCAGAAGGATGACCGCGCCGACGATGGCTCCGATCAACCCTGCCCCTTCGCCAGCCTTATACCAACCGATGGCTTGGCCGAGGTAGGTGGCGGCAAACGCCCCAATGATGCCCAGGACGGTCGTCAGGATGAAGCCTTGCGGCTCATTGGAACCCGGGTGGATGAACTTGGCAATGATCCCCGCAATGAAACCAATGATGATGGTCCAGAGGATGTGCCACATGGGGGCTGTCTCCATGCCGGTTCTGGCGAACCGATCTTAAGCAGAAAGAAAACTCCGCGCAACCTCCGGTTATTCAGCGATTGATGACGCAGACATCTTTAAGGATGGCATCGAGTGCGACATACAGCGCCGCCGCATCTAGGAATGTCGGTCAGCCCATTTGATTGACACCACCGCCTTCCCCTCAGCGTCGCACTCGCTGCAGCGCAGCTTAGGTTCCAAATCGAGAATGCCAGTGTATCGGGAGCGGGCCTCCGTTCAGTCATAGCATATCCGCCGACTGCAGTTCGGCATGGCCGCATGCGTTACGCTCGACCTTGACGAAATCGCTGAGGCCAAGATCCGAGGCGAGCGGCGTAGAGCGGCTTCATGGGCATCGCGATGTTGCTTCGCCACGTCCGACCGCTGCTCGAGAAGCTGGCCTTGCCGGCCCCGCTCAGACTGGGCTGTTACTGAGCGGGGCCTTGCGGAAGTAGCTCGGTTGACCGTCCTGCTAAACCACTCCCACTCCGGAGATGGCCGTTGTCGGTCCCGGCCCGCTTCATAATCCCGGCCAGAGGTTTGATAGTCGGCCGCACCGGGCGGAGGGTCCGATCAATGACGCGACCGGGGATCCGAAGCAGACCTTTGTCCTTTATGCTTCCGGTGTTCATTGAGTGAGCGCGTGGTGGGAGCGCATATGACCGTTTGGTCAAGGGGTCCGGTGCTCCCCTTCCATAACGCTCATGCTTCACGTGTGTCAAAAAAGTGTGTGCGTCGATGTGTTGATCTGCATCAACGCCCAGCGCGCTGTCTTGGCTCGGTCATCGGCTACCTCGTGTGCGCGGAGGCGGTCATGCTCGCGAGTGCACCGATCGTACTAACGCCGGAGTATACGCAGCGCGGTGAGGTCGCCGACACCGCCAACCAGGCTCCGGATGCTGTTGCGGCGCGGCGACCGCGAGGTCGGAACCGCCTGGCCGACGTGATCTTCAAAGCCCTGTGCCTGCTTATCGTGACCTTTGTCATTTCGGTTTTTGGGATCGTCGGTGGCTTTTATTTATACATAACGAGATAAGCGTCCGACCAAACCGCCCGAACCAGGCACAACCCCGATGACGGGCAGGGCTCGGGCCGTCAGCTACCATCCAGCATGTGTCGGACAGCGAGGTAGCTGAAGGTCATCGCGGCGGCTAGGGATAATCCAGCTTGATAGCCGATGCCCTGTTCGCTGGCGGCTGCGGTATTGCCGGACGCATAAAGCCCGGGAATAGGATATCGCCGTTGATGGATTACCCGGCCGTTTGCGTCCGTCAGCAGGCCAACCGAGGACCCGCCGGCTGGGTGCAGTTCGATGCCGTAGAAGGGCGGCTGTTCAACCGTTCCAAGACTGCTGTTTCCACCCCTCCCCGTTGTTGCGGAAGCAAGCCGCCATCGGTTTTCGCCACGATGGAAATCGTGGTCGACCCCGGCCTCCACAAAACCGTTGAAGCGGTGGACCGTCTTTTCTAGTTCGTCGCCGTCAATTCCCAGCCTGGCTGCTAGCTCCGGCAATGTGCCCGCTCGCAACACCGCATCCGGGACCTCGGCGCCGACTGGGCGGTTCGCAAACGAATATTTCCTCAGATACTGCGCATCGAAGATCAGATAGGCGGGCAGGTTCAAAAATTCGTGCCGTCCGGGATCGAACAATCGCAGCTGTGGCACGATCCCCTGGAAGAAGGTCTCGTCGGCGAAACGGTGGCCATATTTGTTCACCAGCAGCGTATGCGGACTGCACAGTTCGACGATGCCGGCATAGACGCAAGTAGCCATTCCACCGGCCCGCTCCGGGGGAAGAGTGTAGGACAGCATCACGCGCAGGCTGTTCTCGACCTTGTGCAATATTCCGCCGATCTCTGCCCCGAGGACGAGGCCATCGCCGGTCAGTGACGCCGGCATTAAGCCGGAGGCCTCATGCGCGAAGCCGGGAAGCTGCTCAAACCGCCAGCTCATCTCCGGGTTTGCGCCATAACCGCCAGTCGCGAGAACAACGCCGTTACGCGCTCCGATAAACTCGCCCGAACCCAGGATGACCCCGGTCACCCGCCCGTTATCGACCGCGAGCCTCCTCACGTTCTGGTTCGTGAGGACTGTCACGCCGCGGTGGAGAACCGCCCTGAGGAACTGGCAAACCAAGCCCAGACCCTTGCCTCGCATGTCCTGCCGATTGCGCTGCTGAACGAGAGCCGCATTCCAGTGGAGAGCGCTGTTGACACCACCCCAGGCGATCTGCTCCTCCGCCGTCACAAAGCACGGGACGTCGAGAGGTACCGCGACGCGCTCACGCCAATCGCCGAGTTCGAAGCCCGAGATGAGATCAGTCTCGACGGACCTGCCAAACGCGTGAGAGCCCGGGGCCCCATCGTAATAATGGTCGGTCACACCACGGACGACACGAAAACGGACGCCGCATCGTTCGAAGAACCGCATCGCCTCCGGCGACCAGTCGACGAAAGCGGTCAGCCGATCGTGATCGACATTGCCGCCACCAAGAAACCGCATATAGGCGAGGACTTCATCTCGGCTATCGCTGCATCCGGCAGCTTGCGCCAGGTGGTTCTGTCCCACCCAGATGAGCCCATAGGAATGAACCGTGGCGCCGCCGATAGTCGCCGCCTTTTCCAGGATGACTGACCGCAGACCGAGTTCATGAGCGGCCAGCGCTCCAGCGAGGCCCGCGATGCCAGATCCGAGGATGACGACATCGTATGATCGCTCTGCTGAGATCATCGCGTGAGGCCGTTAGTCTGACCGCGGCGCGTGCTCAGTCTACGCCGCCATCTGTTGCCGCGCGGCGCGTTTGATCATCGCCGCTCCCTTCTCGGCGATCATGATCGTCGGGGCGTTGGTATTCGTGGAGGTGACCGCCGGCATTACGGAGGCATCGATGACCCTAAGGGCGTCGAGCCCGTGCACTCGCAGTTCGTCATCGACGACACTCATCGTGTGACGACCCATCATGCACGAACAGCTCGCATGGTAGACCGTCGAGCCGTTCTGCCGTGCGTAATTGAGCAGTTCGTCGTCGCTCTGCACGCTCGGACCGGGCATGCTTTCTTCGACAATATGCCGGGCAAGCGCCGGCGCGGCGAACAAGCGGCGCAGAAATCTGAGGCCGCCGATCATCGCGCGTTGATCGGTGTCCTCGGCCAGATAGCGGGGGTTGATCGCCGGCTGGTCATGCGGGTCAGGCGTCCGCACCAGCACATAGCCGCGCGACAAGGGCCGCATCTGCCACGGCCCGCCAGTAATGCCGGGCCGGTCGTCGAGCCTGCGGATTAGGCCCGGCTTGTAGCTCGCCGGCGCAAACACGCATTGCACATCTGGGGTCGCCGACTCGGGCAGCACCTTGACCGAAGCGGCGCACAACGAGGCGCTATAGGTCAGCATGCCGGTGCCCTGGGTTACATAGCGTCGGAGTTCGTTCGCAAAGGAGAGACCGCGGCCGCGTTCGTTCAACGTTTCGAGGTCCCGCACGACGCACGACATCCTCGCGATGTAGTGGTCCTGGAAGTTCCGCCCAACGCCGGAGAGCGCGTGCTGCACGGCGATACCGGCCTTTTGCAGTACTTCAGGATCGCCGACGCCGGAGAGCTGCAGGATATGCGGCGAGCCCACAGCTCCCGCCGAAATGATCACTTCACGCGCCGCGTCAACCCATTCGACCCTGCCGTCGCGCGAATACACCACGCTAGTTGCCCGTTTCCCCTTGAAAGCCACATGGTGAACGAGGGCGTGGGTGATGATCCGCAGGTTTGACCGCTTCTTCGCTGGGCGCAGGTAGGTTGCCGCGGCGCTCGCCCGACGTCTGCCGCCACGCGTCTGCTGGCACCAGCCGATGCTGTCGCCGGTGCCATGCGGCAGGTTATTGACGTCGGGTCTGTACTCGATGCCGAGTTCCTGGGCCGCCTCGATGATTGCTCGGCATGCCTCGGGCTGCTCGCGCATCGGCGAGGTTGTCAGAATGCCGGTAGTGCCGTGGATGTCGGCGACGTCGCCGGTCCATCGTTCAGCACTCCTGAAGAACGGCAGGACGTCGTCCCAGCCCCATCCGCGATTGCCGAGTTGCGCCCAGTGATCGAAATCCTCGGGTTGGCCGCGGATGTAGATGAGCCCGTTGATCGAAGAAGAGCCGCCGAGGACCCGGCCACGGGGATAGGGTATCGCCCGGCCATTGGTGCCGGGATCGGCCTCGGCCTTGAAGCCCCAGGTCAGCGTCTTGTGGTCGAGCAACTTCATAAAGCCGACCGGGATGTGGATTAGCGGGTTCCAGTCGCGTCCGCCGGCTTCGATCAGGACGACGCGGACATTTGGATCCTCGGTCAGCCTGTTGGCGAGCACGCACCCCGCCGACCCAGCGCCAACGATTACGTAATCCGCTTCCATGCGCCGCACTCCCTCGGGCACTCATTAAGACCGTGCACAACCAGCCGGCTCACTCGATCACTTCGCCGGCTTGTGCGAGGATCGGTGGGCAGCTCTCAGTGCAGCCTTTCGTATTTTTGGACCGCCCGCAAATTATCGGGACGCGGTTGATCCGGGAACAGGCCCGGCCACAACGTCCAGCACACCTCCCCAACGTAAAGATCGCCGTGCGAGTCGACTGCCAGACCGTGCGGGCCAAGGAACTCCGTCGGTGCCTGACCAGCATGTGGGTCGCCGATCCTAGACAGGAGCTTGCCTTGGTTGTCGACGATGCTGACGCGCGGTCCGAGGTTCGGGCTGTTGAGGTTGACCCGCATCGACGGGCCTAATTCGCCGATGTAGCAAACCGGACGGTGAGCGTGCGGCATAAACAATCCGCACGGGCGGTGGAGGTTGTTCCACTGCGCCTCGTACTTGCCGTTGCCGTCGAACACCTGTACCCGGTGGTTCTCTCGGTCCGCGACATAGACCCAGCCATCGGCGTCACAGCATATGTTGTGGACGATGTTGAACTGCCCCGGATCGGTCCCCGGCTCACCCCATGACATCAGCAATTTGCCATCGGGCGAATATTTGTGGACGCGGGCGTTGCCGTAACCATCCGAAACGTAGATCTCGCCGTTTGGCGACAATGCCGTGTGGGTGCAGCGGTGGAACGGCTCGCCGCTCATATAGGGCGCCGGCTTGCCGGGAACCCCGAGCTCCAGCAGCACCTTGCCGTCCTGAAGTCGGCATTTGCGCACGAAGTGACCCCCGTCATCGGTCAGATAAATCGACTCGTCCGGCCCCGTATGTACGCCGTGCGCCCGTGGATATTCCCCTTCGCCCCAGGAGCGCAGGAAGTTGCCGTCGCGGTCGAACACCATCATCGGGTGTTCGCCCCGGTTGAAGCAGTAGACGTTGTCGTCATTGTCGACGCCGACTGCCGCCACCTCCTTGAATGACCAGCCATCGGGCAACTTCGCCCAATCCTCGACGATGCGATATCGGTATTCGCCGCTCCCGACGATGATGGACATGAAGATCCCTCCTGACGGCTTCTCTCGGTGCTCGGCCTCTCCGCTTTTCGGGTGGCGGGCGCAGAGTATGACGTAACTCGGCGCGACGCGAGCGTTGGCTCAAGCCCTGATCGGAACCGCGCCCATGACGCGCGCATCCTCCTCGGGAGCGGCCAGATAGAGGTGTCGCCGACCATGTGCTGACATCGGTTTATGCGTGCGAGCGGCAAGCTATCGCACAGCGTTACGGTGTAGGTTTACCGATATCGGCATTCGGGCGGCTCGGCTTCCTTCAAGAGCAGCCGGGTCGATAATTTTAGCCGCCAGTCCACCCGAACTCGTTGCACAAACCCTAAAGATGGTCCTCGTCTAAGCATCTCAGGTGGCGGGGCGGGGTCACCGGGGGCCTTGGAC
>Ga0070707_100001907_pt1 | contig 19984 bp, 18 predicted proteins | sample KBSK5502metaG_FD_65468 | JGI IMG/M metagenome (GOLD analysis project Ga0070707, IMG submission 65468) | Corn, switchgrass and miscanthus rhizosphere microbial communities from Kellogg Biological Station, Michigan, USA - KBS K5-50-2 metaG | ecosystem: Host-associated > Plants > Roots >...
GGTCGCCCGCAGCACGGCACGATGGAACTCGCTGCGGGCCAGGCGCAGATCGAGCGGCCACTCGAGATGCGTCCGCCGGCCTTCGAGATAGTCGAGCAGCTCGCGGTAAAACGTCTCGAGCGCCGGACTGTCCTCCACCGCATCGGGCACCATCTCGCGGCCGAGCCGACAGTCCCGGGGATCGCGGCTGTCGCCGAGATACTGCACGAGCGAGACACCGTCCTCGGTCCGGGCCAGCAGGATGTGACCCAGCGGTGAGGCGAAGACCCCGTAGACCATGAGGCGTCGGCGCAGATCCGCCAGGCGCGCCGCGAGGCGCTCGCGGGCCCGGACCTCATCGGTGCCGGTGTTGCGCGCCGCTCGGATCCGTCCGACGACGTCTTCGATTGTCCGATAACGTCCGAGGTCCTCGGCACAGGGACGGCACCCGCCGACGTGCTCGCGGACGCGCTCCGCCGCCTCCGGCGCGGCCTCGCCCGCCGCCGTGGCGACGAGATCGGCTTCGATGGCCAGACACCGCGGATGCTTCGACGTCATCGCGACACCTCCGTCACGGGAAGCTCGTGCCCGTTGAGACCATGGCGGATCTTCCTGAGCGCCTGGAAGACATGGGCGCGGGCGCTCTCCGCCGAGCAGTCGAGGCTGCGGCCAATGACCTCGTAGTCGAGATCGTGGATCTTGCGTAGCACGAACGCCGTCCGTTGCTTGAAGGGCAGCCCGGCGACGACCCCCTCGATCAGGCTGCGCGTCTCGTTGAAGAGCGTTTCGCCTTCGGGACCCTGCCCGTCGGCCTCGTGCCTCGTGACCCGGACTTCGGCATGCGCCGTGGAGCGACGCCGCTCGGACCGAACGTGATTGCGAAAGAGGTTCGTGGCGATCGCGAACAACCAGGCGCGGACGTTGGCGCCTTCCGGAAGGGCCCGGTAGGCGCGGTACGCGCGAAGAAACGTCTCCTGGGAAAGATCCTCGGCCTCGGCGACACGACCGGTGACTCGCAAGAGATATCGACGGATCTCCGGGTGATGGTCCGAGACGACGACCTCGAAGGACTCCAGTTCCATCACCCCTTAGAACACCGGAGCGCGAGCGGCGTGAAAAGCCCGGGGGCGGCTCAGGCCCGGCGCCAGAGTCCCCGGCCGGCCTGTCGGGCGTCCCGCTGGAGATCGACGAACAGCCGCTGATACCGGACGTTCGGCGGCACCGTCATGACCTGAGCGTAGCCCTGGCGCACCAGCTCGGCGTTGACCATGGTGTCGCCCACCCAGACGTAGGCGAGGAGCCGGCCGTAGCGGTCGCGACTCTGGATGTCCAGCTCGAGGCGCACGTGGCGGCCGACGACGAGACGCCGGTTGGCGTCCGAGGCTTCCCGGCCGCCGGGCTCCTCTCCGCGCGTCGGATGGTGTACCTCGGGCGCGTTGACACCGATATACCGGACCTTCTCGACGCGCTCGTCGACCCGCACGTGGATGGTGTCGCCATCGACGACCTTGACGACCAGGCCCTCGATCGGACGCGAGCCGGCCGCCCAGACGTTCGCGACAACAGTAAGGACAGCGAGGAGCAGGGCGAGGCACGACGATCGGCGCACGTCGCCACGGTGTCACGCCCCTCGCGGAGGTGTCAACTTTTCGGGACATCATTTTTCGATACAGTCCGCTTGACGGTCGCGATGGGCTCGCCTACCATTGTTCCGTGCAAGTCACCGCTGGCGGGCGGACGGAACTCGCGTGAGCCCGTCGTCAGCCGACCGCTGCTCGGTCCTCGTCGTCGAAGACAACGAAGCGCTTCGCCACACGATCCTTGACTACGCGGCCAGCCTGGGGTGCGAGGCCTGGCAGGCCGCCAACGGTCTCGAGGCCCTGTGGATCGTCAAGCACCACCGGCCCACGCTCGTGCTGCTGGATCTGACGATGCCGCGCCTGGACGGTTTCGAGACGATCCGCCACATCCGAAAATTCGATCCGTCGATCGAGATCGTCGTCGTCACCGGTGACGCGAGCGAGCCGACTCGTCGCCGCGTGGAAGAGCTCGGCCTCGGTCTGCTCATCAAGCCATTCGAGCTGAACGAGCTGGACCCACTGTTCGAACGCTCCTGACGTCACGGTCGCGGCTCGCGCGGCCGGACGACGGGGCAGGTGTCAGTCGAGGAGCCGTTCGCGTATCTTCCACCAGGCCAAAAGCGAGCCCGAGACGAACGGGACGCCCCGCACAAAGGCCGAAAATTCCGTGGCGCTCGGTTCACCCAGCACGGCGGCTCGGCGGAGCTGAAATCGATCATCCCCCTGTGAAACGCCGCCGAGGTCGATGGTGAACGCCATCTTGAATCCCGCCTCGCGCACGGCCTGCACGACGTGAGAATTTCGCGTTCCGTAGGGGTAACAGAAGGCGATTACTTCACCGCCGAGCGCATCTTCGAGGCGTCGCTTCGAGTCCGTCACTTCATCGTGCAGTTTGTGTGGCGAGATCTGGGTAAGGTCCGGATGCGTATGGGTATGGCAGCCGATGGCGTGTCCGGCCGTCGTCAGCGCCTCGAGATCTCGCCGTCCCATACCGACCGCTGGGTTCTCCAGCGCCAGGGATATCGGAAAGAATGTCGCCTGACAGCGCAAGGACTCGAGGATTGGAACGGCATGCTCGAGTTGCTCGCAGTAGCCTCCATCGAACGTCAGAAGGGCCGTCCGCGACCGCACCACGAGACGACCGTCGAGCCAGTCGGTGAATTCGCGCAGGGACACGACGCGATATCCATGCTCCATGAGGAGCGCCATCTGCGCGGCAAAGCGCGCCCGGCTGCGCACGACGTGGTAGACCAGCACCAATACGTCGGCCCGCACGAAGGAAGCGCTAAGTTCCCGTAGTGCGCGTCGCACTCCTGCCCCTCACCGCGTGTCCTCGATACGGTACCAGGTGTCGTATGCGCGCAGGCCCTCGCGGGCGGCGGCCCGATCGGCCGGTTGGAGCCGGTCGAGCCAGTCGAGCGTGCGAGCGCGGTCCTCCCGGAAGCGGTCGCGCACGGCCCAGCCAATCCCCCACCCGATCTCCCGCTCGAACGCGGACGGCACCGACGGCCCGACGCGCGTCTCGTCCAGCGTGTCCGGGCGCGTCCAGCTCGCCCCCTTCCATCGGCCGAGGCCGCGATAGACCTGCGCCTGACGGTCCGCCGACAGTGAGCGCGCGACCTCTATGCTTTCCGCGCACGTGGCCCCGCGCGTGGCGTCGCCGCAGGCCCGCCCGATCGACCAACCGAGATCGAAGTCCAACCATCCTCGAAGCGTGGGATGGCGTTCGCCGAACGCCCGCCAGTACTCCCCGACCGGTATCGTCTCCGACGCAGCGCGAATGTAGCCGACCAGGAAATGCTCGCGCTCCTCTAGGGACATCGACGCGGTCAAGACCTCGAGGTCTCGAGCGTTCATGATCGCGCGCCGTCCGGCCGTCTCCCCGGCGACGCCCGCGAAGTAGATACGGTACGGGCTCGGGACGGCCCCGATTCGGCGCACGACGGAGACGACGTCGCTCCATTCGGACTGCTGACGGTCGAAGGCGCCCCAGTACGTGAAGCGCCGGTCGATGTCGTTCAAGCGTTCGAGCATGGCTCGCATTGCGGGAAAAGTGGCGGACTCGGGTCGGAGGCGAAGATACCACAGCTCCCCGAGTTGGAGATAGGCGTACCCGCGATACTGGCGGAGGTTCGACGGCACCGCCCGGCCCAGCAGCATCCACTGTCCCGCCAGTCCCAGCACGAGCAGCACGACGACCGCCCACCGGCGGTGGCTGCCGGCGACCCCCGCCGCGACCATCAGCACCAGCATCAGGTGGAGCGGCGCCAGAAATCGAGAATCGATCCAGCCGTACGGAACGTCGTAGCCGCTCAGCACGAACGCGATGACGAAGGCCGCGGCGGACAGCAGGATGGGCAGGAGCTTTCTCAGGTGCTCAGGTTTCCGTACGACATCCCAGGAAATGACGACGAAGACGACGACGAAATAGAGATAGGAGAGGACCTGACCGGGGATCGACGCAAGGCGCTCGAATCCGTACGATCGAGGCAGGGCGGCGATGAGCAGCGCAGCGGCTTTCCGCCCCAGTCTCGTCAGCTCCGGGCCCGGCGTCGTGGCGCGGGTATCCGCGAACACTCCCACGCCGAACCGAAGCCCCGCGAAATCGTGTATCAGGTTGTAGAGGAGCCAGGGCAGCAGGCCGATGACGAAGCCCGCGACCAGCGCCGCGATCCAGCGCCTTCGGCATCGGGGCCTCAGCACGGGCCAGCTGGCCAGGCAGCCCGCAGCGGTGGCCGCCGTCACGTACGTGAAGGAGATCCCCAGACCGGAGGCGAGCCCGAAGAGACTCAGCCCGAGCCCGCGCCGGCGCTGCCCGAAGGCGAAGGTGTACCAGCCGATGAGGATGAGCACGGTGAACAGGACGGACTCCGTATGGAATCCAATGGCGAGGAGCGAGAGCGCCGTCGGCCACGGGGGAGCGAGGATGACGAGCCCGGCCCCGATCACGGCGGACGCGCGCCCGAAGAACCGGTCGAGGAAGACGAACAGGAGCACGACGAGCGCCGCCGAGAACAGCAGCGGCACCGCCTTCAGGCTCAGGAGCGTCGGCCCGAAAACGGAGAAGAGGGGCGCGGCCAGGACGCCTACCACCAGCGAGCCCGTCTGGTAGTGATCGGCCTGGTACATCCAGAGCGGCGCCTTGAGGCCTTCGACCAACTCTTTCGCGATGGTGCCGCGGTACAGCTCCTCGAAGAACGAGACGCTCTCGATGGACGTCAGGATCGTCGCGACGCGGAGCCCGAGCAGCGCCACGACCAGCGCCGGCAGGACGAGGCGCGACGTCACGAGATCAGCCGATCGGGGTCATCACGTTTCGCCGCAGCACGGCGAACACGTTCGCGGCGTGCCGGGTGTAGCCGACCGGCCAGGATGAGCCGTAGCGCAGCGTGACCCACTCGCGGCCCGGGACGATCCGGCCCGCCAGGTTGCGGGCGCAGTCGCGCCAGCGGTCCATCACCAGCAGCGGCGTGAGGTACTCGAACCGGTACATCGGCTCGAGCCGCAATGCGCGCGCGAGCACGAGCGAGCGCGCAATCCTCCAGCGCGGCGACTGTGGCCGAAGCCACCGCTGCACCTCGCGAGGAGGATGGACGTCGAACAGGACGCCAACGGCCCCCAGCACGAGCGACAGCACGCCGCGGAGCCGCAGTCGCTCGGCGACCGCGATAATCTCGTCCCAATCGAAGCACGTTTCGGAATGGCGAAGCAGCAGGCCCACGTCACAGTACCAGAGCAGGCCGCCGAACGCGTGATGGACGGCCAAATGGGCGGCCAGATGCACGAGCGTGTGCTCGCGGCTGAGCGTGAGCAACGGCATCCCCGCCACCTCGACACCTTCGGAGCGCTCCCAAAAACGGTCGGTGGACTGCGCCGCTGCGTCGGCGAACTGCCCTTGGTCGAAGAGCGCCCAGTGGAGATCGATCGAAGGTCGTGAAGCGTCCGAAGGTGTTCGGGTCAGCATGACCGCTGAGCCGAAGCGGAGGTCGAACGCCAGACTGTGGCGATCGTCGTAGCGACGCAGTCCGAGGTCGGCGGCGGCGTGGAGCACGGTCTCGACGTGTTCGCGGTGGACGAGCAGATCCACGTCAGTCATCGGTCGGTGGGTGGGATCGGCGTAGTAGCGGGATCCGAGCGCCAGGCCCTTCAGGGCGATCACGGGCACGCGCTGGGCTGCCAGTGTCTTCAAGAGGGGGCCGGTCATCGAGAGTAACTGCTGGCGTCGCACTATGGATCGGTAGAAGTCCCGTTTGAGCGCGACGGCAAGGGCTTCGTCCGGCGGCACGTCCTGGCCCAGGACGGCCCAGACGAGGGGAGTGAGCTGATGTCGCTGGGCGAGAGCGACGACTCTCCACGCGTCGGGCAGCGACGGCCTGCCGGTCGGCACTCCCGTCACGTAGGTGCGACAAACCTCCCGCAGTGCCGCCGCCGCGCCGCCGATCACCAAGCGAACCGCAGGCTACTACGGAATTACGCCGGGCGTCAGTCCTCCGATCACGATGGCGTAGTTGTTCTGGTTGATCAGGGTGCCCGTGATCGCCTGCCCACTGGCCGGGTCCCAGGCGATGTCCGTCGGGTTCTGGGCCCCAAACGCCAGCTGGAATCGCGTGATCGACGGGACCGACGGGGTCAGGTTGATGGCAGTCAGCTCGCTGTTGATGATGTTCGTGACGACGGCCCGGTTCGAGCCGGCGTCGACCGCAACGCCCGCGGGGTAGGAGCCCGCGGTGAGGGTGGCGCGGATCACGCCCGTTGCCAGGTTCACCACTTTGATCGTGTTGTCGCCGCTGAGGGCCACCACCGCCTCATGCGTGCCCGGGTTGACGTCGATCGCGGCCGGGCCGTTGCCGATCTGGACCGGAGCGCTGGTAACACCGTAATTCGTCGATTTGTACCCGACCCGCAGCAGTACTCCGGGGTTGGGAGACTGGTCATCAAGAATGGCGGCGATGCCGCTACTCGTATCCACGGCCACCGTCACCGGCGCGACGACCGGGATGGCGATCGGAAGGCCGGCCAACGTCAGGATCGGTCCGGAGACGGAATTCGTGATGTCCAGGACCTGAAGCGTGGCCGACACGTAATTCAGCACGACGACCTTTCCGGCCACCGCGTCCACGGCTACCGCGACGGGAAACTGGCAGGGCGGTGCGACGCAGGGGGATCCCGCCAATAGGTTGAGGTCGTACGACGTCACCGTCGGGCCGCCCGACGGTGACGAATAGTTGATCACGGCCAGCTGATCGGAGTTGCCCAGCGGCACGACGACCGCTTTCCCGGGTCCGGGAAGCGCTCTGACCACCGAGAGCTCCCCCGTGCCCCCGACGTTGACGATGGGGCTCGCGAGCAGTTGGGGAGATCCGGTGGTCGTCATGTCGATCAGCCGCAGCTCTCCGGCATTCGGGACCCCGGCGACCGCGGTGAGGCTCGTGGAATCCTTGAGGAGCGTCACCGTCGTCGGGGTCTGGCTCTCGGGAAGGATCGGCACCGTTTTGACAGACATCCCGGGGGGCAGGGTGTTGCCGGTGACCACGAATGGCAGGGTCAAGACCGATGCGCCACCGCCCGGGGCGGGATTGAAGACGTCGACGATGTACGTTTGCACCGTTTGCATGAGCGTCGCCGGAACGACCGCCTGCAGCTGCGCCCCCGGATTCGGACCGAACGGGATCACCTGCGCGAGGGGCACGCCATTGAATCGGAGCAGTGACTGGTAGGTGATCGCCCCGTCGACGACGTCGAAGACGAGGTTGTTGCCGGAGACGAGGATGGTCATGTCACCGGAGCCCACGGCCGCCGACCCGGGGATCAGCTGGGTCAAGACGGGGACCGGGTTGGTGATCACCACGGTGAGGCCGTTGGAGACTCCGCCGTCGGTGTTGGCAATCTTCACCTCGGGCGAGGGCAGGATGGCGTGGGTGGTAAGCGTCGTGGTCGGATATCCCGGCACGGTCGCGGCGACGGTCTGGTTCGTCAGGCAGCCGCTCGCATCCGTGGTGGCGGGCACGGGTGTGATCGAGTTCAGCACGATGGCCTGTCCGCCGAAGTACACGGTGGCCCCGACCACCACGTTCCGAGCCTGGATCTGCAGGGGCAACGGGTTCTGGTCGGCCACCGACGTCGTCGGGGTGACCGCGCAGAGCGCGGGCGGTTCGAGCAGCGTGACCTGGAAGGGCAGGCTGTTCGAGGTCTTCCCATTGGCGGTCACCGAGACGTTGATCGTCCCCACGGTCGCCGGCGCCGTGACCGTGGCGGCCATCACGCCGGGCGAGACCTGGGTCATCGGGATGCCCGTCACGTCACCGAAATTGAGCGTGGTCTGGGTCGTGTTGAACCCGGTGCCGGTCACCCGCAGGGAGAACGTCGCGGCCGTCTGGGCGGCCGGCGGCTTGAGCTTCGTGATCACGGGCGCGCACGGCGTACCCAGCAGGATCAGATTGACGCCGTTGACACCGGTGATTCCTCCCTCGGCGGTCACGATCGCGCGACACGTGACCGGGTCGATGGCAACGCCTCCGGGCTTCTTCGGCTCGCCCTTGGAGCGCGGCACCATTCCCACGAAGGCGGGCTGGGTCAGCGTGAAGGCATACACGGTGGACCCGGTCCCGTTGTCGCCACCCGTGGTGAGGATGCCGTAGTCGAAGCCGGGATTGACCGCGACGGCGACGGCTTTGTCGGGTTTCCCCGGCGTCGGGTCGAGGGCCGCGAAGCCGATCGCGTGATTCGACGAGTCCAGGGTCACGATGACGAGCAGACCCGAGCCCGGATCCGCCACGGCCAGGCGATTCGTCGACGGCCCGTAATCGAAGGCGACCCCTCGCGGTTGCGCCCGTGGACCGCCGTCATCGGGATCTTTCGGGTTCCGTGAGTGCGGCAGCGCGATCGTGTTCGCCACCGTCGGCAGCGACGGGAACGTGTAATCGACCAGCACGATCGTCCCGTCCATCTCGTTGGTGACGGCCGCGATGTGGGTCAGCGGGTTCACCGCCACACCGACCGGACGCCGACCGACGAGTAGCACCTTGACGATGGTCATGCTCCCGAGATCGATGATCGCGACGGAGTCGGGGCCGACGGCGACGATCGCGACGTTAAACCCTTCATCGATGGCCACCCCCTGGGGGTGGCCGATGACCTTGATCTTCTGGATGACCGTCGCGGTGGCCAGGTTGAGGATGGCGACCGCCTTTTCGTCGGTCAGCGTGACGACGCCGATGTTGGTGGCGGAATTCACCGCCGCTCCGCTCGGCCCGCGGCCGACCTTGATCTCCCACAATTCGTTGCCGGTCATCAGATCGACGAGGCTGGCGCTCCTGCTGTCGCGGTTCGCGACCAGCGCCCGCGCTGTCGTCGAGTTGATTCCAACGCCGAGAGGATATTTCCCTGCCGTGCCTGTTCCGACATTGGTCAGCGGCGGCAGCGGGGCCGGCGGCGGCGTCGCGGTCGCAGGGACGGCCGTGAGGCCGAGTCCCGCGCCGATGAGGCACATAACGACGAAAAGCGTCAGCGATCTGGGTAATTTGATACGCATGATGTGGTCAATCCTGAACTAGTGGTCAGACCGGGTCAAGCGTAAAGTTGCCGACCCGACAGCAACTTATTTACGCTTGAGAAACAAATAGTTACGATCGAGCTAGAAACGATCTGCCGACTCGGGCAAGGCCGCGAAACCGCGCGCCACGGGAACAAAGGGTGACGAGAACACCGCGACGCTCGACGGCAATCGCCCGACCGATGATGCCTGAGCTGCCGGTCAAGATCTCGGTCTGGGTGGCGTTGTCACCCCTGAAGGCGAACTGCAAGGCTCCATCCGATCGGTGATGCCGCCCGATGAGGCGGTGGAGCGTCAGACGGTCACCCAGGCGGAACTTCACCACGTCGCCGATCCCGAGATCCCGCGGGTCGACGGGAGCGATCAGAACCCGCTCGCCGTCGAGGATCGTCGGGCTCATGCTGAGCCCCCGCGGACGCCACCAGTACGGCGTGCCGCGTTGGAGAGTCTGCTCCAAGAACAACGAGAAGATCTGCTCACGCCGAGAACGTCCTTCCGCGAGCGGAGCGCGGTCGGTCACTGTCGGATATCCGCGAGTGCCTCGAGGATCGCGGATGTGTTCGGTGTGAACGGAAAGTCGTAGCAGGCGACCTCCTGGGCGAGCCGCACGGTCGTGGCGAGCAGGGCCTCCAGCGCTTGCCGATCCCAATGAGGGTGAAAGCAGCGGGGGACAAGCGTCGCCGCCGCCCGTCCGGTCTCGAGTCTGATCGCGTTCGTTGCCGCGTCATGCCGAAGAAAGAGGATGCCGGACAGTGGCGCCGAGGCGGGTGACACCGTCAACACGCTGCCCGCCCACGGCGTCCCGAACACGCGCCAGCCGCCGTCGACGCGACGGACCACGACGCGATCGTCGTTGAGAAGAACGCAGTCCGGGTGATTCCGGACGAGACTCGCGATCGTACTCTTGCCGGCGCCGTGGGTCCCCGCGAACACCCACCCCTGTCCATCGTGGATGACGCCCGTGGCGTGGACGACGGCGCCTTCGAAACGCGCGAGCAGGTCCGTGAAGAGGATCCGCTCCAGCGGGTAGCCGAGGAAGAACGGCCATGTGCGCGACCCCGTACGGGCCCGGGGGAGGTGGAAGACCGCGGATCGCCAGGAACGATCGATCTCCAGGAAGTGATGGACGACGGGACCTCGGCGGCCGCGATCATTGAAAAACGTGACGCACCACGAGGACGGCCCCTCGCTGATCGACCACCCCCTGGCCGACTCGAACTTCACGGCGCCCACGGGGGCCGCGCCTCGATCCAATCGGGACGTCGCGATCCGAAGAATGGGATTCCCGCGCTGGCCGAAGAAGGGGCGGGCCAGCTGGTCGGTGGCCCATCGACCTCGGCCCGGCGCCGAACGGGAGACGGTCGCGCCGCCGACCGTGAAGTGGTTCAGGTCGGGCTGATGGTTCGGCAACTCGATCTGCAGATCTTCGTGGGGGGGCTAATTTGGCCCGGCGATGAGATGGTCGCAGGAACGGCTTGCTTGCAACTCGCCAGCGCGACCTCATCCTCGATCAGGTCGACGCGGGTAACGTCGGGCTTGTGATACGGCTTTCGCCCGCTGCGCTGGCTCGCGGCTTCAGGACTCTCAGCCATGGGCCGGCTCCTTCATCTTGATGGTGGAGATCAGCGCGGCACTGCCGAACGCCTCGGCGCGACGGTGGCTCAGCTCGCACAGGTAATCGACGGGCGCCTCGAGGTCGCCGTGCTCGAGGTCCCCCCAGCCGGGGCACGAATCGCACGTCCCGGCGATCGCGCAGGTATCGCAGCGGATGCTCTTCGTCTTCTTGCGGTTGACGATCCGGTCGAAGAAGCTCTCCCAGCCTTCCCGGAACGAGCCGCTCCGCAGGTCGTAGCCGATCGAAGGCACCATCATGCAGGACGACATTCGGCCGTAGGGATCGACGTGGAACGTGTTGATACCGGCACCGCAGGTGAAGACGTATTCGCCTCCGATCGGGCTCGGAGCCTCGTATCGTCTCCGCGCCTCGGTGGCCTCGGCATCGAGGGCAAGGTCCAGGGCGACGATCTTCTCCGGCGACACCCGGACGGCGGCGGGCGCCGAGCCCGCGCGGCCCTCGACCTTGCGGAAGTTGATGTTGGGGTCGTACCGAAAGACGATGCCGAATTCGCGCATCGAATACTCGCGGATCGCGAGGAACTCGTCGTAGTTCGCGGTCGTGACCACGCTCTTGAGCTTCAAGGTGATCCCACGGTCGAGGAGCAGACGGATCCCGCGCAGGCAGCGATCGAGCGCGTCGACGTTGGTCATCGCGCGGTACGTCGGGGCCGTGACGCCGTAAAGAGAGATCTCCAGGCGCGTGGGCGGGCGCTCGGCGAGCTGGTCGGCCACCCGCTCCGTGATCATGGTACCGTTCGTGAAGATCGACACCAGGAGACCCTTCCGCTTCATGTAGCGGTAGATCTCGAAGAAGTCCGGCCGCACGAACACCTCTCCCCCGGTGAGGAGCAACCACAGCGTCCCGGCATCGACGATCTCGTCCGTGATGCGGTGCAGCTCGGCCGCCGTCAGCTCGCGCGCGCGGGCGGCCCGATCGCCGGTGGGCAGGTTCACCCAGCAGTGCGTGCAGGCGAGATTGCAGCGATAGGTCAGCTCGATGCTGCCCTGGAGCGGCACGCGCGCCCGTATGTCGTCGTGGACGATGCGCCGGGTCAGCTCTCCGAACCCGATCGACGCGACGGTCATGCGGCCACGGGATGGACGGCGCCGACGTCCTCGAGGCGCGCCACGAATTCCTCGAGATCGGCCGTGGCCACGTCGGCGGTCACGTCGAACTCGCTCGCGATGACGTCCCGGATGTTCCGGAGCGTGCGACTGCCGTCGAGGAGCTCCCAGATGCACGCACCCACTTCGTTCAAGGTGAAGATCGACTGGAGATCACCGAAATTGTGCCGGATCGGCAGCAGGAGCACCTCGTCGACGATTCGGCGATACACGAAGTCCTCATCCCGTACGTAGCGGCGGTCGTTGTCCATCGGCGGAGAGTGACCCGAAGATAAAGACCCGGGTATCCGAAGTCAAGACGGTCCGCCCGGCGCTCCGGCATGGCACCGGCCGGGTGGCGACCGAGGTGGTCGGAATCCTCACCGAGGGCGGCGTGGGGGGCAGAGAGAGGCGCTCAGTCCGTGCCGACGATCGAGACCGTCGCGAGGCCCTCGAACGGGGTGCCGTCGCCGAGCCGGCCGCCGATCCGCACCGCCGCCTGCTCCCCGGCCTGCACGGGACCGAGACTCGCGAATGCCGCCTGCTGATCGAACCTGACTTCGAGCACGGGGCCCCCACCGGCTCCGCCCCTGACGACCGGAACCGTTCCGTTCATCCGAACCGTCGTGACGTCGATCTCGCGGACGTGGTGCCCGGGGATATCACCGATCAGCGCCGTCACCTGGCCGCGGCCACCCTCGGCGGCGCGGACGTTCCACTTGTCGGGATCGACCTTGACGGTGGCCGTCAGCCCGGACCGCGTTGCGAGCAGGAACGTCGAGAGCTGACTCACCTTGCCGCAGATGACGTCGGCGCGCGTGTCGAGCGAGAGGGTCACGTCGGTCCAGCCGGTGCCGTCGAAGCGGAACAGTCGCAGGCCGGCCACAGGCGGCGCGACGGTCCGGTGGCCATAGTTGAAGCACGGGCGGACAGGGCCCGTGAAACCCGCCGTCGTCGCCACGTCGTGATACGTCGCGGGGCTGCCCACCGTGACGCCACCGGGTGGCGCGGGCCCCCTGGAGGTCGTCACCAGCGTCGACGCGCCCGGCGTGGTGACGCGCGCGAAGGTCAGACCGGCGCCGTCCGCCACCGCGCTGCCGCCGTTCAGGTCGACGGCCACGCCGTCGCCGACGGCAGTCTGATAGCGCCGGACGTACTTCACGGCGCGGAATTCGCAGCCGTCGAAGGAGAGCGGACAATCCCCGCCGACGATGACCGGATTGCCGTCGGGACCCGAGCCGAGCCCGCCGGCCTCATCGTGGGTCCCCGGCGGTGAGAACGTCACGGTCCACATGACGGCCCCCGTGTCCTTGTCGAGCTTCATCGTCACCCAGTCGCAGTCCGGGATGCTACAGGACTGGCCGAGGACGAGGGGATGTCCGTCGGCGCCGAGCGAGGCGCTCGATCCGAAGTCGATCGTGGTACGCGGGAGATCGATGGTGACATCCCACAGGACTCTGCCTTTCCTGCCATCGAGCTTCAGGACGCGGACCCGGTTGTCCGCCGCATTCCCCGTCTCGTCGATCCCGCCGCTGTCTCCGACGACGAACAGTTGACCGCGGGCGTCGACCGCCAGCGGACCCAGCTCTTCCGTGCGTCCGGCGCCGGCTTCGAACGTGACGTCCCAGAGGATCGCGCCCGCCGTACCGTCCCACTTCATGACGCGCCCGACACACGGAATGGTTCCATCCGATCGGCACGACGTCCCACCGACCACAGGCTCGCCCTCGCGCGTCACCGCGATGCCCTGGGGCCTGTCGTAGGCCGACGGGCCGAACGTGGTGCTCCAGATGAGGGAGCCCGTGGACCCATCGAGCTTGACCAGCTTGATGTGGCACGCCGTGCCGTCCGGCTCGCACTCGGAGCGGGTCCATACCGGATGACCGTCCGTGCCGATCGCGACCTTGCCGATATCTGGGAGCCCCGACAGCTCGGTGCGCCACCGCACCGTTCCGTTGCCACCGTCGAACTTCACGGCAAACGGTCGGCACGTGAAACCGGGCGCGCACGAATCATCCTGGGCCCACCCCACGGCGACCGGGTCGCCGTCGGCCCCCACCGCGACGTCGAACAGGAGTACGTTCTCTCCGGCCGGATCGGCGTAGGTCACATCCCACAGCACGGCGCCCGTCCTGCCGTCGTACTTGATCGCCCGCCCGACGCCCCCCACGAACGCGAACCCGACGTCGTCGGCCGAGACTCCGACCATTACCGGATGGCCATCGGGCCCGACGGCGACGCTCGTCGGCTGGTTGGCGCGGATGGGGCCGGACTTCACATCCCAGAGCGTGCTCGGAGTCAACTCGCCGGCGGCCTCGAGGGGGGTCGTCGGCCCGAGGATGGACATGGCCACAGTGACGGCGAGGCGCGCGCTTCGGAGTGCTGTCGTCATGAGTCGTCCTCTTCCCTCGGTTGGTCGGCGAACATAGGGTGTCTATGGGTGTTTGGCAAGTACCGGTGCGTCAGACTGCCGGTGCGTCGGACCGTCCGCCGGACACCAACGTCCGGCAGGTGTGTCTGCGGTAGAGTACCGTCGATGCGGGAGCATGTGTCGTGACGCGCGACCCGCGGCGGCCGGACCGGACGGACGCGACTGTTCGACGCCTTCTGCGGCGCCGCCCGGGCATTCCATTGGTGCACGCACATGGTCGACCGCGCGGCTCGAGTGATGACTCACCTCGCCGCCGGCACGCTGACCGTCGCCGAGCTGCGCTCGGGCATCGCTCGCACGTGGGATCGGCTGGGGTCGGACGGTGCGGACGTGACCGTGGCTCTCATGCCGTGGGAAGAAGAGTGCATCGAGCTGGCGCATCCCCACGACGTGATGATCTTCTCTTTCTTCCGCCGAAGAGGGAATGCTCGTCCTTCACGGTCTGATGCCTGCGAGAGCCGACAAATCGGGCAACGGATGATGCGCGCGTGAGTCGCCGGGGCGACGTGTCGAGCCGCCGGGGAATGGTGTGCGCGCCGCACCGGTTGGCGTCCGAGGCTGGGGTGGCCGCGCTGCGAAAGGGCGGCAACGCTCTGGACGCTGCCGTAGCCGCCGTCGCCACGATCGCGGTCGTCTATCCCCACATGAACGGCATCGGCGGCGATAGCTTCTGGTTGATCTATGACGGCTCCCATCAGCGCCTCGCGGGATTGAATGCGGCCGGCCGCTCGGCCGCCGCCGTGGATCCCGAGCGCTATCGCGCGATGTTCGGAACGTCCATCGCGGCGCGGGGAGGCCCGGCCGCACTCACGGTACCGGGCACGGTCGCCGGCTGGTGGGCCGCGCATCTCTACAGCCGTGACCGCCTCGGCTCCACGGTCAAATGGTCAGCGCTCCTCGAGCCCGCGATCGCGCATGCGCGGGAGGGATTCGACGTTTCCAATGGACAACGCCGGGTCACGGCCCTGGCCGCGTCACTCTTCACCGACGGCGTCACCGACGAGATTCGCCGAACCTTCTGGCCCGTCTTCCATCCCGACCGCTTCGCGTCGGGACGCTTCACCCAGCCCGATCTGGCGCGCACGCTCGCGCTGATCGCCGACGGTGGCGGCGATGAGTTCTACCGTGGGGAGCTCGGGAAGCAGATCGCCAGCGGCGCGGCGGCGCTCGGCAGCCCGCTCCGCGCCACCGACTTCATCGAACACCGCGCGGAATGGGTCGAGCCGCTACGCATCGCGTATCGAGGCGGTGAGGCGGCGAGCCTGCCGCCTCCAACCCAGGGATTCGCGGCACTCGCGATCCTGGGGCTTCTCGACGGCTTCGACGTCGGTCGTCTCGACGAGGCGGATCACGTGCACCTCGTCGTCGAGGCGACCAAGCTCGCCTTCGAGGATCGCGATCGCTATCTGGCGGATCCCGACGTCGTCGCGGTCCCCGTGGCCGAGTGTCTCGATGCGGCACGGCTCACGCGACGACGCGGACACATCTCGATGACCCGTGCCTGGCCCATCGATGGCCCGCGGATCGATGGTGACACGATCGCGATCGTCACCGCGGATGGCCACGGCAACGCGGCCTGCGTGATCCAGAGCCTCTATCACGAGTTCGGCGCGGCCGTCGTCGCCGGCGATAGCGGCGTGCTCTTGCAGAATCGCGGCTGCTTCTTCTCGCTCGACCCGGCGCATCCGAATTGCCTGGCGCCGCGCAAGCGCACCGCGCATACGCTCATCCCGTCGATGTACCTCGTGGGCGGGCGGCCCCGGTTCGTTTATGGCACGATGGGCGGCGAGGGTCAGCCGCAGACACAGGCCGCGCTGGTCACGCGGCTCGTCGACGGTGGGCTCGGTCCACAGGCGGCGGTCGAAGCGCCGCGCTGGCTGCTCGGCCGCACGTGGGGCGAGACCACGCGCGCGCTCCGGCTCGAGGAGAGATTCCCCTCCGACGTCGTCGTCTCGCTCCAAGCCCGAGGCCACGATGTGCGTACCGTCGAGCCCTGGAGCGATGTGATGGGGCACGCCCAGGTCATCCGGCTCGCCGCCGATGGGCTCTCCGGCGGCTCCGACCCGCGGGCGGATGGCGCCGCGCTCGCCGGATAGCTACCGCATCGGGCGCAGGCCGTAATAGTACTGGCGCCCGCAGCGAGAGCAGCGCAGGGAGCGCGTGTGCGCGCGCCGGACGACCCGACGGCAGTGCGGACAGCGCTGATACCACCGCGCCAGAATCCACCATGCCACGACAATGAAGACCACCGCCCCCACGATTAAGACTTCGGGAATGACAGCCTGGAACCCGCGTCCCAGCCAGTCGGCCATCGCGTCGAGCATCGTGGACAGTGTCTTCACCACAGGGCCGAGATTACACGGAAGTCGAAGCCCGGCTCCTTTGAAGATCGCCGCGTGTGGCCCTCCGGACCAGCACGGGCCATCCTCGCGGATCGATGAGCCCTATGGAGAAAGCGTCATGTCCCGCTCGAAGACCGTGAACGGTGAGCGGCGCGTGGCTTCCAGCGCCTCGCGGATCTGAGTTTCTCCGCGTCCAGCGCCCTGTGCGAGCAGCGCCTCGAAGAATCCGGTGTAGAAGGCGTCTGGCTCGACGATGACACTGAGGCGCAGGCGCCGATCGGATCGATCGACGTGTCCGGTGTAGAGCAATCGCGCGCTTTGACCGGGCAGCAGCCGCGTGTCCGAGATCTCGCGCGAGAGATCAAGAGCCACCTCACGGGCGATCACGACTTCGCGGCGGCTGCCGGCCATTGGCCGGGTGGGATCGAGCAACTCCGCACGCAGTACCACGCGTGGGGTGACGTACGTCGGAAACGCGTGCCCGACGCGCGCGTTGCGCACCTCGAGCGTCACCGTGAAGTCCCGGCCGACGACGAGGCGAGGGTTTTCGGGCATGACCGTGATCTCGAGCCCGGAGGCGACCATCGCCTGGTCGTGGATGCCGCGCCAGAGATGGCGACGATCGGGCATGTGGCAATCCTGGCACTGGACGCTCTCGCGCGCGAAGCGGCTGGCCCGCCACTCCGCGTACGTGTCCTGGAGGAGCTTGCCGTTCAGCGCGAAGCCGTTCGCGGTGAACTGATGGCAGCCGCGACAGAACTCGCTCGAGAGGAACGCCGGCGTGCGGGTCACGCCTCGGTGCGGAAGCTTCGCGCGCGGCACCGCGCTGGACAGCGAGCCGTCGCGGCGGGGAGGACCGAAGCGCTGGTGGCCGCGCACGTGACAGGCCGCGCACACCACGCCGCGGCCGCGGAGAACGGAATCGAACGCGCGGTTGGCGTCGAATCCGCTCCGTGTTCGGATCATTGGGGACTGCTCCGCCAGCGGGGCGTGGCACAGGTGGCATTCGAGCGTCGAGCCGCGAGCCGCGGCCTCCATCTCGACGAGCTGGCCCGCGATACCCGGCGCCATCGAGGCGGCATGCACACTCGTGCGCCAGTCGTTGTATTGCACGGGGTGACACGTCCCGCACGCCTCCGGCACGAGCGCGGATTCGAGCGCGCTCCAGCCCGCGGGCGGCGGGCCTTGCCGCGGGATCGGGGCGGCCCAGTGGCGGCGAACGAAGTCGGCCACGGACTCGGCTCCCAGCGCCGCCGTGCCGACAGCGAGCAGCCCCACGGCCACGCACGCGACGACGCGGAACATCGCTCCACCTTAACAGCGAACGCGCGCGGGCGAAGGGCTTGCAGTCGGCCGCATGCTACGCTCGATCGCGATGCACGCCCGCGTCGTTCACGTCACGGACATCGGGCGGAAGGCTCGGGACCTTCTCCTCGGGGCCCGCACACCTCCGACGCTGATCGCGGCGCTCTCGCGGTCGCTCTATCTGGACATCGCCGGGGACGTCGTCTGGCTCGGACCGCCGGGCTCGACGCTGCACGCTCGCGCGATGATCGCCGACACGGCGATCGAAGACGCCAGCGACGACACCGTGCCGCAGATCGAGATTTCTCTGGCCCGCGTGTGGCGGCCTCCCGCGCTGCCCACGGGCATCCCGAGGGACGCCATCGCTCGCGCGGCCGCCGATCTCGCGCGCACGGCCGCTGGGCTCGACCGACCCGAAGGCTTCGGTCCACTTCTCGCAGGCGCGCGCCCGTCGTTCCCGCTGGAGCGCGCCGCCGACGATGCGACAACCTTTCTTGCCGCCTGCGCCGCCGGCGAGGCGGCCACGGCGGCGTCGAAGGCCGAGCGTTTGCTAGGGCTTGGTCCGGGTCTCACCCCGGCCGGCGACGATCTCGTCGGGGGCGCATTCTTCGCCCGCCGCACCCTTGCCGAGGCCGGCCTCGAAGACGATGTCGCGTCCTGGCGTGCGGCCGCCGAGACGATCCGCGCGCGGGCCGAGGGGCGGACGCACCGGATCAGCGCGGCTTTGCTCGGCGATCTCGTCGACGGCCATGGCTACGCACCGTTGCACGAGCTGTCCGTCGGGCTGGCCTGCGGCAACGCCTCGCTGGCCCGCGAGGCGGCCGCGCGGCTGGTTTGCATCGGTCACTCGTCCGGCTGGGACCTGCTCGCGGGCTTCCTCGGGGCTCTCGGTGCATTGCCCGGTGACAAGTGCGTGGCATCGAGCCTGCATCCTGCGTGACGCGGCTCGACAACTCTGACGACCGGGAGGGACTCCCCATGGCGAGGCGGGACGAGGTCACGCGGACGGCGCGAGAGCACGACGAGACGGGCGGCTCCCACGGTGCCTACGCCCGGGGCGTGAACGTCAGCGATGGTGAGCGGCTGCTCTCGGTGCTCGGAGGTGTGATGCTCGGTCTCTACGGGCTGGGTCGCATCCGGCTCAGCGGGCTCGTCCTCGCGGCGCTCGGCGGCGCGCTCGTCCATCGCGGCCTGACGGGGCACTGCCGGGCCTACGACGGGCTCGGGATCAATCGAGCCTCCATGCTCACGGGGGAGACCCGTGGCAACCGCGGCATCAAGATCGACCGGGAGATCACCGTGTACGCCCCGGCCGACACGCTCTATCGCATCTGGCGTGACGTCGAGAACCTGCCACGCTTCATGTCCCATCTCGAGCGCGTACGTGCCGTCGACGGACGCCGGTCGCGCTGGACGGTGAGGACGCCGGCGGGAGTCGGCGCGCCGGTCGAGTGGGACGCCGAGATCATCAACGAGCGGCCGGGTGAGCTCATCGCCTGGCAGTCGGTGGGCCGGACGCTCGTCGATCATGCCGGCTCGGTGCGATTCGAGCGGTCGCCCGACGGCCGATCCACGGTGGTGCGGGTCTCGCTGCAATACGATCCGCCGGCCGGCGAGCTGGGCCATCTCGTGGCCTCCCTCTTCGGTCAGGACGCGGGCAGCCAGATCGACTCGGACCTCCGGGAGTTCAAGCGCGCGGTCGAGGCCGGCGAGCTCGCCCCCGCGGCCAGCTCCGCGGGGCACGGCAGCTGATCTCTGCGGTAGAGTACGGGACGATATCGTCTGTACCGACGACACCTGGAGGCCGCCCGTGGACCCGTATCGACTGCCGCGTACCGTCGTCCCGAACCGTTACGAGCTCCGGCTCGAGCCCGACCTCGTCACGCACACGTTCAGCGGCGAGGAGAGCGTCGCCGTCAGCGTGACGGCAGCGACGGCTGAAGTCGTCCTCAACACCGCCGAGCTGGCCATCACCGAGGTCACGGCCGAGAACGACGGCGGCGATCGCGTGCCTGGCGTCGCCACGACCGACGAGGAGGCCGAGCGCTCGCGGCTGCGCTTCGACCGGCCGCTC
>Ga0070707_100001909_pt1 | contig 19972 bp, 20 predicted proteins | sample KBSK5502metaG_FD_65468 | JGI IMG/M metagenome (GOLD analysis project Ga0070707, IMG submission 65468) | Corn, switchgrass and miscanthus rhizosphere microbial communities from Kellogg Biological Station, Michigan, USA - KBS K5-50-2 metaG | ecosystem: Host-associated > Plants > Roots >...
GCGAGCTTCGGACACACCGGATTCACCGGCACCTCGATCTGGGTCGATCCGGGCAAGGAGCTGGTTATCGTCCTCCTCACCAATCGGGTCAACCCGACGCGCAACAATCCGCGAATCGGACCGCTTCGGATCGCGGTGGCGGACGCCGTCGTCCACCTGCTGGCACTGGATATGCGGCGTTGACCCTGCGGCGGACCTCTCCTAGCTTTCCTCAGGTACGCCAAGGAGATGCGCAATGAGCACGGTGGACGAGCAGGCGAGCGGCACGGGCATCCAGATCATCCTCACGGCGAAGGCCGTCGATGAGGTATTGAAATTCATGGCCGCCGAAAATGTCGAGCCCGACGTCGCCGGTCTCAGGGTGAGCGTGCTCCCCGGCGGCTGCTCCGGCTTCAAGTACAGCCTGAACATCGAGGAGCGTCCCCTCGACGACGATCACATCCTGGCCATGGACCGGGTCCGGGTCTTCGTCGACGGATTCAGCCTGCAATATCTGAATGGGGTGACGGTGGACTACGTCACCTCGATGCAGGGCTCCGGATTCACCTTTACCAATCCCAATGCGACGGGTGGGTGCGGGTGCGGCACGAGCTTTACCGCCTGATCGACATCACGTCAGCGAATAGCGAGTAGCGAAGAGCGAAGGGGGACACCCTCTTCGCTCTTCGCACTTCGCTACTCCCTCATCAAGGGAGTCCGATGGGCACCGTCGACCTCGCCATTATCGTGGCCTACTTCATCCTCACGCTCGGCGTGGGGCTCTGGGTCACCCGCTCCCAGCGCACCGCCGGAGACTATTTCCTCGGCGCCCGGAATCTTCCGGCGTGGGCGGTGCTCCTCTCGATCGTCGCCACCGAAACGTCCGCGCTCACAGTGATCTCGATCCCGGGGGTGGGCGCCCGCGGGGATCTCACGTTCTTGCAGCTCACCTTCGGATACCTGGTCGGGCGCTTCTTCGTCGCTCGGTGGCTCCTGCCAGGCTACTTCACGGGTCAGCAGGAGACTGCCTACGCGCGTCTCGAGTCCCGGTTCGGTCCAGCCACCCGCCGGATGATCTCCGCCTGTTTTCTCCTCACCCGCTTCCTGGGCGACGGCGTACGGATCTTTGCCGGCGCGATCCCGCTCGCGCTGGTGACCGGGTGGAGCATTCCCGCCTCGATCCTCGCCATGGGCCTGGTGACGCTGGCGTACACGTATCTGGGAGGGCTCAAAGCGGTGGTCTGGGCCGACGTGATCCAACTGGTGGTGTATCTCTCGGGCGGCGTCGCGGCACTCTGGATTGCCGTCGGGCTCGCGGGAGGTTTTGAGCGGACCCTCGACCTCGCCGCCGCCGCGGGCAAGCTGCGATTGATCCATCCGTCGTTCTCGTTTAGTGCGACGTATACGCTGCTCGGCGGACTCCTGGGTGGTGCGCTGCTCTCGGCCGCATCGCACGGCACCGATCATTTGATCGTGCAGCGGCTCCTCGCGACTCGGTCGCTCAAGGACGCCCGATTGGCGCTGGTCGGCTCCGGAATCGTCGTGATCGGCCAGTTCCTCCTCTTCCTCTCGGTGGGTATCGCCATCTGGGCGGCCGGCCTCGCGCCCGATTCGCTGCTCGGCGATCAGGTGTTCCCCCGCTTCATCGTCGAGCACCTGCCGGCCGGCCTGGCCGGGCTCATGGTCGCCGGCATACTCGCCGCGGCCATGAGCACCATCAGCTCCTCGATCAACGCGCTCGCGTCTTCGATGACCCACGACTTCTATGCCTCGATCACCGGCCGCCACGAGCCGGATCACCTGCTCAAGGTGGGAAAGATCTTCTCCGCGCTCTGGGGACTCGGGTTGGTGGGCGGCGCGCTCGGGTTTTATTCCTATGCCAGCGGCACCGATACGCCCGTCGTGGTGCTGGCGCTGTCGATCGCCTCGGTAACCTACGGCGCTCTCCTCGGCACCTACATCCTCGCCGGCCGGTGGCCGAGGGCGCGTGGGCGGGATGCGATCGTCGCGACGATCGTGACCCTCGTCGTCATGCTGGTGGTCGTCTTCGCCCGGCGGCTCGGCCTCACCACACTCGGACAACTCGCCTGGCCCTGGTACGTTCCGCTCGGCACCGCGATTACCCTGCTGGTCGGCGCGGGGCTGAGCATGCTGCATTCCACTGAGGATACCGCACGGTGAGCGTTCTGATCGGCGTCGACGCAGGGGGAACCAAGACCGCGGTCGTGGTGGTGGACGGCGAGCGGGAGCTGGCTCGTTCCGTCGGTGCGCCCGGTGCGGTGCGCGCAGGCCGGGCGCTGGTGGCGGCCAGCCGCATCACCGCCGCGGTCCGGCGGGCGCTGACCGACGCCGGACTCCTTCACGGCGATGTGCTCGTGGTTGGCGCGGCGGGCGTCGGGCGCGACCCCGAACGGAGCGAGCTCCGCGAGATCCTTCGCGGGGAGCGGCTGGCGGAACGGGTCATCATCACCGGCGATCTCGATATCGCGCTCGAGGCGGCCTTCGGGGAGGGACCCGGCATCGTACTGGTCTCGGGGACCGGAAGTGTCGCGGTGGGCCGCACCCCGGACGGAGTGCTGCATCGGGCGGGGGGACTCGGCTGGCAGATGGGCGACGAAGGGAGCGGTTACGCGATCGGGCGCGCCGCGCTGGTGGCGGTGGGCCGGGCGCGGGACGGCCGGGGTCCCGCGACGGCGCTCACCCAGGAGATCGCGACCGCCGCGCGCATGGATTTCGACGCCTTGATCCGCTGGAGCACCAGCGCCGAGCCTGGGGAAGTCGCGGCGCTGGCGCCTATGGTCCTGGAGGTCGCGGCCAAGAACGACGCCGTGGCGCGCACGATCGTGGAGTCCGCCGCCGAGGAGCTGGCGAGCCTGGTGAAGGCGGTGCTGGAAAAGTTTCCCGGCAAGGCGGGTGTGCCGGTCGCGCTGGCAGGGGGGAATCTCCAGCCGGACCGCGCGCTCAGACCGCTCCTGCTCGCGCGACTCGGCAAGGTGGGCCGCGCGGCGCCGGTGCAGGCGCCGCTGGATCCGACGCTCGGCGCGCTTTCCCTCGCGCGCCGCTTGTCACCCTGAGGAACGCGGAGAGTCTCCTGCTCCTCAGCGGCGTGGACCACAGATGTCACCGATGCCAAAGAGATGGCTCCCGGGAGCTCGGAAGCCCGGGGGAGCGGGGAACCATCGAATTGTTGATCCGTGTTATCTGTGGTTCCGATTCGCTACTCGCTATTCGCTCCGCTTTCCAATTCTGCTGTGCCGAATGCCATAGAAGAAGTAGATCACCAGCCCCGCGAGCAGCCAGAGCCCGAATCGCTTCCAGGTAATCCCCGGCAGCTGATACATCAGGTAGAGACACGCCACCACCGAAATCAGCGGAGTGAACGGCACACCGGGCACCCGGAAGGGCCGGTGCCGATCGGGCTCCAGCCTGCGCAACACGATCACCCCGACCGATACGAGCACGAACGCGAAGAGCGTCCCGATATTCGTGAGATCCACCACTTCGGCGATGTTCGCGAACGCGGCAAACGTCGCCACGAAGAGACCGGTCAGGATCGTGCCGACGTACGGTGTCTTGAACCGGGGATGGACCTTGGCGAAGAAGGGCGGCAGCAGGCCGTCGCGGGCCATCGAAAAAAAGATTCGCGGCTGCCCCAGCTGGAACACCAGCAGCACGCTCCCCATCGCGATCACCGCCCCCAGGGCCACGATGAAGCGCGAGGCATTGATCAGGGCCGGCGGGCCATTGGCGTTGGCGAGCGCCGTGATCATCGGCTCCGGCGTACCGAGCGTTTTCCACGGGGCGATGCCGGTCATCACCAGCGACAACGCGATGTACAAGACGGTGCAGATCACCAGGCTCGCGATGATCCCGAAGGGCATGTCCTTCCCGGGATCCTTCGCCTCTTCCGACGCGGTCGAGACGGCGTCGAATCCGATGTAGCTGAAGAAGATGATCGCGGCCGCGGCGCTGATCCCGGCAAATCCGTTCGGCGCGAAGCCTCCCTGCGCGGGGTCGTTCCAGTTGCCGGGGCGGATCAGGAAGGCGCCCACCGCGATGAAGAAGAGGATGATCCCGATCTTGAGGAGCACCATCACGTTGTTCGTGTTCGCCGATTCCCGGATCCCGATCACCAGCACGACGGTGATCACCGCCACCGCGAGGAAGGCGGGAAGATTCGCGATGATCGGAATGCCGAAGAGGTGCGGCGCTCCGGTCACCGCCGACGCAAAGAACAGGTTGGACGGGTCGGTGGCTCCCGCCGCCACGGCGGCGGCGGACAGTGCCGCCGTGCGCGGATCGGTGGCGAGCCAGGCGGGTATCTCGACCCCGAAGTGTCCGACCAGCTCCCGGAAATACCCTGCCCAGCCGATCGCGACGCCGATGTTGCCCACCGCATACTCGATGATCAGATCCCACCCGATGATCCAGGCCACGAATTCACCGAGCGAGGCATAGGCGTATGTGTACGCCGATCCGGAGATCGGGACCATCGCGGCGAATTCGGCATAGCAGAGCGCCGCGAAGCCGCAGGCCACCGCCGTGAGAATGAAGGAGAGCACGATGGCGGGACCGGCCCCGGGACGGGCGGGGTCGCCGACGATGGCGGTGCCGGTCGTGGCGAAGATTCCCGCGCCGATCGTGGCGCCGACGCCAAGCGCGGTCAGGTGCCACTTGGTGAGCGTGCGTTTGAGGCCGCCGCGCTCTCTGATGTCGGTTTCGCAGTCCGCGACGGTCTTCCGGCGGAAGAGCTGGTTCATGGCCCGGGCCTCGAAGGCGTGGGGGGTCAGAACGAAATGCTGACGGTCGTGTGGCCTGGAATGGGTATGCCCTGAGGCGAACGCGCGGGACGGAACCGGTAAGCCCGCATGGTGTCCTCGAGCTTCTTGGCGTATCCCCGGTCGGGAAGATCTTCGCCGAAGACGACGTGATCGACCCGGCCATCGGCAAGAACGAAAAACGTAACCTGGATGGTCCGTCCTCGCATCGCTTTGGGATAATCGAATGGAGGCAGGATGACCTGGCGCGGCTCGGGCGGAGTGCCTGCGGTGCGCAGGGTGTCACCGGGACCGGTGCCGGTGCCCCCGGTGCCCGACCCGGTGCCCGGTCCTGCGCCGGGACCCGTTCCGGTTCCGCTTCCTCCTCCGGTCCCGCCCCCCGACCCGGTCGTCGCGGCACCGGCGGCCGGCTTCGCGATCGTGTCGGCAGGCGGGGGGGCGGGCTGGGGAGGCGGAATGACATCGGGCGTGATGACCGGCGCGGGCGGGACCGGTGGAGGGACCACCGTCGGCGTCTCGCGTACCACTCGCACCGCCGCCGCGGCGGGCGCGAGAGGGATCATCGTGATCTGGCGCCCCGCTCCGCCACCACCCCCGGCCTGGTCGAGCCCGGTACCGTCGAGCGGCAGAGGCTCCCACCAGTTCGCGCCCCGCGTGATCACCACGAGCAGCAGAATGACGACGACATGGAGGATGAGCGATGCCCAGACCCCGATGCGGCTTCTCCGCCCCTCCGGCATCCGCACCGCCGGCGGCGGCAGCGGGGGAAGCTGGGGCGGAGGCGGGGTGATCACGATCTTAGTGTAAGGGGGGTACTGGGTGCTGGGTACTGGATGCTGGATGCTGGTGGCTGGTGGCTGGTGGCTGGATGCTGGAAACAAGACGCTGGATGCCGGGAAGTGAGCCCCCAGCATCCAGCATCTAGCATCCAGCCTCGAGCTACCCAGCTTTCGGCGTGAAGCCGATCACCTGAATTCCCGCGCCCCGCGCGACGTCCATCGCGTCGATGACTTCCTGGTAAATCCGGTTGGCCGCGGGCTTCATGAACAAGAGCTTGGTCGGGCGTTGATCGAAGATCGCGTGGATCTGGGTGTCCAGCTGATCCTTCGGCACCGGCTGCCCGTTGATGCTGTAGCTGCCGTCGGCCGCGATCTCGAGCACGATCTGCGTGGAGGGCCCGGTCGCCGGACTGGTCACCGGCGGAGGCACCTGCACGTCGATCGCCATGCGGGTCAGCGGCTGCGAAATCATGAAAATGATCAACAGCACCAGCATGATGTCGATCATCGGAATGACGTTGGGCTCGGCGCTGATCGAGCCGGCCGGACCTCCACCTCCTCCTGCCATGATGCAGCTCCTTTGTGTGACCTACTTCTCTTTCTCGATGTCGAACAGGCCCTTGCCGCTCTGCTTCACGTCGGTAATGGCGGCCATGACCCGCACGCCCGCCTTGCGGGCGATCTCGACGGCTTCCTGGATCTTCCCGTACTGGAGATCCTTGTCGGCCCGGAAGTACATGACCTTGTCTTCGGGCCGCGCGTTGTAAATGGTGGTGAGCTGGTCCTGCAGCGTCTCCACCGGAATCGCCACACCGTTGAGGAAATAGCCTCCGGCGGCATCGATGCCGAGGACGACTTCTCCGTCGCCCTCGGGACGCTTGTCCAGATTCTTGCCTTGCGGCATCGTGGCCTTGAACCCGTTTGCGATCAGCGGTGTCACGATCATGAAGATGATCAGGAGCACCAGCATGATGTCGATCATCGGAATCACGTTCGGTTCCGATTTGATCGAGGTGGTTCCGGCTTGATTAACTGATGTGCCCACTGCCGCTCACCGCTTTCTGGGCCTGGAACTCCTTGGTGAAGATCGACCGGCCGAACTCGCTCCCGACGCTCTTGATGAGGTAGTCGATGAGCTCTTTCGACGTATAGGTCATCTCGACCGTGAGGTTCTCGATCTTGGTGGTGAAGTAGTTGTAGAACCACACCGCCGGAATCGCGACCAGGAGGCCAAGCGCCGTGGTGATGAGTGCCTCGGCGATACCACCGGCGATACCCGCGAGGCCGCCGGCATTCCCGCCCGCCGTCATCGCGTTGAACGCCGTCACGATGCCCATCGTCGTTCCGAGGAGCCCGACGAACGGCGAGGTCGAGCCGACCGTCGCCAGCACGCCCAGGCCCCGCTTGAACTCGGAGAGCACGATCAGCATCTGCCGCTCCACGGCGCGCTCGGCGGAGTTGATGTCCGCGGCGGTGATCGTGGCGCGGTCACGCAGCAAGGGCTTCACTTCCTGGAGCGCCCCGCCCAGCACCCGGGCCACGTGGCTCCCCTGGTTCTTCTCGGCGAGCGCGATCGCCTGGTCCAGCTGCTCCTCCTGGATCGACCGGGAGAAGTGCGACGCGAATTTCCGGGTCGCCGCGGCGCTCTTGTGAATCTGCCAGAGCTTGTTCAGCGCGATGGTCAGCGAGAAGAACGACATGATCAGCAGCACGATCACGATCCCCTTGGCGAAGGGACCGGCGTGCCCCCACAGTGCGAGAATATCTACACCCATGAGACCGCTCCTTTAACGGTGAGAACCCCTACTGACCGATATTGAACGAAATGCGCTGCTGCACCAGCTGGCGCACCGCGGCGCCCTTGATGCGCGCCGGCTTGTAGAGCGCCTTGAGGATCGCCTCGCGGGCCGGTGCCTCGAACTGGGCATTGGTGCTCTTGAGAACCTTCCACGAATTCGACTCGGCGTGACCCAGGGTATCCACGACCCAGGTCGCCTCCACAAATCCGGACACGCCAGCCTGCTGCAACACCGGCGGATACCGTGGCGACACCTTCGAAATCACCTGCACCGGATCGTCCACCTGGTCCTGCAGGAAGGTCTCGCCGGTCACCGGTCCGGTGCCGCCGGCGACGCCCGTCGAAATGCCGCCCTCGACGCCCTTGCCGGAGAAGTCGGCGGCGTTGAAGCGCTCGTTCAGATTGACCGGCGGAATGTCCTTGGGGATCTCCGTCGGCGGCATCACCGTCTGGAACCCGAGGGGCGGCGGGTTGGCGGTGACGATCGCTTCGGGGGGTGGCTGATCGGGCGGCGGCGGTGGGGGCGGCGGCGCCAGCATGAACTTGGTGGTGTCCTGGAGCACCTTGGTCAGCTCCTCGGCCGCGCCCTTCGTCGCCGTGATCGCGGCGTACCCGATGACCAGGTGCAGCACGACGGACGCGAGCTGCTGCTTCCAGGTCCGAACCTTCTTGGGTCTTGATTCGATCAGATTGTCGAACATGACGTTGCCTCCACGGGAGTCAACCTTACGGAGGTAATCAAACCGGGTCAGGTGGCATCGCGCTGACCGAAAAATGACAATTCGATGACAAGACGATTAGCTGGTGCCTGCAGCGTCGGCTGGCAACCGGGGAAGCGTCACGGTGAACAATGTACCGCGACCCGGCCGACTCTGTACGGCAATCGTCCCGCCGTGGGCTTCCGCGACCCACTTGGTGATGGCGAGGCCGAGTCCGGTCCCGGGACTTTCTCCCACGCGCGATCGCGCCGGGTCGGCTCTCCAGAAGCGGTCGAATATATGCTGGAGGTCACCCGCCGCAATGCCGATTCCGGTATCGCCTACCGTCAGGGTCACCGAATCACCCTGATCGGAAAGCCCGAGAGAGACTTCTCCTCCCTCGGGAGTGTACTTCACCGCGTTCGTCACCAGGTTGAGCAGCATCTGCCGCACCCGGTTCCGGTCCACCCGCAGTGCCACCGGCGCATCGGGAATCGACGCGGTGACCGTCAGGGCCCGCTCTTCCCCGAGAATATTGGCCGTCTCGGCTCCTTCGGCGACCAGCTCGCGGAGATCGCAATCTTCCACCGCGAGCGGGAGCCGCCCTTCGTCAGCGCGGGCAAGCGTGAGCAGACTGTCCACCAGCTCGGCCATCCACCCGATGTGCATGAGGGATTCATCGAGCGACTGCAGGCTCTCGGGGGGCGTGCGCGGATTCCGGAGGGCGCGCTCGACTCCCGCGCGCAGCACCATCAGCGGCGTCTTCAGCTCATGGCTCGCTTCGGCGGTGAAGCGATGCAGCGCCGCGAAGCTCCGCTCCAGCCGCTCGAACATCAGGTTGACCGCCGAGCCAAGCCGGGCGACTTCATCTCCGGTGCGCTCGACGGCGAGACGGCGGTGGAGACTGCGCCCGTCGGTGATGGCCTCCAGCTCACGGACCATTGCCCCGAGCGGCTGGAGACTCCGGCCCGCGACCCAGTAGCCCACCAGGATGGAGGCGCCGAGGATGAGCGGCGCGATGACCAGCATGCTGGAGAGCAGCGCCTCCGCTTCCAGGAAGTTGGTCGTGCTCGGTGCCGCGACGAGGACCGCCGCGAGCTCGGGTCCGGCGCTGGTCACCGGGAGGATCAGGTAACGCGCGGGGCCGACCGCCGGATCGAAGGTATAGACCCCGGTGCGAATCGCATTGGGGGGCGGGATCAGCGGCGCACGGAGGCGCTCGAACGACCCGATCGGGAGCGCCGAAGCGGTATCCGAGGCGTAGAGCACCTGGCCTCCGCTTCCCGCGACCACCAGGAAGTCCCGGATGCTCTCGAAATACGCGGCGATCGCCGGCTCGAGGGTCGGCAGCGTGTCCTGCGTGGTGACGAGGCGCCCGAGCACCCGATGGGAGCGTTCCAGGTATCCGACCGAGAGCTCCGCTTCGAGCATCATGCGTTGCTGCAGCCGCTGATCGAAGGTGCGGGCACTGGTCTGCTGCCGGGCGAAATACAGCGTGGCCCCGAAGGCGATCATCGTGGCCAGGAGGGCGAGCGCGTAGGCGAAGGTCAGCCGCCAGCGGATGGAGCGCACGTCAGACCCGGATCACATACCCCACGCCGCGCACGGTGTGCAGGAGTTTCTTTTCCGCGCCGGAATCCACCTTCTTCCGAAGCCGGTTGATCACCACATCCACGATGTTGGTGCCCGGATCGAAGTGATAATCCCAGGCGTATTCCGTGATCAGCGTGCGCGACATCACCCGGCCCGGATGGCGCATGAGGTATTCAAGGACCGCATACTCCTTCGGGGTGAGCTCGATGGCCCGCCCGGCCCGGAACACTTCGCGGCTCCCCATGTCGAGCTCCAGATCGCCGACCACGAGCCGGGGAGAGGAGAGCTGCTTGGGCCGCCGGGAGAGCGCCTCGACTCGCGCGAGCACTTCCTCGAACGCGAACGGCTTGGTGACGTAGTCGTCGGCGCCGGCGCGAAGTGCCTCGACCTTGTGTCCCACGGCGTCCTGCGCGGTGAGGACGAGAATCGGCGTGGTGTTTCCCCGGTCGCGAATGGTGCGGAGCACCTCGAGCCCGCCCATGCCGGGGAGCCGCAGATCGAGCACCACGAGATCGTAATTGCCCCCCGAAATGAGCCGCAGTGCCTCGAGCCCGTCGTCCACCAGATCGGCGTGATACTGGGACTCCTCGAGTCCGCGCCGGATATACTGGCCGACGACCCGGTCGTCCTCGACCACGAGAATCTTCACGTCACTCCCCGATGGCGATGGGAAGAAAGACGCGGAAGGTGCTTCCCAGGCCCGGCTCCGAATCGACCTCGATGCGGCCGAGGTGCTGCTCGACGATGCCGTAACAGATCGACAGGCCGAGCCCGGTGCCCCGCCCCGGCGGCTTGGTCGTATAGAACGGCTCGAAGATCTTGGAGAGCTCTTTCGCCGGAATGCCGTGCCCGGTGTCGATGATCGCGATCATGACCTCGTCGGATCGGTGCGGACTCGGCTGCGTGCGCACCGTCAGGGAGCCGCCGCCATCGAGCGCGTCGGCGCCATTCAGCAGCAGTGCCATCAGCACCTGGATCATCTGTTCGTCGTTGGCCAGCACCGGCGGGAGACCCACGTCGAGCTCCCGGATGAGGCTGAGCCGCTTGAACCGCTGATGGTGCTTGAGGAGAAACAGGGTCTGCTCGATCAGCGCGTTCACCGCGAGCGGCTTCTTGGGGCCGCCCTCCTTGGGGCGGCTGAAGTCCAGGAGGCCGTCGACGATGTGGGTGCAGCGGAGCACTTCCTTGTCGATGATCTCCAGGTACTCGTGCACGGTTTCGTCGGTCACCGCGTCGAGGCGCGCCTGGATGGCGGCGACGCAGGCGCCGATCGTCGCCAGCGGGTTGTTGATCTCGTGCATGACACCCGCCGCGAGCTGACCGACCGCCGCGAGCTTTTCGCTCTGCAGGATGCGCAGCTGGACGTCGAGCGCTTCGGTGATGTCTTCGCCGATGGTGATGACGTGGGTGATCCCTTCGCCATCGAGCCGCATGGGAATCCGGCTGATCCGGTAGGAACGGGTCTGTCCCCGGTTTTCCACCTGGATGTCCATTTGCTGTATCTCGCCCGCCCGGAACACGCGGTCGAATTCGGCGCGCAGCTGCGCGGCCGGCTGGCGGGTCAGCACCTCGAAAACCGGCCTGCCCATCACGTCGCCGCGTCGCAAGCCCTGGGTGCCAGTCTCCCGTTTCCGGTTCCACACCTGAATGCGATAGTCCCGGTCGATGACGTAGAGGCCCACCGGCAGGCTGTCGATGATGAGGCTGGTGAAGCGGCGCTGTTCCTCGATTTCCCGCGAGCGGCTGGCGACTTCGAGCGCCAGGTCTTCCGAAAGCGTCATCGCATCCAGGAAAGGGGCCAGCAGATCGGTGACTACCTGCAGCACGATGGGATCCGGATGCGGATCCGGCTGGTCATAGTCGATTTCGAGCACGCCGAGGCGCGCGCCACCGTGGACCAGGGGGTATCGCCGCACACCGGTGCCCGATCGCGGGAGCTCGTCGAGGGAGACGGCGGCATATTCGCCGGTGGGCATGGCGACGCCGGCGAAGGTGGAGGCGTTCGATTCACGGCGCCAGACGACCACGTGGCGCGCCGGGAGGCCGCCCTGCAGTGTTGCCGCGACGACGCGGAGGGTCTCGTCGGGGGCGAGACCGCTGTTCAGGATGCGCGCGATCTGGCCGATGAGCGCCAGCCCGGAGCCTGGGTTCGGAACCGCGTTCATGGGAGGATCATCGTTGATCACTAAGTTTAACCTCCCACGGGAGGAGTCCTCATGGCGCTGCGCATCTTTACGCCCTGGGTGGACGGCGCCTGGCTGCCGCGCCGCCGCCGGCCGGCCGAACCGGTCACCGCACCATTCAACGGGCGCACGCTCGCTTACGTCGTGGCCGGCGATGACGCCGACCTGGACCGCGCGATCGCCGGCGCCCGGCGCGCTTCGGCGGCGCTCGCCGCGCTGCCCCGGTACCGGCGCGCGGAAATCCTCGAGACCGTGTCGTTCCTGCTTCGGGAAGAGCGCGCCGGGCTGGCGCGCCTGATTGCACGGGACGCCGGCAAGCCGCTCGCGCTGGCGACCGCCGAAGTCGACCGGGCGGTGCTGGTCTTTCATCAGGCGTCCGAGGAGGCCCGCCGGTTCGGGGTGAGCGCGCTCGCGGCGGACGCCGACCCGCGCGGCGAGGGCATGACCGCCAGGATCGAGCGGGTGCCCATCGGGGTGATCGCCGCCATCGCTCCCTTCAACTTCCCCCTGAATCTCGTGGCCCACAAGGTCGCGCCGGCGATCGCCGCGGGAAATGCGGTCGTGCTGAAGCCTCCGCCCCAGGCGCCCCTCGCCGCGTTCCGCCTGGCCGAGCTGCTCAACCAGGCCGGGCTTCCTCCCGGCGCCCTCCAGGTGCTGCATTTGCCGATCGCGGTGGCCGAGCGCCTCGCGCGCGACGAGGCCTTCGCGATGCTGAGCTTCACCGGCAGTGCCGGAGTCGGCTGGCATCTCAAGTCGGTGGCGGGCCGCAAACGCGTGCTGCTCGAGCTGGGCGGGAACGCGGCGGTGCTGGTGCACTCCGATGCGACGGATCTGGATCGTCTCGCCGCGCGTCTCGCCTGGGGAGCGTTCGCCTACGCCGGCCAGGTCTGCATCAAGGTGCAGCGCCTCTACGTGCACGCGCCGCTCTACCGGCGCCTGGTCCGCAAGGTGGTGGAGGCCACCCGCCGCCTCCCCCGTGGCGATCCGGCGCGGAGCGCTACCGTCATCGGCCCGATGATCGACGAGGCGAGCCTGCGCCGGGTCGGTGCGTGGGTCGGCGAGGCGATCGCCGATGGAGCGGTGCCGCTGCTCGCGGGGCGTCGCCGGGGCGCGGTGCTCGGCCCGACGATTCTGGCGCGGACCCGGAACTCGATGAAGGTGTGGAAGGAAGAAGTCTTCGGCCCCGTCCTGATCGTCGCCCCATATCGCACCTGGGCCGACGGCATCCGGCTCGCCAACGCGTCCCGCTATGGATTGCAGGCCGGCATCTTCACCCACGACGCGCGACGTATCGAGCAGGCCTTTCGCGGGCTCGCAGTCGGCGGCGTCGTGGTCAACGACATTCCGACCCTCCGGCTCGACCATCTTCCCTACGGAGGGACCAAGGATTCGGGGTTCGGCAGGGAAGGCGTCAGCGACGCGATGATTTCAATGACAGAACCGCGATTGTTGTTGATGAGGGAGTAGCGAAGAGCGAAGCGGCTGTTCCTCCTCGCCCTTCGCTACTCCCGACTCCCTAGCCGATACACCGCCGTGCCTGGGTGATACGTCTTCCAATCGAACCAGTAATCGAGGAGCAGGTACACCGGCGTCAGCCGTTTGCCGGCGAGGGCGCCGGACAGCGCCTCGCCCTGGAATGACCACCGGCTTCCGGTTCCCACATCCACCACGATGCCGGGCTCGGCCTCGGCGGGGCGGATGAATTCGAGCTGCAGCGCACCGACCCGGCTCTCGAACGCCCGGATCGATTTCCCGTCCGGCCCCATGAAGAGCACGATCGGCGTGCCGCCGAGTCGGTCGTGCACCGGCGCCTGTGCGGCCACGCGATCCACCGGATACGCCTTCGACGATCCACCGACATCCAGTCCCGCAATGACCGTTCTCGGAGCGAGACTCGGGTCCAGCGCCCGATGAACCCGAACCGGGAGCTTCGATGTCTCTTCCTCCCAGCCGGCGGAGAATGACTTCCACGCGGTGTCGGAGGCCGGGAGCAGCACCCGGCCGCCGGGCAGCTCCCTGGTCCATTCGCGAAACGTCAGCTCATCGTGAAACACCCGCGCGAGCCGCCGACCCTTGAGCGGTCCCTGGATCGCTTCGCCGCTGACCTGCTGCCACCACGATCCGGTCTCCCGATCCTGCATGATGAAGTTCTGGTTGTTGATTCCGGCCAGCCGGAAGCTCAACACCCGTCCGTCGATCGTCCGCTCCCACACCAGACCGGTGTGGCAGAGCGTTCAATAGGTGGCGACGATCGGCACTCCGCCGACGGCATCCTCCACCAGATGGTGATAGGCGAGCTGACGCACCGGATACGCCGCGGCGTCTCCCTTGAGCAGCACCGCGAGCACCATGTCCTCGGGCGCCACCGCGGAGGCCTCAGCGGCGCGGATGAATCGCGCGTCGGGGAGCGGCGCGAACATCCATTCGAAATGGTTCTGGCGTGCCGCCCAGGCGGGGACGAGCATAACGAGCACCAGCAGGCCCAGCCCGGCGCGAGAGAAAAACCGCGGCGAATTCCGCCAGATGCCGACCGCGAGGGTGATTCCGATGGCCGCGGCGGCGAGCGTCACCCAGGGCGACCAGCGGCGGAGCGCGAACGCCAGCGCGATCGCGAAGGGCGATTGCGGCGCGAACGGACGGATCAGCACCACGGGGACCGCGACCACGACGAACGAGACTGCGGCCAGCAGGAGGAGCGCCAACCAGCGGCTTCGCTGAGATCGTTGGATCATTCGGAGTCTCCGTAGAAAAACAGAATCTCGTGCTCGTCCGAGAGCGTGAAGATCGCCAGATCCCGGGCGAGCGCCACCTCGTCAACCGTCACCCGCGCCACCGGCGGAGTATTCCTGAGCGTCAGCGCCAGCGGAATCGGGGGACCGAAGCTCACCGACAGGCGGACGGTGGTCCACTCGGCGCGCGGCCGGAGCTCGATATCGACGAGGGTGCGGTGGAACCGTGCCCGGCGGAGGGCCAGGTTCTGCCAGCCTTCCGGGACCCACGGCGACAGCTCGAATCTGCCCCCGGCTTGATCGGCCCGCGCGCCGAACAGCCCTCCCACCACTTCTCGCAGAAAGGCCGGAGGATCCGTGAGCGCGTGGGCCCCGACCCGGCGAAACCCTTTCGCCTCCTCCACCAGGTGCGCGAAATCAGCGCCGTCCCAGTCGTCGAGCGCCGATCCTGCACTCGCCCGGACTTCGGCGCCGGCCCGGCGAACGCACCAGGCGAAGGCCTGATTGAGCGAGGGTTCCGGGGTGTCGAGGAGCGGCGGGCGGCTCAGGGGTCAGTCCAGCCTGGCCATCTCGGCAAGCAGCTCACTGTTCTCCCGGCGCTCACTGTTGTTGGCCTCCTGATGGGTCCAGCGCACCACGCCGTCCTTGTCGATCAGGACGTAGGCGCGATCGCTGAAAAACTTGGCCTCGTTCAGCACCCCGTAGAGCCGCGAGACGTCTCGCTTGAAGTCGCTCAGCAGATCGACGGTCAGGTGTTCCTTGGCCTTGAACTCCTTCAGTGTCGGAATCGAATCGACACTGACCGGCAGCACGACGGAGTTCGCGCTCTGAAACCTGCCGTAGTCCTCCGACATCGCGCACACCTCGGCGGTGCAGGTGCTGGTGAAGGCCAGCGGAAAGAACGCGATCAGCACCTTCTTGCCCCGGAGCGACGAGAGCGTCACCATCTGGCCCGCGGTCGAGGGCAAGGTGAAATCCGGGGCGGGAGAAGCGACGGGAGGTAGGGCCATGAGCGCGATTCCTTTTTGAACAGCGTCAACGGTCAACGGTGAACGGTGAACGGGACGAGCCTCGCTCTGAAGATTGCCTGGAGGTTCCTAACCCGAGGAAAGTGTTTTTCCCGTTGACCGTTGACTGTTGACCGTTGACGCAGTTAGGCCTTCAATCTCTCCCCCGCGACGGTCCAGTTCAGCACATTCCACCACGCCGCCAGGTAATCCGCGCGCCGGTTCTGATACTTGAGATAGTAGGCGTGCTCCCAGACGTCGCACCCCAGCACCACGGACTTCCCGTCCATGACCGGCGAGTCCTGGTTCGGAGTGCTCTCGATCGCGAGCTTGCCCGACTTGTCGCGGACCAGCCATGCCCAGCCGCTTCCGAAGCGGCCAAGGCCGGCTTTCTGGAATTGTTCCTTGAACGCCGCAAGGCTCCCGAAGCCGGCGTCGATCTCCCTGGCGAGCGCTCCCTCCGGCTGGCGCGCGCCACCCGGCGTCATCAGCTCCCAGAAGAGGGTGTGATTGTAGTGTCCTCCTCCATTGTTCCGTACCGCCGTCCGCGACGCATCGGACACCTTGGTCAGGTCCGCGATCAGCGCCTCGATCGGGAGATTCAGGAGCGCGGGCTGGCTCTCCAGCGCCGCATTCAGATTGGTGACATAGGCCTGGTGGTGCTTGCCGTGATGGATCTGCATCGTCTGCGCGTCGATATGTGGCTCGAGCGCGGCGGAATCATAGGGAAGCGGAGCGAGAGTGAATGGCATGGAAGTCTCCCGAACAGGTTGCGCCGGAGTCCGGTCGCCGGATTCCGGAATGGCGGGTGTCAATATAACGGCGGCGGAGCACCCTCGGGACGGCGAAGAAACTCGCGAATCGAGGCCGCAATCACCCCGGCAACGCAAACCACGGAGGTGACGACCTGTGCCCCGAGCATGGCTTCCAGCACCGGGAGCGCCGCGAGGCCGGGCAGCAGCAACGCGAGGCCTCCCCAGCGTTCTCCGAGCTTCGGCAGCCATCCCATTCTGGCGGGCCCCAGCATATCGAGAAGCCACCCCCAGAGAATCAGAACTTCGGCCGCGAACACGCCGGATGGAACGCCGCTCCAGAGCGAGGCAACTCCGGCTGCGACAGCGAGCGCCGGCCATCGTCGGATCAGCGCCGCCGAAACCACCGCCCCCGCAAGCAGGAGCATGGCGAGAGGCTGCCACTCCAGGACGCCACCAGGCAGTGCGGTGAGGGTAATCCTTGCCATCACGATCGCGGCGAGCGGTGCGAGCCCGGTTCCCCAGGGGGCTCGGTGGAATGGCGGCACCCCGGCCAGGACGAGCGTGCCCGCACCGAAAAGCATGACGAGCAGCCGTTCCGCGGCCGGACTGAACGGGCCCTCACGGAGGGTGGCCATGGTCCCGCCGTCGGGTCCCAGAATCGTGCCCGCGATTACGAGCGCAGCACCCAGTATCCCCCCGCCCGTCAGCAGGACGAGGAGCCATGGGATCTTCCTTGTAACAAGCACATCCCGTATCGCCGCGACCAGCACCAGCAGCATCCCGAGCTCGACGAGGAGCAAATGGGGGGCGACGAACGCGAGCGTGAGGCCGCTGAGGAGCAGGAGTGGGGCGGCGGGAGTCGGGGGTCGGGGTTGGTCAGGAAGCAGTTCGGTCTGCGACGCGCTTCTGATTCTGGTCACCGCGATGGCGGCCGCCACCACGACCACCAGCGCTCCCACTCCGAGCAGCATCTCGTTGACCGTGGCGAACGTCGTCCCGCTCGACTCACCCCCGACCCGATCGCTGGCGGCCGCAAGGAGCACGAGTCCGAGACCGGCGGCGCCGAGCGCGCGAAATCGGGCGAGGGGAATCAGAGCGACGAGCAGGACCAGACCGGCATAGAGCCAGTCCGGCCGCTCGACAATCGCATCCACGCCGGCCTACTGGCCCGCGCCCGGCCCGTCGAGCTCGCGAATGGTTTTCGGGCTCGGCGGCCGCGCGCGCTTGAGCCGGGCGGATACGCGTTCGGCCTGGTCGAGCACTCGCAGCACGTTTTCTCCGGCGAGCTTCCGCAAATCCGCCTCCTTCCATCCCCGGCGTGCGAGCTCGGCAAAGAGCGCCGGGAAGGTGGAAACGTCCTCGAGCCCCTCCGGTGTTTCGGTGATCCCGTCGAAATCGGAACCGATGCCGACATGGTCGACGCCCGCCACCTTCCGCACGTGATCGATGTGATCGGCGACCTGCGCGATGCCGACGTGCGGGCGCGGCCCCTTCCGCGCGGCCGCGCCGGAATCTTCCCAGGCCTTGAGCGCCGCGGAGACGAAGGTCGTGACGAAAGGCACCATCACGACGCCGCCGTTACGGGGCAGCCGGGCAAGAATCGAGTCCGGGACATTCCGACGGTGGTCCACCAGGCCGCGCGCGCCGGAATGCGAAAAAATCACCGGCGCCTCCGTCACATTCAGCGCATCGCTCATCGTGCCCGGCGAGACGTGGGACAGATCGAGCAGCATGCCGAGCCGGTTCATCTCGTGGACGACCTCCTCGCCGAAGCGAGTCAGCCCGCCGTGCTTCGCGCTGTCGAGCGCCGCATCGGCCCAGTCGAGCGTCACGTTGTGCGTGAGCGTCATGTAGCGGGCGCCGAGATCGTAGTAGATCCTGAGCGCGCCGAGAGAGTTCTCGATGGCGTGACCGCCTTCGAGCCCGAGCAGCGAGCCGACCTTTTTGGCGGCGAAGGCGCGCCGCACCGCGGCGACGGTCGGAGCCGACTGCAGAATCTCGGGGTACTTCGCGATCACCCGCCGGGCGATATCGAATTGCTCGAGTTGCACCCGCGCGTAGCCCGAGTCGCGAATCTCCCCGGGGATGTAGATCGACCAGAACTGCGCGCCGACCATGCCACGGCGAAGGCGGGCGATGTCGGTATGACCCGGCGTCCGCTTCCGGAGGTCGTACGCCTCGACGTCACCCCGGGCGGCGGTGTCTTCCCGGATTCTCCAGGGAAGATCGTTATGCCCGTCGACGAGGGGCGTGGTGCGGAGCACCCGGCGTGCGAGCGCCAGGTATGGATCGGACGCCTGTGCCGCGAGTGAGGCGGACGGCAGAGCGAGCAGGGCAACCGCGATGAAACGCTTCACGAAGCCTCCGGCCAGACGTGGTCCTTGAATCGTTCCCTCAGCACCTTCTTGTCGAACTTGCCGACGCTGGTCTTGGGCACCGCGTCGATGACCACGACATCGTCGGGAAGCCACCAATCGGCGACCCTCCCGCGGAGCCAGTCGCGAAGCCCCGCGCGAGTCACCTCGCTCGTACCGCCGGCCTTCGGCACCACGCACGCGAGCGGCCGCTCGGTCCACTTGGGGTGCGCGATCGCGACCACCGCGGCTTCGGCGACATGCGGGTGGCTCATGATCACATTCTCCAGATCCACGCTCGAGATCCACTCCCCGCCGCTCTTGACCATGTCCTTTGTCCGGTCCAGCAGCCGCACGTAGCCGCGCTCGTCGATGGAGGCGACGTCACCGGTGCAGAACCAGCCGTCCTGAAACCGCTCCGCGCTGCCGTCATCCTCGTAATACTGCCGGATGACCCAGGGGCCGCGGGCCTGGAGCTCGCCGGCGGTGGCGCCGTCCCATGGGGCGACGCTTCCCTCCTCCGTGACGACCCGGAGCTCGACCAGCGGAAAAGGCGAGCCTTGAAGCAGCCGTACCCTCGTCTTCTCATCGTCCGGCCACGCCTCCATGTCCGAACGCAGCCGGGAGACCGTCCCCGCCGGCGACAGCTCGGTCATGCCCCAGGCGTGCACCACTTCGATGCCCATCTCGTTGAATCCCTCGAGCAGGACGCGCGGCAGCGCCGAACCACCCACCAGGATCTGGCGGAGGGTCGGCACCTTTCTCCCCGACTGCCTGAGATAGTGGTAAAGCGCCGAAACGATCGTCGGCACGCCGCCCACGAAGGTAACGCGCTCGCTCTCGATCAGATCGACCAGATCCTTCGGGACGAGATGCGGACCGGGAAGGACCACGCTGCAGCCCAGCATGCCCGCGGCGAAGGGCAGCCCCCAGGCGTTGGCGTGGAACATGGGGACAATGGTGAGCACGATATCGCGCTGGCGGATCTGGAACGCATCGGCGATCGAGAAACCGAGGGTGTGAAGAACCAGCGCGCGATGGGAGTAGAGCACGCCTTTGGGGTGCCCGGTCGTCCCCGAGGTATAGCAGAGCGCCGCGGCGGCCTCCTCGTCCAGCGCCGGCCACGCAAATGCCGGTGGTGCCGCGGCCAGCAGGGTTTCATAGTCGTGCATGCCCGGCGGAACCCCCTGCCCCGCCGGCGCATCCGACATCACCACGATGTCTTTTACCGAGCTCAGATGGGCGCGGACCTTCTCCAGCAGCGGGAGGAGCGAGGCGTCGACAATGAGCACGCGGTCCTTCGCGTGGTTGATCACATA
>Ga0070707_100001911_pt1 | contig 19959 bp, 24 predicted proteins | sample KBSK5502metaG_FD_65468 | JGI IMG/M metagenome (GOLD analysis project Ga0070707, IMG submission 65468) | Corn, switchgrass and miscanthus rhizosphere microbial communities from Kellogg Biological Station, Michigan, USA - KBS K5-50-2 metaG | ecosystem: Host-associated > Plants > Roots >...
GGTGCTGGACCTGGTCGCGGCGCGGTTCCTCATCGTGCCGGCCGAGCAAGATCTCGCCGGCTTCCACAAGGTCGTAGGTCCGGTGCGCACGACCCCGGGCGGTCCGGGCGTGCTCTACGAGCGCGACTCGACCGTCCCGTACGTTCGCGTGCTCTCGGCCGCGATCAAGATCCCCGACGACCAGACGACGCCGGCGCTCGTCGATTCGCGGTTCCCCTACACCCGCGTGATTGCCTATCCCGACACCGCGACGCTCGCGGTGGAGCCCATCCGGGCCGGTCAGGCGCCGCCCCCCAGCGATGTCAAGGCGGACGTGGCGGAGTGGGAGCCGGGCCGGATGCGGATTACGCTCACTGGATCCGAACCCAAGCCTACCTTTCTTCTAGTGAGCGAGAACTGGTATCCTGACTGGCACGCCGCGGTGGACGGGAAGGCCGTGCCGGTCCACCGGGGCGACTACGCCTTTCTGAGCGTCCCGCTGCCGGCGGGCGCCCGGGAGGTCCGGCTGGAGTTCGCCTCCGGCGCATACGGCCGGGGCAAGCTGATCACGACATTGGCGTTGCTGCTGACCGCGGGACTGCTGGCCGGCGCGGCGCTGCGCGCACGGCTGCGGAGGACGGGTGACTGAACGCGCGCTCGTAGTGGTGCCGACGTACAACGAGCGGATCAACCTGCCGCAGATCATTCCGGCCATTCTCGCGCAGGATCCGGGGATCGAGGTGCTCGTGGTGGACGACAACTCCCCGGACGGGACGGGCCAGCTCGCCGACCAGATGGCGGCCGAGAATGCGCGGATCCACGTCCTCCACCGCGGGCGGAAGGAGGGACTCGGGAAAGCCTATCTGGCCGGATTCCGATGGGCGCTCGACCAGGGGTACGATCTTGTCTTCGAGATGGACGCCGACTTCTCCCACGATCCCCGCTTTCTGCCGACGTTCCTGGAGGCGATTCAGGACGCAGACCTCGTCATCGGCTCGCGCTACAAGACGGGGGTCAACGTCATCAACTGGCCGATCGCCCGGCTGCTCTTGTCCATCGGGGCCAACCAGTACGCCCGGCTCGTCACCGGCCTCCCGCTCGCCGACTCGACCGGTGGCTTCAAATGCTTCCGCCGCCGCGTGCTGGAGGCCATCCCCCTGGAGCGGGTCCGGTCCAACGGCTACGCTTTCCAGATCGAGATGAGCTTCCTGGCCTGGAGGAAGGGGTTCCGCATCCGGGAAATTCCCATCGTGTTCACCGACCGGGTTGAGGGCCAGAGCAAGATGAACGGCAGAATCGTGCGGGAGGCGGTCTGGATGGTGTGGTGGCTCCGGCTCCGCTCGCTGTGGGGGGGGCCGTGAAGGGGACCATCTTCTACAAGATGACCGGCTCGGGAAACGATTTCGTCCTCCTCGACGGCCGGAGCACCACGGCGGACGAGTGGTCGCGCGAGCGCATCGTGCGACTCTGCGACCGGCGCAGCGGCGTCGGGGCGGACGGGCTCGTGATCCTCTCCCCGGAGGACGGAGACGCCGTCAGGATGGCGTTCTTCAACTCCGACGGCTCCCGCGCTGCCATGTGCGGAAACGCCGCGCTCTGCAGCACCCGTCTCTCCGCCCATCTCGAGCTCGGGCCGGCGGACGGCATGCGCCTTCTGACCGACGCGGGAGTCGTCTTCACGAGATGCCTCGAGGACGGCGAGCGGGCGGAGATCCGGCTCCCGGATGCTCAGGTCCCCAAGCCGGTGCCGTCGATCATGCCGGTCCGCGGAGAGCGCGAGGTTTGGCTCGGCTGCGTCGGGGTGCCGCACCTCGTCCTGCTCGTCGAGGACATCCGCGTGGTCGATGTCGGCGGCCGCGGCCGCCCGCTCCGGCACGACCCGGCCGCGGGCCCCGAGGGCGCCAACGTGAACTTCGTCGCGGCGCCGAGTGAGGCGGGGGCGCCCTGGCTCATCCGGACCTACGAGCGCGGCGTGGAAGGGGAGACGCTGGCGTGCGGCACCGGGACCGTGGCCGCCGCGCTCGCGCTCGCTCAGCACGCGGGCAAGGCGCTGCCGCTCGAGTTCCGAAGCTGGGGCGGCGAGCTGCTGACCGTGCGCGCGGCGCTCCGCGGCGATGTCGCGACCGACGTCTGGCTGGGTGGGCAGGGGCGGCTGGTCTTCCGGGGCGTCTGGGAGGGATAACGAGGGCATGGCGCCCCCCGCCGGCGCGGCGTATGCTCATGGCGTGCGAGTCCTCAACTTCCTCTCCCCCCTCTTTCTCGTCCTCGCCGCCGCCGCGGCCGCCGGTGCGGTCGTTCGGTGGGCCGTGGCCGACGCCCGCAAGCGCGGCCGGCCGGGCTGGGCGGTGGCGCTGCTCCTGGTGGCCGCGCCCTTCGTGGGGTGGCTCTTCTGGCTCGCGCTCCGGCCCGCTCCGGTGGATGCCTGGCGGCGGGACCTCGGCGGTTCTCCGGACAGCAGACAGGGACACTTCACCTTTGCCGCCTGCCTCGCCCTCGCGTGGTACAACACCGGGACCATCTGGACGGCGCAACGCGTCCTCTACCCGCTCAAGGCCCTGGTGGGGCAGGCGGACCACTACGCCTACGACGCCCGCTACGCCGAGCTGATCCAGCTGCCGGTCGTCACGATGTTCTCTCTCTTCCTTCTCGTGACCGCCGTGCTTCTCTGGACCCGGCCCGCTGAAGTGCCGGAGTGGGCGGTGTGGATGGGGGCCCTGCTCGAAGGGGTCACGCTCGCCTCCACGATCACCCGGGAGGTTCCGCTCCAGGTCCGCATGGTTAGGGAGGGGTTCTCCGAGGCCCTGAACGCCCAGGTGATCGCCGTGAACTGGGTCCGGACCCTCGCCATCACCCTGCACGCGCTGCTGCTTTCCTGGATGGCTCTGCGCGTCATGGCCCCGAAGCCGCTGCTTCGGGTCGGCCGGTGGGGGGGATAGTCCGCCGGGCTCTCGCACCAACCAGCCACCCGCGGGACCGCTGCCATGCGGATCCAAGACCCGGCTGTAGAACAATCATCCAAGCGACAGTGGGGCAATGGGTTGCTGGCGCTAGTCGCCGGTTATCCACTGTTATCCCCACTCGTACTTAACATAATACATCTTATACGTCATTGGGATCCGTTGTTCGGCGCCGGTCCCCTAAGCGGCGCTGGCGGACTGCCTATCGCGACCCTGGCCCAACAGAAAACGGCCCCGGCGCGATCCGCCGGAGCCGCTACCACGATTCCCGCCCGGAACCCGTCCGGGACGGCTTTCCTGAGCCTATTGGGCGGCCGTCAGCTCCCCCAGGCGAACCTGGGCCTCGTTCACCGACGGCGCGCCCGGGTGCTTCTCGACCACCGTCCGGTATACCCGAATCGCATCCTGGGTCTTGCCGGCCAGCCGGTATGCGCGGCCAGCATCGATCAGGTAGCTGGCTTTCACATAGGCGACTTCCGCGCTCGCCGCCGCCTGCTCATACGCGGCGGCTGCCTCGGCGAACTTGCGGCCGTTCTCTTGGGCGACGCCGAGGAGGCCGTAGGCGGGAGCGGCAAAGCGTGGCGCAGGCTTGCGGGCCACGAACTCGCCTAGGTTCGCGGCGGCCAGCTCGCTCTGTCCGCTCGCCATCCGGATCTGATTGAGGGCCAGAACGGCCTCGTTGGCGGCCTCGGTGCCCGCGTACGTCTGAATGACTCGCTGGAGGTCGGCGGAGGCCTGCGGCAGGTTGCCCTTGTCAGCGGTCGCGAGCGCCTGGGAAAATACCCGCGCCGCGAACTCTTCCTTGCGACGCCCGCTGGTCACGACGAACCAGACGCCCAACGCGATCACCGCGACCGCCGCCAGCCCGGCGAACGCCTGGCGCTTGGGGTCTTGGAGCCAGGAGGCTGTGGGAGCCGCCTCCGTCGTTCTTCCCTTCGTCGTCGCTTCGACCGTCGTCGCCATGAATATCCGGCTGGCTCAGTGGGACAATCGCATCTGGCTCCCGTCGCCGGGAGCCAACAAAGCTACAAGGATGCGCCGTGCCCACGCCAGCGGCGGGCATCGGTTTCAGCGCAGGTCCACGCCACGGCCGCAAAAGGCCGGTGTATCAGCACTTGATATTGAGCTTGAAGTGAACGCAGGAAGGCAATCTTCCGCAACGGATTAGCTTGCCGGCTGCGCTCTCGGCGCCGCCCGACTCAATGGCTCAAGCGCGGTTCCAACCCGCCGCCGAGCGCGCGCATGACCGACTTCCGTCCCGCGTGGAGACGCGATCGCACCGTCGCGAGCGGGAGACGGAGCATGGCGGCGATCTGCTCGTAGCGGAGGTCGTCGGCGAAGTAGAGCGCCGTGACAACCCGGTCCTCAATGGGGAGGTCCCGAATCGCCCGAACGATCCGGGTGGTGGGATTATCAAGGGCCGCATCGGAGACGGAGGGCTCGGCGTCCGCGCACCGCCAGGCGCACAGGTCGATCAATATCGTGAAAAGCGACTTCTTGAAGTCGGCGTCCGGTTCCCTTACCCCGCGGAAGGTTTGTCGGGCGGCCTCCTCCACCAGCCCTTCTGCCATACTTGCCTGGCCGCTGAGACCGAGCGCGAGCCGATAGGCGATGCCCAGCACGGCGGCGAGCGCCTGGAATGCGCTCCCCTGCTCCGGGGTCGCGGAGCTCTCGGCGACGCGGACTGAATCACATACGTGATGCCGGTTATCGACTCCCCACTCGTGGTCACGTCTGTCCCCGCCCTGCGACCAGCCCTGGTCATCTCCCACCAGCGAATCGCCTGGATGTCGCCGCCCTTGGCGCGCACGTAGAGGGCCTCCCCCACTAAGGCCTCAGCCCTCGCCCTGGAACCTGTTATGTTGAGCGCCCCCGAGAGGACTCGAACCTCCGACCTTCAGTTTAGGAAACTGCTGCTCTATCCATCTGAGCTACGGGGGCCGGTTTGTCCTGCAATATCTTGCCGCTGGGACCTCACGTAAAGTCTGAAGCCCGGGCACCCCCGGGGCTCATGCTCCGGCGCTTGCCGCCGATACTGAGGGCGAGACCCTGAACCGAGGTTGAGTAGCGCATGGCACGCCCTCCCCGGAACACCGCCAAGCGGCCGGCTGCGCCGGCCGAGTCGATCGACGCCAGGGTCGCGCAAAACCCGGCGACCCCGCCCGGGGTGCTCGGCCGTCTCGCGGAGCAGCCCGAGGCGCTGATCCGCTCGGCGACGGCAACGAATCCGCGCCTGCCGCTTCGGGTCATCCATGTGCTCGCGCAGGATCCTGATCCGGTGGTGCGCCGGCACGTAGCGCGCAACCCACGAGTCCCGTACGGCGTGCTGACGAGCCTGACGCAAGACCCCGACCCCGAGGTGCGTCGCACCGCGGAAGAAGCCCTCCAGGCCTGGGAGGCCTGACGGCCTAGTTCGGGTTGGACGACTTCTCCTTCTGCTGCTGGGCCTGCTTCATCTTCTCCCGCATCATCTCCATCTGCTGTTGAGCCCCCTGCATCATCTGGCTCATGCTCTGGCCCGTGTAGCCGGCCGGCGGCTTGAAGGCGTCGTCGCTGATCGACTTCCTCTCGATCTTGGTGGCCTCCATGTCGACGGTGGACTTCCCGTCCTCGATGGAGGTCATCTTGAGGAGGCCCTTGCCGCCGCTCAGCACCTGCTTGTACTTCGCCATCATGGTATCGAAGCGGCCCTTCGCCCCCCTCGTCATGGGATTGTTGACCATGATGTCGTAGAGCGCGAGGCCGACGCCGGGCGCCACGCAGGCTTCGCCCTCCTTCTTCTTGCCGTTCTCGGTCGTCGTCCCGTGCCACACCTCGCAGCGCGTGCCGGCCACCGTCTCGGTCCGCCCGGTCTTAGTGATGTCGATATCGAAGTCCTTGTCCTTGTTCTCGTCCGAGGCGCCCTTCTTGGCGTCCTTCATGCGGTCGGCCATGGGCTTCATCATGGCGGCCATCTGGTCCATGTCGGCCTGGGTGATGGTCATGTACGTCTTCTTCCCGGGCTGCACGATCATCATGCTGTGCGTGTCGCCGTCGAAGATCATCACGCTGCTGTCGCCCCCCATCCCCTCCCACCGCACTTTGTGCCCCTTGGTGGTCTGCAGCATCGTGGTGTGCGTGCCGTCGCTCTTCTTCAGTTGCCGGAAGGTGATGACGCCCTCGAAGCCGGTCTGGGCCGCCACGGGCGTGGCGCCGATGGCGGCGAGGGCCGCGGTACACGCCGCCAGGGCGGCATGAAATGTCCGGGTCATGGGGTGCTCCTCGGTGGATGACGTAGGGGGCGCCAGCCCGAAGGCCGGCCCACGTGGAACATAGGCAATTGGGACCCAAACCGCGGGGCCGGACAACCCGGCTCCCTACACGCGCGCGACGGTCTGGAACGTCGCGCCTTCGAGCTTTCGGGTCCCCCCGAGCGCCTCGATCTCGAGCAGAAAGGTCCAGCCCGCCAGCTCCGCTCCCAGCGCCCGCGCGAGTTGTCCCGCCGCCCGGGCCGTCCCGCCGGTCGCGAGGACGTCGTCCACCACCAGCACACGCGCCCCATGCGTCCAGGCGTCGCGGTGGGCCTCAAGCGCATCCTGCCCGTACTCGAGGTCGTAGCTCTCCCGCAGGCTCTCCCACGGCAGCTTCCCGGGCTTCCGGGCCGGCACGAACCCCGCGCCGAGCGCGGTCGCCACGGCGCCGCCCAGAATGAACCCGCGGGCCTCGACCCCGAGAACGTGGGTGACGGCCGCGTCCGTGAACGGTGCGGCCATGGCTTCGACCACTCGGCGCAACAGACCGCCGTCGCGCAGCACCGGGGTGATGTCCTGGAAGAGAATCCCCGGCTTGGGGTAGTCCGGAATCGGTCGCAGCGTGCGCCGCACCAAGGCGGCGAGGTCTTCGGCCATCGGCCCGGAGCTCCTATCGAATGTCGAATCCGCCCCGCTCGACCGCGGCGGGCGGCAGGTCCATGATCTCCAGCGCGTCCACCTCCGCGTGGGCAGGGCCCCGACGCAGCAGGCCTTCCAGCTCCGCCAGCGCCGCATCGGCCCCCGACGCCACTACCTCCACTCTGCCGTCGGCCAGGTTCTGCGCCCACCCGCTCAGGCGCATGCGGGCGGCATGGCGGTGCACGAACCAGCGGAACCCAACGCCCTGCACCCGGCCCGAGACCACGAAGCGCCGGATCACGCGCCGGCACGCCGCCAGGCGCGCACGCCCTCGATCGCGGCGGGCATCAGCGAGAGCACGATGATGGCGAGGATCACGAGGCTGAAGTTTTCCCGCACGACCGGGAGATTCCCGAAGAAGTAGCCGCCGAGGACGAAGAGCGGGACCCACAGCAGCGAGCCCAGGATGCTGAACTGGAGGAAGCGCGGGTAATGCATGGCGCCGACCCCGGCCACGAACGGTGCGAACGTTCGAAGGATCGGCGCGAACCGGGCCAGCACCACCGTCTTGCCGCCGTGCTTCTCATAGAACGCGTGGGTGCGGTCGAGATACCGCCGATTGAGGAAGCGGACCTTGCCGCTGAAGGCCCGGGGCCCCACCCACCGCCCGATCCAGTAATTGGTGTTGTCGCCGGCCACGGCCGAGGCGGCGATCAGCAGCACCAGCACCACGGGGTCCAGGGCGCCGAGCGCCGCGATCGCCCCGGCGCCGAACAGAAGCGAGTCGCCGGGGAGAAACGGCGTCACCACGAGCCCCGTCTCGCAGTAGATGATGAGGCACAGCAGCACGTACGTCCCGGTGCCGTAGCGCCCGACGACGTCGCTCAGGTGTCGGTCGAGGTGCAGGAACAGATCGACCAGCGTCGAGAGCCATTCCATCACTGGAACCCGTGTTTGCCGAGGAGCGGCACGAAGCGCACGTCCCCAAGAGTGGTGCGGCGCACGCCGCCGAGTGCGTCGCGCTGAACGAGGGTCAGAGACTGGGTCGCCCGGTCGCCGAGGGGGATGACCATCCGCCCGCCGGGGGCGAGCTGGTCCACCAGCGGCTCAGGAACCCCGGGCGATGCCGCGGCCACCAGGATCGCGTCGTACGGGCCGAAGGGCCGCCAGCCAAGCGTGCCGTCCCCCACCAGCACGGTGACGTTGCGGATGCCGGCGGCCTCGAGGGCGGCCCGCGCCCCCTGGGCCAACGCGGGGACCCGCTCGACGCTGAAAACGGTCTCGGTCAGCAGAGCGAGGAGCGCCGTCTGATAGCCGGACCCGGTGCCGACCTCGAGCACCCGCTCTCGGCCGCCCAGCGCGATCAGCTCCAGGTAGCGCGCCTGGACGTACGGCTGGGAGATCGTCTGCCCGGCGCCGATCGGGAGCGCCGTGTCGTCGTACGCCCGGTGGCGCACGCTTTCCGGGACGAACAGGTGCCGCGGCACCTGCTGGATCGCGTGCAGGACGGCGAGATCGCGGATGCCCTTCGCCCGCAGCGTCTCCACCAGCTGCACGCGGTATCCGCCGTAGCTGTCCCCCTCCCCTATCCCCCCAGCGACCATGCGCGCACCGCCTCGAGCAGGGAATAATTGGTGAGGTCCATGTGCAGCGGCGTCACCGAGACGTAGCCCTCGCCGACCGCGGCGTGATCCGAGTCCTCGTCGCCGGTCCAGGTGATCGTCCCGCCGCCGATCCAGAAGATCTCCCGCCCCCAGGGATCCTTCATCCGAGCGAGCGACTCGGAGAAGAACCGGCTCCCGAGCTTGGTCACCCGCACACCTTTGACCTCGTCCGCGGGGACCGGCGGCAGGTTCACGTTGAGCAGCGTGTCCCTCGGGAAATCGGGGGCGCTGGTCATGCGGCGCACCAGCGCCACGAGCAGCTCCCGGTAAGTCGCCATCGTCTCCGGGTGGTGACCGGCGAACGAGATGCCGATGCCCGGCACTCCCAGCATCACCGCTTCCATCGCGGCGGCGACCGTGCCCGAGTAGAGCACGTCCTCACCCATGTTGGGCCCGTGGTTGACGCCGGAGAACACAAAGTCGGGCGGCTCGGGCATCAGGGCCTGGAGCGCGAGCATCACGCAGTCGGTCGGGGTCCCGTCCACCTGGAAGGCCCCATCCGGCCGGCGCATCGGGCGGATGGGCCGGTGCAGCGTGAGCGAGTGCGAGGTCCCGCTCTGCTCGCGGTCCGGTGCAACGACCGTCACCGTGCCCACGGCGCGGCACACCTCGGCCAGAAGCGCCAGGCCGGGGGCCAGGATGCCGTCGTCGTTGGTGATGAGGATATTCATCGGGGGGAAAAGTAGGCCCAAACAGGCAAACAGTGAACGGTGAACGGTGACCAGGCGCTCCGCTTTCTCGGAGCCCCCTGTTCACTGTTTACTGTTCACTGTTCACGCTGTTTCGTCCCCCGCCCCTCGAGAATCGCCGTCACCGTCTCCAACTCCTCCCGGACCTCCCGCACCATCTGCGCCTCGAACGCCCGCCGGGCCGACGGCTTGAGCTCACCCGAGCGCCGGTACTGGTCGATCCGTTGCCGCGCGCCCTCGATCGTGTACTTCTCGCTGTAGAGCAGGTGCTTCACCAGCATGATGAGCTCGACCTCACGAGCCTTGTAGACCCGGTTGCCCGAGCGGTTCTTGGCCGGATTGAGAAACCGGAACTGGCTCTCCCAGTAGCGCAGCACGTGGGGCTTGAGATCGGTGAGCGCACAAACCTCACCGATCGAGTAGAACTCCTGGACTGGTCGCGCGGTCGTCATCGCCACTGCTCCGATTTGAGCTCGCGTCCCATCAGCTCGGCCACGCCCTCGCGCGCGGGCTTCCCGCGGAAGAGCACATCGCACACCTGCGCCGTGATCGGCAGCTCCACCCCCACCCTCGCCCCGAGCGCCGCTCCCGCCCGCGAGGCGTTGGCGCCCTCGGCCACGCTGCGGTGGGCCGCCCGATACGCCTCGAACGACGTCCCCTGCGCCATCGCGACTCCCAGGGCGCGGTTGCGGCTCAGCCGTCCGCAAGCGGTGAGGATCAGGTCGCCCATCCCGGCCAGCCCGGCGAAGGTCAGCGCCTCGGCGCCGAGCGCAAGCCCGAGACGGGTGATCTCCGCCAGCCCGCGGGTCAGCAGCGCCGCGCGCGGGTTGTCGCCCAAGCCGAGTCCCTCGAGGATGCCCGCCGCGACGGCGATCACGTTCTTGAGCGCGCCGGCCAGCTCGACTCCGATCACGTCGCCGTGGGAGTAGACCCGGAACGTCGGCGTGGCGAACAGGCGCTGAGCCGCCTGGGCCGTGCGTTCGTCCACCGCGGCCGCGACCACCGCCGTGGGCTGCCCCGCGTAAACTTCCTGCGCGAAGCTCGGCCCCGACAGGACCGCGACCCGTGCCCCCGGCAGGGTCTCGGTGATCACGGCCGACATGAGCGCCAGCGACTCGACCTCGAGCCCCTTGGTGGCGCTCACGACCAGGGTGCCGTCCGCGACGCACCCTGCCACCCGCCCCAGCACGGCCCGCACCGCGTGGCTGGGAGCCACCGAGACGATCACCTCGGCTCCTCGCACAGCCTCCGGTGCGTCTGCGAACGCCAGCAGCCGGGAATGGAGCGGCTGCCCGGGGAGAAAAAGCGGGTTTTTGTGCTCCGCGTTGATCGCCTCGACCACCTCCGGCTCGTAGGCCCAGAGACGGACCGCGTCGCCCTTCCGTGATAGGAGATCCGCCAGGGTGGTTCCCCAGCTGCCGCCGCCGAGAACGGCGACGCGCGTCACGACGTCCGACCCGCCGGCTCACCCCCCTCGGCGGGCGCCGGGGCCGCTCCCGAGGCCGCCCGGCGGCCGAACCGGTTCTCGGTGCCTTTGGCCAGCCGCTGGAGATTCGCGCGGTGCTTCCACACGAGGAATCCCGCGAGCGCCGTCTCCACGATCAACACCCCACCGCGCGCCCCTTCCAGGAAGTACGCGGCCACCGGAAAGAGGGCCGAGGAGACGACGCTTCCCACCGAGACGTAACCGGTGAGCCACACCAGGGCGGCCCACAGAACCACCACGGCGCCGAGCGCCTTCGGCGCCAGCGCCAGCACCACGCCCGACGCTGTCGCCACGCCCTTCCCGCCCTTCAGGCTCACGAAGATCGAGAACACGTGCCCGATGACCGCGGCGACGCCGCAGTAGAGGGGGAAGAGCGGGATGTCGGGGCCTCTCGCCTGCGCCACCCAGACCGGGATCGCGCCCTTCGCCGCGTCCGCCAGCCCCACCGGGATGGCGTACCTCCAGCCGAGCACGCGATACACGTTGGTGGCGCCGAGATTCCGGCTGCCATGCTCGCGCAGGTCGATGCCCTTGAACACGCGGCCCGCCAGGTAGCTCGTGGGGATGGCCCCGAGCAGGTACGACCCGACCAGCCAGGCGACCGCGGAGATCATCGCTGCTTCGAGCCTCGCCGGGTGAACTTGAGCCGGAGCGGCGAGCCGGGGAACGGCCACGCCGCGCGGAAGCCGTGGACGAGATACCGCTGGTACGACTCCGGCACGTCGTCCGGCCGGTTGGTGACGATCGCGAACGTCGGCGGTGCGGTGCCGATCTGTGACGCGTACAAGAGCTTCACCTCGTCACCGGGCTTTTGCGGCGGCGCCGCCCGCTCCACCAGTTCCTCGAGCAGCCGGTTGACCTCGGCCGTCGGCACGCGAACGTCGCGGGCTTGGGCAACCTCCACGATGAGGTCGAGCAGGTTGCGCACCCGCTGGCCGGTGAGCGCCGAGACGTAGAGGAACGGCACATACCGGAGGAACGGGGCTTTCTCGATCAGTTCCTCCTGGCCCCGGTGTGCCGTGTTCGCGTCCTTCTCGGCGACCAGGTCCCACTTGTTCACCACGATGATGAGCCCGGCCCCGCGCTCCCAGGCCTCGGTCGCAATGCGGAGATCCTGGGTGTGGAGGCCGAGCGTGGCGTCCACCACGAGCACACACACGTGGGCGCGCTCGATCGCCCTCCGCGTCCGCAGGGTGGAATAGAACTCAAGGTCATCTTCCACTTTAGCTCGTTTTCGTAACCCTGCTGTATCAATGAAGTTGAGGGCCGTACCTCGGAACCGCAAGAGGGAGTCGATCGCGTCGCGGGTCGTCCCGGGGTCCGGTGTTACCACGTGCCGCTCCTCACCGAGCAGTCGGTTCACCAGCGACGACTTGCCCACGTTGGGACGGCCGACGACGGCGACGTTGATGCCCTCCTCGCCCTCGCGGGGATCCCGGGGGGGCAGTCGCTCGACCAACGCGTCCAGCAGATCGCCGCTCCCCTTCCCGACGCCGGCCGAGACGCCGTGCGGCTCGCCGAACCCCAGCTCGTAGAAGTCGAATTGCGCGGTGCTGCGCTCGAGGTCGTCCAGCTTGTTCACGGCGAGGAGAACCTGGCGCCCGGCTTTGCGCAAGCGATCGGCGATCGCCCGGTCCAGCGGGGTCACACCTTCCCTGCCGTCCACCAGGAACAGGATCAGGTCGGACTCCGCCAGGGCGAAGTCCACCTGCTGCCGGATTGCCCTGTCCATGGAGTCGTTCGAATCGGGCACCAGGCCGCCGGTGTCCACCAGCCAGAACGCGCGCCCCCCCCACTCCGCGTCTCCGAAGTGCCGGTCGCGAGTAGTGCCGGGTCGCTCCGAGACGATCGCCGGGCGTCCGCCGACGATGCGATTGAAGAGGGTGGACTTGCCCACGTTGGGGCGACCCACGATGGCGACGGTCGGCTTGGTCACGCGGCGAGCGGAAAGGCGAGGGCGTCCGCGAAATCCTTGGAGAGGCGGATCTCTAACGGCAGCCCGGCTGCCAGGCCCTCGATACTCAGGTTGTCGATGAACCGCCCGTCGTCGTTGACGCACTCGCCGGGCAGCAGCGCGAGCGCGAGACCGGTTTGCGCGGTGAGCGCCTCCCGGATCGCGCCGCCGGGCAAGAGGCCTGCGGTGGTGACCGATGGACCGAAGAGGGTGTTCACCACCGGCACGAGCTCGAACGCCGCGCCGGTAGCCCGCGCCAGCGGCTCGAGAACCTGCGGCATGAGCGCCGCCATCGCGGTCCCGGTGACCACGCCGATCCGCTGTCCCCGCCACCCCCCCAGCGACGCGGCCTCGGTGGCGATTCGCTGCTGGAGCCAGCGGACGGACCCGACGCCGTTCTCCACCTGCTCGAAACCGTCATAGACGCCCGCTTCCGGCAGCGCGAGCCCGGCGCGGAGATAGAGCTCGTCCGCGCCGTAGACCCAGTGCGCCTCCCGCTGCGCCAGCGCCGCCGGCCAGCGCGACTCGACCTCGAGTACCGCCGCGACACACTCCTCGGTGGTCGGCTCGCGGCAGAGGTGATGCTTGCTGAATTCGGTCAGCCCCACGGGCACCACGGAGCACGAAAGCACCGCGGGGCCGAATGCCCAGAGATCATCGAGCGTCTGCCGCAACACGGCGCCGTCATTCACCCCCGGCGACATCACCACCTGGGTGTGGAACCGGATCCCGTGGTCGGCGAACCCGCTGAGCTGAGGGATGATGTCGGGGGCCGTCGGGTTCCGGAGGAGGTACCGGCGCACGCCCGGGTCCGTGGCGTGCACCGAGACGTAAAGCGGCGACAGGCGGTACTCGATGATGCGCTCGATATCGCGCCGCTTGAGGTTGGTGAGCGTGGCGAAGTTCCCGTAGCGGAACGACAGGCGATAGTCGTCGTCCCGGATATAGAGGACATCGCGCAGCCCCTCCGGCAACCCGTCCACGAAGCAGAAGTCACAGCGGTTGGCGCAGCGCCGGATGCGGGGCGGCTCCAGCGCGAGCCCCATCGGCTCTCCCAGCGGGCGCTCGATCTCGAACTCGATCTCTTCTCCGTCCGGCTGGCGGACATGGAGGCGAATCTCTTCCTCGGCCGTGAGGAACTCCCAGTCGAGAAAGTCCTCGAGCTCCCGGCCGTTCACCGAGACGAGCTCGGTGCCGGCCTTGAGCCCCAGCTCCTCGGCGATCGAGTCGGGTTCGACGGCAGTGACCTTGATCATGCGGGCGGTAATTTCGCCTCCTGCGCTGCTAAGAGCAAGAACCAACATTACTTCCGCTGTCCCGGTTCAAGTCACCTGTCACCCGGCTCCGCTCCTGGCCCTTCGCGCTCGCGGCCCAGGGCTCGCCGAACGCAATCTAGGCGCGCACATTCCAGCTCTGGCTCGGCCGGATCCCGGTGACCGAGCGCGACGTAACGCAAGCGCATTATCCCGTGCGACGACCCTGACGACGGAGGGAGCGATGACGGCGGCGGCAAAGGAGTCCCACGGAGCAGATGAGGACTCTCGGGTTCAGGCAGCGCTGGAGCAGCTGAACGGCCTCCTCGTCCCGGGCGAGACGCTCCAGGCGTACGCCGTCCAGAGCCGGCTTTTCGCGCTTGCCAAGCGGCGCCTCCTCGTCGGCGCGAGCAGCGGTCGCCTGCTTGTGCTTCATCGCAATCTCCTGGGCGGGTTCCGCCTGTCGGATCTCCGATGGCAGGACTTGAAGGACGTGAAGCTCAACGTCGGGATTTTCGGCGCCGATCTGACCGTCACAACGCTCGACCAGGCCGACCTCGCGAGCCAGGACCGGACGGCCGGCGTGTTTCTCCTCACCGGACTCCGGAAGGCGCAGGCGCAGGGCGTCTACCGCATCTGCCAGGCGCAGGAGCAGCAATGGCGGGAAAAGCGGCGGGTGCGCGACCTGGAGGAGCTGCGCGCCAAGTCGGGCGGGCTCCAGTTCGGCGGGGGTGTGGGTGGCGTCGGTGGGGTCGGGGCGGCCGGCGGCGGCGATGCGGTCGAGCGGCTCAAGGCGGCCAAGGACATGCTGGCGAACGGGCTCATCACCGACGCCGAGTTCGAGGCGATCAAGGCCAAGGTGGTGTCGGGACTCTGATCACTCCACCACGATCTCGCCGACGTCAGGGCCGAAATCGCTCTCGACCGGACGGGTGCCGGGCGGGGGACCCCATGGTCCCCCGTCCACCCGCACGGCCACCCGGTGGATCCCGGGTGGAATGGCCAGCCGACCGACCCAGTCCTCCTTCCCGCTTCGCTCCAATCCGATCGGCACCCAATCGGTGAAGTCGCCCGCGAGCTCGACGCTCCGCGCCCCTGGCGCGCGGAGCTTGATCTCCCGTCCCCCCGGTGCGGCGGGCCCGATGTGGAGTGTGCCCTCGTCGCGTCGGGCGCGAGCATCGGGGGCGGCCCGGGACGCCGGAGCCGGGCGCAGCTGCACACGCATTCCGAGCACGAGGTAACGCGAGCCGGGCAGCGCGGTCACCGGGTCGGTCGCGCTCCTCCCCGCCCCGGCAACGAGCGCCAGCTGCGGCGTGAGACTCCGGCTCGCGAGCACGCTCCAGAGCGTCAGCTCGGGCGCGCTGCGGCTGAACCGGCGGCCGAGCGCGACGTCGAAATCGAAGGCGGCGAGCGCCAGACGGCCCGAGACCAGGCCGTCGGTGAAGGTGTTGCGCCTGAGAGCCGGCCCCGGCGCCGGGGTCGATGCCTGGGTATCCGCGCTGGCGGCGGCGGCGGCGATGTTCCCGCCGGGGCTCGTGGCGATGTCGAATGCCGTGCTGGTGAGCGAGAGACCCAGGCGCACCGGACCCAGCTGCGCCGTCGTTCCGACCTGGACCCGGCGCAGGGGGCGCCAGACCCCGAGCGAGTAACCGCTACCGAGCGAGCCGCCGGCCCAGATCGCCGTGGCCGCCGACGGGTAGGCGAACATCCGCAACCCGCCTTCCACAACCGTCGCGCCGTGCACCTGCTCGTGCCAGGTCCAGCCGAGATTCGCGTTCGCCTCGAGCGCGATGGGGCCGAAGCGCGGCGAGGTCAGCGCTCCGGCAGCGTTGCCCTGAAAATTCCAGCGGCCGGACGCCCCGTTCGAGTACGCGCCCGAGGCGCCCAGGCGAAGTCCTCCTGTCTCGAGGCTGAAGGAGGGCGCCACCGTCGCGACCGCGCCGGAGAACGCGTCGTCCGAGCGGCTCGTGCCCGCACCGAGATCGAGCGCGGCGGTGAATTGCGCCGCCGCCGGGGCGGGAGCGACGGTGAGGACCGCGACGACGCCGAGCCCGCGCGGGGTCATGGCTTACCCGGTGGGTCGGGGGCGGGGCGCGGCGCCGGGGGCTCCCCCGCGTCGGGCCCCGCCCGCTGGGAGGGCACTTGAGACCGGCGGCGGAGCGCGAGGAAGTCGTCGTCGGAGCGACCGTCGCGCGCGAGGTCGAACACCGATTGATAGGCCCGGTCGGGGGGCGTGCCTTCCGCCACGAGGTCGGCGAGCACCGAGATCGGAACCACGAGTGACCGACCCGAGCGAAGGGCGCGGAGGCGCTGGAGCGTGTCGGCCGGGACGCCCGCGCGGATGGCCGCCGCCGCCGCGGTGACTTCGGCGTCGCTGGCCTGACCGCCGAGCGCGGCGCGAGCCCGGCTCAGCTGGCCGTAGAGGGCGGCGACCACGGCGCGAATGCGATCGCCGCTCGCGCCCAGTGTGTTGCCTTCGAGCGCCTTCTGCACCAGCGGCTCGGTGGGCAGGCCGACCACGCGCGCGGAATCCACCAGTCGCTGCACTTCGCCGGCGGTGATGGGATCGAGCCGGTCGGCGACGCGGCGGTCCTGGCCGGCGAGGCGTGCGGGACCGATGAGCAGGAGCGCCGCGAGGGCGAGCGACAGGCGCAGACGCATGGGAATCAGCTCACGGTGAGGACCGAAAGAGGCGCCCCGTAGTCGTCGTCCGGAGCGGGCGGCTCCGCGGGGTCGCTCTTCCATTCGCGGCCGTCCACCAGGAATGTATAGCGGTACCGCCCCGGCCGAAGCTCCAGGCGAATGGTCCACTCGCCTGCCCCGGTCTGCTCGAGCGGATTGGCGGCGGGATTCCAGTCGTTGAAGTCGCCCACCACCACCACCGCCGACGACGCGGGAGCGACGAGGCGGAGTAGGACGGGGCGGGATCGGGGCCCGGCCGGCGCAGTCCGATAGACGCCGACCGCGATCACGACGCTTGCCGCGAGCGCGGCCGCGAGGCCCAGCCATCTGCGGGAGCGCGCCCAGGTCGCCCTCCGCCGCCCGGCCCCGATGACCCGCAGCGCGCCCGCGTCGATCGCCGGGTCGAACGCGACGGGCCGCCTGAGCTCCGCCACCACACGGCGGAGCGTCGGGTCATCGGGTTGCGGCCGGCGGTCACCCGGCATGAACGTCATGCAGCAACTCCCGGAGCTTCTGGCTCGCGCGTTTGACCCGCATCCGCACCGCCGGCTCCTTGGCGCCGGTGAGGCGGGCGATCTCCTCGTATTCCATCCCCTCGACGTAGCGCAGCAGGAAGGCCTCCCGGTATTGCGGCCGGAGCCGATCGAGGGCCCGACCGATCTCCTCGCGCCAGCCAAGGGTTTCGCTCACGTCACCCCGGGTGGGCAGGTCGTCGGGGAGCACGACCACTCGATCATGGCGCCGGAGGCGGCGCTGAAGCGTCCGGCACCGGTTCACCACAATGCGGAAGAGCCAGGCTCCAAAGCGCTGCGGATCCCGGCAGGAGGCCAGGGCCCAGTACGCACGGACGAAGGCGTCCTGTAGGGCCTCTTCGGCATCCTCCCGGTTCCCGAGCATGTGCAGCGCGTAGAGTCCCAGGCCGTTGCGATAGCGCGCCATCAGACCGGCGAACGCCGCGAGGTCGCCCGCAAGCGTCCGGGCGACCAAGACGGCATCGCTCTCTGTCGTCCCTGAAAGACCTCCACCGGCGTCGCCCTGTGACAGGCGCACGGGCCGGGCCGGGCTTTCCGCCGGCGATGGTGACAGCGCGGCCTCCCGGGGAGTCATTCGTGCCTTGCACTCGCGGCGGTGTATCTCACGGATGCCCCTTCCCCTACGCCGGGATCTCGCGGATGGACGTGTACGTCGTGCGAATCGAGCCGTCGCCGCAGGTGGATGCGTCGGCCGCACCGGCCGCCTGGGTCACGGTCGCGACGCCCGATCACGCCTTCAATCTGCTCTATTTTCAAAACGGCACCACTGCCCTGGCTGGGCGAGGGGGGCGTGATCCGCCAGCCCACGGCTCCGACCAGCCGGGATGAGGCTTTCCCCCGGCGTGGGGACGGAGTAGCGCAAGCGGCGGCGGGCATATTGGGCCCCCTCGTCTACCGGCGCCTGCACCCGAGCGCTTAGGAAGCTGCCATGGCCTTCGGTTCGTGACAGACGGCGCCCGAGGAGCTGCCTATTGTTGAGAGTCCCCCGGTTGCCGGGAGCATCCTCCGCTCACCCCGAGCGCCCTACATGCGCGCACCTCGTGTTCTGTCCGCAGCCGTCGCCTCCGTCCTGGCGCTGTCGCCGCCAGCGCTGGGACAGCGACCTGCCGCACTGCCCGAGAGCGCCGGCCACCGAGTCGATTCGGTCGTGGTCGCATTCATGGCGGCGCACCATGTCCCCGGTCTGTCCCTCGCGATCGGCCTCGATCAACGTCTGATCTGGTCGAAGGGGTACGGACTCGCCGATTTGGAGAACTTCGTCCCGGTCACCACCTCCTCGGCGTTCCGGACCGGATCGATCGGGAAGCCGATGACCGCCACCGCGGTCATGCAGCTCTGGCAGGAAGGCAAGCTGGATCTGGACGCGCCGGTGCAAACGTACTGCCGAGCCTTTCCGCGCAAGCGTTGGCCGGTAACCGCCCGTCAGCTGCTTGCGCACCGAAGCGGCATCCGGGACAAGACGCCGGAGGAAGAGGCCAACTACCGGCACTTCGACAGCATCGAGGCCGCGCTCACGATCTTCGCGAACGACTCCCTGCTCTTCGAGCCGGGCACCGTGTTCCGCTACACCTCGTACGGGTACGATGTCCTCGGCTGTGTGATCGAGGGTGCGTCGGGGATGTCGTATCTCGACTACATGGCTCGCAGGGTCTTCACGCGGGCCGGCATGCGACACACCCAACTGGATGATGCCCGGGAAGTCATTCCGCACCGGGTGAGCGGCTACGTGCTGGACGAGAGTGCCAAGCTACGGAACTCCATTCACGACGACATGAGCAATCGCATTCCGGCCGGCGGATTCGTCTCTACGCCGGAAGATCTGGTTCGCTTCGGCGATGCGGTGCTGGGCGGAAAGCTCGTGGCCGATAGCGCCCGGCGGCTCATGTGGCAGGTGCAGAAGGGGCCGGGGGACAAGACCACGGATGAGGGCTACGGTCTCGGGTGGGCGATCTCGGACTGGTACGGGGTCCAGGAGGTGTCCCACGGCGGAGGCACGCCCCAAGTCTGTGCCCTCCTGTATCTCCTCCCGTCCAAGGGATTCGTCGTGGCGTTCATGATGAATCTGGAGGCGGTGGCCGATCGAGGCGACCTGGCCGGCGATCTCGCGAAGGTGGTTCTCGGGCCCAGAGCGCCGCACCGCTGATGGCCGCTGGCGACCGACCTATCTCTCGCACCCAAGAGTATCGACTTGGAACGGCCGCCCTTGGTCTGGTGGCCGCCTTCGCTTGCACCCGCTTGGCCAGCTTGACCTCGCGTGCGTGGGGTGGCAACATTTTGCGCCGCGCCTGATGCGGTGATACCCACTGTCACGTCGGTGCCGTAACGTCCTTCCAGAGGGGGAAGCTTTCTATGGGAGCCAAATTCGGTGCGGCCGTGCTGTCGGCAGCAGTCGTCCTTGCCGCTTGCCAGGAGCCGTCGGCCCCGCCCACGTCGAGTCACTCGGCGGCGGAGTTCGCCACAAAGCAGACAGCGACGGGCCTGGGGCCGGCCGAGCGCGCGGCCCTAATCGCAGACCGGGTGAATGCCAGGCTGGCGGCCAAGGGCGTCCGCATGCGCCTGGGTGGCGCGACCTTCTTTACCATCGGCAAAGGCGTGCCGGCGTTCCGGAGGCTCCGAATCGGTGCCCGGTGGCAGAAGCGCGATCTCCACTACATCCTGGATGACGCCCATTACACGACCGACGTTCCGGCACCAGACGTCGATGCCGCGCTGGTCGCGGCGCAGGCGAGCTGGAACACGGTGCAGAACGCGGGCATCAGCACCACCCGCGTGCGGCCGAAGCCGGCTGGGAACATCGAGCTTCTCGACCAGATCATCCTCGACCCCAACGGCGTGTGTGTGGATGTCCAGGACCCGAATTTCGAGGGACCCTTTGCCGACATCGTGACCTACG
>Ga0070707_100001912_pt1 | contig 19958 bp, 17 predicted proteins | sample KBSK5502metaG_FD_65468 | JGI IMG/M metagenome (GOLD analysis project Ga0070707, IMG submission 65468) | Corn, switchgrass and miscanthus rhizosphere microbial communities from Kellogg Biological Station, Michigan, USA - KBS K5-50-2 metaG | ecosystem: Host-associated > Plants > Roots >...
TGACTTGGATCCTCTGGTACCGGCCTCGCCCTGTAAGCGACTTCGTTTGGTACAGGGCCGTTGGCCGGTCGATCGCGAACGGGAGCGGCTTCGCATACGCCGGAACCCCGACCGCGACGCGGCCACCCGGGTATCCACTCCTCCTCTCGTTCGCGAACATACTCTCCAGCAACTCGCTCCTCGCCGACCGGATCCTGACGACGGTGTTCGGTGTCGGCACGATCGTCCTCGCGTACCTCATCGCGCGCACCCTCTTCCGTTCGGAGATCACCGCGCGCATCACGGTTCTCCTCCTCGTCTTCTTCCCGAACCAGATCGCGTACGGAGGACTCACAGCAAGCGAGCTGCCGTTCTCGTTCTTCATATTGCTCGGCGCATGGGCGCTCTTGTCCAACAAGCGCTCGATCTGGATCACGCTCGGCGCTGGAGCCGCGTTCGGAGCGGCGCTACTCATCCGCCCCGTTGCGTTGGTGCTCCCTTTCGTCGTCGTTCTCGTGCTGCTCCGCCGCGAGGGGTTGAAAGCATTACTTCGGAACTTGGTCGTGACCTACGTCGTCATCGGCCTGATGCTCACGCCGTGGCTGGTACGCAATCACACCGCCTTCGGCCGGTACGCATATTCCGCCGAGGGCGGCGAAGCGCTGCTGGAGGGTACGTTCCCGCACATCCCCAAGGGGAGGGACGTTGTAGCGCGCTCCCACAAGCTTGTTCCACCGACGGGAGATCCCATCGTCGACGACGCCGCGCGGCAGACCTATGCGCTGCGATACATCAAGTCTCATCCCGTCTACATGCTCAGGTTGATCCCCGGCAAGCTGTATTACATGCATTGGAGCGACTCGGAAGCGATCGCGTGGACCATCGAAGGGCTGGCCACTCCCACCCAACCCGCTCCGGCGAGTCTTCGAACGTGGGGCTCGATCGCGAATGACTACTACCTTGCGGTGCTCATCCTGACCTTCGTCGGGCTGCTCGCAGGGATCGTCGGAAGGAAGAAAGGGGTTCCATTCTCCGGCCTTCCCGCGTGGATCTGGCTCGCGACGATCCTGTTCTATCTGCCGTTCGTCGGTACGGCTCGCTACCACGCCCCGCTCATCCCCTGGATGGCGATGTACGCGGGTGTCGTCGGGGCGATGCTGATCGGCCGCGCACGCGACCGCGGGCTCGGCCCTCGACCGATGATCTCCGCGTCGTGAACACACGATCCAAGCCACAGTCGAGGGCCAACGTCCTTCGTCGTGTGATCCCGAGATCCGTTCGCCGCAAGATCCCGAAACCATTACGCAGATTCCTCCTGCGTATCTATCCGGCCGTCCCCCCGCTCAGCTCCCGGTACGATCGCGCAACCCAAAGTCGCATCGTCGTTCTCCCGCTGCCGGTGGCACGGGGACCGCTCCGGTGGAGACAGAAACAGTTTGCCTTGACACTTCGAGTGCCGGGAACCTTCTGGGTCCCGCGCGTGCTCGGCGAGAAGGGGCTCGGCGAGTACGAACCCGAAGCGTTGAGCGTTTTCCTTGCCCTGCTTGAAAACGCAGGGCGTCGCGCTGTCTTCTTCGATGTGGGGTCCAACGTTGGGCCCTTCTGCCTCGTCGCGGCAGCGGTCTCGAGCGCGCGCGTCGTCGCGTTCGAACCGGCGCCGGCGACTGCGGATGCCCTTCGTGCCATCAAAATAGACAACGATCTCAAGATCTCCGTCGAGCAGATGGCTCTTGGCGACCACGACGGTGAATCGCAGCTCTACCTGTCGATGCAGTCCGACGCATCGAACTCTCTGCAGGCCGACTTCCGCGAATGGCAGGAAACCGTCGCGGTTCGGGTCGAGACGCTCGACGGGTACAGCGCGCGGACCGGTCTCGTTCCTTCACTCTTGAAGATCGACACGGAGGCAACGGAGCCCTCTGTGCTTCGGGGGGCCCACCGGCTGCTCGACGGTCCCAAGCCACCGATCATCTGTGAGGTGCTCCCCGGCCGGACTGAGCACGATCTCGAAAAGATCTTCGGCTCGTACGGATACGCGTTCTACAGGATCGGCGAGAACGGCACGCTTGAGCGCCGTTCGCAGATCGAAGGAGATCAGGAATACCGGTTCCGCGACTGGCTGTTCTCGGCGCAGCCGCTCACCGACCGGTTCGCGCGCGCCGTCCGTCGCTGGAATGAAGCCCTAACGCCCTGACTCCCCGGCGCGAGCCGAGATCTACCTCAGTCTCCCCGGACCGGCTTGCAACAGAGCTGTCCGCAGCGGTCGTAACCGTAAAGCCTTCGCGCAGCATCCAATCGCGGATAGCGAGGGGCGGGCATCAGGGTGAACCGCTCGTCGACACTTTGGAGTTACGTCCGGAGATCGGAACGCTTAGGAGACTGGAACGCGATCGAGCGAGTAAACGATGATCGGTCCCGATACTGAAAGTATGGAGACATCGCGAACGAGCCGCAGCTCCGATTGGAGCTCCTTCCACGGCGTGGCCACAACGAGATCAGTATGGAGGATAAGGGTATCGATTCCGAGTTGCCGCAGCGCGATGAGCGCGCTCTTAGAAGGCAACGCCAACGCTATCGCCAATGTGTGGTCGTAATACGAGGGCCGATATCCCGAATACCCGTTCGCGATGGGCCGCCAGTGCTTCGTCTGATAAAGCATGTACTCGATGTCGAAATTGCTGGGACCGGCCCAATTACGCAAACTCGGCTTTCCCGTCGGGAGCTCCAAGATCGCGCCGGGACGATGAGCCAGCGACGCATAGACGGAAGGCACGCGCACGGCCTTCCCGAGCCCGATGGGGATGGAAAGCCCCTCAGCGAATATCGCAGCGGTCAAGAGGATGCATAGAAGCGTCGCGAAGCGAGGGAACCATCGTAATAACGAACGAGCACCAAAAGCGGCCATAACCGAGAGGCCCACCAAAGTGATTATCTCGACGCGGGCAGGAACCCTTAGGGCATGCAAGAAGCTGAGATGCTCGAAGAGGAACTTCCACAGGCTCGTTCCGGCGACGGCGTGGGGTCCGAACGAGATCAGGACGGCGATGACGGTGAAGGCGAGCGTCGCTGTGAGCACGGGTCCGTCGCGACGGAAATGCCTGAAGGACAAGAGACCGACAAGAGCTAAGACTAGGCACGCTGCACCAGGGAACAGGGTGCGTTCCAATCCGGCCAATCCCCGCTGGTTGCGCCGAAACGACGCAGTCGTGGTTGCCCAAAGAACGTTGTTCTTCGGCGCGCTGAGGTACGACGAGTAGACCGCGGAATAGGGCCCCGCCTGAGCTTCCGTTCGGACGAAGTTCGGATCTCGCTGCTGGATCCGGTGATACGGAAGCGCAAACGGCAGCAGGATCCCGCCCACCAGAACGGTGGCTATCGCACCCTGCAGAAGGATCGACATGAGTCGTTTGGGACGCGACAGCACCGCTAGAACGACGGTGAAGGCCACGACGGCAAGGGTCAGATAGATGGCCTGATACCAACTCGTCAGGGCGGCCATCACGAACGCGGACCCCGCAAGCGCGACCCAACGCGGCGATTGCGTTCGAAGCCATCGGTGGATACCGAGGAAGCACAACGGCATCCATCCGCTTGCAAGGATCTGTATGTGCGCGATGTTGATCACATGCCCGAACCAATACGGACAGAATGCGTACGCCGCGCCCGCTACGATCGCGGCTCGCCGGTCTTGGACGAGCTCGAAGGCGAGGAGAGCGGCCGTCAACCCAGAGAACGCGATCGAAAGGATCAGGACGATGTTTTGCGCCAAGTACGGATTCCCGGTCGTCCAATCGATAGGCGCCGCGAACAGTGCGAGACCAACGCTGTGGTCCGTGTAGGCAAGCGCATCGGGCGCCGGATAGAAGATCGGATCCTGGAAGAGACGCGTCGGATAGTGCGCGAGCGCGTGTGCGTCCCAGGCCAGGACGTACGTCGTCAGCCGGGAGTCTCCGAAATCGGCCGGAGTTGATGAGGCAAGGTGGAGTCCAAGAGGAAACGTGAGGACGAGCGCACCCGCTAGGTAGAGTCCCGCGATTGAAATGACGAATCTTTTCGACAGTCGCTCGCGGAGTGGTTCTTCGCGAACCGCATCGACGGAACCGGTCGCGATCTCCACCTCTTCTGCCTTGGCCACGGGGCCTATTGTGCCCGCTCGCTCTCAGAAATCGAGTCAGCAGGGACGACGCTCTTTGTAGGATCGAGATCTGCGACTCGCAGGAAGCGTGAAGGCCCAGACCGGTCTGACGAGGTGTTGCTCGTCAACACTGCTGACGTTCTGTGAGCGCCGCTCAGGCGGTTCGAGCGCTGATGAACGCGATCAGCTGTTCCAGCGCCTCGCGCGCGCTTCCTTGATCGAGCGGCCGTAACGCGGCGCGCGCACGTCCCTGCCAGTCTTCGACGGCTGCGCGCGCAAGCTCAACGCTTCCGTTCTCGCGCAGGATGGTCAGCGCGGCTTCTGCGTCCTTGGCCTCGAGCGCGCGCCGCAGATCATCGCCGCCGGGCGCGCGCCCGCCCAGGGTTTCGAGCGCCGGCAGCGTCAGCACGCCTTCGCGCAGGTCCGTGCCCGGCGTCTTCCCCGACTCCTGCTCCTCGCCCGTGACGTCGAGGATGTCGTCCGAAAGCTGGAACGCCATCCCGAGCGCGATGCCGTAGCTCGTGATCGCCTCCACGATCTGTGGCGAGGCGCCGGCCAGCCACGCGCCGAGGTGACACGACGTCGCGATAAGCGACGCGGTCTTGCGTCCGATGACGTCCAGGTAATGGTCGGCCGCGACGTCGAGCGAGCCGGCAGCCGCCGTCTCCATGATCTGGCCCTCGCACAGCTCGGCGATCGTGTCGGCGAGGCGCCTGGACACGTACGCACCGAGATCCGCCGCAAGGCCGGATGCCCGCGCCAGCAAGAAATCACCGGTCAGAACCGCCACGCTGTTGCCGTAGCGCACGTTCACCGTCGGAACGCCGCGACGCATCGTCGTCTCGTCGATCACGTCGTCGTGATACAGCGTCGCGAGATGCGTCAGCTCTATCGCTGCGGCGCACGCGATCAGCCGCTCGTCCTTCGGATCGCCGGTGTACCCGGCGAGCAGCGTCAGCATCGGGCGGAATCGCTTGCCGCCCGCGTCGATCAGGTAGCGCGCGGCTTCGTGCACCATCGTCTGATCGCTCGTGATCGTTTCGTGCAGCACAGTCTCGACGCGCTCGAGGTCGGCGCGGATGTCCAGCTCGAGGATCGCAACCGGATCGCGCAAAGACGCCATGAACGCAGCCTACCCGGTGAAGAAGGCCGCCGTGCGCGCGATATGCATGATGGCCTCGGGGTACACGCCGAGAAACAGCGTCGCCGCCGCGGTGATCGCGACGACGAGCGAACCGGTCGGCGTCAGTCCGAGCACACCGGGCTCACCGCTCGGCTCTTGCAGCCACATCAGCACGATCAGCCGCAGGTAGAAGAACGCGGCGACGACACTTGCGAGCACGCCTGCGATAACCAAGCCCGTCTCGCCCGCTTGCACGGCCGCCTGGAACACGAAGAACTTCGCCATGAACCCGGCCGTCGGCGGGATCCCGGCGAGCGACAGCAAGAACAGCGTCATCGCGCCGGCAAAGACGGGATGCCGTTGCCCGACTCCGACCCATGACGCCATCTCGAGCCGTTCTTTCCCTTTCGGCGCCGACAGCGTCACGACGGCGAACGCGCCCAACGTCATCGCCGCGTACACGAGCAGGTAGAACAGCGAGCCTGCGATCCCGTTCGCCGTCGCTGCGATGACGCCGACCAGCACGAAACCGGCGTGCGCGATCGATGAATACGCGAGCAGCCGCTTCACGTCCGACTGCACGATCGCGAGCAGCGACCCAATGACCATCGTCACGATCGCGATGACCCACAGCGCCGGCCGCCAGTCCCATTGCAGCGGGCCGAGAGCCACGAGGAACACGCGCAGCAGGACGGCGAAGCCAGCCGCCTTCGTGCCGGCGGCCATGAACCCGGTCACCGACGTCGGGGCACCCTGGTAGACGTCGGGGGTCCAGGAGTGGAACGGGACGACGGCGATCTTGAATGCGAAGCCGACGGCCAGCAGTGCCGCAGCCGCGAACATCAATCGGGAGTTTGTCGATGGTGCTCCCGAAAGGCCTGCGATCTTCGCGATGTTCGTCGTGCCCGTCGCGCCGAACGCGAGCGCGATGCCGTAGAGCAGGATGGCGCTCGAGAAGGCACCCAGCAAGAAGTACTTCAGCGAGGCCTCCTGCGCGCCAGCGTCGCGACGCGCGAGACCGACGAGGACGTACAGCGCGAGCGACAGGACCTCCAGCGAGATGAAGACGAGGATCAGGTCGTTGGCCGATGCCAGCAGAACCATCCCCGCGGTCGCCAACAGCAACAGCGGGTAGTACTCGAACCGGTGGATGTGCCGCTCGCTCAGGTAGTTGTACGACATGAGCGTCACGATCGTTACGGTGAACAGCAGGATCATCGTCGTGAAGGTGCTGACGCCGTCGACGGCGACCATCCCTTGCAGACCGACGATCTTCTTCCCCGCCAGGATGAACGTGAGGTACGACGCGGCGCCGATCGTCGTCAGCGTCATCCCCGCGAGGACGCCGCGGTGCACGCGCCGGTAGATCGCTCCGGCCATCAAGGTGAGGATGGCGCCGCCGCTCAGCGCGAGCGTCGGGCCGATCGCGCGCCACGCGATCGCGGGAGCGTGCGTAACCGGCACTACTTGCCTCCCAACGACAACGTTGACGTCGTGTTCGCTTGCTGCACGCGTTGCACGACGTTCGATAGCGACGGGCCCATCCGGTCGAGGAACGGCTTGGGATAAACGCCGATCAGCACGATCATCGCCAGGATCGGCGCGATCACTAGCTTCTCGCGGCAATCGAGGTCGAGGATGTGCTTGTTCTCTTCCTTCACGACCGGCCCGTGCCAGACGCGCTGGTACGCCCACAACAGGTAGACCGCCGCGAGGATGACGCCGAGTGCGCCGATCACCGCCCACAGCCGGTGCGCGGTGAACGACCCGATCAAAACGAGGAACTCACCGACGAACCCGTTCAGACCCGGCAGCCCCAGCGACGACAGCGTGACGATGAGGAAGATGCCACCGAAGATCGGCATGATCGCACCCAGGCCGCCGAAGTCTTCGATCAGTCTTGTGTGACGCCGCTCGTACAACATCCCAACCAATAGGAAGAGCCCGCCGGTCGAGACCCCGTGGCTGATCATCTGCAAGCTGGCGCCTTGGAGGCTCGTCAAGCTGAACGCGAAGATGCCGAGCACGACGAAACCGAGGTGCGCGACGCTCGAGTACGCGACGAGACGTTTCAAGTCACGCTGCACCGTCGCAACGAGCGCACCATAGATGATCCCGATCAGCGCCAGAGTCACTACCCAGGGCGCGAACTCCTTCGCCGCGTGCGGGAACAGCGACACGGCGTACCGCAGGAACCCGTACCCCCCGAGCTTCAGCAGCACTCCGGCCAGGATCACGCTGCCGGCCGTCGGCGCTTCGGTATGCGCGTCGGGCAGCCATGTGTGCACTGGGAACAGTGGCACCTTGATGGCGAATGCGGCGAAGAACGCGAGGAACAACCAGCGTTGCAGCGCGACGCTGATGTGCACCGTTTGGATCTGCGCCAGATCGAACGTGAAGTGATGGAGCGGGCCCGACGCGTGGAACGCAAGCACCAAGATTCCGGCGAACATCAACAGACCGCCGAGCAGCGTGTAGATGAAGAACTTCACGGCGGCGTATATACGGCGCTCGTAGCCCCAGTACCCGATCAAGAAGTACATCGGGACGAGCATCCCTTCCCAGAACACATAGAAGAGGAGCAAGTCCCCGGCGAGGAAGACGCCGATCACGGCGGTCTCCAACGCGAGCAGCAAGCCCATGAACAGCTTCGGGCTCTTGTCGATCTTCCACGACGCAAGGACGCAGATCGGGATCAAGAACGTCGTCAGGATCACCAAGAACAAGCTGATGCCGTCGACCCCGAGCTTGTAGGTCGCACCGAACGCGGGGATCCAGCGATGCTGCTCGACCATCTGCATCCCCGCTTGGCCGGTGTGGAAGCTGGCGAGCATGCCGAGCGAGAACGCGAAGGCCACGATGGATGCGAACAGCGTCCAGCCGCGGATCAAAGCCGGTCTGCTGTTCGGGAAGGCGGCAAGGACGACCGCGCCGGCGAGCGGCGTCCAGAGAACCCAGCTGAGCCAGGCCATCAGCGCACCGCCCTCGCGACGAAGAAGGCGAGCAGCAGCACGCCGCCGCCGAGGATCCCAAGTGCGTACGTGCGGACGAACCCGGTCTGCAGGCGTCGACCGGCGGCAGCGACCTTCGTCGTGATCGTGCCGACCTCGTTGACGGCCCCATCGATGACCTTCGCATCGACGACGAATGCGAGCGCAGTCGCGGCCAGCATTCCGACGCTCGTGAAGAGGAACTGGTACACGTCGTCGACGAAGAACTTATTGCGGAGCGCGCGCCAGGCAAGCCCGGGGTTCTGCCGGCGGCGCTCCCAGTCCCATGCGCCGGTTGCGTACAAGCCGAAGGCGACGGCCGAACCGCCCAGGCCTGCGGCGGTCGCGATGCCGGAGAGCGCGCCGGCCGACAATCCTCCGCTGCGATGCGGAACCAGATCGGGCGAGACGATCTCGGTTGGTTCGCCGGCAACCACCGCAGCCGGATGGGGCGCGAGCGACGGCTCAAGGAAGTGCGCGAGCCGGCCGCTCTCGCCGTTCCCATTGATCAGGAAGCCGCCTATGATCGCAGCGATACCCAGCAACACCATCGGGAAGATCATCGAAACCGGCGACTCGTGCGGGTGGAGATCCTCGGTGTCGCGGCTCTTGCCGAAGAACGCCAGCCACAGTAAGCGCGTCATGTAGAAGCCGGTGATCGCCGCTCCGATCACGCCGATGATCCAGATCGTCGTGTGACCCGCGCCGTACGCACCTTCAAGGACCTGGTCCTTCGAGAAGAACCCAGACGTACCGGGGAACGCGATGATCGCCAGCCAGCCGAGCACGAATACAAACGCCGTCCATGGGATCTTCCGCCAGAGACCGCCCATCTTGGTAATGTCGCCGCGATCGTGCAGCGCGTGCAGAACGCTGCCGGCGGCGAGGAACAGCAGCGCCTTGAAGAATGCGTGCGTCAAGAGGTGGAACATGCCGGCGACGTACGCGCCCGAGCCGACGCCGATGAACATGTAGCCGAGCTGCGAGATCGTCGAATACGCAAGCACGCGCTTGATGTCGTCCTGCGCGATCGCGATCAGACCAGCCATCAGCATCGTCGCGGCGCCGATGCTCGCGACCACGACGGCGGCGCTGTGGCCGAGGTCGTAGATCACGTGCGTGCGCGCGACCATATACACGCCCGCGGTCACCATCGTCGCTGCGTGTATCAAGGCGCTGACCGGCGTCGGGCCCATCATCGCGTCCGGCAACCAGACGTACAGCGGGATCTGCGCGCTCTTCCCGGCCGCGCCGCCGAACAGCAGGAGCCCGATCGCCGTCGCGGTTCCCGCGGTGATCAGGGTCGGAGCGCTCGAAAAGACGGCGCCGAAATCGAGCGTGTGGAAGTGCACGAAGATCAGGAACAAGCCGATGACGAACGAGAAGTCGCCGACGCGGTTCGTGATGAACGCCTTCTTGGCCGCGGATGCAGCCTCCTCGCGATCGAACCAGAACCCGATCAGCAGATACGAGCAGAGCCCGACCAATTCCCAACCGACGAACATGATCAGGAAGTTGTTCGCCATGACGAGCAGCAGCATCGAGAACGCGAACAGGTTCAGGTACTGGAAGTACCGGCCCTCGCGCGGGTCCCCGCGCATGTACCCGATCGAATAGAGGTGGATCAGCGTGCCGACGCCGGTGACGACGAGCATCATCGTGATCGAGAGTGGATCGATCCGGTAGTCGACGTTCACATTGAATCCGCCGGCGTGGAAGAACGTGTAGATCGTGTGGACGAACGAGCGGCTTTCCGCCGGCCTGCCCACGATGCGGAAGAACGTGATCCCAGATACGACGAACGACGCCGTCATCATCAGTGTCGCGATCGAGCCGGCCGCGCGCTTCATGCGCTGGCCCCAGATCATCAAGATGATCGAGCCGGCAGCCGGGAACAGCAGGACGAGCCAGTCGGCGCGGACGATCGACGGTACCGCCGCTACCACTTGAACAGCCTCGCGTCGTCGACCGAGGCCGACTGCTTCCGGCGGAACATCGCAACGATGATCGCGAGGCCGACCACCACTTCGGCGGCGGCGACGGCGATCACGAAGAATGCCAGCACCTGACCGTCGAGCGTCCCGCTCATGCGCGCGAAGGTGATGAACGTAAGGTTGACCGCGTTCAGCATGAGCTCGATCGACATGAAGATGATCAGCGCGTTCTTGCGAAGCAGCACGCCCAACGTGCCAAGCGAGAACAGGATCGCGCCGAGGATCAGGAACGCGGCCGGCGCCATCAGGCGTCCTCGTCTTCCGGATCAGTCTCTGCCGGTGTGCGTCGCTTCCCGATCACCATCGCGCCGATCGCAGCAACGATGAGTAGGAGCGACGTGACCTCGAACGGGAACAAGTAATGGGTGAAGAGCAGCCGTCCGAGGCCCTGGGTGTTCCCCGACGCGTTCGCCTGCGACAGCCCGGTGAACGACGTCTTGTCGAAGGCTGCTCGTATGGTGAAGATCAGCACGCCGAGCAGCCCCATCGAGAAGATGATCGCGAGCGGGAACTGGAACCGGATGGTTTCTTTGTACTGATCCCGCCGGTCGACGCCGAGCAACATGATCACGAACAGGAAGAGCACCATGATCGCGCCCGCGTAGACGATGATCTGGACGACCGCGAGGAAGTGCGCCTCCAATAGCACATAGAAGACCGACAGCGTGAAGAAGTTGGCCACGAGGGCGAGCGCGCTGTGAACGGTGTTCTCGCCGAAGACCATCCAGACCGCGCTCAGCACAGAGCCGATCGCGGCGACGATGAACACCGCTTTCTCCACGCTCCCCTCCTCTCCTAGTGAGACCGGCCCGTGGCGCCGGGATGTTCTTCGTCCAGCCGAGCGGCCTCCGCCGACGCCAGAACCGGCGTCGCCTGCGGTCCGCCGTAGTAGTTGATTCCGCGCGCGCGCACTTCCTCGTCCGTATGTGGCGCCGCCTTCGCTCCCGGCGGGAGGGAAGCGAGCAGCATCTCCTTGGTGAACACGAGCGCCTCGCGCGATGGCCGCGCCAGCTCGTACTCGGTCGTCATCGTCAGCGCGCGCGTCGGGCAGGCTTCGATGCAGAGACCGCAGAAGATGCAGCGCGCGTAGCTGATCTGGTAGTCGATCGCGTACCGCTCGCCGGGCGAGTAGCGCGCGCTCGGCGTGTTGTCGGCACCTTGGACGAAGATCGCGTCGGCGGGACAGGCCCACGCGCACAGCTCGCACCCGATGCACTTCTCCAAGCCGTCCTCGTAGCGGTTCAGCAAGTGACGGCCGTGGAAGCGAGGCGAGACCGGCTTCTTCACTTCCGGGTACTGCGTCGTGACCGGCCGGCGGAGCATGTTTCGCGCCGTGACGGAGAGCCCTCTCAGGATCTCAACGAGCGCCACGGAACCTCCTGGGCATCGGCAGCAGCTTCGAGGGACTGAGCGTGCCGCGCGCGCGTAGCGTGAACCACGCGACCCACCACAAGAACAGGACGGCGAAGATCAAGCCGACCGATGCGGCAAGGGTCGTCCTGCTCACGTATTGCGGCAGCACGACCATCAAAGCGGTGACCATCACCCAGACGACCGAAACAGGGATGAGCACCTTCCACCCGAAGCGCATCAGCTTGTCGTAACGGAACCGTGGCAGGGTTGCGCGCACCCAGATGAACAGGAACACCATCACGCCGAGCTTGCCCATGAACCAGACCACCGGCCAGATCGGGCGAACGAACGGGATGATCGGGCCGCGCCAGCCGCCGAGGAATAGCGTCACCGCGACCGCCGAGGTCGTGATCACATGCAGGTACTCGGCGAGGAAGAACATCGCGAACTTGATCCCCGAGTACTCGGTGTGGAACCCGGCGACCAGCTCGGTCTCGGCCTCGGGCAGGTCGAACGGCGCGCGGTTCGTCTCCGCGAGACCCGCGACCATGAAAACGAGGAACGCCGGCAACTGGGCGAAGATGAACCAGTGCGGGATGATGTGCCCCCACGTGCCCGCTTGCGCGTTCACGATCCCTCGCGGCGAAAGCGTCCCCGCGTACATCACGACTGCGACCACGGAAAGGCCCATCCCGACTTCGTACGAGATCATCTGCGCGCTCGAGCGCACGCCGCCGAGCAATGGGTACACGCTGCCGCTCGACCAGCCCGCGAGCACGACCCCGTAGACCATCAAGCTTCCCATCGCGAGGAAGAACAGGATCCCGACGTTCAGGTCGGTCAGCTGTAGCGTGATCACGCGGTGGCCGATCCGGAAGTCCTGACCAACCGGAACGATCGCGAACGACATGAACGCGGGGACCATCGCGGCCAGCGGCGCCAGCATGTACGTCATCCGGTCGACGCCGACCGGACGGATGTCTTCCTTGAAGAACAGCTTGATGCCGTCTGCCAGCGCCTGGAGCAACCCGAACGGTCCCACGCGGTTGGGCCCGATCCGCTGCTGCATGATGGCGACCACACGCCGCTCGGCCCAGATCGTGAACATCACGCTGACGAGCAGGAAACCGAATGCCACGAGCACCTTGATCGCGTCGATGATGATGTCGAGCCCGTCCATCAGCTTTCTGCCCTCTCGACCATCGCGGTCTCGCCGCTTCGTCCGGTGAAGCCGGCATGACCGGGAACGAACACCACGCCGCGCGCGACCTCATCGGTGAGGCGAACCGGACCCCGAGCTTCACCCGACGCGGTTCGAACGAAGACGTCGTCTCCGTTGGACAGACCACGCGCATCGTCTGGGTGGATCTCAACGAAGAGTGGAGCAGCAGTCTGCGCGAGCGCATCGGCCCCCAGCATCATCGTGCCGTCGTCGATGAGTGGCCTGCGCGTCGCGAGAACCAGGCCGCCGGAAGCAGCGTTCTCGATCTTCCCCACGGCGACCGGCCGCGCAGCCGCCGGCGTTACCTTCAACGCCTTCATCTCCTTGCGCAGCGCTTCGACTGTCTCTGGGAACTGCACGCCCGCCTCGATCGCGATCTGGGCGACGATCTCGAAGTCGGATTGGCCGAGCCCGGCCGGCGGCACGGCCATGCGCACCGGCTGCGGCCGTCCTTCCCAGTTCTGAAGCGTCCCGCCGCGTTCGTATACGGCCGCCGCAGGCAGCACGACGTCGGCACGGCGCGACGACTCGGTCAGGAACAGGTCCAGCGCCACGACGAACGGCGCGTCGTCGATGCCGCGCGCGCCAAGCTCGCGGTCTTGGAAGTCGGTTGCCGGGTCGACGCCGGCGAGGAGCAGCACACCGAGGCCCGATGCGTCTTGCAGGATCGCGCGCGCATCGCGCCCGCGCTTCGACGGCGGGTCGATACCCCACACCTCGCCGAACGCGGCGCGGTCGTCGTCGTTGTCGACCGAGCGCCCGCCCGGAAGGAGTGACGGATGCAAGCCCGCCCATGCAGCCCCGCGCGCGCCGGCCTTGCGCGGGATCCAGCCGAAGGTGCCGCCGACGGCGGCCGTGATGTTCCACGCAAGTCCTAACGCGCCGGGCACCGCGGCAAGCTGCTCGCCGGCGAGCACCACGACCGAACCGTGCACCCCTTGCAACGCGGCCGCCAGCTCTTGCGCTTCGGCCGTCGCTTCGACGCCCTGCATCGCCGCTCGCGTGAACGGATCGAGCCCGCTGTTCCCGCGCGACTCGAGCGCGCGCGCAACGCCGGCAAGCAGCGCCGCCTCCGCACCCGGCCTGCACCGCGTCCACGTCGAGCCTTGCACGCGACCGGCCGAACGCCGCGCGCCGATCTCACGCACGGCGATGCCCTTGCGCGCGGCCTTGCGCACTCGTAGGAAAACGATCGGCGATTCCTCGTGCAGGTCAACGCCGATCGTCACGACCAGCTTCGCCGAGTCGATGTCTTGGTTCGTCGCCGTGATCGTCTTCGGGATCGCGGCGAGCACACCGTCTTCGTCTTCCCCGCCGATCGCCCTGCGCGCGTCGACGTCGTTCGTTGCCAGCACCGTGCGCGCGAAGCGCGACAGCGCGTAGGCGTCTTCGTCGAGCAGCTGCTGGCCGGCCAGCACCGCGGAGGTCTTGCCTGCCTCACGCGCGGCCGTGATCCGCCCTGCGACGACCTCGATCGCTTCCGCCCAGGACACGGCGACGAACTCACCGTTCTTCCGCACCAGCGGCTCGACGACGCGCTCGGGCCGCTGCGCGTACTGATACGCGAACCGGCCCTTATCGCACATCCATTCATCGTTGACATCGCCGTCGTCCTTCGCGAGAAGCCTCACGAGCTCGCCCCGGCGCATCTGAGCGGTGATCCGGCAGCCGCTCGCGCAGCGGTTGCACGTCGAGTCGGCGCTCGTCATGTCGAACGGGCGTGCGCGGAACCGGAACGTCGACGACGTGAGCGCGCCGACCGGGCAGATCTGGATCACGTTCCCGCTGAAGATGCTCTCGTACGGCTCGTCTTCGAAGATCGCGACCTGCTCCAGCGCGCCGCGCTCGAATAGCTCGATGAACGGGTCGCCTGCGATCTGGTCGCTGAATCGCGTGCAGCGCGCGCACAGCACGCACCGCTCACGGTCGAGCTTCACCAAGGGGCTGATCGGCACCGGCTTCGTGAACCGTCGCTTGGGGTCGATGTACCGCGAGCCGCCCGGTCCGTACGCAAGCGCTTGATCCTGCAGCGGGCACTCCCCACCCTTGTCGCACATCGGACAGTCAAGCGGGTGGTTGATAAGCAAGAATTCGAGCACGCCTTTCTGGCCGTCGCGCGCGAGGTCGCTCGCGAACTCCGTCTTGACGACCATCCCCTCCGCGACCGGCGTGGTGCACGCGGTGAGCGGTTTGCGCTGTCCTTCGACCTCGACCAGGCACTGGCGGCACGCGCCGAGCGGATCCAGCAACGGGTGGTCGCAGAAGCGCGGGATGTACTTCCCGATCGTCTCCGCGGCGCGGATGATGAGCGTCCCTGCAGGGACCGCGACGTCGACGCCGTCGATCGTGACGTTGACGGGCGCTTGCTCAGCGGTCAAAGGGACACCCGCCCTTCTCGATGTGGTCCTTGTACTCGCTCGCGAAGAGCTTGATCGTCGACGTCACCGGCGCGATCGAGAAGTCGCCGAGCGCGCAGAACGATCGCCCGATGATGTTCCCGGCGACGTCGTCCATGATCTTCAAATCTTCCGGCCGCCCGCCGCCGTTCTCGAAGCGCTCGAGCGTGTTCACCATCCAGTACGTGCCCTCGCGGCACGGCGTGCATTTCCCGCACGACTCGTGTGCGTAGAAACGCGTGTACCGGAGGGCTGCTCGGATCATGCACACGTCTTCCGCGAACACGATGATCGCGCCCGTTCCGAGCAGCGAGCCGGCAGCCATCACCGACTCCCAGTCCATGTTCGTGTCGAGCTTGTCCGGGCCGAAGAACTGCGTCGACGACGCGCCGCCTGGCGTGAAAGCCTTGAGCTTTTTGCCACCCTTCACGCCGCCGGCGAACCCTTCGATCAAGTCGCGCGCAGGCGTGCCGAACGGAACCTCGTAGTTGCCGGGCCGCTCGACATCGCCCGAGAGGCAGAACATCTTCGTGCCGGGAGACTTCTCCGTGCCGAAGCCTTTGAACCAGTCCGCCCCATTGGTGACGATGTGCGGCACGCACGCGAACGTCTCGACGTTGTTGACGACGGTCGGCTTCGCGAACAGGCCGTGCGTCGCGGGGAACGGCGGGCGCAGGCGCGGCTGTCCGCGTCGTCCTTCGATCGCTTCGAGCAGCGCGGTCTCTTCGCCGCAGATGTACGCGCCGGCTCCGCGATGGATGATCAGGTCGAGGTCGTATCCGGAGCCCATGATGTTCTTGCCGAGGATCCCGGCTTCGTACGCCTCGGCGGCCGCGCGCTCGAGCTGCCGCGCTGCGTAGGCGAACTCGCCGCGGCAGAAGATGTACATCTCGTTCGAGCCGATCGAGTACGCACCGATCGCCATGCCTTCGATCAGCTGGTGCGGGTCGCGCTCCATAAGCTCGCGGTCTTTGAACGTGCCCGGCTCGCCTTCGTCGGCGTTGCAGACGAGATAGCTCGGGCGGATGTCCTTCGGGATGAAGCTCCACTTCGTGCCGGTCGGGAAGCCCGCGCCGCCACGGCCGCGCAGCCCCGACGTCTTGACGATGTCGATGATCTGGTCGGGCGTCATCGAGAGCGCCTTCTTCAACGCCTCGTAGCCCCCGGTCTTGCGATAGCCGTCGAGGGTCGCGCCGTCCGCGGTGTCGAACCGCTGGGTGACGACCTTCGTCTGCTGCAGGGTCGAGGTGCTCATCAGCGCGGCGCCTCTGCACCCGACAGCCGGTGGTTCACGGGGCCGAACTCGCGGGGGACCTCGCCGCGCGCGCCCGGCGGAGGCTGCTCGCCGGTGTGCAACCGCTTCACGAGGTCGACCGCGTCGTCGACGGTCATCCGCTCGTAGTTCTCGTAGTTGACGCTGAACACCGGAGCGCCATCGCATGCGCAGAGGCACTCGACCTCTTCGAGCGACACGTCGCCGGCTGTCTCGCCGCACGAGATCCCGAGCTCTTGCTCGAGCCGGTCTTTCAGCTGCTTCCCGCCGGCGAGCGCGCACGACGGATGCGTGCACACGCTCACGAGCCATTTCCCTTGCGGGTCGCGCTTGAACATCGTGTAGAAGGTCGCCACGGCGCCGACCTGCGCGCGCGTGAGGCCGAGCAGATCGCCGATCTCGCGCATCGCCGCCGGGGAGACGTAGCCCTGCTCGGCTTGTGCGAGGTACAGCATCGGCAGTAAAGCGCTGCGCGACTGGCCGGCTGGGTAGCGCGCGATGAGCTTGCGCGCCTCTTCGTGGAACCGTTGCGAGAGCGGCGGCGCGTCGGCGTGCTCGTACGCCTTACCCATGAGCGGCGTGTCCATCCAGCGCCCTTGGATGTCCGTCACCGATCGACCCCTCCCATGACCGGGTCGATGCTCGCGACGGACGCGATCACGTCGGCGATCAAACCGCCGCGCACCATGTGCGGCATCGCTTGGAGGTTGATGAAGCTCGGGTCACGGCCGTGCACGCGCCACGGCTTCGTTCCGCCGTTCGAAACGATGTGGTAGCCGAGCTCGCCGCGCGGCGACTCGATCGGTACGTACGCCTCGCCGGCGGGAACTTTGAATCCCTCCGTCACGAGCTTGAAGTGATGGATCAGCGCTTCCATCGACTCGCCCATGATCTTGCGGATGTACTCGGGCGCGTTCCCCAGACCTCCCTCACCGAGTGCAAGTTGGGCGGGCCACGCGACCTTGCGGTCCTCAACCATGACCGGCCCATCGGGCAGAGACGCTGCGACCTGCTTCACGATCTTGGTCGACTCGCGCATCTCCTTGACGCGCACCAGGTAGCGCGCCTCGCAGTCTCCGGCCTCTTTCGTCGCGACCTCGAAGTCGTATTTCTCGTAGCCGCAGTACGGCGTCTGCTTGCGAAGATCGAGCGGCACACCGGCTGCCCGCAACAAGGGACCCGTGACGCCGAGGCCGAGGGCAACGTCGGCCTCCAATATCCCCACGCCGCGGTTGCGGTCGATCCAGATCTGGTTCTCCGTCAGAAGCTCTTCGTACTCGTCGACCTTCGCGGGGAACGATTCGACGAACGCGTTGACCTTTTCGAGCGTCCCGTCGGGCAGGTCGGTCGCGAGGCCGCCCGGGCGGACGAACGCGTGATTCATGCGCAACCCGGTGACGAACTCGAAGATGTCGAGGATCTGCTCGCGCTCGCGGAACCCATACAGCATCATCGAGAGCGCGCCGAGCTCCATCCCGCCGGTCGCGAGCCACACGAGGTGCGACGCGATCCGGTTCAGCTCCATCAGCAGCACACGGATCGCTTCCGCGCGCGTCGGGACTTCAACGCCGAGCATCTTCTCGACGGCCATGCAATACGCGACTTCGTTGAAGAACGGCGAGAGGTAGTCCGCGCGCGTGACGAACGTGACGCCTTGCGTCCAGTTGCGCACCTCGGTGTTCTTCTCTATGCCGGTATGCAGGTACCCGACGACCGAGTGCGCGTTCACGACGGTCTCTCCGTCGAGCTCGAGCACGAGTCGGAGCACGCCGTGCGTCGAGGGATGCTGCGGGCCCATGTTAACGATGAGCGTGTCCTCACCGGTGCGCGCGACGATCGTGTCCCAATCCTGGCCACCGACGAAGACCTCGGGCTGGCTCACGAGGTCCTCCCCGGATAGCCACTGGTCGTTGTCGGCTGGGTGCGAACATCGGGCGGTGGGATGAACGCGCCATGGAAGGTCACGTTCGTTCCGCCGAGCGGGTAGTCCTTGCGCTGCGGATACCCCTCCCACTCGTCGGGCATGAAGATGCGCCGAAGGTTCGGGTGGCCTTCGAACGTGATGCCGAAGAAGTCGTAGACCTCCCGCTCTTGGAAGTTGGCTCCCGGCCAGACGCTCGTCACCGTCGGGCAACGCTCGTCCCCTTCCGGGATCCACACACGCAGGCGCAGCCGGTGAGGATGCGAAGGCGACGACAGGTGGTAGGCGACCAGGAAACGGCGCTCCGACGGGTTCAGGCCGAGGTAGTCAACAGCGGATAGATCGGACAGCAGCTCGAACGGCACGTCGTCGCGCAGGATCTTGCCGAGGTCCGCGATGCGGTCGCGCGCGACGTCGACGGACACCTCACCGAACGCTTCCACCGGCTCGGAAACAGCCATGGGAAACCGTTCACGAGCGTGGGTGACGATGGCCGCGAGACGATCGTCCATGCTCAGCTGCTCTTCGCGAAGTGGCTCGCGCGGATCTGCTCGTGCAGCTTGAGGATGCCATCCATCAGCATCTCCGGCCGCGGAGGACATCCCGGCACGTACATGTCGACCGGAACGATCTGATCGACGCCCTGAACGATCGCGTAGTTGTTGAACATGCCGCCCGACGTCGCGCAGACACCCATCGAGATGACCCACTTCGGCTCAGCCATCTGGTCGTAGATCTGACGCAGCACCGGCGCCATCTTCTGCGACACGCGGCCGGCAACGATCATCAGGTCGGCCTGGCGCGGCGATGCGCGGAACACTTCCATCCCGAAGCGCGCGAGGTCGTAGTGCGCGGCGCCGGTCGCCATCATCTCGATCGCGCAGCATGCAAGGCCGAACGTCGCCGGCCACAACGAGCCGGTGCGCGCCCAATTGACGAACTTTTCGACGGTGGTGAGGAGAAGGCCGCTCGGAAGGGATTCTTCGAGACCCACCTACGCTCCGATCTTCTCGGCCGGGCGCGCGCGCTCCATGATCATGCGGCTGACGGAATGGCGGGTCGAACCTTCCTCTTCCCAATCGAGCCCGCCGGCGCGCCAGATGTAGAAGTATGCGACGAGCAGCAGCAAGACGAACGTTCCCATCTCTGCGAGCCCAAACAGCCCGAGCTCACGGAAGATCACTGCGAATGGATAGAAGAAGATGACTTCGACGTCGAAGATGATGAACAACATCGCGATCAGATAGAACTTCACGGGGAAGCGCTCGCGCGGCGCGCGCTCGGGCACGATGCCGCATTCGTACGGCGCGAGCTTCGCCGGCGTTGGGTTCCAGGGACCGACCTTAGAGGCGATGAAGATAGAGGCCACTGCGAACAGCGTCGCAAGGCCGAGCATCATCAGGATGGGCAGGTAGTCAGAAAGCACCGTTCACCTCGCGAAACGGCCGCAAACAGGGCTCACGATAGGAACAGCCGCCGCGCGCGTGCAAACCCAAGCGACGTTCACGAACGCACGCCCTCATGCTTCACGAATGCACCATCCGATCGATCGCCGGCGCGTTGCGGACCAAG
>Ga0070707_100001916_pt1 | contig 19939 bp, 17 predicted proteins | sample KBSK5502metaG_FD_65468 | JGI IMG/M metagenome (GOLD analysis project Ga0070707, IMG submission 65468) | Corn, switchgrass and miscanthus rhizosphere microbial communities from Kellogg Biological Station, Michigan, USA - KBS K5-50-2 metaG | ecosystem: Host-associated > Plants > Roots >...
CACCCGAACCCGAAAAGAATCCGGATGAAGAAGTGCCCGCCGATGAGAAAGTGATGGTGGATTTGTGGCATTGGAAAGACGATTACGTGCAACCGATCCAGCGGATTCGCGCCGAACAGGAACGTAACAGATCCTATCGGGCTATCTATGTCGTCAAGGACAAGAAATTTGTTCAGCTCGCCGACGAGTCGATGGAATCCATTTCACCTTCGAACGATGGCCGCTTTGCCGTTGGTTCGGACAATCGCGCCTACCGCGTCATGTCTGATTACGATCCGGGATTAACCGATTACTACCTGGTCAATAACGAGGAGGGCACGCGCAAGCTGGTCGGCAAGAAGCAACGATTCGGACTTTCAATTTCGCCCGGCGCCAGGTACGCGATTTACTTCGATGGCAAAGATTGGAACAGTTATTCGATCGCCGATGGCCGTACCGTTAATTTGACGCAAAGTCTCGGCGCGCGTTTCTTCGATGAAGATAACGACACGCCCAGTACTCCCTCATCCTACGGCGTTGCCGGCTGGACCAGGGATGATCGTGAGCTGCTGATCTACGACCGTTACGACGTCTGGCAGGTGGCGCCTGATGGCAGCGGCGGCAAAAACCTGACGGACGGGGTGGGACGTCGAGACAAGGTCATATTTCGTTACGTGCGGCTCGATCCGAAAGAACGATCGATCGATCCTGCGAAACCATTATTGCTGCACGCGGAAAATGAAGAGACTCGCGACTCGGGTTTCTATCGCGATAAGGTCAATGGCGGCTTACCCGAAAAACTTGTGATGGCCGCGAAGGACTTTAACAACCCGGTCAAAGCGAAGGACGCTGACGTGCTGATGCTTTCGGCTTCGCGCTTTGATCAGTTTCCGGATCTTTGGGTAACGGGCCCTGGATTCAAAGACCTTAAGAAGGTTAGCAATGGCGACGCGCAACGCGCGCAGTTCAACTGGGGCACTGGAGAGCTGGTGAATTTCAAGAACACCGATGGCGTGCCCTTGAAAGGCTTGCTTCTGAAGCCCGACAACTTCGATCCGAAAAAGAAGTACCCCATGATCGTCTATATCTACGAAAGGCTCACGCAGGGTTTGCACGCTTTTCGTAATCCCGGGCCCGGCACTTCGATCAATCCGACCTACTATGTCAGCAATGGCTATCTGATTTTCATGCCGGACATCGTTTACACGACGGGTTATCCCGGGCAGAGCGCTTTGAAGTGTGTCCTGCCCGCAATCCAGGAGGTCGTCGACAGAGGTTATGTGGACGAGAAGGCGATTGGCATCCAGGGACACAGCTGGGGCGGTTATCAGATCGCCTACATGGTCACGCAAACCAACCGCTTCAAGGCCGCCGCGCCCGGAGCATTGGTTTCAAACATGACCAGTGCCTACAGCGGCATTCGCTGGGGCACGGGCCTGCCGCGTCAATTCCAATACGAACATTCACAGTCGCGCATTGGTGGCAGTCTTTGGGAATACCCGATGCGGTATTTGGAAAACTCGCCGGTCTTTCGGGCCGACCGTGTCCAGACACCTCTGTTGATGATTCACAACGATGAGGACGACGCGGTGCCTTGGTATCAGGGCATCGAATACTTTCTCGCGCTCCGGCGTCTGGGTAAAGAGGCTTACATGTTCAGCTACAACGGCGAGAAACACGGCCTGCGTAAGCGGATCAATCAAAGGGACTACACCCGGCGCTTGCAGGAGTTCTTCGACCATTTTCTGAAGGGCGCGCCCGAGCCTGAATGGATGCAGAAAGGAATTCCGTATCTCCAGCGCGAGAAAGAAAAAGAGAAGTATCGCGTGACGGATGAAAAGCCGCAGCGTTAACGCGGTCGAGTCTCGTTAGACGAACGTGAAAAGGCGGCCAACTATGGCCGCCTTCTTCTTTTCCGCGTCGAATCGCGAGCCCTCCCTGACGGTCGGGCTAATGCCCCATCTGCTCACTGCCCACTGCCCACTCACTGCTCACCATTCTTGTTCCCGCTTCTCTCTTTCCTTCTCAGTCTTCAGAATCTGACCGTCAGTGGCGCTGAGCCAGACGTAGGTGGTGGTGCTTTTGTCTCCTTCGGTGTTGATGATCACCAAATGGTAAAAGATCTTGTCGCCATCACGACCCAAACTGCAGGCGAGGACTTTGCCGGGAATCTGACTGGTGGCAATCTGGATTGCACGGTCCATGCTGATGGTGGCGCCCTGGGTCATTTCCACTTGCTTCCGGGCTCTTTCTTCGCGGCCCTGGTCGTAATCCTTGCGCCGCTTCATCTCGATCGGGCCGCCTGAACCTTCGCCGTTGCCGTTGCCCTCACCTTTACCTTTGCCTTCGCCCCGCGCGTAACTTTCTGCCTGTTTGAGTTTTTCTTCCTTCTCTCTATCCTGCGCCTTGGCCCGCTCTTTCTGCTCCTGATCCGCCCGGTCGTAGTCCAGCCGAAAATAAACTTCGACTGTGATCCACATCGACGCTGGTTGGCCATCCTTGATGGCCGGCAGAAAGCGCCATTTGCGAACGGCGTCGATGGCCGCCTGATCGAGCGACGGATCGAGGGACCGTTTAATCTGAATGTTCTGCGGAATGCCCTGGTGATCGATGGTCATCCCGAGCAGCACTGAGCCTTCGATCTTTTTCTCGCGAGCTTGTTCCGTGTAACTCGGCTCGACCTTGTAGATCAATTTTGCTTTTCGATCAGACTGGGCCTTCTGCATTTCGGCGATGCTCTTCTCAACCTCGCGTTGCCGCGCCTCAAGATCGGGCGTTTGCTTTTCCATCGCGGCGATCATGTCACGCGTTTTCTTCTGCAGGGCTTCATCGTGCGGATATTTCTCAAGAATCTCCTGCAGCCGTTTTCTTGCGTCCCCGAATTGCTTTTGTTCCAACTCCTTTTTCTGCTGGTAGTACTCTTGCAGCATGCGGTTATGCTGTTCCAGATTCTCCTGGACCTCGCGCAGGCGGGCTACGGCGGTGGAGCTCATTTCCGTTTTCTGCTGGTCGAACTCTTTGAGGGCCCGCTCGATCTCACGTAAATCTTTCTCCATCGCGGTGCGTTGCGATTCCGGAGCAAACTGCATTTGCTCTTTCAAGACGCGGGCCTGATGCAACAGCTCTTCGCGGGCGCGATCCTGACTTTGGCGTTCGACTTCCTTACTTCGCTGCTGCGACGGCTCCTGCGTTACGGTGGCGAGCGCCGGGCTTGAAGCTATATCCAAAGAGAACGCGAATGACGACGCTGCCAGGCAAGGAACTGCCAGCACCAACAACGCAGCAATCAATAAAAATGCTTTTCGGCGGGGAGCCAATTTTGGTGTTCTGAGCAACGACATGATTCTTACCTCCAGGTTGTCTGATTCAGCGATCCCGATGGTGGTGTTTGCGGCCAGGCGTCGAGCAAGCGGCACCGAGCCGATCAAACGCACCAGAGAACGAGCATAGATTTCCGGACTAAGCAGTTTCGCGGCCACCGATTCGTCACAGCAGAGTTCTCGGGTTTGCTTGATCCGCCGCCGCACCAGCGCCGCCGCCGGATGAAACGAGAGCGGCAGGTAAACAAATTCGTAGATGAGATTGGCGAGGTAATCGCGCCGGGCCACGTGCACCAACTCGTGACCAACCGCCGAGGTCAGCAGTTCCCGGTCCTCTTCATGCAACAGATTCTCCGGCAAAATGACGAGAGGATTCAGCACTCCGACTGTGATCGGCACCGGAACCACAGCGGAGGTAAGAATGCGCACGCGCCGGACCTTAAGAGACGTTAAGCACTTTTGGATGATTCCCTGAATGGGTTCTGGGAAAGAGACCGTTTCGGCACTGCCGATGATCGTCCTGGTCCTCCGCCAGGCGCGGAACAAGTTTGCGCCGCGATACAAGAGAAAGATCAAATAGAGCGCGATCAGACTGACGGCTACGCGCTGCGGAATGCTCAAGTGAAACGGCGTCACGGCGGGTTGCGCGGGTTTGATGGCCGGCCGAACTTCAGACACCGGCGCCGGCAGCGGCTCGACATCTCCGGAAACGATTCTACTGACAACCAGCGGTTCACCCTTGGTTTCTACCTGGGCCGGCTTCGAGATCACAGACGGCTTGATCAGATGCGAGCTACTCAAGACGGGAACGCAAATCGAAAGGAACAAAGCAGCGACCCAAAGAGCATGCCGGTAACGCGCAGCGGTGCCGCGCAAAAGCCAGTCGCAAAGAGCCGCACAGGCTGTGATGACTAACACCTGCCAGGCGGCGTTCAAGAGGAATGTCAACAGGAGTTGAGGGATGGTTCTCATTTTTTGCTCTCGCCGCCTTCCTCCAGCAACTTTTGTAGCCGGGCCAATGTTTTGGGCGTTAGGTGCTTGGTTTCGACGAGGCTCATCACCAGACTTTCGGCCGAGCCACCAAACAAACGGTCGACGATGTCGGTAAGGTGATGGCCCGTAACCTGACTCCGGCTGACGGCCGGTTTGTAAAAGTAGGCACGCTCTTTCAGCGTTCGTTTCACCTTTCCCTTGCGATAAAGAATATTCAGCATTGTCTGGACAGTGGTGTAGGCCAATTCACGTGCGAGTTGTTGCTGCACGGTCTGCACATTGGCCGGGCCGGAGTCCCACAACACATGCATGATCTCCAGCTCTAACGGGGTTAAATGCTCGATTTTTCTTCGCGCCAAGGTGATCTACTCCTAAGGTTTTAGGACTATAAACGTGAGCGCCCGAAAATGTCAACTAAATTTTTAGGAGTTGCGGCAGGTCCGGCCGTGGGAGGCGTATCGCTTTAGCAGGCGCGCCGAAGATTGAAACGCGTTACCGCGTCAACTGGCTCAGAATTCAATCACTATTCCAGCTGATGGAATGATCGGCAGGACGCGATCCAATTGTCCGGATATCCGTCCGTTGAAGAAGTAGAAATCAAATCCGGCATACCTTACGTTGTTGTGATTCAGCACGTTCAGGACTTCGCCGGTCAGGGTGAGTTTCCATTTTTTGAACAGGAATGCCTTGCTCAGACGAACGTCAATTCGGCTGTAGTAGGGCAATCTGGTGAGGTTGCGTTGACTCGCCAGAAAAAAACCAGCTGCATCCTGGAGAATGAATCCCGGCACGGGCTGTCCACTGCCGTAGCGCCACTCGCTGCTGAAATTCCAGGTGTCGGTAAAGCGATAATTGCCATAGATGTTTACGGTGTGGCGCTGGTCCGCATCACTGACAAATTTGAGTCCATCGAGAGCATCATTCAGTTGTGTACGCGAGAAAGCATAGGAAACCCAACCACCGAGCTTGTTGGCGCTGCGTCTTTGTACCGCTAGTTCAAACCCGCGCGCGTGCCCGTTCAGGGAGTTCTGGAAGGGAAAACCTCCGAAGCTAACGAACGTGCCGGTATGTCGCGGCTCGTTCAGACTGAAAAAGAGGCCAGCGTCTTCACGGTCGTAAACTTCCGCTAACACGCGCGTCCGGTTCCCGAATGATCGTTCGATGCTGGCGTTGTAATGCGTCGAGCGCTCTGATTTCAATAGAGGATTTCCCAGTCTCCCGTACATCTGCTCAAAATCCGGAAACTGATAGTAGCGGCCCAGACCCGCTCGCAACTTCCAATTCTTATCAATCGACCAGGCGAACGATCCGCGTGGTGAAAACTTTGTCTCGCCGGTCGCGCTACTATGCTCGGCCCGCAGGCCGCCAGTTAAGGCTACACCGTAACGCTCGTTCACCCAGGTGTCCTGCAAATAATAGCCCTGTTCCGTGCTGCTTCTGTTGAAGCTCCCGAATTCGATCCCCGGACCGCCAAAGAAATCAAAGAATTGACTGAAGTTGTCGACCTTCAAATGCCGGAGATAGAGACCGGCTTCGATCCGATGCTGCGGGCGCACTTGATAGCTAACGTCGCTGCGCACGCCGAATTGCGTGCGATTGCCGTCTTCGAGGCTTCGGTCTTCCTGATTGATGTTCTTGAAGGTCGAGCGCGAAACAAACACGCGGCTCTGCCACAGCACGTGCGAATTCGGCGTGAAAGTCCAGAAGCCATTTATCAGAAGGTTCCGCGTGTTTCCGCGAAAGACCTGATTGAGTCCCAGCAGGTCGCGGTCGCGATTTCGATCGAACACAAAATCGCCAATCGTTAAAGAAAAGCCGGCCTGGTTTCGCTTGGTCAGATCATAGACGACCTTTGCCTGGCCATCCGCGAAATTGAGAATCGGCGGATTGTTTGTGTAGTGAAACTCATCATTGAAGCGACGAACGATATAGCCGACGTAGCTCTTGCGTCCTGCGAACAGGTACGAACCACGCTTGTCCGCGAAGGGCCCGTCGACGACCGCGCCCAAACCCGTCAGCGCTGCCGACACTCGGCCGGAAGGCTTAACGCGATTGCCGTCACGCGTTTGGATGTCCAGGATCGCCGCGGTGCGATCGCCATACTTTGAAGGGAACGCGCCGCTCATCAGCGCCACTGCGGCCACCGTTTCGGCGTTAATCACCGACAGCGAACCAGTGTCGGGATAGCCGCCCGCAATTGTGTGCACGAAGTTATCTGTGAGAATACCGTCAAGATACAAACCGATGCGATCGAAACCGGCGCCGCGAACAGCAAACTCGCTGCGATAGTCATCGTTCGTGGTCGCGCCCGGCAATGCCTGCGCGGCTCGAATTGGATCGCTGAGCAGCACCCCGGAAAGATCCTGGAGCTCTCGCTTATTAAGCATCTGCTCTGAGGCCACATTTGTTTCCGTAGTTTGAAACACATTGTCGACGATGGTGACTTTTTCAGTTAAGGCCGCCGCATCTTCATTGAGCGGGATCTGAAAATCCACATTCTCACCTTCCTTGAGAGTTAAGGTTTTTTTCACCAAACCGTAAGTCACTGTGGTGATGTAGAGTTCGACTTGACCGGCCGGCAAATTCTCGAGCATGAATTCGCCATTGTCGTTGGTGGTCGTACTCTGATCTGTGCCACTGGCAATTACCTTTACCTTGGCAATCGGCTCGCCGGTCCGGGCATCGACCACCCGGCCACGCAGCGAGGCCTTTTGCGAAGTCGCCGGCTTTTGCTTTGAGTCCTGAGGATCTATCTGCCGTCCAACTCTCGCGTAGGCATTCGCGGTCGCCGGCCCAAGCGCAATTGCCAGCGCAACTAGAATAACGATCTTCATTTATCTCTCCGATTGGTGTGGTTTTGCCGACGTACGAAACAAGTACCACAGAAATAAGTGTGCGTCTGTGCTATAGCCCACACAAGGACTCGATCATGTTTTGAAACGCCTGGATTAAGCCGGTCCGGGGATCGTTGCCATAGCCAGTTTCCTTACTGAAACAGGGGAGAGTTTGAGATTTCGCGCAGAGTATGGCTTTACCTGTAGCTTGAAGTCCAGAGTTTCAGGACAACCTCAATTTCAAACGGACTTTTCCTGTACCAACACTTGAAAGTACGCAGCCAATCCATAGGGCAAGACCATTTCCCGAGCGCTGGTGCTCAGTCGTAATGCTTCAGACTGAACTGATGTGTAGCGCATTATCTTCAGCATTTCATCCAGCAGTCCTTCCTCAATCAGGAACCTATCGAGTCGTTCAAACCGCACGGTTCGCAGACCGGCTCGGTGCCCGGCCTCTTTGATCTGCGTCCAGTCAATAGTCGTCGTAAGATCCTGTTGGCCAGGTCTGGCCAACACGTCGCTGACCAGTTGATGGCGATGGAAAGCCCGAAGGGTACCTTCAGAACGATCCGGCCAGCTCAGTAATTCGTTACGTTCGGCGCCATAGTCAACGGTGATCACGAACCCATGTTCAATGACTGAAGCCGCGCGCGAAATAAATTCGTCAGCCCCGAGATTGACTTCGGCAATCTGGCCTTCAGAAAGCTGCAGTTCGATGCGTTGACAGTATTCTTCAGCCCGCTCGTTCAACTCACCCGTTATCCAAACGAAGTCATCCGCATTCAGTCCGACATTGAGTTCTCGTAGTTCTCCGTCGCGTCTGATTACTCGATGAACCGGAAATGCATCGATGAGTTCATTGGAAAAAACGATGCCCGCGGTTACCGGTTGGTTGATGTCGGCGAGATGTTGAAAAGTCACGTGACCAGCAAATTCAGAAAGACGCTCGGCTGCCAGCTGGCCGGCAGCGGGACTGACTTCGTCGATCACATAATTGGTTGCTTCAAAGACCTCGGGCGCATCTGCTATTAAACTGTTGAGGACACCCTGCGCAAACTCGCCGCGGCCGGCGCCTGCTTCAAAGATAGTGAAGGTAGTTGGCCATTTCAGATCGGTGAAGAGTTTCGAAATGTAGCGCGCGAAGGTTGCCGCAAACAACGGGCTGGTTTCCGGCGCCGTGCGATAGTCACCCGCTCGGCCCTGGGGAATTCGATCCGCGCGGCAGTAATAGCCATCGTCCTCGTCGTAAAGCGCCGCTTGCATCCATTCGCAAAAGCTCATCGGGCCTGCTTGCCTGATGCGCGCGCGCAATCGCTCAACTAGAGAAGTCGGATTTTCTGTGTCGGCTGAGGAGAGCATCGGCCTCTGATTTTGCGCGAGGACGCAGTTGCAGGCAACGGCGCGCTGATCCTGCTACTCGGTTTCCGATTCCTTCTTGTCGAGCAGACGAGTGGTGTTGTCGGTCACGCTGGGTGGTTGCAGAATTTCGGCAGTGTGCGGCCGCTGCCTCCATGAGGCGGCAGGATTGACCGGAGCAGGCGGAAGCGCCGAGATGCGTGGCTGCGGCTGGATTACGGGAGGGGCATAAGAAGCCGGCATCACGAACTGAGGTCTCTGCGGCGCGCCTTCTTCAAAAATACCGGCAAAGAGCATCCGCAGCGGTCCGCCAAGAAAACAAATAATGGCCGCGAGCGCGGCAAAGAATGCGAAAACGTTTTCCAGCCGCCCCGGCGCAAAGCCCGACATTACTCCGAGTATGGGGACCAGGATCGCGCCGATTAACATCAACAGGGCGCCCTGCTTCACCCCCTTGCGGCGGGGCGAGGCCTCCTTCGTTTCCACGTTCTGCTGATACTGCGGAATCATTCCTCCGTGCGCCAGCAGCTGCAGAGTTCCTTCCATCGGAAAGCCGCAACGCGCACAGAACCGCATCGAATCGGTAGCTTGTTGTTGGCCGCAACGGGGACAGAACATTTTCGGGTCTCGAGTTCAGTTCGTAGCTCTTCGCTTCGCCTAAACCGCTTTTGCCAGCCGGGACGCGATTGCCTGTCGGGGCAGGGCGCCGACAAGTGTATCTATGAGCTGGCCATTTTTAAAGATCAGCATAGTAGGAATGCTCCGAATGCCGAAAGTACTCGAAGTCTGAGGGTTCTCGTCTACGTTCAATTTAGCAATTACGTAACGTCCCTTGGCCTCGGCGGCCAACTCGTCGAGTACCGGCGCAATTATCCGGCATGGGCCACACCAGGGAGCCCAGCAATCTACTAACACGGGCGTCGCCCCGGAACCTAATACTTCTCGTTCAAAGGTCGCATCAGTCACGATACGGGGCTTGCCTCCGTTATTGGAATCGCCCGGCGAGAGTTCAAGCGGCGCGCTGCAACGTCCGCAAACCGGCTGCTGAGTGCTCGCTGATTGCTCGTCAACACGATTTCTGGTGTGGCATCTGGTACAGGCTATAATCATAACTTAGGTTTCCGCTGCTCGAATCGCCGTGAGCAGTTCAAACATAGCCCTGGCGCCGCCTTGATGATGCCCCGCGCGCGCCAGCGTGTCCAGCAACAATGGAAGCAGTCGGGTCCTGCCCGCAGGCGCCATGATTTCTTTCAAAAGATCTTCGTCGCTGCGAAAGAGCGCGAAGCCCTGCCTGCACGTTGATTGTACTTCAGCGAGATAGCCGGCAACTTTATCGGGTGTCGGCAGACTCTCTGGCAACGTCCATTCGAAGGGATCATCCCAGAGGTTCGCCGTGATACCGCCGAAAGTCTGTTCCACCGCAGCCGCGCTACGCAAGAGATATTCGCCGCATGAGTGAAGCGGAAACAAACTTGATCCGCCCGGCGGCTGTTGATAGAGGAGATCGGCCGGAACCGCTCCAATAAATTCAACCTGCTCGCGGTGAAGTTCGGAATACTGCCGGTCGAGACACGAAATCAATTCACCCATTGAGTTATTGATTCATTGAATCAACGAATCAATCTCTCGTCAATTGGATTTGGTACGTCGCTCTTCTTCCTGCAAACCGAGGCCATAGGTTCTGCCGCCAAAGCTGACGCCGGTATGAATACGTCCCGACACACCGACCCGTGCGCCCTTTGTCGGCACCCCGCGAGTAGTCACCACCCAAATCCTGCCGGTGCCGTCATCCAGTTCATAAATCCCGTTGCCCAACACTCCATAACTGTCCGTTACGGTGCCGATCAACCCTACCTGCTGGTCGTGATACTTCGACGGATTCTGATTTATTTTCGCAATTGTGGTTTTGCTGGGGCACGCAGTTAGCGCCAACGCGCCCGCAAGAACGGCGGAGAGAAAGAAAGCCCTGTGAAGCAGATACATCGCGTCTCCTTTGATGTGCGAATTTCATTTCGGGAGAGCGGTTTCCATGATAGCACGCGAGCACGAACGGACGAATTGACAGGAGCATGACTCACCGGGAAACTCTCCTGGTTTATCCGGTTAATCTTGTCAATCCTGTCAACGTTTGTTCAGACTTCCGCCTTCTGCTCGAATGGGGAATCCTGCCTGGCATCAAATGCGCGGTCGCGCGCAGCGACATAGAAACGCAGCGCAAGTGAGAGAATTCCAAACGCTAAAACGATCCACACAATGGCCCAAATGATTGCCGGAATATGCGTAAGGTTCGCCATGTTCACAGCGTCGTTGGGAACAGTCGCCGCGAACGGCGACGATAGAAAGAACACCGTCTTGAGATCGAGCAACGCATTCAAGATGCATTGCACTGCCAGCACGCTCAACACGAAGGTCGCCACGCGCGCGCTCGCAAACCGCGCCACGGCGAGCAGACCAACTGCCAGCAGGATGCCTGCAAAGAAGGTAAACGGAATCCCACTCAGCGAGCTCCACGACCCGGCCACCAGGGGTTTGAAGAGTCCAAAGACGGTCGTCAAAATCAGGATCACCAGCGCCGAACCGGCCAGCACCAGGCGCGCCGCGACGGCCCGGCGAATCAGGATCAGCAGGAGGGCGCCGAATGTCATCGCGCCCAGGTAACCGGCACTCGAAACAAACATCTGCGAAAGCGTCCCGCCTTGCGTAGTGTACGTTTCTCCGCTGGCATTCATGGCCACACTCAGACTCTGCACTGAGTTGCCGGTCAAGAGTGCGGCAATGGCGTGTCCGCCTTCATGGATGAAAGTGACAAAAATGCGAAAGGGATAACTCAGAACTTCAGCAAAGGGGATGAACCACAAGACAATCGAAAGCGCCGCGGCGAACAGCAACGTCATCGCCTGCGGCCGGGCATCCTGGGAAATTCCGTATTTCATAACAAGTCCTCCGACGTTAATCCGCCGAGTAAATGCCCGACCAAAGCGGGTGGTAGCCCGCTTCTAAACAAAACGCGAACCCTCGTCACGACTATGAACGTCAATCACGCTGAGCTTGTTCCCGGCGTCTTCAAGCTTCGCGACGATAGTCGCCGGATTTTCCGCCGGTTTTTAGTTCCAGCCGCACCTCGGCAATCGTCATCGATTTGTCCAGGGCCTTGCACATGTCGTAAACCGTGAGCGCCGCCACCGATACCGCGGTCAATGCTTCCATCTCAACTCCTGTCTGAGCTCGCGTGGTGACTTCGGATTCAAGGTAGACGGATGTTTCTCGCAGCTCGGCGCGTACGTCGACGTGCGTTAGCGGCAACGGATGGCAAAGCGGGATTAGTTCCGCCGTTCGCTTGGCGGCCATGATGCCCGCGAGTCTAGCCGCTTCCAGAGGATCGCCTTTGGGAGCGCGCGCCTCGCGGATGGCGGCGATGGTTTCTGCCGACATCAGGACGCGCGCCGAAGCAACCGCGTGTCGCACCGTGTCCGGCTTTTTGCTGGTGTCAACCATGCGGGCGCGACCATCGTCGTCTATGTGGGTCAATTTACTCATTCGAAATGTTCTTACCTGTCTAGAGTCTCAACGCAAAGGAACGCAAAGGTTTTCGCAAAGGTCGCAAAGTTTCTCTTAAAGTTTGTTGACTATTCTTCTAATTCCATCCTTCATGTGAACGACATTGAAATTAAGCAAGAGGGCAAGCCGCAGATCAGATAATCGTAAGTAGGTTAAGACTTGAGCGAAATGGATTTCGGCGAGAGCCTCCATGGCTTTTACCTCGATGATCAGCTTACCCTCAACCAGCAGGTCAACGCGATAGCCGCATTCGAGCTTCACTGTCTGATACACCAGCGGTAAAGGTTTCTGAGCTTCCACACGCAGTCCAGATTTGATTAGTTCATACTGAAGACAAGCTTCGTAAGCAGACTCCAGCAAACCCGGACCTAGCGCAGAATGCACGCGCAACGCACATCCAACAACCAAGTGTGAGAGTTCATTCTCGGTCATTCTCTTACCTTTTTTGAGAACCTTTGCGTCGCTTTGCGAAAACCTTTGCGCCCCTTTGCGTTAAATCCCCCCTCGGTCTCGCTCAAGACTGCATGCACGATTAACGTATTCCCTCCGAGCAACACTTCGTCCGACGCTAACTCTTTTGTCCAGCGTTCCGCCCGCTTATTTGCGGGTGTGAGGCGGCCGACTAATCTGATCAAGGCCACCAGCGGCCAGTAGAGCCAGGCATTGGCTTTCGGCTTGTCGCGATGAACGCGCTCGATTTGAAAGCCATACTTTTCCAGGACATAGCGCACCTCGGAATAGCCGATCGGATTGACGTGTGCAGCGATCTCTTCGCGATTATCGTACTCCGCGCGCAGACGCGCGACCTGCTCACGCGTGACGGGTTTGAAGTGTGAAGTGTAACCGTGGATTAGCCACTTCAAACGCTCTTCAATATTCAGAATGTTCGGCACGCTCACAATCAAATGGCCGCCCGGACGCAGCATGCGGGCGAATTCCCGCATCGCCTGCTGTGGATTTTCGATGTGCTCCAAACCTTCGACACAGGTAATGTAGTCAAACGAGCTATCTTCGAACGGCAACTGTCCGTTTAGATCGCCACGACGAACAGTCACGCCCTCCAGCCGAAAAATCTCGGGGTACAGATCACAGCAACTCACTTCAAACCCGGCAGCGATTAAACTCGCCGCCAGCGCACCTTCTCCGGCAGGAACATCCAGCAGCGCACCCGCAGGCAGTTTCTCCAAAATCCTTACGACGGTGTCATGGATCGCCTGGTGAGCCAACGGGGCCGGGGCTTCGCGGCCTGAGGCCTCGGTAGCCTCGACCATCGGTCGCCTCGTTTCCGGCTCTACTGTTTTCGCTGAATTCACGAGCTTGCCCCGTTTCAAACTATTGCAGAAAAACCCGCCGCGCCGGTCTGGGAAAAAATTGCTTGATTTTATCCGAGCATAACAGAATAATCCGTGCTCGAAAATCCAGTCACCCGCTGTTGCTCGTAAAGTCTACGATTTTTGTTTTCACTCAAGCTGTTCCCGGGAGGCTTAACGGTGTTCGAGACTGATAGAGAGGTTTTAGCGTGGTACGAGCGGCAGAAACGCGCGCTTACGAAGGAATTCCTTGACAGCATTCCCTGGCATGACGTCGGTAACTATGAAATTAAGCCGGCGTTCATACCGGTGCTGTTCTACATGCGCGATGTTGAATACTTCACGGAGATGTACTACCGCGAAGTAAAACGCACGCCGACGGGAAGAGACCCGGTGATCCGGAAGTTTATGGACAAGTGGAGTGTCGAAGAAGACGAGCACGGCGGGACAATCAATCGATTCATTGAAGCCGCGGGGCTTCCCACCACCGAGAACTGGCGGGCCGAAGCAAAAGCGAAAATACCCTGGCATTATACGGCGGGCAGTTTTTTTGCGGACTACGCCTGCAACCCGTTCGGCAAATACTTTCACGCCGCACACATGGTTTGGGGGACGATCAACGAAATCACAACCCTGCAGGGCTACCGCCGCATGGCTGAACTGGCTGGCCATCCGGTCCTCAAAAAGGTGCTTACCGCCATCATGCACGAAGAGGCGATCCACTCGAACTTTTACTGGAACATGGCCCGCGTGAAGTTGAGCCAGGCAAAGTTTTCGCGCGACCTGGCCCGGTTTATCATCGGGCGTTTTTGGACGCCAGTTGGGCAGGGCGCCAAACCCGAGCACTATACCAACTACATCATCTCAACTTTGTTTAGCGGTCCCGGTGGCCTCGACGTCTTCAAGCGGACCGTTTCGGATCGGGTGACGCGTCTACCGGGCTTTGCGGGTTTCACGGGTTTGATCGATCGGCTGGCGCCGATCGTGCAGGCGTAGGCACTCTGGAGCGAGTTTGAAACGCGACGGTCAACGAAATCACACTTAAAACACGAAATAAGAGTTCTGTGCAAAGCCTGTTCTCTGCGGTCCCCGTGTCTTAATCCAGCTAAGGCAAGTGGACAATCTTAACCTTCGTCCCGGCTTCAATAACCTTCACTCCCGCCGGCACATTGATCAGCGCCGTAGCTCGCGCAAATGCCACGAAATCCGACGAGCCGCCCCACTTCATTGTTTCCGCCAACAGAGTTCCCTTCTCGTCGGTGCGCAAAACTGCCGGCAGATAGCTTTCCCTGTCAATTGAGCCTTTGAGGTTGTTTGCCAGCACTGCCGTCTCTCTGATCATTTCCGGTTGCGTTGCTCCTTGCATCGCGCGCAGAGCAGTGCGAGCAAAGAGATTGAATGTGACAGCAACCGAAACCGGATTACCGGGAAGACCGAAAACCAGCGACTTGCCGAGTCGGGCGAAGACCGTCGGTTTCCCCGGCCGCAAAGCCACGCGTTCGAAGAAAATCTCCGCGCCCAGCTCTTTCAACGCTGCTTTGGTGAAATCATAGACACCCATCGAAACGCCGCCTGACGTTACGAGCACGTCGAATTGCCCGGCTGCCATCGTTATTTGCTGTTTCAGCTCTTCCGTATCGTCGCCGGCCAGCGGCAAGCGTTCAATTGTCGCGCCTGCCAACGTCGCATACGCGGCGATCGTATAGTTATTCGAATCGCGAATTTGGTCGGCGCCGGGTTTTTCATCAACATTTACCAGTTCGCTTCCGGTCGCCATAACGGCGACCCTGGGACGGCGGCCGACTTTCAGCTGCGCATAACCAAACGACGCCAGGGTGGCAATCATGGCGGCGTTGATTTCCTCGCCCGTACGCAACACGGTTTCACCGGCCTTGATCTCGGCGGCTTGCTTGACGATGGATCGTCCGGCTTCTACCGGCTCCAAAATCTCAACGAAACCCGCGCCGTTCTCCTCACGTGTCAACTCGACCTGCTGCACGGCATCGGCGCCCTCTGGCACCGGCGCGCCGGTCATGATGCGGACCGCTTGGCCGGCTTTCATTTCATGATGCCAGCCGGCGCCCGCCGCTGATTCACCGGCGATACGCAAGCGTGCTGGGGTGCTGGCGACATCAGCCGCGCGCACGGCGTACCCATCCATCTGGGCGCGATCGAAGGGAGGGAGGTCCGAATCGGCAACGATGTCTTCGGCGAGAATTCGGCCGTCCGCATTGCCTGGTTCAACCGACTCCGCTTCCAGCTTAGAGGTGTGCCGGAGCACGAGGGCGATCGCTTCGTTAACTGGGATCATGGTTACGAGTCTAAAAGCAAAAGCGGTTGCTCTTCAACCTAGCTGAAAAGCAACCGCTTACTAAATGGCGGAGCCGACGGGACTCGAACCCGCGACCTCCGACGTGACAGGCCGGCGTTCTAACCAACTGAACTACGACTCCGCATTGAAACCGAGAGACCAGATGTCAGAGATCAGATGTCAGTCTTCAGTCTGACATCCGACCTCTGACTTCTGACAACTGGATCTGGTGGGCGCGGAGGGACTCGAACCCCCAACCTCTTCCTTGTAAGGGAAGCCGTCTACCATTGACATACGTGCCCGTTTCAAAAATCGTCACGGCGAAGGCTGATCGTAAGGAAAGCAACGATGGGTGTCAAGAAGCGGAGTTGCGCGTTCCACCAGATTAGCGATGTTTAGACTACCGAGTTTAGTCGGATTCTTCTCGGGTAACCAAAAAGCCCGCCGGAAGTCGTCGTCCCGAAACTTATCCGCTTTGGTTTGGCCGAGATTTGCGGCTATATTTAACTATCCCAGACCCGTTCAAGACCCGGATCAATGCGCGCGCTTACGGTAAAAACCAGATTGTTGGGTGGCTTCGTCTTTGCGGCGGCGTCGCTGGTTATTCTGACCGCAACCAGCACTGTCACGCGCCACGCCGCCCAACAGACCAACCAGCAGCGACCACGCACCGTTGGTGGGCAGACGAATACTCAACAGCCCACTCCCTCACCCGCTGAAGAAGTCAGCGAAGGCGACGTAGTGCGCGTTGAAACCCAACTGGTCTCAGTACCGGCTGTGGTGACGGATCGAAACGGGCGTCCGCTGGCCGGGTTGCGTGCCGAGAACTTTGACGTGCTCGAAGACGGCAAGCCGCAACGAGTTACCAACTTTGCCACCACCGAAGCGCCGTTCGAGATCGCTCTGCTGCTGGATACTTCGGGTTCGACTCGTGAAGAGCTCGGCCTGATTCGCGATGCCGCAAACGCCTTCATTACAGCACTGCGCGGCGGCGACCGGGTGGCGATTGTTGCTTTCAACAACACGCCGGGAGGCGATCCTCCCCTGGCCACCGTCGACATCCGTTCACCACTCACCGGCGATCGCGCGACGCTGCGACGAGCCATCGAGAACCTCGGCACCAGCAATGGCACGCCTTTCTACGATGCGCTGGGGCGAGTTGCCGATCAGGTGTTCCGCGATCCGCCACGCGAAGAAATTCGCGGCCGGCGCGCAGTAGTAGCTTTGACCGATGGAGTTGATTCCAGCAGCAACTCGGGTTACGAAGAAGCGCAAACGAAAGTGCGACGCTCCGGCGTGGCTACCTACTTTATTCAGGTGAGCACCGAAGACTACGTCGAGGATCGTCTGTTGAAAGACTGTCAGGACAATGGCCGGCTGACATTGTCGGCCAAGCAGCTGGAGAGGTTCCGGCAGCTGTTTGTGCCTCAGGCGCAAAAGGAAGACTATCAGGATTTCTGTCGCATGGGACAATTCGAACGGATGGACATCAGCCGGCAACTATATAATCTCGCACGGCTTGAAATGAACGAGTTGGCACGCACTTCGGGAGGGAACAATTTCGCCGCTGCCAGCCTGCAAGAAGCGCGCGCGGCTTTTGCGCAAGTCGCCAACGAGATCGGCACACAATACAGCCTGGGTTATTATCCGGCGAACAAAACACGCGATGGGCGCTTTCGCCAGATACAGGTTGAATTGCGCGGAGTTAAAGATGCTACTGTGCGTGCGCGCGAAGGATACTATGCGCCGAAGCAGTGATGCCAACTGGAAATCACATATGACCAACGGGACATATGTGACCTGTAGGTCATATGGAGAATAGCCATTTCGATCGAATCACCCTAATCGTCCTCGATGGCGCGGGCATCGGTGCGATGCCGGACGCGCCTGAGTGGGGCGACGCCGGCTCAGACACCTTTGGCCATATTTGCGAGTCTCGCGAGGTGCGTCTGCCGAACCTGCAAGCCCTGGGCCTCGGCAACATTCGTCCGCTGGCCGGCGTGGCGAAGATTGAAAAGCCCCGGGGTGGTTACGGGAAGTGCGCACTGAAATCCAATGGCAAGGACACAACGACCGGACATTGGGAAATGGCCGGCATCATTCTCGAGCGCGCGTTCCCCACTTACCCTCAAGGCTTTCCGCAGACGATCATCGATGAGTTCATAAGCAAGACCGGTGTGCCGGGAATTCTCGGAAACATTCCGGCCTCGGGTACTGAGATCATCAAAGACCTAGGCGCCGAACATGTGCAGACCGCCAAGCCCATCGTCTACACATCCGGCGATTCGGTTTTTCAGATTGCGGCCCATGAAGAAATAATCCCGCTCGACCGTCTATATGAAATCTGCGAGATAGCCCGTGACATGCTGCGCGGCGAACATGAAGTCGGCCGGGTAATTGCACGGCCCTTTCTCGGCGCCACCGGCTCGTTTTATCGCACCGAAAATCGTCATGACTATGCCGTGCCGCCACCCCGCGAGAACCTCCTGCCCCTTTTGAGTAAGAAAGGGTTCGACGTTGTCTGCATCGGCAAGATCGCTTCTATTTATGACTCGACCGGAGTGACACAGGACCTGACAGCCAAGAACAACCAGCAGTCAATCGATCAAACTATTCGTGCTTTAACGGAAGATACCCGCGGTTTGATCTTTTCCAATCTTGTGGATTTCGATATGCTCTACGGCCACCGGCGCGACACTGAAGGCTATGCGCGTGCCCTCGAGCATTTCGATTCGCGCTGGCCAGAGATCGAAGCGGCTATGGGCAAAGGCGACCTGGTAATCATTACCGCCGATCACGGCAACGATCCGACCTACTCGGGCACTGACCACACGCGCGAATATGCGCCGCTGATCGTCTACGGTAAGGATGCGCGGCCCGGTGTCAATCTTGGCACGCGCGATTCGCTCGCCGACATCGGGAACACGATCGCCGAGAACTTTGGATTGAAGTTAGGCGCCGGAGAGAGTTTTCTGGCTCAGCTTCATTAGAACCAATCGCCCTCAACGAAAGAGAGCCCCCGGAATGAGAACACTAAAAACAAACTTGATATTGCCGGCCATAGCATTCCTTTTCAGTCTTTCATGTCAGTTCGCAGCCAGGGCGCAAACAACCCTCATGAACGTGCCTTCGACTGACGTGGTAGCGCCAAAGAAGGTCTATGTCGAGATGGACTTTCTTACCAACTACGCCTGGCAGCGGCAAGGTTCGTTCCAAAACTACATTCCGCGCGCGGTCGTGGGCGTTGGACGCAACGTCGAAGCAGGTGTCAATGTTTCTTACTCACACGTTTCCGGCGCCGGCAGCCAGCCCGTCGAAGTGCAGCCGAATCTGAAGTGGCAGTTCTATAGCAATGAAGAAAAAGGGACAGCCGCCGCGACCGGGTGCATTCTTTATGCGCCGGTAACACATCGCGCCGGCACCGATACTTTGGGTCAGTGTTATGCGGTTGCGAGTAAGAAGTTCAGCGGCAGGTACGGACCGCGATTTACCGGCGGTGGCTACGGCTTGTTACACGCCGGCGCGGATCAGAAAACCAAGGGGGGCGCGATTGTCGGATATGAGCAGCCGCTTCTGGATAAGGTACTCCTGATTGTTGACTGGTTCAGCGGCGATAACCGGTTCGGCTATGTGAGTCCCGGCTTATCTTTCACCATGCCGCGGAAGAGCGCGCTGACCACCGGCTACGCCATAGCCAATCACGGCCGCGGGAAAAACGCGCTGTTTGCTTATTACGGGATTACGTTTTAGCCGGGCTTGCTAGCGATAACTCAAGCCCCGTCAGGATCATTCAGTACCGCAATAAACGGCAGGTTGCGATAGCGCTCTGCGTAATCCAAACCATAACCGACGACGAACTTGTCGGGAATCTTGAATCCCAGGTAATCGATGGGCACGTCCTTCTCGCGTCGTTCGTACTTGTCGAGCAACGCCGCCAACTTTACGCTGGCTGCTCCGCGCGATTTAAGGTTTGCGAGCAGGTAAGAAAGCGTCAGGCCGGTGTCCACGATGTCTTCGACCACCAGAATGTGACGACCTTCGATAGCCACGTCGAGGTCTTTGAGAATGCGGACTTCGCCAGACGTGCGCATCTCAGCGCCATAACTGGAAATGGCTATGAACTCGACGCTTAAAGGAATGTCCGCGGCCCGCATCAGATCGCTCAAAAACGTACACGCGCCTTTCAGCACTCCGATCAAAAGCGGATTCTGGCCGGCATAGTCGCGTGCAATGGCTGCGCCCAGCTCTTTGATCTTATCCTGAATGCTCTGAGTTGAA
>Ga0070707_100001917_pt1 | contig 19935 bp, 21 predicted proteins | sample KBSK5502metaG_FD_65468 | JGI IMG/M metagenome (GOLD analysis project Ga0070707, IMG submission 65468) | Corn, switchgrass and miscanthus rhizosphere microbial communities from Kellogg Biological Station, Michigan, USA - KBS K5-50-2 metaG | ecosystem: Host-associated > Plants > Roots >...
TGACCGTGAGCGGACCATCAGGGGTTGTTCAACGGTCGCGGCGGCAAAGCCGCCACGACCTCTTAGGCGGCATCGCAAGCGATGCCGCGGGTCTCTGATGTTCTCCCGCGTCCTCGTAGCGAACCGCGGCGAGATCGCGGTCCGCGTGATCCGCGCGCTGCACGAGCTCGAGATCGAGGCCGTCGCGATCTACTCGACCGCCGACAAGGAGTCGATGCACGTCCGCCTCGCCGACCGCGCCGTCGCCGTCGGGCCGGCGTCGGCGTCGCAGAGCTACCTGAACATCCCGTCCGTGATCGCCGCCGCCACGACGACCGGCTGCGAGGCGATCCACCCGGGCTACGGGTTCCTGGCCGAGAATCCCGCTTTCGTCGCGGCCTGCGAGGACAACGAGCTCGTGTTCGTGGGGCCGACCGCAGAGGTGATGGCCCGGATGGGCGACAAGGTGCAGGCGAAGGCGGAGATGAAACGCGCCGGCGTCCCGCTCGTGCCGGGCAGCGACGAGGCCGTAGCGCCCGCCGACGCCCGCGCGCTGGTTGCGGAGCTCGGGTATCCCGTGTTCCTGAAGGCCGCCGCAGGCGGCGGCGGCAAGGGGATGCGGATTGTCGACGCCGAGGACGAGCTCGAGGGCGCGTTCCAGACCGCGGCGGGCGAGGCCGAGGCGGCCTTCGGCGACGGCAGCCTCTACGTCGAGAAGCTCGTTCGCCCGGCGCGACACGTGGAGATCCAGGTGCTCGCCGACGCAGAGGGCGGTGTGCTGACCCTCGGCGAGCGCGAGTGCTCGATCCAGCGCCGCCACCAGAAGCTGATCGAGGAGTCGCCCTCGCCCGGCGTCTCGCCCGAGACGCGCGAGGCCATGGAAGCGGCCGCCGAGCGGGCCGCGAAGGCGATCGGGTACCGCAACGCCGGGACCTTCGAGTTCCTGCTCGGGCCCGACCAGAGCTTCTACTTCATCGAGCTGAACGCGCGCCTGCAGGTCGAGCATCCGGTCTCGGAGCTCGTCACCGGGATCGACCTCGTCCGCGAGCAGCTGCGGATCGCCGCCGGCGAGTCCCTTGCGACCACAGGCCGCGCACCGCGCCGCGGCCACGCGATCGAGATTCGGATCAACGCCGAGGATCCCGCACGCGACTTCGCGCCCGCCCCCGGCCGGATCGCGAGCTTCCGGCCGCCACTCGGGCCGGGCGTCCGGCTGGACACCTGCGTTGAGGCGGGCTGCACCGTGCCGCTGTTCTACGACTCCCTGCTTGGCAAGCTCGCGGTCTGGGACGAAGACCGCCCCGCGGCGATCGCCCGCTCGCTCCGCGCGCTGGGAGAGCTTTCGGTGACGGGGATCCCGACCACGCGCGAGCTGGCGATCCAGATCCTGCGCAGCGAGCAGTTCGCGAGCGGGCGCTACTCGACGTCGTTCCTTGAGGAGTCCGGCGTACGACTGGTGGCGGTGGCGGCGGAGTGAGCGTCGCTCGCCTTCGACTCGCTCCCGTGGGGGAAACCCTGTTTCCCCCACGAGCCCCCTTCTCCATAGAAGCGGGGGAACCTCCCGGTTCCCCCAAGTCCCCCTCCCCTGCTCATGGGCCAGAGGCTGGCCCATGAGCGACCAGCTCGTGATCAGCGAGCCCGAGGGAACCGTCTGCGTGCCCGCCGCGACGCTGGCGCGCATCGTCGTCCGGGCTGCCGAGCGCGCGGAGGGCGCGCGCGTGCGGCGCCCGCGGCGCGGGGTCGACGTCGAGGTCGACGACGGCAGCGCCGCCGTGACGCTGCGGCTGGCCGCGCGCCATGGCACCGTGCTGCCTCAGCTGGCCGAGGAGGTGCAACGGCACGTTGCCGAGGCGCTCGAGCAGATGTGCGGGGTCGAGGTTCGCAGCGTGGACCTCGCGATCGAGGAGCTCGTGTGACGCTCAGCCGCCGCGCCTCGCGCCGGACCGCCTTCTTCCTGCTCTACCAGTGGGACGTGACGGGCCAGCCGCTGGCCTCGCTGTACGAGGGCGAGGTGGACGAGTTCGCGCGCGACACTGCCGAGGCGGTCGCGGCGCGCGTCGAAGAGCTCGACCGCCGGATCACCGCGGCCTCGGAAGGCTGGACCGCCGACCGGCTCGGCGTCGTCGAGCGGAACATCCTCAGGCTGGCGACCTACGAGCTCGACGAGGGCAGCGTCCCCCTCGAGGTCGTGATCGACGAAGCTGTCACACTCGCCAAGCGGTACGCGACGCAGGAGGCAGGGCGGCTGGTGAACGGGATTCTCGGGCGGATCGCCCGCGAGAAAGAGGTTGCATGAAAGCGGAAGACTCTTTGCAGCGGGCGGAAGTCCTGCTCGAGCGACTCGAGCGGACGCGCCAGGAGCTCGAGTCGACGCAGGATCCGGACCGCGCGATCGAGATCCTCTCCGAGCTCGCGGAGATCGCGAAGGAGGTCGAGCTCGAGCTGGCGCGGGCGAAGAAGGAGGCAGGATGATGAGGCGTCGCTTGCGATGCCGACCTGGAGGCCATTCCGGCTTTGCTGGCGTGGCCGTCCAAACACGGCTGGCAACTTCGCCTTCACACCGGAGCGAGCAGGCTCTCCGATGACAGGCCCGCAGGAGTTGACCGCCCTGGTCGAGGGCTACCTCGACGAGCTGGCGCTGACCCCAGAGCTCGGCGAGCTCGCCGGGCCGATTCGCTACGCGCTTGCCGGCGGCGGCAAGCGGATCAGGCCTGTGCTCTGCCTCGCAACGGGCGAGGCGCTCGGCCGCGAGCCCGAGGAGCTGCTCCCGGCCGGCGCCGCGGTCGAGCTCGTCCACAATTTTTCGCTCGTCCACGACGACCTCCCCTCGCTCGACGACGACGAGCTCCGTCGCGGGCGGCCGAGCACCTGGGCCCAGTTCGACGAGGCGACCGCCGTCCTCGCCGGCGATGCGCTGCTTGCCGAGGCGTTCCGACTGGCGCTGTCCTATCCGACGCCCTTCGTGGCGCGCGAGCTCGTCCAGGCGACTCTCGGGATGATCGGCGGCCAGCACGCCGACACGAAGGAGCTAGGCTACTCCCTCGAGGAGATCCACCGCCTGAAGACCGGCCGCCTGTTCTACGCGCCGATCGCGTGCGCGCTCTGGGTCGCCGAGCTGTCGGAGCAGGATCAGAAGCCGTGGCGCGACTTTGCCGACGAGCTCGGGATGCTGTTCCAGGTCGTCGACGACATCCTCGATGGCGACGGCTACGTCCTCAGTCACGGCGAGGAGGGCGCGCGCAGGCTCGCCGACGAGGCCGCCGAGCGGGCCCGGACGCGGCTGGCAGCGATCGACGCCGACACCTCGGTGCTCGAGGAGATCGTCGCTGGGCTCGCGACGCGAACGGCTTAGGCCTCGAGCCGTTTCTCGAACGTCGCGTAGCGGCGCGTGACTCGCATGCCGGCCCTCTCGTAGAGCCGGGTGGCGCCCGTCTCGTTCTCGGAGTCGACCTCGAGCCCGACGAAGGTGTGTCCGTGTCGCCAGAGCTCGTGGAAGCCCGCCCGGAGCAGGGCGAGGCCGAGTCCGCATTTCCGGAAGCGAGGGCCGACGGCGAGGTCGAGCACCCACCCGAGCCCTCGGGCGCCGAAGCAGAGTGCAGCGCCTGCGATCTCGTCTTCGGCGAGTGCAACCTGCCAAAGCTCGGGGTCGTAGTCGCTTCGCTCGGTCCGCCATTCGAGCCACTGCTGGAGCGGGTGCGGCACGAACTCCCAGTGACCCGCGAAGGCCTCCTGGTGCATGGCGTGGAGCCCGACGTCGTCCTCCCCCGGGCGGTATCGGCGGATCGCGAACCCCGGCGGCGGCTCCGGCCGGGCCGGTTCGTCGTGCAGCTCGGTCACCATCCGCCAGAAGAAGCGCACGTTCTCGAAGCCGCGGCTCTCGAGCAAGCGGCGGCCCTCGTCGGTGACGACGTGAACGAGCAGGCGCCCGAAGCCGCGCTCGCGTGCCCATGCCTCGGCGAGCGCGACGAGGTGCGAGCCGATCCCGCGGCCCCGGAAGTCGGGGTGGACACAGGACTCGTCGGCGAGATTCGCCATGTCGCCTTCGCGCTGGGCCTGGCCCCAGCCGACGGTCTCGCCGCCGATGAGCGCCACCCACGCGTCGGTTGCCAGCCGCTCCGGGTGGCCGGCCCACAAGGCGCGGAGCTCATCGGCGCTGAACTCGATCGACCGCGCTTCCTCGAAGTCCGCCTGGTTACGTGCGTCGATGAGCACCGCGACGGCCGGCGCATCGTCGAGCGTCGGCGCACGCACGACCACGCCGGCGGGCGGTTCAGGCGCTGAGTCGGCGAGCAGGCGGGCCATGCTCAGTCGAGCTCCTCCGCGAGCAGCTCGAGCAGCAGGCCGTCCTGCCAAACACCCTCGGGGTCGCGCCAGTAGCGACGGAGGACGCCGACCCGCTTGAACCCGACCGCCTCGTAAGCGCGGATCGCCGGTTCGTTCGCGAGCGCCGGATCGATCGTCAGGCGGTGATGGCCGCGCTCGTCGATCAGCCAGCGGGCGAGCGTCCGCACGGCGTCGTGGCCGAGGCCACGGCCGTGCAGGGAGGAGGTCAGGAAGAGGTCGATGTTGGCGTGCTTGAACTCGTTTTCACCAGGCTCGGAGAACTGCGCCAGCCCGACCACTTCGCCCTCGTGCTCGATCGCAAACGCGGTCGCGTCGTCCCGGCCTTCGGCCTTGTCGAGCAGGTGCTCGCGCGTGATCTCGCCCCACCAGCGCGCGACCTCGGACTCGCCGCCGATCTCGGCGAGCCGCTCGACGTCGCGGGGCTCGAGCGGCCGCAAGCGCACCCTTTCACCCTGCAACTCGGCCACGACCGCGATCATAGGAGCGTGAAGAAGCGCGTCGACGTACTCCTGGTAGAGCGCGGGCTAGCGGAGAGCCGCACCCAAGCGCAGGCGTTCCTGCTCGCGGGCCGAGTGCCTGGGCACGAGAAGCCGGGCGAGCAGGTGGACGAGTCCGCGGAGCTCGCAGTGACCGAGGGAGAGCCCTATGTCTCGCGGGGCGGGATCAAGCTCGCGAACGCGCTCGACGCGTTCGGCGTCGATCCGGCCGGGCGGGACTGCCTCGACGTCGGCGCTTCCACTGGCGGCTTCACCGACGTCCTGCTCCAACGCGGCGCCGCGCGCGTGATCGCGCTCGACGTCGGCTACGGGCAGCTGCACCCGCGCATCCGCGAGGACTCCCGGGTCGTCGTCCTGGAGCGGACGAACGCGCGCAACGTCGGCGAGCTGCCGTTTCCGCCGGACCTCGTCGTTTGCGACGTCTCGTTCATCAGCGTGCGAAAGGCGCTGCCGCGGCTGCTCGAGCTCGCGTCGCCGGGCTGGGAAGCGATCGTGCTCGTGAAGCCACAGTTCGAGGCAGGCCTCGAGGACGTGCACGGTGGTGTCGTGCGCGATCCGGCCACCCGGCGGCGGGTCGCGAGTGAGGTTGCGGAGGCCGCGCTGGCCTGGGGGGCCGAGACGGCCGGGGTCGTAGACTCGGGCCTGCCGGGACCGAAAGGCAACCGTGAGCTCTTCCTCCACCTCGTCCAGCGCCCCAGTCCCCAGATCTCCGCCGAGCTCGACGCCTGGATCGCCGATGCCGTCGGGTAAGCCGCTCAAGCGACTCGCCGTCATCACCCACAGCCACGAGGAGGCGGTGGACGACGCCGTCTCGCGCCTCGAGCGGCTCGCGGGGTCGATGGGCATCGAGCTGACCGGCGAGGACGACGGGCCCGATCTCGCCGTCACGCTCGGCGGGGACGGCTCGATGCTGCGGGCGTTCCACCGCTTCCTCGACAAAGGGGTGCCGGTGATCGGGGTCAACTTCGGCCGCGTCGGCTTCCTGACGTCGATCGAGGCCGATGAGCTCGAGCAAGGCCTCGAGCGGGTCTTCGGCGGGGACTTCACCGTCGTCGAGCTGCGCGCGCTCGACGTGCAGATCGGCGGCGAGAGTTGGCCGGCGGTCAACGACGTCTTCGCGACGAGCTCGAAGCTCGGCCGGATGGTCGAGCTGGGCTACGCCGTCGGCGGGGAGGACCTAGGCGTGCTGCCCTGCGACGGCGTGATCTGCAGCACCCCGTCCGGCTCGACCGCCTACAACCTCTCGAACGGCGGGCCGGTGCTTGTCTGGGGGCTCGACGCGATGGCGATCACGTTCGTGGCGCCGCACTCGCTGCACGTGCGCCCGCTCGTCGTCCCGCATGACCGCCCGCTCGCCGTCACGAACCGCACGCCGGACGGCTCCGTGACGGTGATCGTCGACGGGATGGAGGTTGGCAAGCTCGAGCCCGGGCAGCAGGTCGATGTGCGGTTGGGCGAGCACAGGTCTCTCCTCGCGACGCTGCCGGAGCGGACCTTCTTCAGTCGTTATCGCGAGACGTTCGCATCGTGAATGTCGGAAACGCTTTTTCGACCGGGGATTAAACGTTCGCCTCGTAGACCGCGCCCTAAAAGGGACAGTAGTCGCGCGCCGACGCGGTGCGTACCATCGACCCGTGCTGCGCCGCCTGCGCATCGAGAACCTGGTCCTGATTCGCGACGCCGAGCTCGAGCTCGCGCCGGGGATGAACGCGATCACCGGCGAGACCGGCGCGGGCAAGACGATCCTCGCCCAGGCGATTGGGTTGCTGCTCGGATCGCGCGGCGATGCCGCGCTCGTCGGGGCGGACGGTGAGGAGGCCTACGTCGAGGCCGAGCTCGACCTGCCGGACGGCCTGCTCGAGGAGGAAGGGTTCGAGGCGCTGGCCGAGCTCCGACCGGAGGACGAGGAGGGGCTCGTGCTTGCCCGGCGAGTCTTCTCCGATGGGCGGACCCGCGCCTACGCGTGGGGACGCGCGGCGCCGCGAGACGATGTTGCGGCCCTCGCCGAGCGCGTAATCGCGATGTCTGGGCAGTTCGAGCAGCGGCGGCTCGCGCGAGCCGCCTACCAGCTCGACGTGCTCGACGCGTTCTGCGGCGACGAGCAGCTGCGTCGCCGGGCCGCCGGGCGTGTCGCCTGGCGCGAGCTGCAGGCTGCCCAACGCCGGCACGAAGAGCTTCAGGGTGGGGCCGATGCGGCCGAGGCGCGATTGGCCGAGCTGCGAGCTCTGGTCGAGGACACCCTCGGGATGGAGGCCGAAGGCGAGGACTTGCTTCGTGCCGAGAGAGAGCGGCTCCGTCACGTCACCGAGCTGGCCGCCGGAGCGGGAGCCGCCGGCGAGGCGCTGGCGCCCGACGACGGGGAGGGTGCCGCGTCGCTCGTCGCGGTCGCCGAGCGTGCGATCTCGCCGCTCGAATCGCTTGCCCCCGAGCTCCGGCGCGCGGGCGACGAGCTGCGCGACGTCGAGCTGCGCCTGCGCGAGACCGCGACCGAGCTCCGGAGCTTTCTTGCGTCGCTCGACGCCGAGCCCGATCGGCTCGAACGGGTCGAGGAAGAGCTCGACCGGATCGCCGAGGCGAAGCGGCGGTTTCGATGCACGTCGTACGAGGAGCTGCTGACGCGCGCCGCCGAGGCGCAGGCGGAGCTCGACGCCTTGGAGGAAGGGGCCGATCCGGTCGCTGCCGCGGCGAAGGCGGTCGAGGTCGCGGAGCGACGAGTCGAGGAGCTGGCCGGCGCCATGCGAGAGGCGCGGCAGGCCGCCGCCGAGCCGTTCGCGACGGCGGTTGCCGGCGAGCTCGAGGGAATCGGCATGGGCGAGGGCGAGTTCCGCGTCGAGCTGTCGGCCTACGCGGCGGGCGCTGGAATGACGGGAGCCGACGCGGTCGCGTTCCAGATCCGTCCAAACGCGGGTTTGCCGTTCACGCCTGTGGCCGAAACGGCGTCGGGCGGGGAGCTTTCGCGCGTCGCGCTCGCGATCGCCGCCGTCGGCGGCGGCGAGACGATCGTCTTCGACGAGATCGACGCCGGGATCGGCGGTCAGACCGCGCATGCGGTCGGGGAGACGCTGGAGCGGCTCGCGACGCGCGCGCAAGTGCTGACGATCACCCACCTGCCGCAGATCGCCAGTCGCGCCGACCGACACTTCCGCGTCGAGAAGCTGCCCGGCGATCCGACCCACACTCGCATCGAACCGCTCGGGGAACCGGAGCGGCGGGAGGAAATCCAGCGCATGCTCGGCGGCCAGGAGTTCCTGACCGCTGTGCAGAGTGACTAGCGGCGCGGCCACAAGTACCGTTCTGTGCCGTATGGCCGCGCGCACGAGCTTCATCGAGTTCACAGGCGCTGCGAAGCTCGACCGGCGCACGAAGAACCTGGTTCGGCGACTCGGTCCGGACGATGTCGCGGTGATCGATCACACGGATCTCGACCGCGTCTCCGCCGAGGAGCTGCTCGAGTCCGGGGTGCGGGTCGTCGTCAACGTGGCGAGCTCTCAGAGCGGGCGCTTCCCGAATCCGGGGCCGCTCTTGCTGGTGCGGGGCGGTGTGCGGCTGATCGATGCGCCGGGAGCGCCGATCTTCGACCAGGTGTCCGAGGGCGAGCTGGTCACCGTCCGCGGGGCGAGCGTCTTCCGAAACGGCGATTGCGTCGCCGCGGGCCGGACGCTGTCAGCCGACGAGCTTGCCGGCGCGATCGCGGAACAGCGCGGCCGCGTCACGGAGGCGCTCGAATCCTTCGCCGACAACACCCTCCGCTACCTGCGCGAAGAGGGCCGACTGCTCTCCGAGGGAATCGACTTCCCGCCTCTGCAAACGCGGTTCAGGGACCGCCACGCACTCGTCGTCGCGCGCGGGCCGGGCCACAAGCGCGATCTTCGGATCGTGCGGCCGTACATCCGCGACTTCAAGCCCGTGCTCGTCGGCGTCGACGGCGGCGCCGACGCTCTGCTCGAGGCCGGCTACAAGCCCGACGTGATCGTCGGCGACATGGACTCCGTCTCCGACCGGGCGCTGCAGTCACGCGCCGAGAAGGTCGTCCACGCCTACACCGACGGCGACGCCCCCGGACGGGAGCGGATGGAGTCGCTCGGCGTCGAGTACGAGGTTGTCCGGGCGCCTGGGATCAGCGAGGACGTCGCGCTGCTGCTCGCCTACGAGAAGGGCGCCGAGCTGATCGTCGCAGTCGGGACACACTTCAACCTGATCGAGTTCCTGGAGCGGAATCGCGCCGGCATGTCGTCGACCTTCGTCACCCGTCTGAAAGTCGGCGAGATCCTGATCGACGCGAAGGGCGTCTCGCGCCTCGTCTCGCGGCGGGTCGGCTTGATGCCCTTGGTCACCTTCGCCCTGACGGGCCTGGCGGCGATTGTCGTTGCGATCGTTGCCTCCCCGACGCTCAGGCGCCTGATCGGCCTGCTGACCGACCGCCTTCGCGAGTTGGTCGGGATCGCGTAGGCGGCCCGGCTGTCCATAGCTTTCCAGTCGGCCTTCGCCCGCAAGCCGAAACCATCAGCCGACTCCAGGATCACGCATGCGTGCAGCCGCCACCCAATGAGGGCGGGGTCAGGAGCCCGCCACCCTCGCTGCGAGCCTAGCGCCGAAATTCGCACCGCCGTGTGACGCAGCCGCCCCAAAACAGCAACGATTCGTCCACATGCCGGCCTATAGCGCAGCCAGGGACCTGCTCGCCCCGCGTCAGGACGTCTGGGGTTTCCTCGCCGAGCCGAATCACCTCAGCGACTGGTGGCCCGGCATCAACGGGGTGCAGCCCGACCGTCGCGGCTTGGCGGCCGGTGCCCGCTGGCGCATCCAGGGCCTCGGGCGGCCGACGTACGTCGTCGGCCGCAGGCCGGACGTCGCGGGCACGCTGATCTTCCTCGATGTCAGGCCCCCCGAGTTCGCCGCCTGGCAATTCGTCCAGGCCCGCCTCGACGTCGAATTGCGGCTGACGGATGCGGCGCCAGACCGGACGCGCGCCGAGCTGACCGTCAGCGCGCCGCTCCTCGCGGGCCTGCGCAGATCGCTTCCGCACAAGGCGCTGACGCGTCTGTATGCCCTGTGCCAGACTGCGGCAGAGGCCTAGGCCCATGTTCGACCTCCGCTACCACGTGGCGTCCCTTGCGGCGGTCTTCCTCGCGCTCGTGATCGGGATCCTGGTCGGGGTCGGTATCGCAGACCGCGGTTATGTCGACAAGGGGGTACGAGGACTGCTCGAGGAGCGCATCGCCAAGCTCCAGAGCGACCTCAGCGACGCTCGGACGAACGCCGACAACCTCGCGGCGCAGCAGCGCGCAACGCAGGCGTTCGTGACCGACACGTACCCCGAGCTGATGGCGAACCGCCTCCGCGGAAAGAACATCGCGCTTCTGTTTCTCGGGCCTTCCGACGCGCACCTCCAGGCGAGCCTCGAACAGGCACTCACCGATGCCGGAGCCAGCGGCTGGGTCCGCGTCAGGGCGCTGAAGTTCCCGCTCGACGTCCCTCAAATCGACAACACGCTCGCGGGCGATCCGGCGCTGGCGCGGTACGTGGGCGACGCGCGCCTGCCCGCGCTTGGCAAGAGTCTGGCCGAAGAGCTCGCAGCCGGCGGGAAGGCCCCGCTCTGGTCGACGCTCGCCGAGCAGATCGTCGCGGAACGGGCCGGCAGCGAAAAACGTCCGGCGGACGGCGTCATCGTCGTGCGGACTGCCGGCAAGCAGTACGACGGAACGGCCAGGTTCCTTGCCGGCTTCTACTCGGGCCTGATCGCCGCTCCGATTCCGGTCATCGGAGTCGAGACCACCGACGCGAGCCAGTCGACCGTCAAGGCGTTTCAGCGCAACGGCATCTCCAGCGTCGACGATGTGGACGAGGCGATCGGCCGGTTCGCGCTCACCCTGCTCTTGGACGGCGCCAAGGCGGGCCACTACGGTGTCAAGCCGAGCGCGGCGGACGGAGTCCTGCCACCGCTCGAAACGGCTCCGCGGAGTGGCTGAGATCGCAGCGGTCCTCGTCGCCGCGCGCGACGAGGAGTCGGACATCGCCCGGACCGTCGAGTCGTTGCGCGCCGCCTTCCCCGACGCGGAGCTAATCGTCGCCGACGACGGATCTCGCGACGGGACGGCCGCGGCGGCGCAGCGTGCCGGCGCGCGGGTGCTACGCCTGCCGGCCCGCGGCAAGGGACAGGCGCTGACGCTCGCGGAACGCGCGGCACCTGCGGGCCGGCTCCTGCTGGTCGACGCCGACCTCGAGGGTGACCTGGCGAAGCTTGCTGGTACAGACGGCGACTTAGCGATCGCGGCCTTCGCGAACCGTCAGGGCGGTGGCTTCGGGATCGCCAAGCGCGCCGGGCGGATGCTCGTTCGGGCCTTCTCAGGCTTCGCACCGGACGAGCCGCTGTCTGGCCAGCGCGCGCTCTCGCAAGTTGCGCGCGAGACCTGTTTCCCGCTCGCCGCCGGCTTCGGTTGCGAGGTGCGGATGACCGTCGACGCCGTCCGGGCGGGCCTGCGGGTTTCCGAGTTGGAGCTGCCGCTCCGCCACCGCGCCACGGGTCGCGACCCCGCGGGCTTCGCGCACCGGGGCCGCCAGTTGCTGGACGCCGTTCTCGCCTGCGGCCCGACGGCGGTCAATCACCGCGGCCTGCGGCTGCCACTCGCCGGCTGGGTCGTGGGACTGCGGCGCAACCCTGCGATCGCGGCCGTGGCGGTAATCGGGCTCGCCGATGATCTCTGGAGCGGCGGCGAGCGGGGGTTTCGCGCGCACTTGGGCAGCCGCCGGACGACGGGCGTGTTCAAGCTCGTCGGCATTCCACTCGTGGGCCTCGCGGCCTCACGGAAGCTCTCGGGCGCGGTGCTCGTCGGACTGGCGGCGAACTTCCTCAACCAACTCGACACCCGGCCGGGGCGCGCGCTCAAGGCCTATCTACTCGCGGCTCCATTCGCCGGCGCTCCGGCCCGGACCGCCGTCATGCTCGCGCCTTACGATCTCCGGGAGATGGCGATGCTTGGAGACTCCGGGGCGAACGCGCTGGGCGCGATGCTAGGCTTGAGTTCCGTGAGCAAACTCACGGAAAGAGGCCGCTGGGCCGCGATCGGCGCCCTTGCAGGCCTCACCCTCCTCGGAGAGACGCGCTCGCTCGGCGAGCTGATCGAACGGACCCCCGTGCTCCGCGAGCTGGACGCGCTCGGGAGGCAACCGTAGCCTCGCGCCCGCCGAAGTACGTCTTCGTCACCGGCGGCGTCGTCTCGTCTCTCGGCAAGGGCATCACCGCCGCCTCGCTCGGCCGGCTGCTGAAGGCGCGCGGCCTCAAGGTCCAGGTGCAGAAGTTCGACCCGTACATCAACGTGGACCCGGGCACGATGAGCCCGTTCCAGCACGGCGAGGTATTCGTGACCGAGGACGGCGCCGAGACCGATCTCGACATCGGCCACTACGAGCGCTTCATCGACGAGAACCTCTCGCGGAACTCGAACCACACGGCCGGCGCGATCTGGGAGCGCGTGATCCGCAAGGAACGCCGCGGCGAGTACCTCGGCTCGACCGTCCAGGTGATCCCGCACATCACGAATGAGATCAAGGAGCGGATTCGCAGCGCCTCGGAGGCGAGCGACTGCGACGTCGTCGTCACCGAGATCGGCGGCACGGTTGGCGACATCGAGTCGCTGCCGTTCTTGGAGGCGATACGCCAGTTCCGGCGCGAGGCCGGCGCCGAGAACATTTGCTACCTACACGTGACGCTCGTCCCCTTCGTCGACTCGGCGGGAGAGCTGAAGACCAAGCCGACCCAGCACTCGGTCAACGAGCTGCGCCGGATCGGTATCCACCCCGACATCGTCGTCGCGCGCTCGAGCGGGCCGCTCTCGGCGGACATCCGCGAGAAAATCGCGCTCTTCGCCGACATCGACGCGCGCGCCGTCGTCTCGAACCAGGACGTCCCCGACCTTTACCTTGTCCCCTCGGCGCTGCAGGAGGAGGGCCTCGACGCGCTCGTCTGCGAGAAGCTCGGCCTGCCCGCCCAGGAGGCTGATCTCGGCGAGTGGTTGCAGCTGACCGAGCGGATCCGGGAGCGCGACGGCGAGGTGCAGATCGCGCTCGTCGGCAAGTACGTGAAGCTCCAGGACGCCTACCTGTCGGTGCACGAGGCGCTCAACCATGCCGGCGTCCACCACGGCTGCGCGGTGAACGTGCGCTGGGTCGACGCCGAGGGGATGTCGCTCGAGGAGGCGGAGGCCGAGCTCGAGCAGGTCGACGGCGTGCTCGTGCCCGGAGGTTTCGGCTCGCGGGGCTGGGAGGGGAAGATTCTCGCCTGTCGGGTCGCGCGCGAGCGAGGCATTCCCTACCTCGGCATCTGCCTCGGGATGCACGTCGCGGTTTCGGAGTACGCGCGCCACGTCGTCGGGCTCGAAGGAGCGAACTCGACCGAGATGGACCCCGAGACTCCGTACCCGGTAATCGACCTGCTGCCGGAGCAGAAGGAGATCGAGGATCTCGGCGGCACGATGCGGCTCGGCGCGCAGGCGGTGGAGCTCGCCTCGGGAACGCGGACCCACGAGACCTACGGCGAGGCGGTCATCCACGAGCGTCACCGGCACCGCTACGAGGTCAACAACCACTTCCGGCCGCGCCTCGTCGACGCAGGCCTGGTCGTCTCGGGCACCTTCCAGGAGGGGCGCCTAGTCGAGATCGTCGAGCTGCCTGGGCACCCCTGGTTCGTCGCCAGCCAGTTCCATCCCGAGTTCAAGTCGCGGCCGACGCGCCCGGCGCCGCTCTTCCGCGAGTTCGTGGGTGCCGCGCTCACCCGCTCGCGCGAGCGCGTGGGAGCCGCCTACTCCGCAGGCGCCCAGCCTTAAGGCGTCGCTTACGACGCCGACCTGGAGGACGTCCGGGCTTGGCCCGGGCGTCCGTCTTGACCCGGCTCGCGAAACCAGTGCCGTCGAATGCTTCCGACGCCGGGAGCCTAAGATCGCGTCCGTGCAAGACGGGCTGCCCGAGGTTGCCGCGCTCTTTGTCGAGCTCGCACGCGTGCCGAGTCCCCCCGGGCAGGAACGTGCGGTCGCCGACCAGGTGGTCGAGTATCTGCGCGCGCTAGCGCTGACGGTCGACGAGGATGACGCGGGAACCAGGATCGACTCGACGATCGGCAACTTGCTCTGCCGGATCGAGCCGAATGGCGAGGGCGCGCCTTTGTTTTTCTGCGCCCACCTCGACACCGTTCCCCCGGATGGCCCGATCGAGCCGGTCGTCGAGGACGGGGTCGTCCGGAACGCAGGCGGCACGATTCTCGGGGCCGACAACAAGGCGGCCGTCGCGGCAATGCTCGAGGCGACGCGGCGGGTCGTCGCCGAGAACCGGCCGCACGGTGGCATCGAGCTCCTCTTCACGCCCAAGGAAGAGGTCGGCCTGCGCGGCGCGGAAGCGTTCGACCACGAACGCCTGCACGCGAGGCTCGGCTACGTGTACGACCACGCGGGCGCGATCGGCGAGGTGATCCTCGGCGCGCCCTACCAAGTCAAGCTCGACGCCTCGTTCCACGGTAGGGCCGCGCATTCGGGCATGTACCCGGAGGAAGGGAGCTCGGCCATCGCCGCGGCTGCGCGCGCGATCGCGGATCTCCGGCTCGGCCGGCTCGACGAGGAGACGACCGCGAACGTCGGCGAGATTCACGGCGGCGCGGCCCGGAACATCGTCCCCGAGCGCTGCTCGCTCGCCGCCGAGGCTCGCTGTCACCACGAGCGCAAGCTCGGGGAGCTCGTCCAGGAGATGCTGGAGACGATCACCTTCGCGGCCCAGCTCGGCGACTGCGATGTCGAGACCGCGGTCGACCCGAGCGCCAAGGGCTATCGGTTCAAGCGCGACGATCCGCCGGTGCGCCTCGCCGCGGCGGCGCTCGAGCGGAGCGGCTTTCAGCCGACCTACGGGCTCAGCGGCGGTGGCGCCGACGCAAACGTCTTCAACGAGCGCGGCCTGCAATGCCTGAACCTCGCAAACGGGATGACGGACATCCACACGCCCGACGAGCGGATCGCGGTCGCAGACCTCGAGCGGATGGTCGACGTAACACTCGCGCTCGTGGAGGTAGCACGGGGGGAACCAACGTGATCTCACCGGCCGCGGGTTACCGTTGGATGTGCGCTGTGATGTCGGCCGCGTCATCCAAGGACGCGTAGCGTGCTTAGCCTCCGCCGCGGCACAGTGACGGCGATCGCGGAGCGGCACGAGGGCCTCGTCCGCTGCGAGGTCGACGGCGAGGCGTGCGTCGCCTACCCGGCACTGACGGGCGCGCTCGCGGTCGGCGACGAGGTGGTCGTCAACATCCAGGGGCGCGAGCTCGGCCTCGGCTCGGGCGGCTTCGACGTGCTTCACGTCAACCTGACACGCGGCCTCGACCTAAGCCCGCCTTCGAAGGCGCACGTGATGAAGCTTCCCTACACACCGGTGCAGCACGCCGTTCGGCACGCCGAGGAGGATGGGCCTGTGGCGGACGCGCTCGGTGGCCTTCCGGTCGTCTGCTGCTCGTTGCACAGCCAGGTCGCGCCGGTCTGCGCGGCGCTCGCGGGTCTTCGAATCGCGTACGTGCAGCCTGCGGGCGGCGCACTCCCAGTTGGGCTCTCGGACACGCTGCGGGCGCTGCGGGCACGAGATCTGATCGCCACGACCGTGTCGGCCGGTGCGTGCTTCGGCGGCGACGTCGAGTGCGTGACAGCAGCCTCGGCCTTCGCCTGGGCGGCCGCAGGCGGATTCGACGCGGTCGTCTGTGCGATCGGCCCGGGTATCGTCGGCACCGCCTCGAGACTCGGTCACGGCGGCCTCGCGGCAGCGGACGCGGCGAACACGGCCGCGGCGCTCGGCGGGACGCCTGTGCTCGCCGTGCGCGTCTCGAGCGGAGACGAGCGGCAGCGCCACCGGGGCGTCTCGCATCACACGCGCGCGGTCGTCGAGCTCTGTCTCGGTGAGGTCGCCGTGGCGTGGCCCGCGGGTCTCGACGCTCCCGATTGGCTCGCCAGCCGGCGCGAACTCGATGTCGGCGAATGGCGCGAGGCTTGCGCAGGCCTTCCGCTCGAGCACATGGGCCGCGGCCCGGACGACGATCCGTGGTTCTTCGCCTCCGCGTTCGCCGCCGGCAAGCTCGCTCGGACACTGGTCGGCTAAATGAAGCCGGACGAGTCGCGCCGGGTCTTCGAGGGGAAACGGATCAGCGTCGACCTGGAGCGCTGGGGCGAGCATGAACGCGAGATCGTCCGCCATCCCGGTGCGGTCGCAATCGTCGCCGTCGATGCCGACCGGCGAGTGACGCTCGTCCGGCAGCTGCGCGAGCCGGCACGCAAAAGCTTGCTCGAGCTCCCGGCCGGAACGCGCGAGCCGGACGAGGAGCCGCTCGCGACCGCGAAGCGGGAGCTCGTCGAGGAGGCGGGATTGGACGGCGGCGAGTGGCGACTGGCAGCGAGCTTCTTCTCGACTCCGGGGTTCTGCGACGAGCTGGTTCGCGTCTACATCGCCGAAGGGGTCGAGAAGACGGAGCGCGCGCCGCAGGAGGACGAAGAGATCGAGCTCGTCCGCGTACCGGTGGCGGAGCTCGCCTCCCTGCTCCCGCAGATCGAGGACGCCAAGACGCTTGCGGGGCTGCTCCTCTACCTGCGCGAGAGGTAGGGTTGGCCGGCATGAAAATCGGCGTGGCCAGGGAAATCAAGGCGGACGAATACCGCGTCGCGCTGACGCCGGCCGGCGCGCGCGAGCTCGGCCAGCGCGGCCACGAGGTGCTCGTCGAGACCGGCGCCGGCGAGGGAAGCTCGTTCTCCGACGACACCTATGAGGGAGTCGGCGCGCGGGTCGTGACGGTGGACGAGGTGTGGGAGGCGAGCGAGCTACTGCTGAAGGTGAAGGAGCCGATCGAGCAGGAGTACCGCCGCCTGCGGGAAGGCCTCGTGCTTTTCACCTACCTCCACATTGCGGCAGACGAGGCGCTGACGCGCGCACTCGTCGAGAGCGGGATCACGGCCGTTGCGTACGAGACGGTCGAGACCGACGATGGGGCGCTGCCGCTGCTCGCGCCGATGAGCGAGATCGCCGGCCGCCTCGCGGCCCAGGCGGGCGCGTACTTCCTCGAGAAGCCGCTCGGCGGCCGCGGACTGCTTCTGGGCGGCGTGGCGGGAGTCGCTCCGGGCAAGGTCGTCGTCATCGGCGGCGGCATGGTCGGCTACAACGCGGCGGTGATCGCACTCGGTCTCGGCGCCAACGTGACGATCCTCGAGCGTTCGGTCGACCGGATGCGGCATCTCGAGGAAATCCTCTCCGGCCGCGTCAGCCTCCTGATGTCGTCGAGCCTGCAGATCGAGGAGTCGGTCGCGGAGACCGACGTCGTCATCGGCGCCGTTCTGATCCCCGGCGCGGTGGCGCCGAAGCTGATCACCCGCAGGATGGTCGGTGAGATGAAGGACGGCAGCGTCCTCTGCGACGTCGCAATCGACCAGGGCGGCTGCGCGGAGACGTCGCGGCCCACGACCCACAGCGATCCGGTCTACGTCGTCGAGGGGGTCACGCACTACTGCGTCGCGAACATGCCCGGTGCCGTGCCGATCACCTCGACCAAGGCGCTGACGAACGTAACCCTGCCCTACGCCGAAGCGATCGCCGACCACGGCCTGCGCGAAGCCGTCGCCCGCGACCGCGCCCTGGCCCGCGGCGTCAACGTCCTCGAGGGAAAGATCACCTACGAGGCGGTCGCCGAAGCGCACGGACTCCACTACTCGCCCCTCGACGACGTCCTACCGCTGGCTCCCGTTTGACCAGAACCCGCACCCCCGCCCTTAGTTGGGTGGGGCGTTGCCCTCCGCCCACGAAAACGACGATATCGCCGAGAAGCGCACCGGTGGGTGCCTCAGGCGAGCCGATTTCGTGACTCTTGCTGGGCGGCTGGGAACCGGGAGGCGCTACGAACTGCGCTGCTCCGCGTTCTCCTTCTTTGGGCTGATCTTGACGACCAGCCACGTGATCCCGGCCGCGAGTGCGATGACGCAGACGATGAACGCGAGCAGGCCGATCAGTCCCAGGGCGGTTGCCATGACCGTCCTAGAATAGCCACGTGTCGCGCGCCTGCGTGATCGTGCTCGACGCCGTCGGCGCAGGAGCCCTGCCCGACGCGAGCGACTATGGAGACGAAGGCTCTGACACGCTCGGAAACGTGGCGAAGGCTGTAGGCGGGCTGGACCTTCCAAACCTCGAGGCGCTTGGCCTCGGCAACGTCGAGCGGCTCGAGGGTTGTCCGCCGCAACCGGGCGCGCCGGCAGTTGCCGGCCGGCTCGTCGAGCGCTCGAAGGGCAAGGACACCACCACCGGCCACTGGGAGCTCATGGGCGTCGTCACGCCCCAGCCGATGCCAACCTATCCACACGGATTCCCCCACGACGTCATCGACCCGTTCATGCACCGAACGGGTCGCGGAGTGCTGGGGAACAAGCCGGCTTCTGGCACGGAGATCATCCAGGAGCTCGGGGAGGAGCATCAGCGCACCGGCAAGTGGATCGTCTACACCTCCGCGGACTCGGTCTTCCAGATCGCCGCGCACGAGGACACGATCCCGCTCGAGGAGCTGTACGAGGGAAGCCGCGTGGCGCGCGAGATTCTCACCGGCAAACATGCGGTCGGACGCGTGATCGCGAGGCCCTTCACAGGCGAGCCCGGCAACTACGAGCGAACCCCGAACCGACACGATTTCTCACTGGAGCCGACACGTCCCAACTACCTGACGCTGGTCCGGGAAGCCGGCAACAAGGTGCACGGCGTCGGGAAGATCTCGGACATCTTCGCGGGCCAGGACGTCGACGAGTCGCACCCCACGAAGTCGAACGTGGAGGGAATCCAGCAGACCGAGGCGCTGCTCCACGAGTTGGATGCCGGCCTGATCTTCGTCAACCTCGTCGAGACGGACATGCTCTGGGGGCACCGCAACGACCCGGTCAATTTCCACCGCTGCCTGCAGGACTTCGACCGGCGTCTGCCCGACTTGCTCGAGGCGATGCGGCTCGGCGATCTGCTGATCCTCACCTCTGACCACGGCTGCGATCCGACGACCCCTTCGACCGACCACTCGCGCGAATACGCCTTGCTGCTCGTCTACGTCGCCGGCAAGAACGCCGCGGGGCGCATCCACGAGGGCGAGTTCGCGGATGTCGGCGCCACCGTGAACCGTTGGCTGGGCGGCAAGGCTCCGGGCCGCGGAATTCCCGGCGACGCGATACTCGAGCCTTGAAGCTCAACGACCCAGAGGTCGTCCGGCGTGAGTACGTCGACGATCGCGGCCTCACCGCTCGAATCGCCCTCTACACCCGCGCGGCCACCGGCGTTGACGCTCGCGAGGCCGTGCTCGCTGCGGTTGGAGAAGTGCGTCCGCGCCGCGTGCTCGAGGTCGGTTGCGGAACGGGCGAGCTCGCGGAGCGGATGACAAGGGAGCTCGGCGTCGAGGTCGTCGCCCTCGATCTGTCTGCGCGGATGGTCGAACTCGCGACGAGTCGCGGCATCGACGCGCGGCTCGGCGACGTCCAGAGCCTTCCTTTCCGAGATCGCGTATTCGACTGTGCGGTTGCCGCGTGGATGCTCTACCACGTGCCGGACCTCGACCGTGGCGTTGCCGAGCTCTATCGAGTCCTGCGGCCCGGGGGCCGTCTCGTGGCTGCAACCAATGGCCCGGGCCATCTCGAGGAGATGTGGCGGCTGGTCGGCCGCCTTCGGCCGCGTGCGGAGTCGAGCTTTCGCGGCGACAACGGAGCGGAGGTGCTCGGCCGCCGGTTCGAGAGCGTTGAGAAACGTGAGATCGAGGGGACCGCTTTTTTCGCGGACCGCGACGCGGTTGCGGCCTACGTCGGCTCGTCGATTTTGCACAAGCACCTCGCGGACCGGGTGCCGCCGTTCGAGGGGCCGCTTTGCGCTCGCCGGTCGGCCTCGATTTTCGTCGCCGCCAAGGCGGCGACGTGATCCGCGTCCCCGAGCTGATCGAGCGCAAGCGCGACGGCGGAGAGCTTTCCGCCGACGAGCTCGCGGAGCTCATGCTTGGTTACGCGAAGGGCGAGATTCCCGACTACCAGCTGGCGGCGTTTTGCATGGCGGTCTTCTTCAGGGGCCTGAGCAGCGCCGAGACCTACGCCCTTAC
>Ga0070707_100001918_pt1 | contig 19934 bp, 17 predicted proteins | sample KBSK5502metaG_FD_65468 | JGI IMG/M metagenome (GOLD analysis project Ga0070707, IMG submission 65468) | Corn, switchgrass and miscanthus rhizosphere microbial communities from Kellogg Biological Station, Michigan, USA - KBS K5-50-2 metaG | ecosystem: Host-associated > Plants > Roots >...
TCAGGCCCGCGACCTCGCGCGTCTTCGCGTCTTCCGCGTCGAATCCCAGTCCCTGCAGCACCTTGTCGACCCGGGCGTGAAACTCGTACCCGCCCTGGTGCGCAAAGCGCTCCTGGTCGTGCCCGTAGCGCTCCAGATCCTCCTGGGTGACGGCATCCCCGAGCTCGGCGAGCCGCTCCCCCTGGCGCTGGAGCGACCTTTCCAGCTCCATGACCCCGCGATATCCCTGGGCCGCCGCCTCCCAGACCGTGTTCGCGTCCCCGAAATCGCGATACTGATCGAGCATCGCGATCCGGAGACCCGCCTGCCGGGCGATGGTTCCCCGCACCGGCTCGAGGGTGCCGGCCAGCAGCCGGAACAACGTGGTTTTCCCCGCCCCGTTGCGCCCGACGATGCCCCATCGCTCCCCCGCATCGACGGTGAACGTCACGTCGCGGAGCAGTGTGGTCGCGCCGAATTCGACGGCAAGATCGGAGGCGGAGATGATGGACACGATGGAAAGGTACTAGGGGCTGGGTGCTGGGGACTGGGGGGCGACTCCCCATGCACGTGCAACTATTTTGAGACGGAAGGCGTCTAGCACCCAGTACCCAGCACCTAGTCCCCAGCATCCAGCCACCAGGTCCCCATGCCCCGGCTCCCGCTCGTATGCCTGCTTGTGCTTTCCGCCTGCGTGCAGCCGCTCCGGCTCGCGCGGGACGACTCGCCCACGGTCCTCGCCCATCAATCGTTGCGTGCCCCGAACCCGGCCGAGCGGGGATCGTATCAGGTGCGCACCATGTATTACGGCAGTGGACGGGATAAGCGCCGGGCCGTCTTTCGCGATTCGGTGACGCTCCGCACCCAGGTGGTGAACGGAAGCAAATTCGCGACGGCGCCGACGCCGGCCCTCGGCCGGGACCGCAAGAAGTACTGGGGATTCGGGTTCGATTCCCTCCCGGTCAACGGCCGGGTCTGGTATCCCGAAGGCAACGGCCCTTTCCCGCTCGTGCTGATCGTGCACGGCAACCACAACATGAAGCAGTTCTCCGATCCGGGCTATGGATATCTGGGCGAGCTGCTCGCGAGCCGCGGCTTCATCCTCGTCTCGGTCGACGAGAACTTCCTGAACGGCAACATCAGGGGAGAGAACGACGCCCGCGGGTGGATGCTCCTGCAGCATCTCAAGGTGTGGAAGCGGTTCAACGATTCTGCCGGAAGCCCGTTCCACAATCGGGTGGACCTGGGAAACATCGGGTTGATGGGACACTCGCGGGGCGGCGAAGCCGTGGCGGTGGCCGCGGCGTTCAACCGGCTGTCGCACTATCCCGATGACGCGACGATTTCCTTCGATTTCAAGTTCGGGATCAGGGCGCTGGTGGCGATTGCCCCGATCGACGGACAGTACGAGCCGGCCAATCGCCCCACCCCGCTGGAGAACGTGAATTACCTGGTGATTCATGGTTCCCACGACGGCGATGTCTCCTCGTTCTCGGGACTCCGGCAATACTCCAGGATCCGGTTCACCGACGGACAGCCGTGGTTCAAGTCCGCGGTCTGGATGTACCGGGCGAATCATGGGCAGTGGAATACCGTCTGGGGAAACAAGGACGGCGGCCCGGCCAGCCCCCGTTTCCTGGATCTGCGCGGCCTCGTCCCCGAAGAAGCCCAGCGCCAGATGGCACGGGTCTACCTCTCGGGATTCCTGGAGGCGACCCTCAAGGGGAAAAAGGAGTATCTCCCGATCTTCCGCGATCATCGGGTGATCGGCGAGTGGCTGCCGAAGACGATGTACGTCACCCGATTCCAGGAGAGCGGCTACCACGCGGTGGCCAATTTTGGGGAAGACGTCGAAGTCGGAACCGGTTCGGTGCCCGGAGTGACGATCGCCGCGGAGAGTCTCGCGACCTGGAAGGAAGGGGTCATTCCGCTCCGCTGGCAGAACGCCAACACCGGTCACTACGGAGTCTGGCTGGGCTGGAACAACCGGATCGCCGGAACCGACACGACCAAAACCGGGAAGGCGGCGTCCTACACCCTCTCCGTCGGCGACTCGGTCCGGACCGCCTGGCAAATCGGCGGAGGATCCGCGCTGGTGTTTTCGATGGCTCCAACGGCAGCCACGCCCGGTCCCCGCGCGGCGGCGAAGGACACCACCAAGAAAGACAGTACCAAGACCGCGGGGCCGAAGCCACGGGCGCCCAAGCCTCCGCCCACACCGAAGAAAGTCCCTACGGCGGCTGACTCGCTTCCACTGGAAATCTCGATCGAAGCGGTCGACGCCGGCGGCACCAGCGCGAGAATTCCGCTCAGCCGCTACGGCGTGCTTCGCCGACCGATCGAGGTAACGGTCCTCCGGCGGAAGGGACGCGACAAATCCAACTTCGCGAGCCAGGCGGAGCTGATCCCCCAGACCTATGTCGTTCCACTCGCCGATTTCCGTGCCGCCGCACCGGGTTTCGATCCCGCCAGGATCGTGACGGTACGCTGGGTGTTCGACGGGACCCGCGCGGGCACCGTACTGCTGACCGACATCGGCTTTTCGAACATCGATCCGGCATTCCTCATTCCGGAAAGGCGCTGAGTCCATGCGACGAGCCGGTACGATCCTATCCGCTCTGCTGACACTGGCCGGAGCCGCCTCGGCCCAGGACCACGACCAGACTCCGCTCGTCCTCCTGCTTCCCGGAGGAACCCGCGCGCTGGGCGTCGGGAATGCCTTCGTCGCGGGACGAGGCTCCGAAGTGCTCTTCTACAACCCGGCGCAGATGTTCATCATCCGGGGCACCACCCTTTCAGTCGAGCGCTTCGGCGGAGCGAGCACGCTGGGCACGCTGTCGACGGTGGGCCCGTTCGGGAAAGTGTACCTCGGGGCGGGAGTGCAGTATCTGGATTACCACAAGGGCATCGGGTCCTCCTTTTACTCCCTGCCCGCAGACCTCACGTTCCGCGGCCCGACCAACGCCTCGAGCGCCGCAGCCACCGTCGCCCTTGCCGTGCGTTGGAAGGGCGTCCGGTTCGGCGCGGCGGGCAAGTACGTGGAGGAGCACGTTGGCGATCTCCGCGACGGAGGCCTCGCCTTCGATCTGGGGGCCGCGCGTGACATCGGCCGAGGCACCCTCGGCCTCTCGGTACAGAACATTGGCAAAGGACTCGAGATTCTTGGTCAGCCGGGCGATCTGCCCACCCGAGTCACCCTGGGCGCCGCGCTGCCGTCGATTCTGGTGAGCAGCTACTTCGATTTCACCGGTTTCGCCGCGGTCTCCCGGGAGCGGGACGGTCGCATCGTGCCCGGTGCCGGGGTCGAGCTGATCTATCAGCCGGTGGAAGGATGGACCGTCATCGGGCGGGCCGGCGCCAGACGGGTGCGGGATCTGCCGGGTCGGGCGGAATCGCCGGTCACGCTCGGCGGATCCTTCGGCCTCGACCGCCTGTGGCTCGATTACACCTTCCAACCGTACCGTGGTCCCGGATCGGCGCATCGAATCGCCATCAGAATCCAGTGACCCCGGACCAGCGAGGCGCGAAGAGCGAAGGGGGGTGCCGCCGCCGAAATTCCTGATATCTTGGGGACAACTCCACCCAAGGTCCATTGCCAAACAGCATCGAGACGTTGCGCGCCGCCCTTACCGGTCGGTATGAAATTCAGCGTGAGCTGGGCCGGGGCGGGATGGCCACGGTCTACCTGGCCCACGACGTCAATCACGACCGGCCCGTCGCGCTCAAGGTCGTCCTTCCCGAGCTGGCCGCGTCGATCGGCAACGACCGCTTTCAGCAGGAGATCAAGCTCGCCGCCCGGCTCCAGCACCCCCACATCCTCACGGTCTACGACTCCGGTGAAGCGGCCGGCCAGCTCTGGTTCACCATGCCCTTCGTCGACGGCGAGAGTCTGCGCGACCGGCTGTTGCGAGAGACCCAGCTTCAAGTGGATGAATCGGTGCGCATCGTCCGGGAGGCTGCGCTGGCGCTGGACTACGCCCACCGGCACGGCGTGGTGCACCGGGACATCAAGCCTGAAAACATCCTGTTGTCCGACGGCCAGGCGCTGGTGGCCGATTTCGGGATCGCCCGCGCGGTGGGCGGGGAGAGCTCGCTCACCAGGACCGGCAGCACGGTAGGAACTCCGGCGTACATGAGCCCGGAACAGGCGAGCGGGGAGCGCAACATCGACGGCAGGGCGGATATCTACGCTCTGGGCTGCGTGCTCTACGAAATGCTCGCGGGGGAGCCGCCGTTCACCGGCCCCACGGCGCAAGCGATCGTCACCCGCGCCCTGACGGAAACGCCGAGGCCCCTCACCACTATCCGTCCCACGATTCCACTTTCGCTGGAGCGGGTCGTCGTCCGGGCCCTCGCCCGCACCGCGGCGGACCGCTATCCGACCGCCGCTGAATTCGCCAAGGCACTCGGGGCAACCAGCGGTGAAATCGGGGTGACCGGCGCGGTCCCTTCGGCGTCCAGGCCGAGTGAGGGCGGCAGGCGCTGGATACGTGTAGCGATCCCCGCCGCTGCGGTGGTAATCGCAGTCGCCTTCGCCACCGGCTACTTCTTCCGGCATTCGGGTGCTGGTGGAACCAAGCGCATCGCCGTGCTCCCCTTCGAGAATCGGGGGGACGCCGCCGACGAGTACTTCGCGGACGGAGTCAGCGACGAGGTGCGCAGCAAGCTCGCCGCGATTCCCGGCATTCTGGTCACCGCCCGGGCCAGCACCAGCCAGTACAAGAAATCCACCAAGACCCCGAGGGAGATCGGCCGCGAGCTGCAGGTGGATTATCTGCTGACCGGAACGGTGCGGTGGATCAAGGGCACCGGCACCGCCAATCGGGTGCGGGTCAATCCGGAGCTGATCGAGGTCTCCAATTCCTCGGAGAAATGGTCGGCGCCGTTCGACGCCGAGCTGTCGGATGTGTTTCAGGTGCAGTCGGACATCGCGGAAAAGGTCGCTTCGGCGCTCGACCTGGCCCTGGGTGCGGGCGATGAGGAGCGGCTCGCCGCCAAGCCCACCAATAACATCGAGGCCTACGACGATTTCCTGAAGGGTGAGCAGGCCACCCAGGGACTGGCGATGACCGATGCACCCCATCTTCGGGAGGGTCTGGCCTGGTACGAGAAGGCGGTGGCGCTGGACAGCGGGTTCGTGGACGCGCGAGCCCGCGTGGCACGCACCCTGTCGGCCCTCTACAACAACGGGCCCACGGTCGAGGGGGTAGCGGCCGCGCGTGCCGCGGCGGAGGGTGTGATCAAGCTGGCACCGGACCATCCGGCGGCGCGCCAGGCGTTCGGCACCTTCCTCCTCAACCAGAAGAAGGACTATACCGGCGCGCTGGAGCAGTTCAAGCTGGCGATCGCGGATGAGCCCAACAATGCCGACCTGCTGACCTCGGCGTCCCAGGCGGAACGGGTTCTGGGACGCTGGGACGAGTCCCGGGCCCACCTGGAGCAGGCGGTCAAGCTGGATCCCCGTTCGGTGCGGACCGCGAGATTCATGGCGAGGGTCCTGCACGACACGCGGCGCTACGACGAGGCACTGGTGGCGTGGGACCGCGCCCTGGCGCTGGCGCCCAACAATCTCGCGATCATCCAGGGGAAGGTCGGATCGTGGCTCAGCCAGGGCCGGCTGGACAGCGCGCGGGCGGTGATCGCCAGGGCGCTCAAGGTGGTGGATACCGCGGCGCTCGCGGCGCACTTCGCGCTCTACCAGGAGCAGATGTGGGTGCTGCCCGACGAGATCAAGCCGATGGTGACGAAGCTCACCCCCAAAAACTTCGACGGCGACCGGGGCCAGTGGGGACTCAAGGTAGGTGGTACCTGGAAGCTGTTGGGCGATCCCGCCCGGGCCCACGCCTTTGCCGACTCATCGCGGATGGCGCTCGAGGCGGAGCTCAAGCAATTCCCCGAGGAAGCCCAGCTGCACGAGCTGCATGGGAGGGCGCTGGCGCTCGGGGGGTGGAAGAAGGAAGCGATCGAGGAGGCGGAACTGTCACTGCGGATGCGGGAGACCGAGCTCGATGCCGGTACCGGGCCCTACGTCCGATTCCAGGTGGCGAGGATCTTGATCCAGGCGGGCGAGCTCGACCGGGCGCTCGACTTGATCGAGCCGCTGCTCATCACCAACGCCTCCGATCTGACACCGGCCTACATGCGGATCGACCCGAGCTTCGCGCCACTCAAGGGGAATCCCCGGTTCGAACGGCTCATCGCCGGGAAGTAGCTGGGCGCTGGGTGCTGGGTGCTGGGTACTGGGGACTGGGAGTAGCTACTCCCTCACCTTCTCAATCCGCGTCGGCGGGAGTGAGCGGCACCAGCCGGGCGCGAGGAGGAATCCCCGGCTCGAGCTCCATGATCCCCACCGACGCCGGCAGGTCGAACCGGCGCGGTCCCGCTCCTCCCGGATTCATCACCGTCACCACCTGATCGATCAGCGTCAGCAGCGGCCTGTGGGTATGACCGTAGATGATGATCTCGGCGGCGGGCCAGCGCTTGACGAGACCTTCCGGCGTGGGCATCCCGAGCTGATGGCCATGCACTACCAGAAAATCGAATCCCTCGATCCGCATCTCGATGACTTCCGGAACCCGGGCACGCACATCGAAGCCGTCGGTGTTGCCGAAGACGGCCAGGACCGGCGCAATCGTCTCGAGCTCGGTGAGGATGTCGGGGGGACCGATGTCGCCGGCGTGCAGGATGCGATCGACATCGCGGAAGACTTCGAACACTTCGGGACGGAGGAGACCGTGGGTATCGGAGATGATGCCTAGACGCACGAGGGGCTGGGGGCTCGGAGCTGGAGACTACGGAGCGAGCGGCGCCAGGCGAGCGGCCCGATGGGGCTCGGACTTCCGCTCGAGGAACATTCCATCGGCGATTGCGGCGATTTCCTCGGCGCTCCGCCACGCCGCTTCGAGCGCGGCGAGCTCACCTTCCAATGCCCGGCGCTCGGCGTCTTCGTTGGCCGCCATCTCCAGCGCGAGGCGATCCACCAGCGGCAGCCTCGGCAAGAGCGTCTGCGGCTCGCTCCCGATGCCCCCGCGGCCCCAGAACGAGCGCTTGGTGATGTTGAGCGCGAGCCGCTCGGCATCCGAGGCGGCGACATCCTCGACCGCCTGGCCGGCCGGCGCATCGGGGAACCGTCCCCACGAGCAGCGCATCGCAATGGCGGCGACCCGCGCGAAGTATCCCTCCGGATTGGCCGCGTCTTCGACCTTCGTCACAGCGTAGCGCACTTCGGCTTCACTCGCCCCCGCGCCGTTGAGCACGGCGAGGAGCTTGCCGGCGACGTGGAGGCCGTTGTCCCCCGAGATCGACGCGATTCCTCCATCGTGCTCCACCTGGAGACGCCATGGCTCCCGCGGATCGGGACGGACGAGGGCCGTACGATCGAGATGGCGGGAGCGAATGACGGCGGGCTCGCCTCCGTCGCCGCGGGTCACCGCGAGCACCCGGTTTCCCTGCCCGTGCACCCGGAGCCAGGTGCTGAGATCGTACCCGAGATGAATTCCAGTGAGCCGGCGCCAGGAAAAGTTGACGGCCTTTTCCCCATGTTTGAGCCAGCGCCGCGCGACCCGCAGCATCGGATCCCGGCGCACCGCCGGGAGCCACCGCCCCAGCAGCCGGCCATACCGCCACGCCGCGATTTCCGGTTTCTGGGCGGGGCCGATGCGCACGAGCGCGAGTCCCTCGGTGAGATACGCGAGGCCGATGTTGTCGGTGGAGAAGCGGATCCGCGTGCGGGTAAACCGGCGCTCGCACTCCTCGAGCGCTTCCCAGCGCTCATCGAGCGGCGAGAGATTCCACCGCTCGCAGGCGGGACAGATGACCCAGAGACGCCCCTGCCTGGCGTCGAATGCCAGCCGGCTGCCGACGGGGAACGTCGGCAGCACCGTGTTTGAGCCGAGATCGGAGTTGCAGAAGAGGCAGGTGGAGTACATAAGCCGGCAGTCGAGAGTCGTCAGTCGTCAGTCGTCAGTCGTCAGTCGTCAGTCGATAATCGTAACACACTCGTGCGAAGCTGGCATCAGGGACTGAAGACTGAAGACTCACGACTGAAGACAATCAGCCTCCCCACCGTGGCGCCACAGAAATCTCCAACTGCAGCTGATCGAGCACCCGCTGCACCACGAAATCCACCAGCTCTTCGATTCGCGCCGGTTTGTGATAGAACCCCGGCGCCGCCGGGAGCACGACCGCTCCCGCTTCAGTGACCTGGACGAGATTCCGAAGGTGGATGAGCGAGAACGGGGTTTCGCGAGGGACCAGGATCAGCTTGCGGCGTTCCTTGAGCGTGACGTCGGCGGCGCGCTCCACCAGCGAGCGGCTGCTTCCCTGGGCAATGGCCGACACGGTGCCCATCGAGCAGGGGCAGACGATCATGCCCGCCGTCATCTGCGATCCGGATGCCGGTTTGGCGCCACGGTCTTCATCGGGAAACAGCGTGACGCTCGACCAGTCGCCTCCAGTGGCGGCGCGCAGGGCATCGAGGTCGGCGATGCCGCACTCCTCCTGAAGCAACCGCCACCCGTGACCCGTTACGATGAGCCAGACCGGCACCTGATTGGACGACAGGACCCCGAGCAGGCGAACGGCGTACGGTGCCCCTGACGCCCCGGTGATGGCCAGGACGACGGGGTACCGGCTCATTGCCCTTTCCGGTTCGGCGTCGGGCTCTTGACGGGGTGCTTGGGTGGCGCAGGGGGCCGCGGGAAAAACTTGGACGACTGCGGTAGCCCCTTCGGCTTGGGCGGCGGGCCGGGACGGCCGGGCCGTGCGGACTCTCGGCGTGGTGACATGCTTTCAAAGTAGCTAGGGCCTGGGGAGCTAGGGAGCCAGGGGTGGAATAGCTCCCTGGCTTCCTAACTCCCTAACTCTCTAGCTCCCTAGCTCCCTAGCATCCTGTCCACCAGCGCAAACGCAAAGACCGTCACGCTCATCACCCCGTTCATGGTGAAGAAGGCGGCATCGAGCCTGGAAAGATCTCCCGGTTTGACGAGCTGGTGCTCATAGATCAGAATCCCCGCCGCGGCCACGACCCCGGCGTAATACCATCCACCGAAGCCGGCGCCGTAGCCGAAGACGAGCAACGCGGGAATCGTCACTCCATGGAGCAGTTTGGCGACGAGGATGCTGCGGCGGACGCCCAGCCTCACGACGGCGCTCCGGAGCCCCGCGCCACGATCGAACTGCTCATCCGGCAGCGCGTAGAAAATGTCGAATCCCGCGACCCAGGTGGCGACGGCAGTTGCAATCATGAGGAGGAGCCATGCCGGGGAGCTCCATTGGCCGGCGATCGCGAGGTAGCCGCCGACCGGGGCGATGGCCAGCGACGAGCCGAGCCAGAGATGCGGCCACCAGGTGAATCGCTTCGAGAGGCTGTAGGTCATGACCCAGACGAGGGCCAGAGGAGCGAGGAGGCGGCAGAGCGGATTGAGCAGCGCACTCGCGACGAGGAACAACACCCCGGCCACGACGACTGAAATCCAGGCCTGGGTGACCGTCAGCGCGCCGCGCGGGAGCTCCCGGCCCTGAGTCCGCGGATTCTCCGCATCGAACTTCCGGTCCACGATCCGGTTGAAGCCCATCGCCACCCAGCGCGCCCCGGAGAACGCCACGATGACCAGTCCGACCGCCCGCCAGGTGACCGGATAGCGAAACGAAGCGGCGAGGACGCCCAGCAACGCGAAGGGTAGCGCGAAAAGGGTGTGGGGGAGTTTGACGAAGTTGAAGAGCCGAGTCGCGAGCGAGGAGCCCGCGAGGGTCTGTCCTTCAGGGGCTGGGTGCTGGGTGCTTGGGACTGGGGAGTTCCGGCTCACCGCTTACCGCTCACCGAGCGTGATGCCCAGCTTCGCCCAGATCTCATCGACGCGCTTCTTCGTTGCGTCGTCCATCGTGATCAGGCTCGGCCACTCCCGCGTGAATCCTTCCTCGGGCCACTTCCTGGTCGCGTCGATGCCCATCTTGCTGCCGTAGGTGAATGCCCGGCTCGAGTGGTCCAGCACGTCCATCGGTCCCATGGTGAAGCGCACGTCGCGCTCCGGGTCGATGTTGTTGAGCGCCACCCACCATGCCTCGTCGGGATCCTGGACGTTCACCTCTTTGTCGAGCACCACGAGGACCTTTGCCAGCGACATCAGTCCCGCCCCCCAGAGGGCGTTCATCACCTTGTAAGCCTGTCCGGGATACTGCTTGTCGATCGAGACGAAGACCAGGTTGTGGAAGATGCCGGGCGCCGGCATGTGATAGTCCACGATCTCCGGGACGGTGAGCTTGAGCAGCGGGAGAAATATCCGTTCGGTGGCGTGGCCAAGATAGAAATCCTCCATCGGAGGCCGGCCCACCAGGGTGGCGGGATACACCGGATTCTTCTTCATCGTCACGGCGGTGACGTGGACTTTCGGATAGTAGTCCGCGAGCGAATAGAACCCGGTGTGATCGCCGAAGGGACCTTCGAGCACGAGGTCCTCCGCCGGATCGATGTATCCCTCCAGTACGATCTCCGCCTCGGAGGGAACCTCGAGATCGCAGGTCACCGCCTTCGCGAGGTCCACCGGGGTCCGCCGCAGGAATCCGGCGAACAGAAACTCGTCGATTGTGGGCGGCAGCGGCGCAGAGCCGGAGTAGATGCTTGCCGGATCGCCCCCGATCGCGATCACCACGGACATCTTCTCGCCCCGCTCGGCCATCTCCCGCCAATGCGCGGCGCCGACCTTGTGGCGCTGCCAGTGCATGGCGAGCTCGCGCTTCCCGATCACCTGGATGCGATACATCCCGACGTTGCGGATTCCCCGCGACGGATCCTCGGTGATCACCATCGGCAGGGTGATGTAGCGGCCGCCGTCCTCCGGCCAGGTCACCAGAAACGGAATCCGGTCCAGGTCGATCTCGTCATCCCGAAGCACCGTCTCCTGGCACGCCGGCCGCCCCCCGCGGGTGCGCGGCGGGAATTTCGCCATCTCGGCGAGCTTGGGGAGCATCGCGAGCTTGCCGAGGAGTCCCTCCGGCACCTTGAGATTGAGCATCTCGGAAATCCGCTCGCCTACTTCGTCGAGCCGCTCCACGCCCAGGGCGAGGCACATCCGCTTCATCGAGCCGAAAAGATTGATGGCGACGGGAATCGGACTCACGCTCCCGTTCTCCATGACCGGCTTCTCGAACAGCAGCGCCGGCCCGCCCCCCCGCGATTTCATGCAGCGGTCGGCGATCTCCGCGATCTCGAGCCTCGTGGCCACCGGCTCCCGCACGCGCACCAGCTCGCCGGCCTTTTCGATCGCGGAGATGAATTCGCTCAAGCTGTCGAGTGCCATTCGCGGTTCCTTACTGGTGAACAGCGAGTAGCGAAGAGCGAAGCGCGAAGCGGTTGTTCCGCTTCGCTCCTCGCGACTCGCGACTCGCTAGGTTCTCGTCCCGACGTGTATCGCGCAGATTCCGAACATCAGCGATTTGAACGAGACGTCGCTGAACCCCGTCGTCTCCATTCGGATCGCGAGCTCTTCGGGGGCCGGGAAGGCCAGCACGGACTCTGGCAGCCAGGTGTATGCGTCCCTATGTTTCGAGACGAACCGTCCGACGATGGGAAGAATCCGGAGGAAATACCGGCTGTACAGCGCCCTCCACAAGCGGCCGGACGGCATCGAGAATTCAAGAATCACGAGTTTCGCGCCCGGCTTGAGCACACGAGCGGCTTCCATGAGTCCGGCGTTCAGATCCATCAGGTTCCGGACACCGAAGCCGACCATGGCTCCATCGAACCGGGCCTCGGCGAATGGGAGCGCGAGAGCATCCCCGTTGCACGGCACCGCGCGAGCGGATTTTCCGCGGCCGCGAACGAGCATCTGCTGGACGAAATCGGTGGCGATGACCCGCCCCAGGAAACCGCGGCGGTTGCCCAGCTCGGCGGCGAGATCCATCGTGCCGGAGCAAATGTCGAGGTAGGTCCCCTCCGGCGACTGTTCCCAACCCAGCCGGTCCACCGCGAGTCGCCGCCAGCGGCGATCGATGTTGAGGCTCAGGACATGATTGAGCAGGTCGTAACGCGGCGCGATCGACTGGAAGACCCCCCGGACGTACGCCCGCTTTGCGGCGCCGCCGGTGAGCGGTAACTCCCTGTCTGTGGCTGACATAGCCGCGCAATGTAGTCCGCCGGGGCGACCGGCGGAAGCTTCCCCGGCCTTCCCCGGCCTTCCCCCGTCATGAGCGACCTCAAGACCCTGACGGATCAGGAAGTCGTCATTCTTGCCAAGACCGGCGACGAGGCGGCCTATCGGGAATTGGTCCGCCGGTACGAGCGCCCCGTTTTCTCGCTCGTGTTTCGCATGGTCCGGAATCGCGAGCTCGCCGAAGACCTCTCCCAGGAAACCTTCATCAAGGTCCTGAACGCCCTCGAGAGCTACCGCCCCGAGTTCAAGTTCTCATCATGGGTGTTCAAGATCGCCAACAACGCGGCGATCGATCATCTGCGGAGGCGGGAGCTCGATACCCTTTCGCTCGAAGGGTCGCCGCACGCCGAAACGCCGCAAATGGTCGAGGCGACGGCGCTTCAGATCGGTGAGCGGGGCGAGACCGCGCTCGAAGAAGTCGAGAACCGGGAGCTGGGCGGCGAAATCGAGCGGGCCATCGCCAAGCTCCGGCCCGAGTACCGGACCTGCATTCTGCTGCGCCATGTCGAGGGGCGGGCCTATGAGGAGATCGCGGAAATCCTGAATCTCCCCCTCGGCACCGTGAAGACATACATCCATCGCGCACGCAATGAGCTTCGCATCTCCCTTGCACACCTCAAACAGTGAAACCTCACTCGATCCGCTGCCGTATGGGGGAACGCTTATGAAGCAATGGCCTGTGAATCACCTGACTGCGGATGATCTCGACGCGTTTCAATCTGCGTCATTCTCCGCGCACGCGAGAGAACATCTCGCCGAATGTGAAGAATGCCGTACGATGGCTCATCTCGACCGCGCCGTGCTCGACGCACTCGCCGCGCTTCCTTCGTACGCTCCCGCGCCGGAATTCGCCGATCGAGTCCTCGCGCGGGTTAATCGCCCGGCGCCGGCGATCGTCCGCCTTCTCGCGCCGCGCTCCCCGGCGGCATGGGGCCGGCGCGCCCTCGCGGCGTCCCTCCTGCTCGGCGTCGGTGTGAGCATCGTGTGGTCGCTCTTCAATCGGGAGCTGCTGCTCTCCTGGATCAACCTTTCCGCTGCGGAAACCGGCCGGTCCCTGTGGCTGGGTGTGCGGGTGGTGGTGGCAAACGTGACCGAACAGCCGTGGTATGCTCCCTTGCGCGAGTTGGCCTCCTCCCCCGGACGGCTTATCGCACTGGTGAGTGGCTCGCTGGTCACATACGCCGCTGCCCTCGTTGCCCTGCGCAGGCTCCTGACCCCGCCAAGCCGGCCGGTTCCCCATGCGAACTGGTAATCGCGCCCTCTCGCTGCTGATCGTCCTCACAGGGGCCTTCGCCGCCCGGGCTCATTCGAGCCCGCAGACGCCCTCTGTCGATATCTCGAATCTGAATGATCCGGTCGTGCTCGAGCAGAAGCTCCGGACCCTGCTCCGGGGTGCTCCCGAGACGCTCCGGCCCAGCGTGCCGGGGGGCACCGCCCGCCTGGGGGATTTCCGCCTCGGTGCAGGAGAGACGTATACGGGCAATCTCCTCGTCCTCCGCGGGGATCTGGACCTGTCGGGCCGCGTGACCGGCAATGTCGTGGTACTCGACGGCGACGTGATTCTCCGTTCGGGGGCCGAAATCGCCGGAGACGCGCTCGCGATCGGAGGCCGGGTTCGAGACCGCGGCGGTGTGGTACGCGGGGAGCAGCGCACCCTCGGCAGCGCATCCCTTGAGGCTCCCGCGCGCGTGGGGGCATTTGGTGCCGCAGTCACCCGCCTCGCGGGCCTCGCGGGCGTCCTGGTGACACTCGGATTCCTTGGGTTCGGGATGGTGCTCTTTGCGCGGCCCAACATCGAGATCATTTCCGACACCGTCACCCACAGCCTGTTTCGCTCCTTCCTGACCGGCCTCCTCGCGCAGGTACTGGTCATCCCGACGTTCGGCATGCTCATCACCGGCCTCGTGCTGAGCGTCGTGGGCATCCTCCTCGTGCCCTTCGTCGTGATCGTCTTTCCCCTGATACTCGTCGCCGCCATCGTTGGTGGTTTTCTCGGGGTGACGCACGCAATGGGAGAGACCCATCTCCGGCGCCGGATGGCGGCCGGTGTCATCGTCGGATCCGCCAACAGCTACCGCTACCTCACGACCGGACTCTTTGGCACGGCCGCGGTCTGGCTCGCCTGGATTCTTTTCGGCTGGGTTCCTGTCGCGGGAACCCTGATGTTCATGGCGGCATTCCTCGCGACCTGGCTCCTCGCCACCGTCGGCTTCGGCGCCTGCCTTCTCTCGCGTGCGGGGATTCAGCCGACCTTCGCGGGCCGTTACGTGCCGCCCGAGGCGCTCACCGATGAGTACCTCTGGGCCACGCCGCAGTTCGGGGTGAACGCGGTCAAGCGCCCGGAGGGCAGCAAGACGCCGAGGCCGCGTTCGTGAGGACGACCCTCGTGATGACCCTGCTCATCGCCACGCCTGCGGCGGCGCAGCAGATGCGGAACTACGAGTACGCGCGCCCACTCCACGGCGAGCGACGGCTGAGCGCGATCATCGAATTCGCCGCCGGCCGACTCGTCGTCCGCTCCGCCGACAAGGGACGGCTGTATGGTCTCTCGCTCAATTACGATGCAGAACGCTTCCGCCCGATCGGCCGGTATGATGCCGATGCCGGCGAAGTGCATCTCGGTGTCGAGAGCGTCGGGAGTGGAGGCATCCGGGTGGATCGCCATCGGGCCCTTCCGCAGCAGGCGCTGATCGAGCTCCCGTCCGGTGTGGATCTGTCGCTGGATGCGTCCCTCGGTGCCGCGGAGAGCACTCTCGAACTGGGCGGGCTTCAATTGTCCGCGCTCGAGGTCAAGACCGGTGCAAGCCGCACGACGATCAATTTCGAGAGCCCGACGACCGGAGCCTGCCGCACCGCGTCGGTCACATCGGGCGCCGGCGAGTTGACGGTGAACCAGGCCGGCAACAGCGGCTGCCGGTCGTGGCGATTCGACGGCGGCGTGGGCGAAGTGAATCTCGACCTCGACGGCGCGTGGCCCGCCGATGCGCGGATGACGCTCAACATGGCGCTCGGGGGGGTGAACCTGACGGCGCCGAAGGAGCTCGGCATTCGCGTCCGGATGTCGGGGTTTCTTGCCGGATTCGACGCGAAGGGGTTCAGCAAGGAAGGCAAGATCTACACTTCGTCCAATTACGCTTCCGCCAAACGGCACATCGAAGTGGAAGTGAGCTCGGCGCTGGGCGGGGTGAGCGTCGTCTGGAAGTGAGGGAGTAGCGAAGAGCGAGGAGCGAAGCGGCTGTTCCTCCTCGCTCCTCGCTCTTCGCTACTCGCGAGTCACTGATTAATCACCGGCAGCGTCATTCCCCGCGCGCTCGCCTGCTGGTGCACTCGCTCTGCAATCGCAGTCAATGCGCGTGCGGCGGGACTCTCGGGCTCGGCCACGACGATCGGCTTCCCGTCGTCGGCCAGCGCGGCCAGACCGGGCGACAGCGCCACCGTACCGAGCAGCGGGACTCCCACTTCATCCGCCAGCCGCTGGCCTCCCCCTTCCCCGAAAAACGCCACCCGGGCCCCGCTGGCGGGGTCGGTGAAGGCGCCCATGTTCTCGACGATGCCTAACACGGGAACGCTCACCCGCTCGAACATCTTGGCGCCCTTGAGGGCGTCGCCTACCGCCATCTCCTGCGGCGTGGTCACGATCACCGCGCCGGACACGGCGATCGACTGGACCAGCGAAAGCTGTGCGTCGCCGGTGCCGGGCGGCATGTCCACCAGGAAGTAGTCGAGATCTCCCCACTCGACGTCCCGGAGAAACTGCTGGATCACCTTCATGATGATCGGGCCGCGCCAGATCGCGGGGGCATCGCGCTCCACCAGGAACCCGATGGACATCAGTTTGACGCCGTGCGCGTCGAGCGGCTGAATCCGGCCCTGGATCACCACCGGCTTGTCGAACCGTCCGAACATGCGCGGGATGTTGGGCCCGTAGATATCGGCGTCCATGACCCCCACCCGATGTCCCTGCCGCGCCAGTGCGATCGCGAGATTTGCGGCGACGGTGGATTTCCCGACCCCGCCCTTCCCCGAGCTGATCGCGATGACCCTTCCCAGTCTGGGATTCGTCGCCGGCTCCGGCGCGGGAATCGAACCGGCCGATTGCGGTGCGGGCCCCGGAGGACCGTGCGTCGCCTTGGCGGGCCCGGAGGGATCGACGACGGTGATCTTGACGCCGTCCTGCTGGACGCCTTCGACCGCCTTCACCGCATTCCGCGCCTCGCGCACCAGAGTGGCGGGATCCTCCCGGGAGAGCAGGAAGGTGAAGGAGACCCGTCCCTCGGGCGTAACCTCGAGATCGCGGACCATACCCGCGGAAAGGAGATCGTTGTCCAGCCGAGGGTTCCGGATGCGGGCAAGCGCGGCGCCGACTTGGGACTGCAGGGAATTGGTCACGGAGGGAAAAGGTAATCGGAAGCGTCGGCGCCGTGAGCTATGGGCCACCCCGCAGTCGGGTCAGCCGTCCACGTACCTCCGCCGCCGCCGCCCGCTGTGGCGGGTCACCATCCTGCCAAAGGCGGACCAGGCGTTCGTAACTTTCAATGGCAGCGGCGCGGTCCCCCGCTCGCTCCTGGATCTCGCCCAGGAGCCGGCTCACCGGAGCGAGGTACGCAAATTCGTTCGGGGCGCCCTGGAGACCGGTCCGGAGCCATCGCAGCGCATCGCTGTCGCGCCCGAGAGATGCCAGAGCTGCGGCCCGGAGGTAGCGGGCGTGTTCCAGTGTGTACTCTCGTGCGATGACATACGCCGGCACGCTGACCAGCTCGAGCGGTATCTCGAAGGTCACGTCACCCAGAACGGCGAGGGCCTCTGCGGGATTGCCCGCCTGCCAGGCTACGTCGGCTCGGATGCTCTGAGCCAGTCCATGGACGACGCCGGCACTTCCGGGTTGACCGGGGAGTCGCTCGAGCTGTTCCGAATAGCGCCGCGCCTCGGCGGGCTGATCGAGTCGGGAGCTGAGGAGGCCGAGCAGATAGAGCCGGAGATGGGGCCGTAATGCCGTCGCGGTGGCGGTCCGCTCCTCGGCGTCCCGTTCCGGAGTCCACGCTTCAATCTCCGCGCGAACGGCCAGCAGGTCGGACCGGGGCAACACAAGGAAGGGCAGCGTTGCGGCGAGCGCCCTGTGTACCCTCCCCCCTGCGGCTCCCTCACCCTCGGCCGCGAGGAAGGCCGGGCGGGCCGCGCTCCATCGCCCGCGGCCAATCTCGAGCCACCCCAGGAGCAGCTGCGCCCCCTGACGGATCGCCGGCTGGCGACGCCACGCGAGTTCCTGCCGGGCCAGCTCTTCCGCGGAGGCAAGGTCACCCAGATAGGTGGCGACGAATCTGGCGGCAATCTGGACCTGGCGATTCTCCGACCCCTTGGCCTCCTCCAGCAGGCTGGCCCGCGAGACTGAATCTCCCCGGACGAAGGCGAGGAGCGCGCGATTGCTCCAGGGCGGCGCGCCGCGATAGCGTTGCAGCATCGCTTGAGCACTTCCGTAGTCTTGCTCGCGCACGGCGAGGTCCCACATGGGTCATATGGGTCAGAGGAACCCGGGATCGTAGGCCAGCACCGCGTCGAAGAGCTCGCGCGCCTCCGGACGGGGCCGGCCCCGGAGCGGGTTGTACTGGTAGAGCAGATCGGCCAGCTGAAACTGGGCCTCGAGATCGTCGGGGTAGTCGCGAAGCAGGCCGCGGTAGAGTGCCTCGGCGGAATCCGCCGCCCCGCGGCGGAACGCGGCGTACGCGCTGAGGAGCCGTCGGTCGCGCTCAACCATGCGATCGCTCACCGCAAGGGCGCGGGCCGTGGCCCATATCGCGAGGTCTTGCTGCCGGTCGTGCCATCCCGCGGCGACGGCGAGCCGATAGTACGCGAGGGCAAAGGTGCTGTCCTGGTCGAGCGCACGCCGAAACCCCGCGATCGCGGTGTCCTTGTTGCCGGCCCGGAGCGCCGCCTCGGCATTGAGATACTCCTTGAGGGCGGGCAGGGAGGTCGTGGTTTGCGCGGCAGTCTCAACCAGGCGGCGCACTGCTCCCCGCGGAGTCGTTGCCACGATGAGCCTGGAGGCAAGCTGGTCCATCAGCTTGAAAACGTCCTCACCACCGCCGTCCACCGACGCCTGGGCTACGGCTTCGCTGGGCGTTCCATTGCTTCCGTCGAAGAGCTGCGCCTGAATCCGGAGCTGACTGCCCGCGGCGTGGACGCTTCCGGTTACATAGAGCCCGGCGCCCACCCGCCGCGCCACGCTTCGCGCCCGGTCGGAATCAAGGGGACCTGATCCGTGCTTTCCGACCGCGGAGAGTATGGTGCCCGGATCGACGGTCCGAAGTCCCTCGAACCCGTCGAGGTTACGGCTCAAGAGTTCTACGATGCCTTCGCCCAGGTACGCATGGGTGTCGGCCGCACGAACCGCGAAGGGAAACACGGCGAGCCGTGAGTCGGAGAACGGGACGGATGCCCCGGTACCCGGGCGCAGAATTCCCCAGATAACCGCCACGGCCAGCAGCAGCCCGACCGCGGCGGGGAGTATCCATCGAGGGCGACGCTCGATCCGGCTTCGAGCAGGCGGCGCCACGACGCCGAGCGCCTCGGTGAATTGCGCGGCGGTCCGAAACCGGTCGGCGGGCGATCGTGCCATTGCCTGGTGCAGCGCAGCCTCCACCGAGTCCGGCATTCCCTGCCGAGTCCGGTTCAACGGAGGGACCGGCTCCGTCAGCCGACGGGAGAGGATGGCCATGGCGGTTGGCCCGGTGTAGGGCGGCTCCCCGGCGAGCATTTCGTATACGACGCATCCGAGTGCGTAAATGTCGGTTCGGTGGTCCACCGCCGCACCGGTCGCCTGCTCGGGGCTCATGTACGCCGGAGTGCCTATCGCCAGCCCGGTTCCGGTGAGCTGGACGCCTCCGGCCTCGGTGATGGCGCGGGCGATCCCGAAGTCGCAGATGCTCGCGTGGCCGGCCTGGAAGAGCACGTTTTCCGGCTTGATGTCCCGATGGACCACGCCCTGCGAGTGGGCGTAGTCCACTGCTTCCGACAGCTCGGCGGCGATCTTCAACACGTCATCGAGCGGCAACTGCCCTTCGCGGGTAAGGCGGTCGCGCAGCGATTCCCCTGTCACCAAGGGCATGACGTAGTAGAGGAAGGACTCGGTCTCCCCGGAATCGAACAGCGGGAGGATATGGGGATGGTGGAGATTTGCCGTGGTTTTGATTTCGGCGAGAAAGCGTTCGCCGCCGATGGCGGCGGCCAGTTCGGGCCGCAGAACCTTGACCGCGACCTTGCGGTCGTGGCGCAGGTCGTGGGCCAGATAGACGCTCGCCATCCCCCCCGAGCCCAGCTCACGCTCGATCCGATACCGGTCGGCGAGGGCCTGCTCGAGAGTCTTCAAGGGTGGTTCAGGAACCGGTCAGATGGCATCCACTTGTTTCACCTCGGGCACCATTTGACGGAGCCGCGCTTCGATCCCCTGGCGCAGCGTGATGGAGGACGCGCTGCACCCCGAGCAGGTGCCGCCCAGGCGCAGCAGCAGAACGCCTTCCGACTCGTCGAAGTCGACGACCTCGACCTGCCCTCGGTGCGAGGCGATGTAGGGCCGAAGGGTGTCGAGGGTCTGCTCGATGCGGGTGAGGGTGTCGGGCATGGATGCAATATAAGCCTTCAGCCTTCAGCCTTCAGCCTTCAGCCGTCAACTGTGACTCAGGGCTGAGGGCTGAGGGCTGACGGCTGCCCGTTGAGAAACTCTCGGGCCGCCGCTAGCACCCGCTCCTGAACTTCGGCCAGCGATCCCGTGAGCGACATCCCCGAGGCGTGGGTATGACCGCCGCCGCCGTA
>Ga0070707_100001919_pt1 | contig 19928 bp, 13 predicted proteins | sample KBSK5502metaG_FD_65468 | JGI IMG/M metagenome (GOLD analysis project Ga0070707, IMG submission 65468) | Corn, switchgrass and miscanthus rhizosphere microbial communities from Kellogg Biological Station, Michigan, USA - KBS K5-50-2 metaG | ecosystem: Host-associated > Plants > Roots >...
GATGCGTCCCACGCTCGTACGATCATCTGGCAGTCGCCAGGGGAAAGGACTACTGTCACCTCCCAAAAGCACCAGGCATAAGGATCAGCGCGCTCGATGATGTTCGCTGTCGTCCAGGTCTTTCCTCCATCAACAGAGAGTTCGACCCGCTCAACAGGAGTTCCTTCGCCGGTTATTGCATAGCCCTGGATACGAGTTGGTCCTGCCGCTACAATCTCGCCTTCTTGCGGCGTAGTGATGACAGCATTGAGTATTAGATCTTCTATGGGCTTTGCGCGACTCCAATCGGCTGTTCGCGCGGTAACCTCTGGAGGGAAAAGCTTATAATCGCGATCCTGGTAAGGGTTGGTCGACGCGTGCTCCTGAAGCGTGATTTCGCGCAGCCACTTGACGCTCCTGGCGCCAATATAGCCCGGCACGATGACGCGCAGAGGAAACCCATGTTCTGGAGCAAGTGGCTCATCATTCATCTCATAGGCCAGAAGCACATCTGGAGAGAAGGCCTTCTCTAGCGCGATGGAGCTTCCAAAATGCACCTGTTCCCCCTCAAATTGCGCCTCATCGAGACTGGTAAAAGCGACGTACCGGGCACCTGCTTCCATGCCGGCAGCCTGCAGTACCTCCCGTAAGGGAACGCCTCGCCATTTTGCCGTACCGATGACGTCCGCTCTCCAGGGAACTTCTCCAGGAATAGGCTTCGCTGCCATGAGTTCATTCCTTCGATTCCCCGCACACTCAAGTGTTGCCGTCACGGTGTGGGCAGGAGATATTGATCGTAGTTCGTCCAACGATAGTTCTCGTTTTCGCTGGACCATACCTGTGATAAGAAGGCGATAGCTCGTCGGGTCCACAGCCGGAATGGACCCATGCGTGCGTATATAGAAATGCTGCTGTGGTGTGAGGAATGATTGACGCAAGAGGTCCCCAGGTGGTTCAGCGTTTAATGGTTGTTCTTGATGTACAATCAACTGCGATTGTGCATGATGTATTGTCATGATGTTCTCCCATCAGATCATCTGAGGGCATTTCCTCACGCAAAGGCCCAGCCGGAAGGGTTTCGGGCCACGACCCAACTGGCGCGTCTCGCCCTCTCTGGTCCTAGTATAAGGAGGAAGTGTCATGAAAGCGTCATGAGCCTCGTCATGAAAGCGTTATGAGTTCTCGTCAGACGAAAGGAGCCGTAGGATACAGTCACGTGTCGACTGAACTTAGCGCTGGAGCAGTTTCTGCAATTGGAGAATGGTATTCCAATTTCTTGCCGTTCCAACTGTTTTCAGCTTTTTCTCCATCAAACTGTTGGAGAGTTTTGAGCGTCCAATACCGTTCGGATAATAAATATATACTTCTTTGCCGGTGAAGAAGAGTTCCTCTGGGCCGGCATACGTCTTGAGAAGATCTTCCTGTGCCGTAGCGTCGGGGCGCGCTGCCAGAAACATCACGACCACCCATTTTGACTCTTTGCCTGGTTGGCTCTGAAACGGGTTTTGGTCAATGATCTCTCGTAGCTCGGCTGAAGTACGAACGATGACTTCCACGCGAAAGCCAAACCTTTTTTCAAAGCCATCTTCAATGTGCCTCCGGAGTCGTGCCACGTCTGCGTCATCACTGGTAAAGACCACGTTCCCACTCTGTATATAGGGGAAGACATCCTTGAGGCCCAGAGCTTCGTGCATATCTTTGAGGTCGTCCATTCTTACATGATGGTGACCTCCAACATTGATGCCGCGGAACAGTGACACAAACGCTGTCATTTTCAATCCTCTTCCTTGTCTGTTCTTCTCTCTTTGAACGCCATACTACTCGAACGTTCGTTTTCATTCGAACAGTTGTGAGTTCTGGCGAAGGTCTCCCAGGCGGGCTCAACAGAGAGAACTATAGCACGGAAACAAGGATTTCCGCAATGAATGCTTCTGTTACAACGCCCAAAACCTGCTAAAATAGGGTTAAACTAGAGCCTCTTGTACCAGCACACGGAAGGAAGCAGCGTATGGACACGAAACAGGCACCCGAAACGGTCTCCCAGCGCCTCAAGGGCCAGTTCGCCCCGGCCTACCTGACGCTCACGAGCATCATCCAGGGCGTTGCCCTCGCGTTTCTCGCGGCGCGGGTCGAGGCCACCTACACCCAGTTCGATGCGACGGATTGGCTGCTGACCGCCGCCACTTTCGTGGGCTTTCTCGTAGTGTGGAACGAGTACCTGATGCAGGTGTTGGCGTTTGTGTGGGTGCCGACCCTGCTCGATTCGCTCGTCCCGTTCGCCTTTCTCGCGTGCGAGCTTTTCATGGCCCACTTCGTGTACCATAATCTACGTGGCTGGCTCCTCACGCTCGGCCTCATCTTCGTCGTGGGTGGGGCAGCACAGATCCTGACCGTCACCCAGGCCCGCTCCCTCGCCGACGAGAACCGCGATATGACTCGCGTGCTCGCGCCCCAGGGCTGGTTCCGGGCTGCGCTCGACGTGGTCTTCGTGGTGCTCAGCCTGTGCGCGTGGGCGCTCTACGACGCGCTGCGGCTCGGGCAAGCGCAGTTCATCGTCGCCCTTGTCGCCTTTATCAGCATCATCGTGTTTGTTGGTAGCTCCGTGCCCTACTGGAACCAGTTGCTTGCCTATGCACGAGGCGAGCGCAGGACCCCGTGACAGCGGAGCATTCAGTGAAGAAGGAACACCCATGCTTAATGACCCTATTCTACTCAACGACTGGCACGTGGTGTCACTTGTATCCAAATGTACGGAACACACCTGGACACGATCGTTTACGCCGCCCCTCTCCATTCGGCCTTCCCAGCGTTCCTGCCATATTCCAGGAGGCTAGTGGATCGGGTGCTGTCCGCGAGAGCACACGGGCTGGAACGTGCCCCCTTGGGACCAGCGAGAGCCCCACCACCTTGACGTGTATGCTCATCTGCATACGGGCCTGGCCTGCTTCAGCGGGGTGTCCCTCCACAGGCTTCTCCCCCGCGACCTGTAGCCGCAGAGGGCGGGATGCGTTCAGGTGCCGTCTCCACCCATGGATGGGGGCTGAACCTTAGCGTGGCGTGGCAGCCAATGCCACTCCCGATAAAACGAGTGATGCACATTCACCGAGGCGTTAAAATCGGCATTCGCCTCATAGTGACACACTGGACACCAGAACAGTTTCCCCCACTTCGCTTTGATACGTTTGTCGCCAAGATAGGAGAACCTCTCCCCCTTGGCGCCGCAACGCGAGCAATACTGACTGGTCCCATGTGGATTCACCTCGACCGTGACCACCTGTTGAACATAGGCTTTCTCTTTGGCGTGTTCTCTGATTTTGCCGCGCAACTGGTTGGCACGCCTGCGGTTCATGCGCCGCGATTTGCTGCCTGCGCCTGGCTTGATTGTGCGCAAGCGCTCGAAGAGCAGGATACAGTCAGGATATTTGGCGCAAACGCAAGCAATGCGGCGAGCGACCTTGTGGGCCGCGTCTTCATTGAGACGATCGATATGCCGCCAGAGCTGCTGGTTACTGTGCTCGCCTTTGACCGGCTTGCCCGACTGCCACTGCTTCCTGGCAATGCGCTTGAGATGGCGGTAGCGGTGGGCATCCAGGCCATGATCGGTCACAAACACCGTCTCGATAATCTGGTCATGCTGCCTGGCCGTGATCACCGCCAGATTCTTCACATTGAGATCGACCGCCACCGTGACCAGGTCTGGGTCTTGCTTGCGCTCCATCACCTTCCTGGCGGTGATCTTCTTGACCTGCGGGATGTGCAGTTCCGCCGCATGCGCTCGCAAGACCAGGGTGGGGCTTTGACGCTCCCAGTCCGCTTCTCTGAGCCGCTGCACGGTGTAGCGACTGGATGAGACCGGGTAGTGCATCCAGCGCCACTCCTCTCCCGTATAGACGTTGATGCGCACAAAGGCCTCGTGGAGATCGAGTGCCTCCAGCTCGAGGGCGAGGCATCCCTGGTAGAGCGTGGGGTGATCACTGGCCGCAGGCAGGCCCGGCTTGCCCTTCTGCTTGCCGCTTGCTTCCCAATTCGCATGATTCGACAGATAGGAGCGCACCTTGCCGATGGCGTCCTTGATCACGGACCGCCGGTAGGCAAAGGGCATGCCTGGAAAGCGCTCGCTGAAATTCCAGCCTGCCCAGGGATGGGGATGGGCCGCCGTTGCCACCGTGCAGGACTCGGCCCAGGTGAGCAGCTCATGGGCGGAAATGAGGCGTTCGCGGAACTCCAGATGTTCCTCGCTGTAGTAGGTCACCTTTTCTGCCAGCTTGTCAGCATGCGCCAGAAAGAAGTCCACATAGAAAGCGCGTGCTCGGTTGAGCACCTCTTCAGTGGCTTGCAAATAGGCACGCTTGCCGGTATTGGCTCCCCCGACGTTCCGGGGGTCCAGATCAATCGGCAGCTTGGTAGTGCGGGTGGCCTGTCCCATCTGGTGCTGCTCCTCGTGCGAACAAACGTTCTTGCTGCCTTCAGTCTACTGCTCTTCTGTCTTGTTGTCAAGCTTTTTGGACTGACATCCACCCATAACTCACTGGGGGAGACCAGCCCTGTAAGAACGCGGTGATATTGGCCAGCAGTTGCACTTCAGCCCACTGAAAGGTGACCCCATCTGGTAGAGAAACCCGGCAGTGACCCAGACGAGCGTGACTAAAGTCTGAAGCGCCTGCCAATCGAGCGCCTGCACTCTTCCCAGCCCAAGCACTCTTTGGTCACTTTGAAACTGTCCTCAATGGTACAATCACAAATGACAAATTCTGTATGAGCCGAACAGGACGATTACAGCTCTCCTGGTGGCGACTGCCGTTGCATGCTCGTGAAAGGGTCACGGTTCGGCGTGTTCCCCTGAGAAGGAGACATATGAAAAAACGACAATGGAGCAGATCGCGCGTCAGCACATCGAGCATCCTGACGCCTACTACCGGTGGGATCGCAACTACCAGTATCTTGTCCAATGGAGTACACCTGCGCTTCCAGGATCTTACCTCAAGACCACTTTTGCAGGAGGGCACAAATGAAAATAGCCATGTACTTCCGGGTCTCGACTCAACATAAAAATACCCAGGGGAGTGTTTTCCCCTGGGGCGTGAACAATCAAACGATCATTTCCCGTCTTCAGGAAAGTCCGGCAGGAACGGGTCAATACCCGCTTCTTCAGATGTAGCCAGCTCTTCCGCCGGCTTCTTGTCGAGCATCTTCATATCGCTCGCGATCACATCAACTGCTGTCCGCTGTACGCCTTCCCTGTCAGTGTACTTGCGCTGGGTAAGTCTACCCTCAATATACACCTTAGAGCCTTTGTGTAGGTAGCGCTCGCAGATTTCTGCAAGCTGGCGCCAAGTCACAATACTGAACCACTCGGTTTCCTCTTTTTGCTCGCCATTTGCGCCTTTATAGCGCCGATTGACCGCAAGGCTGAACTTTGTGACAGGCGTACCGTCCGGGGTAACGTTCAATTCCGGGTCTTTGCCTAAATTTCCGATCAGAAGAATTTTGTTGAGCATCTAAGCCCTCCTTACGCGCGTAGTAATGCATGTTGCTAAGACAACAACAAACCGGCAGTAGTATGACAAGCGAGAACAAAAAAACGATGTTCTCTGTTTACAGTATTCTTTTTTCTCTGCTGCCAGCGGTGATCGCAAAACGGCGTTGTGCCGTAGCCATACCACGTTGCTTGATTGACAGGCTGAATCGAGCGCAATTGTTTTGCCAAAAATGCGAAGCAGTTGATATGCTTCGCATAGATCGCTTTTTCAGGGCATTATATATGGTCACCTGGCCATAGTATATTCTTCGAGTGGCCGATCTCATTTCTCAACAAACAGCCCTGACCGGCGGTATAAACGATCAGTCCGGGCAGTATCATCGTCATTAACTGCCCCGTCCGGGTCAGTGCCAGTAAAGGGGCCTTCGTCTGAAAAGACAAAACCGATGTCGTGATACTTTCCTGTTTCCAGCCGGTAGAGCGCCTGTGAAAAGGTACCCCACGTTCTTCTGTCATTGGTTTTTGCTGCTCTGCCGTTGATAGGATTGAACGGCTTTTTTTCCATTAATTGTTGACTAGTTGGTAGCGCCAGACAACCCACTGCCGGCAGGGGAGCAGTTCGGACAGAATACCTTTTTCCGGCGTTTCATCAGTGTTTGGCTGTCAAGGCGCGTCTGGTCGGTTTTTTCATTGATTCCTCTCCCTGTTGTCTAAATGTGCCATAAAAGGCTAGAGGAGTGTAGCAGGAACCGCGTATGTCCGCAATGGCAGGAGGGAAGGATGACACAGTACTCCTGCAATCATGGATTCTGCTCTTTTGTGACTTCGTGACATGCGGTATAGTTGTATAAAGAAATGCCACCGCCGTTAGTGACGACGAAAGGAACTATTATGTTGAATGATCCTGTTCTCATGAATGACTGGCACGTCGTAGCATACGCACCAGACCTCAAAGAAGGGAGGCCTATGGCAGCCCGCCTTCTCGAAGAAGACCTTGTGCTCTGGCGTGCCGGAGACAAGATCCATGCCTGGCGCGACCTCTGCCTGCACCGTGGCACCCGGCTCTCTCTCGGCAAAGTAGAGAACCAGGCGCTCACCTGTCCGTATCATGGCTGGACATATAACGAAGAGGGGCAATGCATCCGCTTTCCCGCGCACCCCAACCAGACACCCCCGGCCACAGCCCGCGTGAAAGTCTACCATGCTCAAGAGAAATATAATTGGATATGGGTAACGCTCGGCAACCCATCACAAGATATCCCCCCATTCCCGCAGTGGGACGACTCCACCTTCCATAAAATCCACTGCGGCCCATACCACTTTAACGCCAGCGGTCCGAGAGCCGTTGAAAACTTCCTGGACGTGACGCACTTCCCGTTTGTCCACGAGGGAATTTTGGGAGACCCGGCTCACCCCGAAGTGAATGACTACGAAGCCGAAATAAACCCGGACGGCGTAATCGCCAGGGACATCAGCGTCTGGCAACCCGATCCCGACGGCACAGGCCAGGGAGCAAGAGTAACGTACACCTACTACGTAGCGCGCCCCCTGACCGCTTATTTTGTGAAGGAGTCTAGCGGTCCAAAATTCGCCATGTATTTTACCGTCACGCCTGTGTCAGAACTCGCTTCGATTGCCTGGACCTACGTAGCCAAGGACTACGAGAATATTCCTGATGAAGAGACACAGCAATTTGAGGATATGATTACCTTGCAGGATGTTCCAATTGTGGAATCTCAGCGTCCCGAACTCTTACCGCTGGATTTGCAGGCGGAACTGCATCTACGCTCTGATCGCACGGCTATTGCCTATCGCAAGTGGCTGAGGGAGTTGGGGTTGACGTTTGGGACGGCTTGAGGGTTGCGTCAGATCACACGGACCCAGCAGTAGCTCTCTGCTATCAAACTCAAGTGGTCCCTCTTTTGGCAGGCCCCGTGCACAGCGATCTCTTGGACCTTCCATGTCAAATGCAACTCTCAGTCTGGGCATTCCTGCCCATTTCTTCGTTCTCGATGTGCATCGTCTCAAGAAGAGAGCATCGTCTGGTAAGCATATCAGGAGATCTCTCGTCGCCATGTGTTTCGTAACGATCCTGTAACGAGCCTATGCTATACTCTCTCAGAGCGTGTGAGTGTCTTCTCATACGTAGTATTAGAGGCAGAGGTAGGAACAAGCGCATGCTCCGAGCAATGAGATGGCGCAAGAGGATCCCAAAGGAGCAACGCTGCAAACGGACTATTTATTATAGGGATTTTATAAACCAGCCATCCGTAGTGCTGGCTGTTGGACCGAGCTGTCGCTGTAGTCCACCTGGATAAAGTTTGAAGTGAATCCCTTTTGCTGCCAGTGTTTGCATTACTGGTGCTAGTTCGCTGCCGCCCACTACCCAGACACCTCCACCTTTCTCGCGATTATCGATTACTCTCAGTCCTTTCGTTTGTAAGAAAAGGATAAGGTTGAACTGAGGACTCTGGCTACTCTGAGGTGAGGCCCCTGAGCTATAGCGAGTTGGGCCGTCATGCCGCATAGCCTGGTTTGGTATTCGTCCATCAGTAGCTTGTCTTTCTTGCCTTGGTGGAGGTAGAGGTGTATCTATCGGTCGAGATACGGAGGAAGTTTTTTGTAGTGGTGGTACACCTGCTGTTGTGCCGGATAAGAATGTTCTGCCAGAGGCATTGCCGGATGTAACAGGTCTTTCACTTTCGGTGTCTCTATTTTGAGAGCGACTGGATACAACATCAGAAACAGAATGATCGGTAGATTCTTTCCACTGGCCGCGCAATTCATCGGCCCGGCGAATAATACAGTTCTTTAGTTCCTGTCCGCTTGGATCTCCGCTATTCTGTGCAATAGAACCTTCGGGCGGAATATCGAGCGCTCTTAGGCGAGTAAACACAGGTTCTATTGCGATATCTGGATTTCTGAAGAACTGACTGCCGCGAATACGCACAAAGCGCCAGCCCAAGCGCTCAAGGATGGCCTGACGAGCCATATCTTCTCCCAGCTTTTCGGCTGAATGCCAGCGCTCCCCATCGCATTCTATTGCTAGTCGTCTGCCAGCGCCTTCAACTACCAGATCGATACGGTAGGCCCCTACAGGCCACTGTGTTGTCACGCGATAGCCTGCTTTCACTAATCGCTGAAGCACCTGCCTCTCAAATTCGGATTCTATTTTCTGCTCCTGCTCTTTCAAAACCTGGTTATGCAGGTGTTGATCTCTGGCATGAAGGATTAATCTGCGGCGAATATCACCGGGCTTCAAGTCGGTACTGGGGTCAAGAGAATAGACTACCCATATCTGGTCACGAGCACGGCTGGCAGCTACATTAAACCGCTTTTTAAACATGTACTCATGACCTTCTTCATTGCGAAGGGGAAGTGGTCCATCACCTTCCGGTACATCAACCATAGACAAGAACATCACATCGCGTTCATCGCCCTGAAACTGGGCCGGGTCGCCACAAAGCACGCGGCGCTGCACGTATTCTGTCGCGGGCATGTATTTACGCAATAGCGATTCAATATAGAGTGCTTGCTCGCTGCCCACCATAGAAATAACACCAAAAGTGGCATCTTTATATTCCGGCTGCTCTGAAGCAGCTATCAGCAAGGAGGCAACGGCAAAGGCCTCTTCTTTGTTAACTTTGCCGCTTCTGCTTAAACTCTTGATTTGATAGGCTACTGTAAATGGGCGCCTGAGTACCTCACTATCGTCACGCAGCGGCTTGATCTTTCCTTGATAGGATAAATCATTGCTGAACTGAATAATGGGGGATACGCAACGAAAATGCTCCAGGAGGCAAACTGGCTCAAAAGTCGTGCGGGCAAGGCTATAGATGGAGAGCTTGCCGTCGTACATATTGGCGAGTGGAATACCTCGTAGGTGTTCGTCAATCAAATGGTCGATTTCATCTACGCGCTGTCCAACGGCTGTAGGGCTAACTTGTTCATCATCGCCTACGACGACAACCTGGTCCCCCATGTAGACTGCCATCAACGCCGTAATATCCGCTTGGCTGGCTTCATCGATAATAACCACGTCGAAACGATTGCGTTTCATGTCAAAGTTTCTTGCGACATAACTCAGCGGCATAATCCAGACAGGCACTGCTGTCTGACATATAGGTATCAGCTTTCGGGCCTCTGCTAACAGGCGAGGTGCGCGCTTGCCTGTTCCCTTACCCACCTTTCTCATAAGTTCCCGCCAGCCCTGCAATGCTCTTCGCTGCTCAAGGGATGTGCGCCGGATTTGCTGGGCCCATGCTCGCTTCTCAACCAGGTCTGCGGTAACAGTGAATAATTCCTTGCTTAATCGGTTAATGCGGTCCTGTATCTCCTCGAGTGACAGTCTGGCCAGCCGATCAAGTTCGTCGTAGAGCTGTCGCCAGAGCCAGGCTTTCTCAGGCTCGCCAGGCAGGTCTCTTTCGCCATGTTTTCCGATCCGTTCACGAATAGCTGTAGCCCAGCCCGGGGCTACCTTTTCCAGTTTTGCCAGCAGAGCGCGCCGACGCTGTAGACTCTCATGTTTAGCGTAGAAATCTAAAAGGCTGCTGTAGGCAGCGCGATAAGCGTGGGGATCTCTTCGCTTTGCAGCATCGCGTAGAAGCAGCAGGACCTCGGCTTTTGTTAGATTGCTTCCTCCCTGCTCCAAATGGCGTTCAAGTTCCAAGAAACGTTCATTGATGCGCGTAGAGGCCCGGCGCTGTCTCTCTGCTGCGATAACTGTGGGGAGTTTCTCTACCACCGCCATCCGGAGGCGTAATCCTTCGCTATGTTCGTTATGCCCTACTGGCATCTCCGCCAGAAAAGCATCCCATTGAAAGCCCTGTTGTCTCAACTCGCGTTCTAATGGTGCCCATGTATTCACGAACCAGTGCAGGCAGCGGCGCAATGGATCAACATACTGATAGAAAGTTCGCTCGGGTTCAGGCCCAAATTCATTGATCCCTGGTCCTCCCAGGACGGTCATCTGTCTCTGCCAGCGTCCCACCAGGTCTCCACGCATCAGGTGCAGCTGTACCAGGTCCCGCAATGCTTCAAAATGCTCTACTGTTTCTGGTTGTCTGCCCTTGACAGTTGTGCTCTCAATAACCGCTTTCCATTCCCGTTTTGTCAGTAGTTTGAGGCCATTAAGCTTTCCACCTTGGGAGAGATACCCGATAATCTCATCCAATATTTTATCTATGTGATCTGTAGGACAAGTTGGAGAAATAGCTGGATCATATTTCAAGATGCGCAGTTGTGCCTGTGTAGCAAAAGTGTAGGCCTGCTGTATTTCCTGCAATAAATCTTCCCAGGCCTGGCGGCGCGGACCTCCCTCGCGCCCGGCTATAATTGCCGCCAGACGCCATCCTGTTAGTTCGCGAATTGGCTCGACCTCCTGCACCAGGCGTTTCTGCAATTCCTGTAATGCTTCTGTCGACTGCCTGTAGCTTCCTGACAACCAGAGATCATGCCGATAGCTTATGGTTGCATTGTTCAATTGCACCTGCTCGGTGAGCATACGTTCGAAGTCAACCGGGGAGAGCAGCTTTTCAGGATCGGGCAGCGACAGGCCCATATCACGTTCTTCTTTACTCGTTACCTTTGCGTTCGTGTTATAAAGTTCTATCAGTTCGCTTCTGGAGAGGGGAAGCGTTGCACCCGGAGTGGCAGGCCCTGGTATCCACGAATCTGTTGTGCGATGTTGGGCAATATAACGAGCAGCTTCTGTAGGAGAGTAGCTCTCGCCTGCTATGATTACGGGACGATATTCGCTTCCACGGGCTTCCAGAAGCTTTTGACGAGCTTCGCGTAGCTGACGCAATAGTTCAAGACGCTGTCCGGTCAATGCGGCAGCCTCACGATCTAATCTGTCAATACTTGAGCTTGCTAAACGTTCGCTGATCGCGTCGATGGTACTCTCCATGTTTTTTCTGCTGTCATCTTCGAGAATGCTGACGCATAGAGGCTGGAGCGGCTCCACAACTTTTTCGCGCAGCACACGCAGAGCTTTGGGTTTTTCACTGGTGACCAGGACGCTTTTACCTTGCGCTAAAAGGTGTCCAATGAGGTTAGCAATAGTGTGGGTCTTACCGGTGCCTGGAGGACCCTGGACCAGCACGGCGTTGTTCTGCTCGAGACGGCGTGCAATTTCCAGTTGCTCCGCGTTGGCGGGTTTGCTTAAAAGAATATGTTCGTCCTCGCCGTTAGGAGCATCCAACAGCTGCTGCGCTGTAAGTGTATCCTGCCGTTCATTAGAAGTGCCAGCGATTCCGACAAGGCTGATCAGCGAGTAGGGCAGATGATCTATCTGCGGTAGAATTTCCAGGATGCTTTCCAGGGCCGTGCCGATTCCTAATGTGCGTGGGCGCACAAAGATGACGGGATCGCGAGCGATAGAAGGTACAGTCGTCTTTTCAGGAAGGCCCTGTTCGATAAGTTCTCCGTAGGGCGAGAGCTGACTGACCAGCCGCCGGAAAAAGTTGGTTGTCTCTTCGCCCCCCAATGGATGCCATTCGCCCTGTTCATGATCGTCGCGACAACGCCCTATCGCCGAAGCGTTAACCTCTGCTATAGATTGAAAGATTGCTGTGTAGAATTCTGATGGTTGTCCTGTCTCAATCAGAGTAAACTCTGGGATTTTGGGATCAAAAAGGAGCTGAAGCCGCAAGAGGAGCACCGGATAGTCGAGAAGGAAGCCTTCGTGCGTGCGCCAGCGGATGCGGCCATCCCCTAGCATAAGCTCTAACCGTTCGCTTTCGCGCTCGAACTGACCTTGCAAAGCATATAATTTCTCGAAGATTGCCATAGTACGGCGTGCTGGGCGTTCAGTCTCGACCCAGGCCGCGCGTTTTGCTTTCCACTCTTCTAACAGAAATAGCCTTTGTGGGTTATCTTCAAACCTCGTTACTACCCCGTTTGAATCAGCAACAGGCGGTTTGACGGCAACGCTGCCATCTACCTGCTCCCAGCCTTCCTGCAGCCAGGAGCGAATCTCTTTTGGTGGCTGCGGCGGATCACCTAATCTCGGGCGACTGACTTTTAAAATGAAGTCATTATCGTTATCGATTGTTTCTGTATCGGTACGAAATGTCGTGTCAATTATTATTCCATGCCGGATGCAGTGGTGGATGGGAAGGTCATGAAACCAGAGGGTCCATACCTGCGGATCAAAATTTCTTTGTGGGGGATTACGTATCTGGTTCAACGCCTGGAGATAGCGAAATATTTGGATAATTTTTGGGCGAGTCTGCTCCTGTGCTTCGCTGCCACTACCTAACTTCATCTACAGGTCCTTCCTACACTTTTTCGATAGCCTGCATCACCGTCTATTAGAGTGATATTCTGAAAAATAGAAATGGTGTTGTTGTACATCAGTAACGGCGTAAGGTACGGACTATCAACAGGCAAAACCCTACAAAAGATACTATTTGTTCCTCTAAGTATACCAGTTCTGCTGATTTCTGAACAGCTATCTTTTGCGTCCTACAACGATCTGACGTGTGCCCTGGCCAAACGGTTTCCAATCGTACCCGCCATAAATGGCTTCGATAGCGAAACCTGTGGCCAGGAAGAGCAACTGGAGTTCACGCGGGAAGTAGATGTGTGTATCGAGCCTGGTCAGGTAACGTTCCAGAGTGTTGAAAAACTCCAAATAAACTCATCTTTTTACATTCGCTCATCAAAATCTGAGCGCAAATGAAGAATATACAATAGATCAAAATCATCAACATGAGCGCTTTTCAACAAGCTGGTTTTTTCTGTCTCTAATTGATGAGCTAATTCCTTTCTAGCCGCTTTGCTTTCTCTAGAGCCAGTTCCCTAGCTTTTTTGTCTGCGGGTTCAATGATCTCATCTTGGAGGGATGAGATTAAGCTTTCTCGGTCTTTATACAAATAGACGGGGAGTACCCTGGGATTTTTCCTCTAATGAATAATTGGTGTTGGACCCGGAGGGATCGTCGGAGTCGGACTCGGGCTGGGCGTTGGACTCGGACTCGGACTCGCCGTCGGTGAGGGCGCCGGCGAAGCACCAGGCGTGCCATTGAGGTTCTTCACATATATAGTAACCAATTTAGTCACGTCATAAGAAGTACCAGGAGCCGGAACTACTCTCGATACCGTATTGGGTGGTATGTTTAGGTCTACACCATCAGGTTTTGTAGTAAAATTAGTAAAACCAGCATTCTGTAGAATAGCCTCGTACGAAGCAAGCGTAGCTCCTTGAGGAATTGGCGGCATCTTTACTGTTTTTGGTCCCATCTTGACATCAATAATAGCGCCCTTTGGCGTCGTTTCCTCAGATGTTGGATTCTGATAAATCACAACGCCATCTGTACCATTTTCCGGGTGTAAGGTAAATCCTAGACCCAATGCAGTTGTTTGTGCATCCTGATAACTTTTCCCGATCAGATAAGGTACGCGAACTTCGACGGTACCAGGCGTCGGAGTGACTGAGCTATTGCCGTTGAAAATGGGCAAGACACCAAGTCTCCCCGCGAGGAAGGCGCTAAAGCCAAGCAGGGCAGAGCCAATCAACGCTAGAACGACTAGCACAGCTGCAAGCTCATTAACTAGGCGTATGAGTCGTCTACCCCGATGCTGCTTGTCTGCGAGTGCTTTTGGTTTGCTTGGAAAGGAATCAAGTTCGCTCACCTCAAGTCCAGGCATTTGCTGAATGGCAATCTTGGCTTGATACGAGCGTGAAATGATCTCGTGCATTCCCGCAAAATGAGCGTCCCTCAAGCCAAGATTGCCATTCAGCGGCATTTCCTCAGGTATAGAGACTTCAGGGTCTGTCTGGAACAGGCGTGCTCGCGCCCGCGAAAGGATCTGTGCTCGTTCTGTTGGATCGACAAGCATCGGGTTTAGATTGGCTTGCTGAAGGAGGGTAATCAGCTCCTCATACTGTGGGTCTTTCTCTTCTGGTAGCATATCATCAGGGAGTTTCATTCCTGCTTCCCTCCTGCTGTCTGGTGGTAGATCCCCCGTAACTGTTGGAGCGTACGCGAATACAATTTACGTACTGCGCCTTCGGATTTCTCGAGGATACCCGCGATTTCGCAAAAGCGTAGACTCTTTGTATAGCGCAACCAGAGCAGCTCTCGCTGAAGCGGTGAGAGTTGCTCGAGTGCCAGGTAGAGACGTTCATAGCTCTCCTGTTGTTCGGCATATTGCTCCGGTGTTGGCGCACCATCTTCCACCTCTCTGGCCAGTTCTATTGGTACCAGAGTAAGGAGCGCAAGGTGCCGATGGCGATCGACCAGTTTATTTCTCGTCACGCGCATCAACCACGCCAATTGGCGCTCAGCAGGAAGGCTGGAGAGCGCTTCGTTGTTGAAAGCAGCAAGAAAGACCTCCACCAACAGGTCTTCAGCATCCTGCGTATTCGATACGTGTTGACAGATAGAGGTAAAGATAGTCAGAGTAAACCGATCGTAGAGTGTGCGATTACCTTCATCCCGAGTTGTTCCCTCGTCCATTCGTTGCATACACGCTCCTCTTTGATTTTTTACCCCTTATCTAATAAGTCGTATGAAGTTGCAAAATGGGACAAATTGCTCAAGAAACCATCAACAAGCCATTGATCCACCTTCACGAATGCTGGTGTCCACAGTATGAAACGGCTGTTGGGCCAACCTTGCCTTTGAACATCGAAATGTACAACGCGAACGAGGACCAACCCCGACCAGCTCTGTATGGTGAGCAGGGAAAGCTTCTGCTCTCTGTCGCCTGCTCTCCATTACGGGAACCGCTCTCTTCCAAGGCCTTGCGCACGAAACGGTGTAAAGCGCTCGGCAGGGCCTAATAGGTCTCTCTCGTCCGTCGCTTCTTGATGGGTTTTCCGGGCGCACCGAAAATTCGTGGTTCCTATCAGTCACAATTTCCTCATCCATACGACTTCTTGTATGAGAGAGTAATTATTTGAGAAGGAAGGCGTATGCAACAATTGAATACGGATCAAAACAGCGTGGAGGGCACGCTCTACGACCGTTTTGCTGTCCCCCTCTTTCAGTATTTGTGTCAGCAGGTGTCGACTAAGCAGGATGCCGAAGACCTCCTGCTGGAAGTCTTTCTCGCAGCCCTACAAGACGAATCGCTTTCCAGTCTCCCCCAGGGACGGCAACTGGCATGGTTGCGACGGGTTGCCCGAAATAAGGTGGTTGATCACTACCGCCACGTTGCCCTGCTGAACTTGCTGCCGATCGAGCAGGCACTAAAGATGGAAGATACTGCGTTGTCACCGGAACAATACACCGAACAACAGGAGAACTATGAGCGCCTCTACCAATCGATTGCGCACCTCACCGTGCTTCAACGAGAGCTCGTCAGGTTACGGTATCGGAATGGTCTGCGCTTTGCCGACATTGCAGTTGTCCTCGGGAAACCAGAGGGAACGGTGCGCCAATTGTTGGTGCGTACCCTGCGCCGGTTGCGTATGATTTATGATCAGTTAGAAAGAGGAGAACAGCGATGAAACCGTTCGATGATCTGCTTCCAGAAGAGCAAGAACCACAGCATGAGGAACTGATACTCCTCTTGCAGCGTGCCTATCGCAGGCCTGTTCTGGTACCACCGACTGAACAGGCGCAGATCCTTGCGCGGGTGCGGGAACGCCTGGTGCAGACAGACCAGGGGGCCTCGCTCAATGGGAATCTAGTTGTACCTGTTTCCGCTTTCTCAATGAAATCGGCGAACGAAGATCAGGAGGACTCGCTCAATGGGAATCTAGTTGTACCTCAACCAGGCCCACTCGATTCATCTCCGCACCAGGCTGTATCCCCTGCAGGCAGGCCTCGTCGTGAGAAGCGACGCTTGCGCTTGATGGCGTTGCTCGCTGCCGCCATGATCGTCGCGGTGCTACTCGGCACTCCTCTCCTCCTCTGGCTAACGGGTGGTGCAGGGAGAGTACCACGCGGCCTGCCAACACTGACACTTTCCCAAAGTGTTGCAACTCTTGGTACCACCATCCAGTTAGCTATCAAAAACTTCACGCCCTCGACACGCGTCGCCCTGACCCATGATATTCAGGAACCGATCCACCTCGAGGGAGGCTCCCCCATCCTCAGTGTCGGCCCGGCAGGTGCGGCGAACGTGGCTGCTCGCATCGATAGCGATTGGGGAACCGGACCCCGCTTAATTGTGGCTGAAGATCTCACCACGCGTTACACTGCCCAAGCGACGCTGCTGATCACTGGAAACCACTCGACGCCTCCACCGCACCTGCAACTCGCGACCAACATGCTCGATGTAGGAGCTGCGGTGGTCGGCACGAGTACGATTCGTCCTTTCACGTTGTCCAATAGCGGCGGCGGCTCCATTTCCTGGTCGGCCAGCAGCCAGCAAGCGTGGCTGCTGGTCTCCCCCAGCCAGGGCACCTTCAGTGCCGGTCAGACCATCTCGATCGCCGTGCAACGCACCGGACTCCAGCCGGGTGATTACAGGGGGGATCTGGCCATCTCCTCGAATGTCAGCCCACCCCAGCACGTGGAAGTGGACATGAGCGTGCTGCCGTTGCCTTCCTCCGGGCCTGTGCTGGCCTTGTCGCCGGCTCTGCTGTCGTTTACCGCCGACGACGGTGGGTCTCTTCCCGCTGCCCAACTTCTGACCGTGAGCAACCCCGGTACTCAACCTTTGAACTGGTCGCTTACCATCAACGATTCGGCAACCGTGACCACTCAGGCCACGTTATTGCATGCCCTTGGTCCTCATTCCAACTGGTTGAGCGCATCTCCTCTTTCCGGCAAGGTTGCCCCTGGGGCGACCAGTGAAATCCAGGTCACCGTGCAGAGTCAGTACGTGCTCCCTGGTGTGTATATAGGCGCGCTTCAGTTCACTGCCACCGGGGGAGCAATTGAGAGTCCTCAAGCGGTCAATGTCTCTCTCACCGTGCAGCCGCACTGTGGCATTGTGGCCAGTTCGGGGGCTCTGTCGTTCACTGCCGTAGCGGGCCAGAGCAATCCTGGCAAGCAGACCTTGAGCTTAAGTGCCACCGTCAGTTGTGCTGGAGCGCCCATTACCTGGACGACCTCTTCGACGCCCTCCTGGCTGACGGTCACACCTGCCAGTGGACAGTTGAAAGGCACCACCAGCGCCGTCATTGCTCTGAGCGTGCATGCAGGCAGCCTTGCGCCCAGCACCTATACTGACGTCCTCACCTTTTCAGCCAACCAGGGGACGCAAACGGTGGTGGTGCAGTTAAACGTGCAGCCTCCGCCGCCACCTGTAGCACCAATTATGGCTGCTTCGCCGCTCACGCTCAATTTTAGCCCTACCCAGGGGCAGCCTGATCCGGCGGGCCAGGTCGTCACGATTACCAACAACGGGAAGAGTCCGCTCAAGTGGAATACGAGTGTAGTTCAATTTACAGGTTGGCTGGGTGCTGCGCCAACGGGCGGCACGATTGCTCCAGGGCAGACCGGGCAGGTGACGATCAACGTGAATACTTCGCAATTGACCCCTGGCAATTACGTAGGGCAGGTCATTCTCAATGGATCAGACTCAAGTGGCAAACCTGCACCGGGCAGCCCGCAGACCATTACTATTACTCTGTTGGTGCAGCCGCCCTGCTCAATAGCACCGCCTTCGTCAAGTTTCCTGTCATTCAGCGCTGATCAGGGCTCGTCAACTCCAACGCCACAAACCATCACCTTTACGGGATGGGGCAATTGTCACTGGCCGGTGTCATGGAAGACCAGTGTTGTGCCTGCCTCTCCCTGGCTCAAGCTGACCTCTAGCGGCACACTTACGGGCACTGGCCAATCTGGCAGCATTGGAGTTGATGTCGCTACCAACTTGTTCCCAGGGACGTATACGACGCAGGTGACTCTCTCTGCAACCGACGCGACCGGTGGGACGGTGCCGGGAAGCCCACAGACGTTCACGGTGACACTGACCATCCCGCCCTGTACACTGTCGCTGTCACCCACGAGCCTGACGTTCACCGCTCTGCAGGGTGCGACCCCGCCTGTTGCACAGAACGTGGTCTTGAGTGAAACGGGATCGTGTGCCTACCCGCTCACATGGAATGCAACGGGTGATCTGGCTAGCAGCGCGTGGCTCGTCCTCACTCCCGCGTCTGGAACGGATACGGGTACTGGGAGCGAACTGAGCGTGGGTGTCACTACAACGACTTTGTCCCCCGGCTCCTATAGTGGACAAATCACATTCGCTGCAACTGCTAGCACTAACACTCCAGTGTCAGGCGCGCAAACGGTCAACGTCTCGCTCACAGTGAAGCCCTCTTATGCGCTTAGCGGATCAGTCATCGCCTGCTCGGGCCCCACATGTACGACCTCGCAGCCACTGCCAGGAGCTGCGGTGACCTTGATGAGTGGTACGACCACGATTGCAACGACGACTGCTGATGCATCGGGTAATTACACCTTCGCACACGTTGCGGCTGGCAGCTATACCAGCTCTGCCAGTGGAACCGATGCCAACACTGTTCACTACGTGGGAAGCACTACTCTGACCGTATCCGGCAATGTCCAGAACTTCACCGTCCAGGTGTTTCCCGGCTAGTCTCTCCAACCCCTATGGAAGTGGAAGAACGATGAACATGACACGCAGGATGATCCCTTTGGAGTGAAACGAAAAAGCAGCGCGGAAGGAAAAACATGGATCAGGAACTGCTCTCTCTGCTGGCTACTGATCTGGACGGCCATTTTCGGCAGCTCGCCCAGGTCTATCAGCAGCGACTCTATCTACTTGCCCTGCGCCTGGTAGGTCCAGACGATGCTGAAGACATCGTTCAGGAAGCTTTCCTCCGCGCCTATTATGCCCTCAAAGGCACGCCTACACACAAGGTCAGCATCCTGAACCTTTGGAAGTGGTTGTATACCATTACCCTGAATAGCTTTCGTAACTGTACGCGCAAACGTGAGCAACCCGTCATCTCGCTGGATCTGCCTGAGAACGGCAGAGCGCTCGACATCGCAGATCAAGCTCTCGGGCCCGACGAAGAGGCGTACTGGCACGAATGGCGCTATGAGCTTGAGGGGCATATTGCCTCACTTCCAGAACACTATCGTCCGGCAATTACCCTCTATTTATGTGAAGAGCTTCGCTACGCTGAGATAGCTGAAGTTCTTGAGCAACCCATCGGTACTGTCAAAGGTCATATTTCTCGTGCGAAATATCTACTGCGGCAACTACTGGAACCCGGGACGGAGTGACATACAGCTATGGAGTACAAAGCCGACGAACGACCCGCATTGAACGGTCATGGCACTGGAAAACTGGAGAGCCTGCAGCATGTGGCTGTTCCCGCCACGCTTCTCCCCACCGTCTTGAGCCGCCTTGGGCTAGGAGACAGACCGATGGCGGGAGGTGACCAGGCAGCAGCAGCCCTGCGGGATGAGAAAAGGCATGTGAGAGTGGCAGCCGTTCGCAGCTTAGGAGAACGCAGAGAGGTCTCTGCGTTGCAATTCCTGGTGTCTGCTCTGCACGATCCTGCCTGGGAAGTACGGGCAGCAGCGGTATGGGCA
>Ga0070707_100001921_pt1 | contig 19915 bp, 19 predicted proteins | sample KBSK5502metaG_FD_65468 | JGI IMG/M metagenome (GOLD analysis project Ga0070707, IMG submission 65468) | Corn, switchgrass and miscanthus rhizosphere microbial communities from Kellogg Biological Station, Michigan, USA - KBS K5-50-2 metaG | ecosystem: Host-associated > Plants > Roots >...
AAGAGCCGTCCGCCAACCCACCGGTCCCGATAGACCATGACCACCCGCTTGTTGTTCATGGCGAGGGCCGCAGCGATTTCTGACCCGATAAACCCGCCTCCGATCACGAGGAACCGCTCGCCCCGTTGTGTGAGCGCTCGGAGACGCTCGTAATCATCGAGCGTCCGATAGTAGATGATCTGGTCACCGCCGAATCCGAGGCGCCGGGGGACTCCGCCGGTCGCGAGGAGCAATTTCTCATACGTGAAGACAGCCCCCCGATCATCCGTCACGTACTTCTCGCCGGGATGGACCGCACGCACGGTCCTGCCGAGGTGAAAGTCAACGCCGTGGTGGTCGGTCTTCCGCCAGATGCTCTCCAACGGTTCTCCCTTCCACAGCGCCTTGGACAGCGGAGGCCGATTGTACGGCGGGTGGGAGTCCGTCCCGATCAATCCGATCGTGGTCGACGAATCCGACTGGCGGATGCCCGCGATCGCCGCGTCCGCGGTCATGCCGCCGCCGACAATGAGGTACCGGTGGTGGGCCATGACCTGTCCTCCTTCAGCAGCCCCCATCCGCATCAGGGGACCGCGCCCTGCGCCGGAGCGGAGACGAGATGCTGCCCAAGATGATAGTAGGCTTGTAACGCCCTGGCTAGAATTTCGTAGCGTTCGTGCTGGTCGCGATAGCGGGCGGCCCTGGCGGGATCGGGCGCCAGCTTCTCCACCGTGGTGATGAGGGGAGCGACCTCGTCGAGCCGCGAAATCGCGCCGATCGCCTTAGCCGCCATTATCGCAGCCCCGAATGCGGACGCCTCCGGCTGGTTGGGCAGCCAGGCTTCGATCCCGAACACATCCGCGACGAGTTGTCTGATCAGGGGGGAATGCGTCAGCCCCCCCGACAGCAGGACGCGCGAGGGCGTGCCGATTTTCTCCGTCACGACGCGCTCAACGGACCGCAGCGCGAGGACCACTCCCTCGACCGCCGCCCACACAAGCGCTTCCCGGTGGTGGGACAGGTCGAGGCCCACGAACGCACCCCGCAACCTCGCGTCCCAGTACGGGGCGCGTTCGCCCGAGAAAAATGGCAGACAGATGATGTCGGAGGTCGTGTCGGCCAGGTGGCGGATCGACGCGATCGCATGCTCGAACCGTTTCTCGTGCGGGACGTCCGGATACACGAGCTCGAACACCCACTGCAGGGACGCGCCGGCAGAGCTCGTCGACCCTCCCACGATGTAGTGCTCATCATCGAACGCATAGCAAAAGGCCCGACCTTGTTTGTCGATGACAGGATCACTCACGGTGGCACGGACGGCGCCGCTCGTTCCGAGCGTCGCCGCCAGGTCGGTCGGCGCGAGAGCCCCGACGCCAAGGTTCGCGAGGGCCCCATCGCTCGAGCCCAAGACCAACGAAGCGCTTTGATGGAGACCAAGGGCGGCCACGACGGAGGGCTTCACGTCGGACCTGGTGGTGTACGTTGACACGGGCGTCGAAAGGCGCTCCGGGGTGACCCCCGCGGCCTCCAGCGCCCGTCCGTCCCACCGCCGTGTGAACACATCAAACAAACCGGTGGCGGACGCGATCCCGTGATCCACCAGCCACTCGCCCACCCAGCGGTAGACAAGCAACTCCTTCATGGACACGAACCGCGCCGCCCTCTTGAAGAGGTCCGGCTGGTGCTCGGACAGCCAGCGCAGCTTGCTGACAGGGAGCATGGGGTGCATCGGGACCCCCGTCCGGAGATAGAGGCCGGTCGCGGTGCCGTCGGCCCGCCACTCCTCCGCGATGTCCGAGGCCCTCCGGTCCATCCAGGTGATGAACGGCCCCATGGGCTCCCCGTGCCCGTCCACCGGGAGCACGCCGTGCATCGCGCTCGAGAACCCGATTGCCAGGACATCCGTACCCCGCAGGGAAACTTCCTTGACCACCCGGTGGAGGGCGCCCATCGCCGCGGCGTACACCGCGTTCGCGTCCTGCTCGACGTAGTCGGGGTTGGGGGTCTCCAGCGGATACTCTTCCTCCGCGGAGGCGATGGCACGCCCGTCGGGCGAAAAGGCCAGGGCCTTCACCTTACTCGTCCCGATATCGACGCCGACGACGGCGCCCCGACCGAAGATCCCGTCGGGCCTCACCCGCTCACCTCCCGGATCACGCGCATCAGTCAGGCTCCGTGTCTCCGATGAGGCAGGTGCACTGTCACGACCGGGCAGCCGGCCCCGGCCAGCAGCGCGCTCACTGTGGGGCTGATGACGCGATGCTCGAGCGGCGCGTCTTGACTTCGAAGACGGATCACAATGGCGATCGGACCGATCCGGCGCGCCTCTTCGAGCAGCGCTTCGCTCACCAAACGCCCTCGAAGAATCGCGGTCTCAGTGCGGAGGGCACCGAGCTCTCGCGCGACCTTCCCGGCCGCCTCCAGCATGCGCGATGTTCGAGCTTCTACGTCCGGCATCGGCACGTCGAGCGGGGCCGTCATCGGCACCGTCAGAACATTGACGATACGCAGGGTCGTAGACCGAAGATCCAACGTCTCACAAAGAGCCGCAACCGCCATCGTATCATCCTGCTGCCCTTCAATCCCGAGCAATATCGTCCGGGCGCCCACCGATCCACCGACCCCCTTCCCGAGACGCGCGCGACCAGACCGATCTTGGAACGAGCGTGCGGCGCGCCAGACACGGTTACATGCGGAAAGACACAAAGATCAGGAGCACGAGGCTCACCAGGTACGCGGCGGCCGAGAGCACGATGACAGCCGCCATGCGCTCCGCCCGTATCCGCGTTCGCACGATCAGAAACACGAGGACGAACAGCCCCAGATCGACGACAAAAATGAGTGAGAGCAGAGCCCCATACACGCGATGCCTACCCCACTCTTCTGTATCACCGTACTCAACGATGAGGAAAGTCCGGAGAATTCCGGACTTCCCCCGGGGGAACGCGTCACGTCGATGGGCCACGTTCCCGGAGTCGTCCCTGTGCCGACCATCCATGTCAGGGTCCCGCTTCCTCAAGATTCAGGTCCTTCCTCTAATAACGTGGAGCGCCGCGGGTGGGCCACGAACACTAGTGCGCGATCATCGGAATCGCGGCAAGCGCAACGATGATCCCTACGGTCTGGACCCGCGATACGCGCTCTTTGAGGAGCACCCCGGCCAGCAACACGGTCGACGCCGGATAGAGCGACGAGAGGACCGCCGCGACGTCGAGCCGTCCCAGATGCGCGGCCAGCAGGAAGAACGCATTTCCTCCGACATCGAGGACGCCCGCCAAGAGGGCAAGGGGGACCAGCCTCGCCGGTGGGCGTTTTGTCTGTCGGGTAATCAGCATCGCCGCCAGGGTCGTTGTGAACGACGCCACCTTCGACACCGCGAGGGGCCAGAGAACGGTGGATTGACTCGCGTGTGCGATCAAAATGAGAAAACCGCCGAACCCCAACCCCGAGACCAGCGCAAGGCCGAGGCCGGCCGGGCGCCCCCCCGCGCGCTCTCGGCGCGAGAGCAGCCAAACTCCAACGAGGGCCAGACCAAATCCCGCGATCTGAACCGGCGTCGGGAACCCCTTGAAGAAGGCTTGGAACAACACCGGGAGGCCGGCGGAGAGCACCGCCGTCACAGGAGCGGCGATGCCCATCTGGCCGACGGCCAATGCCCGATATAAAGCGGCGATGCCCACGGTGCCCACTACACCCGCGAGGCTCCCCCATCCCACGGTGGCGTGTGACGGAGCGGGCTCAGCGACGGCAAGTGCTAAGACCGCGAGCAGGAAGACACCCGCGGCCTGCGCCACGATGGTAACGCCAAAGACGTTCGTGCGCCGGGTGGCCAACCCGCCGCTGAAATCCGCCGCACCCCAGGAAGCCGCGGATGCCAGCCCCAACCCGACGGTGGCGAACTCCGGCCGCATCATCGAGTCAGCTGTGCCCCCCTCCAGGATTCCATTCTGCCGTCATTTTCTTTTCAGCGAGCCCGCGATTTTTCACGTTTCCTTAACTGCGTGATCGGGACAGAATATGCTACCATTAGGCCCCGAGAAGAGAAATAGGACCGGCGATTGGGCGCCGAGCATTAGGAGCGTGTCGTTGCCCCGGCGGCACGCCCGGCCACGACGTCCTGGTTCTGCCGTACACCCTCCCCCTAGAGGCACGGTGAGCCTTAGCCGGTCCTATTCTTTTTTGTCCTGCAGCCCGTGCAGGGGTCCCACCCCGCCAACCGGAAACGACACCCGAGGCAGCGCATCGAAAGGGGAGAGGGAATGACACCAGTTTCTCGCTCAATGTTCAGGCGGATCGATCACGTCGGCGTCATCGTAGATGACCTCGAGGAGGCCCGGCGATGGCTGACGGAAGTGTTCGGCCTGCCTTTACGGAGATCCGTGGATGTCCCCGAGGGGCGGATTCGTGGAGAGTTCTATGGCTGCGGCGACGTCGACATCGAAGTGCTTGAAATCGGAGATCCTGAGGTTCGGCGGCGACGGCTGGGAGAAGGCGCGCGGGCGCGCATCGAGCACATCGCGGTCGAGGTCGACAGCCTCGGCGCAGCGCTGTCCCGACTGGCCCCGCTCGGAGTCCGAACCACCACGCCCGAACCGCGGCGAAGCGGGAACACGCTGAACCTCTGGACCGTCGAAGAGACCACCGGCGGAATCTTCTATCAATTAATCGAGCGGACCCCAGAGCCTTCCGCGGGAACCCCGCGATGAGGTTTCGCTAGCGCGCACCCGGAACGGCGGCCGGGACAGGAGGCCTGGGTGGGATGGGACCCGTCCACCGGAGGACGGTGATCCCAGCACCGTTGGCATCCGCCATGTAGATCAGCGCCGTGTCGCCGTCCTGGTAAACCTCCCGGACCTGCCGGTTCGGGAATCGCCCTGGATACCGCGGCGACAGATAATATCCGACCTCGAGCGGCAGGAAGGGATTGGAGATATCCCACACCCGGACGCCCTGATCGATCCAGCCGTGTAGAGCAGGCTGGCCGACCGCAGGTCAAACCGCGGATGATGGATGTATTCACCGTTCGAGGGGCAACTGAATTTCCCCGTCGCGGGGTCAAAGTTGTCGGTCACGTGCGGGATACGCACCGTCGCAAGCACCTGGGGGTTGGAGAGATACGAGATGTCCACGATGCGGCCAAACCCGGGCGGGCAGGCAATGATCTCATCCGTGAGAACGACCAGGGTGGGATGCTTGTCGGCGTCGGTGACGACGGGTAAGACGGTGTGCGTCGCCCCCGAGGGGCCGCCGTGAAAGGGCGGCACGTAGTCCAGACGCGAGATGATTTTCGGGGTGGCTCGGTCGTTCACGTCGACGATCACCATCCCGGCGTCCCGCCAGGCGACGTAGAGCCGATCTTTATGGTAGTTGATTTCGTGACACCAGATATGCTGCGGAGATCCGTCCAAGTTCTTCTGATCCCTGGGCTCATAGGACTCTTCCAAGTACTGCCCCTGAATGTGGACCTCGCTCACGAGATCGGGGTGCTCGGGGTCGTGGTAATCAAGGATGACGACTTCGTGGTTCGCGGGTTTCGTCTGCGCCGTCGTGGCGCACCCATAGACGTACCGGTCGTCGATTTCAAACCCGTGCGTGGCCCCGTGCGGCGTCGTGAGGTGGAACCCTAGGAGTCGGGGGACGCGAGGGTTGGAGACGTCATAGAAGCTGAAGCCGGCTTGGGCGACCGCTGTGCCTTCCGGTTGCCTCGGGTTGACCTTGCTGGTATCCATGCCGACGACGAGGATCTTCCGGCTGGTGTTCAAGCGGATATAGCTGCACCGAGTGCCAGGGTTGCAAGGGATAACACTGAGGACCTTCATGTTCGCAGGGTTGCTGACATCCGCGATCAACACGCCAAAGCAAGTGGGAGGATCGTCGTATCCCGCAAAATACCCGATGCCCTTGTACACCCGCGGCACGTTGAACCCGCACCCCATTCCCTGCTTGCTGGCGGACGGCGTGACCCAATCTCCTTTGAAGTAGTTGTGACCAGCCACTTCAAAGTTCTTGGCCCGCGAATACTTCCTCGTCTCTTCAAGGGTCAGGTTGAACGGCTTTTGGCCAGACAGCTGCGCGGGTTCAGGGATGCGAACTCCGTACCCTTGGCCAAACGTGGACGCGGCGCCAAAGACCAGCATGGTCGTCGCGATCATTGCAGTGATGCTGGAAAGCCTGCACGCCACGATCGATCCCCCCTATCGCCGACCCTGGTCTCCCGTCGCGTCAGCAATCGCGGCGCCGACCGGCGAATACCCCCCGCGATGTTCGGTGAACTCTGCCCGCGGTCCTATCGAAAGGCTGATCTCCCCGTATCAAAAGCATGACGGAGCCTTGAACATGAGCCGGCCGATGCGATTCCGGGGCATCAATAGGAGCGAGATGACAATCACCGACAGCGGTCATACATACAGCCTGATGGTCCTCCCCAGTGACGACCGGTGGCTTTGGTTCGTGACTGTCACGAGCGCAACGTCCACCGACAGTGCGCAATGGGGAAGAATGTTGGGATGCAGCGACGCCCCGGATGAGGCAGAGGCATGGAAGCGAGCCAAGCGCGTCGTCAAAGATTTCCAAGCCAGCGGGCGACGTCAGTTGCGGCCGGTAGCGCCCAGGAGCGAATATCTGGCCGTTAACGTCCTGAAGGGTTAGTCGAGAACACTCTCCGCTCGAATTCCAGACCGAATCCCCATCCCCTGGGTGGCGTAGCGACCGCCGCACCAGCGCAGGACATATTTCTCAACCCGCAGAATCTGCGCGACAACCTCTTCGATGTTAGGGGGAAAGCCGATGCGCAGGCTTCATATGGTCCTTGCCTCCACGATCGCACTCGCCTTTGCGCTGGCGGGTTCCTCGCCGTCGCCCAATGTGTCCGGGCAGCAGTTCAAGAAGGTGATTCGCTTCGGTGTCAACCGCGGGGCTGAAAACCTCGACCCCGTGACCCAGGATGCCAACCCGGACATCTGGGCGTTCATGCAGATCTACCAGCAACTGGTGCGGGTCAATATCAAGGGGGACGGCTTCGACCCCGACCTGGCCGAGCGGTGGACGACCTCCGCCGATGGCAAGACGTGGACCTTCTTCCTAAGAAGGGATGCGCGATTTTCCAACGGCGACCCGGTGAAGGCCGGCGACGTCGTTTGGTCGCTCAAACGGGCTCATGACGTCAAGGGTCCGTGGCAGTGGGCGCTGGAACCGGTCCAGGAGATCGCCGCGCGGGACGACTCGACGGTGGTCATCACGCTGAAGGAGCCGTGGGCACCGTTCCTGGCGGACGTCTCGCTGTTCTCCAACAGCGTCATGTCCGAGAAGGTCTTCAAAGACGCAAAGCAGGACCAGATCTCCAACAAGCCCGTCGGCTCGGGGCCCTTCATGCTGGTCGAATGGAAGAAGGGTGAAGAGCTGGTGATGAAAGCCAACCCCAACTACTTTGAGAAGGGCCTGCCGAAGACGCCCGAATTGCATCTCCGGTACATCCCCGACGACAACGCCCGGATCATCGCGGTCCAATCCGGCGAGGTCGACGGAATCGACTATCCGCCGTTTTCGCGTGTGGCTGAGCTCAAGCGGGACTCCCGGCTGCAGATGCAGCTCAACCCTTCGACCGCCGTGTCGCACCTCTCGTTGAACATCCGCGAGGCCCCCCTCAATAACGTGAAGGTCCGGCAGGCGCTGGCCTATGCGACCGACCGGTATGCCATCGTCCGAGCCGTCTGTTTCGGCTACTGCACCCCCGCGACGACGTTCCTGCCGATGACGACGCCGTATTTCAACAAGACCGCGAAGGGCTACACTCGAGACCTGGCCAAGGCGCAGCAACTCCTCACGGAGTCCGGCCTCAAGACCCCCTTGAACTTGAAACTTCTCTATCGCTCAGGCGACGCCGTACAAGAACCCACGGCGGTCGCCCTGAAGGCGATGTGGGCCAAGATCGGCGTGAACTTGGAATTGGAGCCGCTCGATCGGGCCGCGGCCACCCAACGGTACCGCGCAAACCAGTTCCAGGTGAACATCTCCGGCTGGACGAACGACATCCCGGACCCGTCGCAGCTGGGCGCCTACGAGTTGGGCTACACGGAGAGCCAATCCTACCACAGCGGCTATCAGACCAAGGAAATGGACGATTTGCTGGCGCGGGGGCTGCGGGAGATCAATCCCGAAAAGCGACGGGAGATCTACTACAAGATCCAGGAGGTGGCCCTCAGGGATTCCCCGCTGATCTGGCTCTATTATGCGCCATACACCATCGCGATCAACAAGAAGATGACAGGGTTTGTGCAGATGGCGACCGGGCCGTGGATCTTCAAGAACGTCACGGTCGGCGAGTAGGAACGCCCTGTCCTTGGCCCTCCTGACCTACGCTACCAAGCGGGTCGGGCAGACGCTGCCGGTCGCTCTGCTCGTCACGATCCTGATCTTTCTGCTCATCAAGTTGCTCCCCGGCGATCCCGCCTCCGCGATTCTCGGGGATCGCGCCAGCGATGCCGCGGTCCGCGCCTTGCACCAGCAGTGGGGCCTGGACCGCCCGCTCTGGCAGCAATACGCGACCTACATGAACAACCTGGCCACGGGCAACCTGGGGCAGTCACTGCGCTACCGCACCCCAGTAGTCGATTTGCTGCCCCGTCGGATGGGCGTCACGCTCTTCCTCGTCATCTACAGCATGCTGCTCTCGGTCGTGATCGCCGTGCCGCTGGCGGTCATCGCGGCGGCGAACCGAGACCGTTGGCCCGATCAACTGGTGCGCGGCCTGATCACGCTCCCGCTGGCCTCACCGCCGTTCTGGATCGGCATCCTGCTGCTCATCGTGTTTGCCCTCCGATTGCGGTGGTTCCCGGCGGCCGGGTACGGCGAGGGGTTCGTGGGGCACCTTCGGTATCTCTTTCTGCCCGCGCTGACTCTTTCCAACGCCTTCACCGCCGTGCTGACCCGCAACCTTCGATCGTCTCTCATCGACGTCCAACAGACCACGTTCGTGGACTTCGCCCGCGCCAAGGGCCTAACGTACAGAGACGTGCAGGTCCGGCACGTGCTTCGTGCCGCCCTGCTGCCCATCGTGACGCTGATCGGCGTCCGCCTCTCCTACGCCATCGGAGGATCCGTGATCATCGAAACGGTCTTCGCCCTCCCGGGGCTCGGGTCATGGATGGTTGATTCGATCATGGCCCGCGATTACATGGTCGTCCAAACCCTCACCCTGACCTTTGCGATCGGGGCGATGCTCATCAACCTCGCCACCGACCTGGTCTACCCGCTGCTCGATCCGCGGGTCCGGATGGGCTAGGAGAGAACACGGCCGTGCATGCGGTGATCCAGCAAGCCATGGCGTCCTCCGCAGTCAAGGGGCGCCTCCCATCCAGCCTCGTCGCCGGCGGGACGATGCTGCTGCTGCTCGGCGGCGCGGCCCTGCTGGCCCCGCTGGTGACATCCTACGATCCGAACGCCCAGAACTTCGATGCGCTCCTGCAGGCGCCGAGTTCCGCGCACCCGTTCGGCACGGACAACTTCGGCCGGGACGTGCTGACACGGGTGCTGTACGGAGCGGGCATCGACTTGCGCATCGGCGTCTTGGCGGTGATCTTCCCGTTCCTCTTCGGGTCCCTCGCGGGGGCGGTCGCCGGCTATTCCGGAGGCTGGGTCGATGCCGTCGTGATGCGAACGGTCGACGTGATTACCGCTGTCCCCTTCCTTGTCCTCGTGATCGCGGTCGTCGCCTTTCTCGGGCCGGGGGAGGTGAACATCTTCCTCGCCATTGGCGGGGTGGGGTGGGTCACCTATTCCAGGCTTGTGCGCAGCGAGGTCCTGCGCGAAAAGCAACTCGAGTACGTGGCCGCGGCGCGAGCACTGGGGTTCCGGAGGTCGCGCATCATCGTGGGGCACATCCTGTTGAACGCGATCCCATCGGCGGTCATCTTTGCCGCGTCCGATGTCGTCCTGATCATTCTCACCACAGCCGCGTTGGGATTCCTGGGCTTAGGGATCCGGCCGCCCGCACCCGAGTGGGGGATGATGATCGCTGAAGGGCGCGAGTTCCTGTCCGGCGGTTGGTGGGTCGCCACCATGCCCGGGTTCGCGTGCATGTATACGGGCCTCGCGTTCATTCTGCTCGGTGATGGCGTCGCCGATCTGCTCCGTGTCCGGGGCCAGTGAACGAACCGCTCCTGACGGTCGACGATCTGCGCGTTGAGATCCCCACGCCGCGTGGGATTGTCCAGGCCGTGCGTGGCGTCAGCTTTGCCATCGACCGTGGGGAAACATTTGCGCTCGTTGGCGAATCAGGATCAGGCAAGACCATGACCTGCCGCGCGATCCTCCGCCTCGTTCATCCGCCGGGACGCATTACGGGGGGAAACGTCTACTTCAAGGGGCGGAATCTGGTCCGCCTGACCGAGCGGGAGATGGAGCGGATTCGCGGCAGTGGGGTCGTCATGGTCTTTCAGGATCCGATGACCGCTCTGAACCCGGTGTTGACCGTGGAAGAGCAGATCACGGAGGCCCTCTCCCGGGCCGCCTCCGCCTCCTCGCGCCGCGACGGGGCCGTGGAGTTGCTCCGCCACGTAGGGATCCCCGATCCCGAACGGCGCCTACACGCATATGCCCACGAACTCTCTGGGGGACAGCGGCAGCGTGTCATGCTGGCGATTGCGCTGGCGCGCCAGCCGGCTCTCCTTCTGGCCGATGAGCCGACGACCGCGCTCGATGTGACGATTCAAGCCCAGATCCTCCGCCTCATCGTCAGGCTTCAGAAAGAATACGGGATGGCGCTCATCCTCGTCACCCACGATCTGGGCGTCGTGTACCACGTGGTCGATCGAGTGGCGGTCATGTACGCTGGGCAAATCATGGAGCTAGCCGCCAAAAGGGACCTGTTCGCGCGGCCGCGCCACCCGTACACGATCGGACTGATCAGGTCGATACCCAGCGTCGACCGGAGCCGGCCGCTGGTGCCCATTCCCGGGCTCCCGCCCGACCTCATCGGGCCGGGGCCGGGATGTCCCTTCGCGCCCCGATGCGCGTGGGCCTCGGACGAATGCCGGACCGGCGAGGTGCCATTCGTCAAGGTCGGGGACGGACACTGGAGCCGCTGTCTCAAGGCGGACCAGCTGGAAGGCATCACCGGTGGCTGAGCCGCTCCTCGAAGTCCGCAACCTCGTCAAGCACTTCCCCCTGCCCCACACCCTCCTCGACGCGGCCCTGCGCCGGCCGCCGGAGACGGTGCGCGCCGTCGACGGCGTGTCCTTCGCCCTCACGCGGGGGAAGACGTTGGGCCTCGTGGGCGAGTCGGGGTGTGGGAAGAGTACCCTCGGACGCTGTATTCTCCGCCTCCACGACGCCGACCGGGGCGAGGTGCGCTTCGACGGCGTCGACCTGATGCAGCTCACGGAGGCCGACCTCGTCCCCTATCGCAAGCGGGTTCAGGTGGTGTTTCAGGATCCGTACTCCTCCCTCAACCCGCGCCAGACGATCGCCAGGACGTTGCTGGAAGTCCTGAATGTCCACAGGATTGGATCGCCGAAGGAGCGAGTCCGGAGGGTCGCGCAGCTCCTCACCCAAGTCGGATTGAGCCCCACCGACGCGCACAAGTATCCCGGCGAGTTCTCGGGCGGCCAGCGCCAGCGCATCGGGATTGCGCGCGCGCTTGCCGTGGAACCCGAGCTACTGATCGCCGACGAGCCGCTCTCCGCGCTCGACGTCTCGATCCAGGCCCAGATCCTGCAGCTCCTGCTCGACCTGCGCGCTTCGCTTGGGCTCACCATGATCTTCATCTCGCACGACCTTCGTGTGGTTCGCTACCTGAGCGATGAGGTTGCCGTCATGTACCTTGGGAAAATCGTGGAGTGGGCGCCCACCGCAGAGTTGTTCGCCAGACCTCAACACCCATACACCATCGCCCTGCTGTCGGCGGTCCCCGAGGTCGGGGGCGGGCGCGAGGAAATTCCGATCGAGGGGGAGCCCCCCAGCGCCGTCCGCGTCCCTCACGGCTGCCGGTTTCACCCCCGGTGTCCTTGGAAGATGGACCGCTGCCTCCAGGAATCCCCTGAACTCAAGGAAATCCTGCCTGGGCATGCCGCCGCCTGCCACGTCGCGGAAGCGCGGCTGACGGGGGGTGGGCAGGATATGCACTCGATGGTGAGCTGATAGAGGCGGACGCGACCCCTAGTTGTCCCGCTGGCAGGCAGCCACGACGTTATGTGCTTTCGCGTATTCTGTTGCGGCGGTCGAGCATTGGCTGATGGTCCCGAACGGTCCGGCGACAGGCTGCAAGTTGACGATGACCCACCACGCAAATACCACAACGATCGTGGCGACTTTCATGGGGATTCCTGCCGTCCCGCGGTCTGAAAAAACGTCATGGGACACAATTGTAGCGTATGTGTCACGCCTCGCCTAGTGGGGAGACCGCGGGTCCACGATCGCTCATAGATAGCGCTTGGGGATCTCTGCCCCGGCCACGTAGTTCAGTTTCCCAAGCCTGCACATCTGGTACACGTTGATGCGGAAGTCCGGACACGTACTGACCAGGCAGTAGGCGTCCGTGGGCGTAAAGTCGTGCTCGGTGATCAGCCAATCCATGAGGTTCAGCGTGGCCGTCTCCACGGCCACTTCCAGCGGCCGGTAGGCAAAAACGGACACGATCGAAGTAGGCTTTTCGATCCGCATCCAGGGCACCCGTTTGCCTTTGATCAGATCCAACTGCACCCGGACGGTGGCCTGACTCTCCGCTGCGGTCCCGGTGAATTCGGTATCTCCCTGGCTGGCGTGCACGTCTCCCAGATAGAAGAGCCCACCCTGATGAAAGACCGGGAGGTGGATGCGATTGCCAGGCGCCACGTCCCGGATGTCAAGGTTGCCGCCCCATTCTCCTTGGCCATCACCACTCGTCGTCACCTCGCGATCTGGCGCGACGCCAAGCGTCCCGATAAACGGGCTGAGGGGCCAAGAGATGCGATCGCTGAAGATCAAGGTGCCGTCTCGATGGGTGCCGCTGGGTCCGAGGGTATGGCGAAAGATTCGTGTCGTGTACTCTCGGGACAACTCAGGCCAGCGGGAAGATTCTCCGAGCGGCCCGCGGCCGGGCCCAATCGCGATCCAGGAGTAGTCGTCGACGGCGATGTCCTCGATCATGACGATCAACGTGTCGCCGCGCTCCGCTCCATCTAACCAGATCGGACCCGCGATTGGGTTGGTCAGGGGGGGCACCCGGTCAAAGCCGGGCCGGCGAGCGGGAACCGCCTTATCGTTTTCTGTCCGGAAGTAGCCTGTGCTAGCGTCATAGGTCTCGATTTCGAAACGCTCGCGGCACTTCACGCGGAGCAGTGGCGCATCGCTCGGATTGAATGCATATTTCCGGGCTTGTTCACGTGCGATCCGCTGCATCCACTCGCCTCGATTCCTATGAGGTCCTGGCCCCGGCGCCCTCCCCGAGAGAGGGGCGGTGCAGCGCCCACGGCTGGATCGCCTCAAAGCCCGCCGCCGCTCGGAGGACCAGCGCGTCATCGTGCCACCGGCCGACGATCTGGAGACCGACCGGGAGGCCTTCGGCCGTGAATCCGCAGGGGACGGTCGCGGCAGGCTGCCCGGTGAGGTTGAACGGGTAGGTGAAAGACAGCCGATCGAACATCGTCGGCGTAGGCAGGCCGCCGATCGCTTTCACGCCCTCGTCGGGACCGGGCTCAACCGACCAGGCGCCGACCGGCATCTGCGGCGTCAGCAGCAGATCGTACTTCTCGAAGAACTGTCTGACGGCGTTGTAGAATACGCTCCGGGCCAGCAGCGCCTTGCCGTGCTCGATCGCGGTGATGCGCCCGGCATCGAGGATCATCCGCATGAGGGTCGGCTCGATCCAATCAGGCCGCTCGTGGGCCCGGTCGACGTGGCGCGCGGCGACACTGACTTGATAGAGGACGGCATGGAAATCGTGGGGGGACGGCCAATCGATCGCCGGCGCCTCTAGGACACAGCCGAGCGCGGCGAAGCGGTGCGCGGCCCGCTCCGCGATGGCCCGGATCTCGGGATCCACCGCGGCGTACCCGAGATCCGGGCTCCACGCCACCCGAAGGTTCTTCAGGTCCCCGTCGCACCCGCGCACATAGTCTTCGGGCGGCGCGTCGATGCTGAGCGGGTCGCGCGCGTCAGGGCCGGCCATGACGCCCAACACGAAGGCGGCATCGCGGACCGTGCGGGCCATCGGGCCATTGTGCGATCTGGCCGCCCAGTAATCCGCGCTGGGGTGATAGGGAACCCGGCCGAAGGACGGTTTCAGGCCAAAGATCCCGCACAAGGCCGCGGGGATCCGGATCGAGCCTGCCCCATCCGAACCGTGCGCCACCGCGCCAAGCCCGGCCGCGACCGCGGCCCCCCCGCCCCCCGAAGAGGCGCCCGAGGTCCGGTCCAGTTTCCAGGGGTTGCGGCACGGCGGCCCAAGCAGATTGTCGCACATGTCCTTGTAGCCAAAGTGGGGCGTGTTGGTCTTGCCGAGAAGGATGCCTCCCGCCGCCTTCAGGCGCTCGGCGATCACGCCATCCTCGGTCGGGATATGGTGCTCGAACCACTTCGACCCGTAGGTCGTGCGAATGCCAGCGGTGGACTCAAGGTCCTTCAGGGAGTACGGGATGCCATCGAGCGGTCCCGCGGGTGTGCCCTTGAGGGCGCGGGCCTCCGCCGCCCTGGCCTCCGCGCGCGCGCGATCGACCGTCACGGTCAGGAAGGCATTGAGCACCGGGTTGAGCCGCTGGATTCGATCCAATACCGCCTCGGTGAGCTCGACCGGGGAGAGCCGCCGTGCGCCGATCAGGCGCTTGAGTTCGAGCGCCGGCGTAAAGCACAGATCCGTGCTGTCCGCATCGCGCTGATCGGTCACGTCAGGCTCTGACCCAGCGCAGCGATCCCCTCGTCGAGCACCGTCACGATCCGGTCGACCTCCGGCCGCGTGATGACGAGCGGTGGCGCGAGCACCACCGTGTTCCCACCGGAGCGCCCGGAGGAGGAGCGGCCCACGATCACCCCCCGACTCAGGCAGAAATCGCTGAGGGCCTGCATCTGCGGGGCCGGCACGATCTCCTTGGTCTGCCGATCCTTCACGAGCTCAACGCCGGCGAGGAGACCTTTGCCGCGGACATCGCCAACCCATGGGTGGTGCTTCAGCGTTTCGAGCGCGTCGAGCAGATACCGACCCGTCTCCGCCGCCTGATCGGCGAGGCGCTCTTCGATGATGATCTCGATGTTGCGGAGGGCGACCGCGGCCGCCGCGGGGTGCCCGCCATAGGTGTTCACCTGGCTGACATGCCGGTTTGCCGCGGGATCCCCATAGAATGATTGGAACACCCGGTCGGTGATGACGGTGGCGGCAATCGGGAGGTAGGCGCTCGAGATGCCTTTCGCCAGCGCGAGAACGTCGGGTTTGACGCCATAGTGCTGGTGGGCGAACATCTTCCCCGTGCGGCCGAACCCATTGATGACCTCGTCGACGTGGAGAAGAAGATCGTACTTTCGGCAGAGCTGGGCAACGGCAGGCAGATATTCATCGGGAGGCACTGCGACCCCCACCCCGCTCATGATCGGCTCGACGAGCACGCCCGCGACGGTCTCAGGCCCCTCGCCGAGGATCGTCGACTCGATGTTCTTTACGCAGGCAAGCTCGCATGCCGGATAGGTCAGCCCGAACGGGCAGCGGTAACAGTAGGGGGGTGCAACGTGGACGAAGTCGTTGCCGCTAAGCGGCTCGAACTTGACTTTACGGTCACCCATCCCTCCCGCAGCGAGTGTGGCGAGCGTCGTCCCGTGGTAGCTGAAGTAGCGGGTGATCAGCTTGTAGCGGAACTGCCCAGGAAATTCCTGCTTTGCGTACTGCCGCGTCAGCTTGAACCCTGCCTCGTTCGCTTCCGAGCCGGAGTTGACGAAGTAAACGTGGTGACCTCCACCGAGCAGACCGTTGAGGCGCTCGGCCAGGGCCGCGGCTGGAAGGTTGATCGCGGTGTGCGGGAAGTACGCGAGAGACCGCATCTGCTCGGCCGCGACCTCGGCCAGCTCGACCCTGCCGTACCCGATATTGACGCACCAGAGCCCTGACATCGCGTCCAGATACGCCTTGCCGTCTGCGTCGATCACCGTCGAGTCGCGCCCGGCCACGATTACGAGCTGCTGCTCCTCGAGCTGCTTGGGCGGGACGATGGGGTGCAGCACGCTCCGCAAATCCTGCTTGACCACGGCAGTCCGGTCGACCTTGGGCACGTTGCCCGGTGTCATCGTTGCGCCTCCTTGCGGCTCCCTACACGTTGTGTGCCCTCGCCTTCTCTGCCCCCTGGCTTCGCTCCTCCGCGGGGCCAAGCGCGACTGCGCAACCCGTGGCGGGCGTGGAATCATCCCGGTCTCAGAAATGGGTAAGATCTATTTGACGCGCCTCCCAGAGGTGGGCATGAGCCGAGCGTTCCTCAGTGCTTCCTTGGTCTTATTCGCTGCGGCCCTGATCGTGGTGGCCGCCGAAAACCGATTCCGGTATTTCTCCGTGGTGGGGCCCTCGTGGAACGGGAAGGGGGGCGCCGAGACGGACATCCGCCGCATCGACAGGTGGACCGGCACTCCACAAATGTGGGTATGTCAAGACGTCGACACCAATCAGGTCGCCAACGTGCCGCCTCCACCCGCCGAACCGTCCGATTTTGGTAACTCGACAGAACGGGTGGATACGGTGCTCAAGGACGGCGGATACCTCCTGGCCCTCAAAGCGTGGCGTGGGCGTCACCCTGATGTGAACCCACAGACCATGCGCGTGACGCGGCCGCGCTGCGGTTGGGAAGTGGCGCGTTAGAGGCCGCGGGCCCAGCGTCTAGGGTGCCCCATCACGCCACCTCGGGTACCAGGGCGCTTCGAGCTCCGGGGCAAGCGGCCCTACGAGCCGGGGGCTGGTCACCGGTCGGAAGGGGGCGTCCTGCACACCTGGACCCAGCCCCTCCAAGCGTGGATCAATGGATCCGTGGCACCGCACGGGACTGTTGTCAAGAGATGGTCTGGCATTGCCGATTCGACGGTCTTCTTGATGGCTTTGAGGGAGGCCGCGGAATAGGGACCGCCCGCGAGGATGCGAACGGCCCCTTCACGCACGACCGTGGGCGAATATCCTTGGTCCTGGATTCGACCGACCAGATCCTCTGCATTGCCCCGCATCTTGAATACGCCAAACTGCAACTCCACCTGATCATCTTCGAGCGATCGGACAAGAGAGGGAAAGTCTCTTTGGGCCAACGCCGAGGCAAGGTGCTGCGCATCATTTCGCGGAATCGGTGCTGAAACGACTCGAAAACGTTGCGGCTCGGTTTGGCCATCTGCATTCCTTACCGAATAATGGGCGGCCGCGAGCCGCCGGATAATCTCAACGGCATTCGTTTCTGAAATCGGGCCGATTCGAACGAAATAGGAGGGAGCATCAGCCAAGATTGCACCCCGCATCGCCGTGGGGGTTTTCGATGGTCGAGTCGAAACGGGATCGTGGCCAGGCGGGGCGACGGTATCAGGAGGCGTCCCCGGTGCAAGCTCAGTCGATTCCCCGGCGTGCTCGCCATCGACCGTGGTACGCTCCGGCAAAGGGACTCGTGTGGGGGCGGCGGGCGCACCCGGGGGAGCGATTTCCTGTCGCATTACCGTAGGTGGCACTGGGGAGACCAGCAGGCTGACTCCGATGAGGATGAGAACAAGATCCGCCGCACTCCGACTCACGGCCGCCTTCACGCGCAGGTCGTCATGCCGATCATCCCCAGCGGCAGGATCTCCCCTCCGGTCGAGTGTGGCCTAGTTCGTTCTTTCGCTCAATTGAAGACGGTTTTGGAGAGTGCTGAGGACGTAGTGCAACTCAAGTCGACCCTTGGTACCGTGTGCGAAGTACAGTCCGATGACGGAGTATTCTTCGCCTCGATAGTGGACAATGCTGCGGATGTGCCCCCTGGCGACAGCGCAATCCTCAGAGCGGACATTGACACATGCAGGACGGTCCATGCGCCACCCCGGGTTGCCGGGTTTCGAGTTCGCCAGTGGACATGGCGATAAATCCTCGGAAGTCGCGTGTGCGGCGAACCTTTGCGACAGCGGTCTGTCTCCATCCAACAAGTATTTATCATGTGGACCATCAAGCGGGATTGTCAATCTGCTGAAGGGTAGAATTTCCATCAACCACGTAGGGGATGAGTACGAGATCAGCGTTCTCAGTATCACGGTAGCTGGCGTGAGTGCCACCCGACGTGTAAGGGCGAACACGAGTTTGGCAGGCGAACTACCGGGAGGCATGAGGCGATGGGCGGGTCGTTGGCTGCCGAGAAAGCTAGACGCGTCTGCGAGCAATGCGGGAAGCAGTTCGTTCCGTAGATCGGTCACGCTTCTAACGGCCTTACGGTCGCTAAGGATTCTAACTTGCGGCTACTCCTCCACCGCTTACGTCAGCGGGTCAACGCGCGTCAAGACGCCACCAGGTCGCTCATGGCCCCGCAACGTAACTCCACGTCTCTGTGAGGACGTCTGAATTGTGGCTAAGAAAACATCGCACCTCTACAGGCGACTTGCCGCTGAATCGCAGACGAAAAGAAACCCGCCAGGTCCGCGAGATCGGGTTTCTCTGTACGTGTTGCTCCTCAATGGTTGCACCCGGCTCTGCTGTCGTGACCGCATCGACGACTGCCGCGGGCGGGAGTGCGTCTAGCGCGCCCCCGGCGAAATCTAGCACGAACAGCTTCACCGGTCCACCCTGCGCACTACCGGAAGATCGAACTTCGCCGATCCGCGTCGCCACAGTATGGGCCCCGGGCGATGGGGGAAGCGAGCGATCTCCTGCTCCCCATAGAACGTGATATGCGAGACGGAGCGCCGTGCCCGGAGCGGGCGGCTCCGCAGGAACCCACATGGCGACGATATTGTCTGAGTACTCCTGCTCGCTGGGGAACTCGATCAGGCGGACCTCCCCTCGGGGCCAGTACTCGTCGGGCACCACCCACGCGCTCGGTCGGATGTCATAACGTGCCTCAAGATCTTGGTAATGGTCAAACGTGCGCTCCCGTTGCATAAGACCGAACCCCCGCGGGCCGGAGAGCGGGAAGGAGCTAACACGAATAGTGTCGGGGTTCGTAAGCGGACGCCAGAGCCACTCTCCATCCCCCGCAGCGAGCAGCAGTCCATCCGAGTCGTGTACCTCAGGCCGGAAATCACGGAATGACCGGAACGTGGTGGGCCCATGAAAGTACATGCTGGAGAGCGGCGCGATCCCCAACCGGGCGACGGGTTTGCGCAAGAAGATGGCTGCCGTCACATCCATCCGCGTCGGTGCGCCGGGCGCGACGACAAACTGGTAGGCGCCCGCGACGCTCGGACCATCGAGCAGTGCGTAGATGGTGACGTTCCGTGCCAACGACCCTGGCGTGCGGAGCCAGAACTCGGTGAACGCCGGGAACTCTTCCCCGACGGCTTCGGCGGTATTCACGGCGAGGCCCCGGGCGGATAGGCCGTAGAGCTCACCTTGCCCAATGGCGCGAAAGTAGCTCGCCCCGAGGAACACCGCGAACTCATCCTCCCGGGAGGTGTTGATCGGGTAGTGGAGCCTGAAACCTGCGAACCCCAGGGTCGTCGGCACCGAGGATGGCGGGCCCGTTTGCCCGTAAGTGAAGAGATCGGGAGAAAAAGGCACGCGGTGCACGCCGAGAGCATCAATCACGTTGATCGCGACAGGGCGATCGAACAAATAGCCCGGGTGAAAAAGTTGGACCTGGAATGGCATCCCCGCGCCCCGCCACAGCGCCCGTTCCGGCCTATACCGAATGTCTCGGTACTGATCATAGTGCAGTTGGCGCACAAACGGCGGAACCTGTGTTTGTGGTGCCTCGTACGGTCGTTCGGCGAGGTGCTGAGCCTGTGCGTAGACATCCTGGAAACCAAACTGTGCCGACGTGGAAGGGAGCGGAGG